>Ga0207797_1000928_pt1 | contig 21750 bp, 18 predicted proteins | sample PRCRCaboRojoPR_6_FD_187275 | JGI IMG/M metagenome (GOLD analysis project Ga0207797, IMG submission 187275) | Marine sediment microbial community from Cabo Rojo, Puerto Rico - PR CR 10% Liquid 1 (SPAdes) | ecosystem: Environmental > Aquatic > Marine > Coastal > Sediment | place: Cabo Rojo, Puerto...
AGGGCCCCCTCCTCCGAAGACGCCCCGTCCTGCCGGGTCATGGAGCGCCTCCCCTCCCCGTCCGGTAGCTCCAGGACCAGCTGCCGGATGCGCTTCACGCATGCTTCGTCGTCGGGAACCATGTAGTGGGCCACGCCGGAGATCTCCGTGTGCATCCGGGCCCCACCCAGCTCCTCCCGGTCCACGGACTGTCCCGTGGCCCCCTTCACCAGGTTCGGTCCCCCCAGGCCCATGAAGCTGGTGCCCTCCACCATGAGGATCACGTCGGAGAGAGCCGGAAGGTAGGCTCCTCCGGCGATGCACGGGCCCATGACGGCGGAGATCTGGGGGATACCCAGGTACCGGCGCATGAGGGAGTTGTAGTAGAAAATCCGGGCCGCTCCGTACTGGCCCGGGAAGACGCCCCCCTGGTAGGGCAGGTTCACCCCCGCCGAATCCACCAGGTAGATGATGGGGATCCGGCAGCGCATGGCCACCTCCTGGGCCCGGAGCATCTTCTTGATGGTCTCCGGCCACCAGGAACCGGCCTTTACCGTGGCGTCGTTGGCCACCACCACCACCTCCCGACCCTCCACCCTTCCCACCCCGGTCACCACTCCGGCTCCGGGAGCCTCTCCCTCGTACTGGTCGTAAGCCACCAGGAGGCCGAGCTCCACCCACTCCTCCGGGGTGTCCAGCAAGAGCTGGATTCTCTCCCGGGCCGTGAGCTTGCCCTGGTCGTGCTGCCTCTGGATCCGCCGCTCTCCGCCTCCGGCCCGGAGACGGGCCCGGAGATCCTGGAGCTCACGGGCCAGGGCCCGGAGCCGTCCCTCTTCCCGGGCCGTGGGACCCGATTCCCTTTCAGCCATGCCGGGCTCTCCTCCTGTCGAGTCAGCTCGTCTCCGCCAACCGCCCTCGGGCCCACTCCCTCACGTACTCCACCGCCTCGCCGGTGGGGGTCCCCGGTCCGAAGAGGCGTCCCACCCCCTTCTGCCGAAGGGCCTCCATGTCCTCCTCCGGTATGATGCCCCCGCCGGTGAGAAGGACATCCTCGGCTCCCGCCTCCTCCAGGAGCTCCTTGACCCGGGGGAAGAGGGTCATGTGCGCACCGGACAGAACGGACATGGCTACCACGTCCACGTCCTCCTGGACGGCTGCGTTCACGATCATCTCCGGAGTCTGGTGCAGCCCCGTGTAGATGACCTCGAATCCCGCGTCCCGGAACGCCGAGGCGATGACCTTCGCTCCCCGGTCGTGGCCGTCCAGTCCCGGTTTGGCCACCAGGACACGTATCTTCAGATCTTCCTCAGACATGCCTCGACTCCTGTTGGCACCGGCGATTCCCGCCGGGAAGGGTCCGTGAACATAGAAAAGGCCCCGGTTCGGGAGACAACCCCTCAGTCCTTCCCGTTCCATCGCTCCCTCAGATACCGGGGCAGGGCCGCCACGTTCCGGATGCGATCCACCGGATAGTCCAGACGGCCCAGGGGATCCAGGAGGACGGCATCCATGCCCGCCTCCCGGGCCCCCACCACATCCACCGGGTAGAGATCCCCCACGTACAGGGACTCCTCCGGAGACACCTCCATCTTCCGGGCCGCCCGGAGAAAGATCTCCGGATCCGGCTTCTCCACCCCCTCCACATGGGAGTCCATGACGAACTCGAAGCGGTGGTGGATCCCCCCGGACCGGATCAGCTCCTCCACCCTGCCGTCGGCGTTGGAGATGACGGCCAGCCGGTAGTCGGCCCCGGCCAGCTCGTCCAGGGCCGGGCCGGTGCTGGGATGAATGAAGGTCCAGAGGTGGCGCTGCCGGTGGATCTCCTTCAACTCCGACCCTACGGCTTCCAGCTCCGCTTCCGGAACTCCCGCCCCGAGGAAGAGATCCCGGAAGTAGCCCTCCCAGAGCTCGGCTTCGGTCCCCCTGGCTCCGGCCTCCACACGCCGGGCCAGGCGGTTCCGAGCCTGGAACTCCGCCTCCCAGAACCGGTCCCGGGAGGTGTCGGCGCCGTGCTCCCGGAAGACGGGGACCACGACCCGGGGGTCGATGAAGATGAGGGTGTTTCCTGCATCGAAGAAGATGGCCTTCAGGGGCATGGCTCGTTTCGGCACGGGTCTCCCGGATGGACTGAGAATCGGACTCAGAAGAACACGGGTTCCTTGTAGCTTCCGAAGACCTTCTCCATGGCCTCCCGGATCTCGTAGAGGGTGCAGTACGCCCGGGCACATTCCAGGAGGGGCTCCACCAGGTTCTCGTCGGCGGCGGCGGCCCGGGACAGGGCTGCCAGACTGTCCTGGACTCTGCCGTCGTCCCGCTCCTCCCGGAGGCGGGCCATGCGCCGGCGCTGGTTCTTCTCAACCTCCGGCTCGATTCTGAGGGTCTCGATCTCCACCGACTCCGAGCCCTCGGCGAAGGCGTTCACGCCCACGATCTTCCGCTGCCCGGATTCCACTTCCCGCTGCTGCCGGAAGGCCGAATCGGCGATCCCCTTCTGGAACCAGCCGGCCTCGATCCCGGGCACCACGCCCCCGATCTCCTCCACCTGACGGAAGATCTCCTCGGCCTCGGCTTCCAGCTCGTCGGTGAGGGATTCCACATAGTAGGAGCCCGCCAGGGGATCCGCCGTATTGGGCACTCCGGTCTCGTAGGCCAGGATCTGCTGGGTCCGCAGCGCGATGCGAACGGCCTTCTCCGTGGGAAGGGCCAGGGTCTCGTCCATGGAGTTCGTGTGCAGGGACTGGGTGCCTCCCAGGACGGCGGCCAGGCCCTGGTAGGCCACCCGGACGATGTTGTTCTCCGGTTGCTGGGCCGTGAGGCTGACCCCGGCGGTCTGGGCATGGGTCCTGAGACGCCAGGCCTCGGGGTTCGTGGCTCCGAACCGCTCCTTCATGTGTCGAGCCCAGATCCGGCGGGCGGCCCGGAACTTGGCCACCTCCTCGAAGAAGTCGTTATGGACGTCGAAGAAGAAGGAGAGGCGGGGGGCGAACCGGTCCACGTCCAGGCCCCGCTCCACGCCCCGGCGGACGTACTCGAAGCCGTTGCCCAGGGTGAAGGCCAGCTCCTGGCCCGCCGTGGAGCCGGCCTCCCGGATGTGGTAGCCGGAGATGGAGATGGGGTTGTACTTGGGGGCGTGCTCGCTGCACCACTGGAACATGTCCACGATGAGCCGGAGAGCCGGATCCGGCGGATACACCCAGGCGTGCTGGGCCTGGTACTCCTTGAGGATGTCGTTCTGCACCGTGCCCCGGAGCTTCTCCGGCGGTACCCCCTGCTTCTCCGCCGCCACCACGTAGAAGGCGAAGAGGATGCTGGCGGGACCGTTGATGGTCATGGACACCGAGACCTGGTCCAGGGGAATCCCGTCGAAGAGGGTCTCCATGTCCGCCAGGGAGGAGATGGCCACCCCACAGACCCCCACCTCCCCCAGGGAACGGGGATGATCCGAGTCGTACCCCATGAGGGTGGGGAAGTCGAAGGCCACGCTCAGTCCCGTCTGCCCCTGGGCCAGGAGGTACTTGTAGCGCTGGTTCGTCTCCACCGCCGTGGCGAATCCGGCGAACTGCCGCATGGTCCACAGGCGAGTCCGGTACATGGTGGTGTAGGGTCCCCGGGTGAAGGGGTACTCCCCGGGAAAGCTCAAGGCCTCCTGGTAGCCCGGAGCATGCTCCCGATCCACCGGGGTGTAGAGGGGCCGGATCTCCCGGCCCGAGATGGAGGTGAAGAGGGTATCGTCCCGCTTGGGGACGGCCTCCCATGTCTCCTCCCACCGGGTCAGCCGCTCCCTGAGCTCCCGGATCTCCCGCTCCTTCTCTTCCAGACGCTTCGCCAGCTCCCCCGGGGGAGCCTTGTCCTGTTCCGTCATGGTCATGCCAGATCCTCGCTTCTCGGCCTCCGTCGATGCCGCGTCACTGTGCCGGGCTCCGAAGCAGCTCCTTCACGATGGCCCCGGCCAGGGAATAGGGGGTCTCCGTCCCCTGGAGAATGCTCTCCACTCCCTCCTCCAACATCTCCCCCACCCTGGCGTTGGACCAGGTGATGCGTTGCAGCTCCCGGCTCACCACGTCCCGAACCCGGCCGGCGGCCCGGGCCTTTCGCCGTTCCTCCAGCTCGCCGGAAGCCTCCAGGTGCCGCCGGTGCCCGTCGATGGCCTCCACGAGCTCGGCCACCCCCTCCCCGGTCTGGGCCACGGTCTTCACCACGGGGATGGACCAGGGTTCCGCCCCCTCCCCTTCCTCCTGGGCCGGAGACGGGGGCTCGGCCTGTCCCCGCCGGGCCGCAAGACGCTTCAGGTCCACCCCGTGGTGGGCGGGAACCCCCCGGAGAGCCTGGCCTTCCCGGAGCTGCAGAGCCAGGCGCAGATCCTGCACGACCTGGTCGGCCCCGGGCCGGTCCGCCTTGTTCACCACGAACACGTCGGCGATCTCCATGAGTCCGGCTTTCATGGCCTGGATGCCGTCCCCGGACTCGGGGACCAGGACCACCACCACCGTGTCGGCGGCTCCGGTGATCTCCAGCTCCGTCTGCCCCACCCCCACGGTCTCCACCATGACACGCTGGAAGCCGAAGGCATCCAGGAGGTCCAGAACCTCCTTGGTGGTGGTGGCCAACCCCCCCACGGAGCCACGGGTGGCCATGGAACGGATGAAGATCCCCCGGTCCGTGGCCAGGTCGTTCATCCGGATCCGGTCTCCCAGGAGGGCTCCGCCGGAGTAGGGGGAGGTGGGGTCCACGGCGATGACCGCCACCTCCTCGTCCCGGGCCCGGTACTCCCGGGTGAGAGCCGCCACCAGGGAGGACTTCCCCGCCCCCGGCGGCCCGGTGAACCCCACCCGCCCGGCGAATCGGGGGGTCTCCAATACCGCGTGGAGAAAGGCCTGAAAGCCTGCTCCCTCGTCCTCCACCAGGGAGATTCCCCGGGCCAGGCCGACCTCCTTCCCTTCCCTGAACTTCTCCAGGAGGCCCCGGACGCCGGGGGGGAGCTCACGGTCCAGGTCCTTCACCCCCGTAGGTCCCAGGATCGAGTCGGAGCGTTGGTGGTCTGGCAACGGTCCTCCCTTCGGCGTTCTCGTCCGGGCCCCACCCGGACGGTCTCAGTGATCCCCCGTCCACCCGGAGGCACCGGGGGATGGGACACCCGGAGGGCGACGCCGGGTCAATAGTAACGGTCCAGCGGTCGAATACCCCGGGCATGCCGCAAGGGGTTCTCCAGCAGGTGCGTGGGGACGAGGAAGACGAGGATGAACAGCCCCAGGGACACGGCGAAGCCTCCGGCCAGAAGCCAGTAGCTCCGAAGGGAGATGAAGAGGATGGCCGTGATGACGGCGGCCCCCGTGGCGAAGATGCTCAGGAGCAGCCGGCGGGCCTGGAGGTTCAGCACCCGCTCGTGGCCCTGGACGTCCCGGGGATGCATCCGCACCCGGAGCTCCTCCCGCTGGGCCCGGAGGAGGAGATCCCGGACGGTCCGGAGAGTGCTCTGGGCCTCCGCCAGGAGGTCCCGGGCCAGGGTCACGGGCTCCTTGCCCGTAGTGCGCATGATCTCGGCCCGGTAGTCCGCCACCACCCGGCGCACCAGCTCCAGGCCGTTGAACCGGGGGTCGTAGCGGTAGCCGATCCCCTCCAGAAGAACGGAGGTCCGGAAGAAGTAGACCAGCTCCTGGGGAAGGAGGAGGGGCCAGGTGTAGAACGTGTCCAGGATCTCCTCCACGATCTCCTGGATCCGTTCCCGACTCGTGCCCTGGGCCCGCTCCATGATGCGCATGATCTCTTCGGCCGCCTCCCGGACCTCCCCCCGGGAGACCTCCGGGGAGATCATCCCCAGCTGGTACATCTCGTTGATGGTCCCCTCCAGGTTCTCCCGCTCCACGGCCAGGGCCAGGTTCAGAATGGACTCCCGGGTCCACTTGGGCACCCTGAGGACCATGCCCCAGTCCAGCAGGACGATGCGGCCGTCGTCCTGAACCAGAATGTTCCCGGGGTGGGGATCGGCATGAAGAAACCCGTCCACCATCATCATCCGGAGGTAGAGCCCGGTGAGGGTCTCCATCAACTCCTGCAGATCCAGGTCCCCGGAATCCAGGCGCTCCTGCAGCTGGTTCACCTTGGTTCCACGGCAGTACTCCATGACCAGGAGCCTTCGCCGGGTGAAGCGGTCCAGGACCTGGGGAACGGTGACCCTCTCCTCTCCGGGAAAGAGGCGGCGGAAGTTGGCCATGTTCTCCGCCTCCTGGCGGAAGTCCATCTCCTGGCGGACCCCGGCGGAGAACTCCCGGACCACGTTCGTCAGGGCCCGAATGTGGTGATTGGGGAAGAGGATGTTCAGCCAGAAGAGGATCCGGAAGGAGATGTCCAGATCCAGGGCCACGATCTCCTCCACGCCCGGGCGGAGGACCTTGACCACCACCTCCTGCCCATCCACCCGGGCCCGGTGCACCTGTCCCAGGCTGGCCGCCGCCAGGGGTTCCTCCTGGAAATCGGCGAAGACCTCCCCCAACGGCGTCTCCAACTCGGCTTCGACGACCCTGGCCACCTCCTCCCAGGGGTCCGGTGGCACCTGGTCCTGAAGGGTCCCGATGAAGGTCAGGTAGGGCTCCGGGAGGATGTCCGCCCGGGCGCTGAAGAGCTGGGCCAGCTTGATGAAGGTGGGGCCCAGACGGGCCAGGACCTCCGTGAGACGTCGAGCCCGGCGCTCGTGGTGCTCCGGGCGCCGCCTGGCGGGACGCCCCAGGAGGATGAACCGACGCCGGTCCCTCAGGAAGGCCACCACGAAGGGAGCCAGGCGGTGGAGGACAGCCAGGGTGCGAAGGGACCGTCTCATAGGAGGAGCGCCGTAGCCAGGCCCAGGAGGAGAAAGAACCCGATGAGGTCGGTGAAGGTGTGGACGAAGACCGAGGAGGCCACCGCCGGATCCACCCCCAGCCGGTTCAGCACCGTGGGCACGAAGGACCCGGCGAAGCCCGCCACCACCAGGTTGCCCCACATGGCCAGGAGAACCACCACTCCCAGCAGGGGGTCTCCGCCGATGAGGAGGGCCAGCCCCGCGATGACCAGGCCCAGGACCACCCCGTTCACCATCCCCACCACCAGCTCCTTGCCCACGGCCAGGAAGGGGCCGTGGCCGATCTCCCCGTCCCCGGCCAGGGAGATCCGGCGAACGGTCACGGCCAGGGCCTGGGTGCCGGCGTTCCCTCCCAGGGCGGCGATGATCGGGGCCAGCGCCGCCAGGATGATGATGTTCTCCACGGTATCCCGGAAGAAATAGACCACGGACGCCGCCACCGTGGCGGTAAGGAGATTCAGGGCCAGCCAGGGGAGGCGGGTCCGGACCGTCTCGTACCAGTCCGCCCGGAGCTCCTCCGTCTCCGAGGTTCCCACCAGGCGCAGGATGTCCTCCGTCTGCTCGGCCTCCATGACGTCCAGGACATCATCGAAGGTCACCCGCCCCAGGAGGACCCCGAACTGATCCACCACCGGGATGGAGACCAGGTTGTAACGGGACATGAGGCGACCCACCTCCTCCTGGTCCTCGTCGGCGGGAACCGCCGCCGCCACGGGCTCCACCAGCTCGATGACGGGTTGGAGGGGATCGGCCAGGATGAGATCGTCCAGGGGCACGGTGCCCAGGAGGTGGTGCCCCTCGTCCACCACGAAGACCGTGTAGAAGTCCTCCACCTCCCGTCCCTGTCGGCGGACCTGGGCGATGGCCTGACCGGCGGTGAGGGTGCTCACCACCCGGACCAGCCGGGTGTTCATCAACCCGCCGGCCGATTCCTCGTCGTAACGCAGCAGGCCCCGGATCTCCCCGGCCTCCTCCAGGGGCAGCGCCGAGAGGATGCTGGCCCGCTCCTCCGGATCCAGATCCGCCACCAGGTCCACGGCGTCGTCGTAGTCCAGCTCGTGGAGGAGCTCCGCTCCCCGGCTGGGCGACAGGGCGGCCAGCAGGTCCCCCGGGTCCTCTTCCTCGTCCATCTCCGCCAGGGTCTCCGACGCCAGGTCCCTGGGCAACGCCTCCATGAGGACCACCCGCTCCTCGGGCCGCTCCATGGCCTCCACCAGGTCCGCCACGTCCGAGGGATGCAGCTCTTTCAGGAGGTCGTGGATGGCCTCCACCTCCCCGGCCTGGATCAGCTCCTGGAGCCGGACCCGTACAGCCTCGATATCCTCGGTGCGGAAGGCCATCAGGAGGGATCCTCCGGGGGCCGGGAGGCGGGCCGGAGACGGGAGAGAAGCTCCTCCTGGCGCCGATACATGGGGCTGTCCTGCCGATCCTCCCCCTGGGGGTGATGGTATCCCAGGACATGGAGGGTGCCGTGGATGGCCAGACGAAGGAGCTCCTCCTCCAGGGGCAGAGCCAGCTCCCGGGCCTGCCGCCGGGCCTGCTCGAACCCCAGGTATACGTCTCCCAGCACCGCCTCACTCTCCTCGTGGAGAGCGAAGGCCAGAACGTCGGTGGGCCGGGGCCGGTCCAGGTATTCCTGGTTCATTCTCCGGATCTCCTGGTCGTCCAGCAGGGTGAGGGAGATCTCCGCCTCCCGGACGCCTTCGGCCCGGAGGGTCTCCCGGACGGCGTCCCGGAGGAGCTCCTGGGGGAGATTCCACTCCCCCGTCCCGTTGACCAGGATCCGGAGGGCCATGGATCAGGCCCCTTCCCCGGCGGGTCCCGCCGGGCCCCGGTCCGTCCGGTGAGCCTCGTCCTCGTCGCCCTCCGGATCCCCCGGATCTCCCGGTTCCGGCGGCAGCTTCTGGCCTTCCGGTCCCATCATGGCCTCATCCTCTCCCCCTTCGTCCTCTCGCCGGGGCGTATCCCCCTGGCCAGGGCCCGGGTCCTCGGCGGTCTCCTGCTCCCCAGAAGCCTCGCCGGCCTCCTCGTCCCCGTGACGCTCCGTGAGGTGCTTCGTGGCGGGATAGTCCAACCGGTGGTGGAACATCCCTCCCACCACCTTGGCGAACTGCTCCACGATCTGGTCGATCTCTCTCAGGGTCAGAGGAGCCTCCGCCAGCTGACCGTCCTGGATCTTCCCGTCCACCACGGTCCGGATGACCTCCTTCAGCCGCTCCGGGGAGGGATCCTGCACGGCCCGGGTCGCCGACTCCACGGAATCGGCCAGCATGGAGATGGCCGTCTCCTTGGATCGGGGCTTCGGTCCCGGGTAGCGGAACTCCGCCGGATCCGGTTCCTCCTCCGACTCCTCCTTCGCCTTCTCGTAGAAGAATCCGATGAGCTGGGTCCCGTGATGCTCCGGGATGAACCGGGTGATGATCTCCGGCACCCCCTCCTCCCGGGCCAACCGCTCCCCTTCCACCACGTGCTCCTTGACGATGGCCGCGGAGGTGTGGGGCTTGAGCTTGTCGTGGGGATTCCGCGACCCGGGCTGGTTCTCCACGAAGAACTGGGGCTTGAGGATCTTGCCCACATCGTGGTAGTAGACCCCCACCCGGGCCAGCAACCCGTTGGCCCCGATGGCGGTGGCCCCCGCCTCCGCCAGGTTGGCCACGTTGATGGTATGGGCGTACGTCCCCCCGGCCTCCAGGGAGAGGCGCTTCAGGAGGGGACGATTCGGATCAGCCCACTCCAGGAGGGTCTGGTCCGTGGTGATCCCCGTGTACCACTCGAAGACGGGCATGAACCCCATGGCCAGGATGGCGCTGGCCGTGGTGTTGCCCGCGGCCCAGAGGATGCTGTAGAGGACGGTGCGGGGCTCGGTCTTGTCCACCAGACCCAGGGCCACGATGGCCAGGGCGTAGCCCAGGGTGATGAGGGCGATGAAGATCCACGTCTGGCTTCGCCGGCGGATGGCCCTGGCGGAGAGGGCCGCCGCCGCCCCTCCCACCAGGGTGACCACCAGGATGGAATACTGGGAGAAGGGGGGCTGGGCCCCGGTGATGACCCCCAGGACCAGGGCCAGGACCAGGGCCATTCGTCCGTCCCAGAGAACGGCCACAGGAAGAACGGCGAACACGATGGGGAGGAGCTGGAAGGGGAACTCCTGGGCGGCGATGACTCCCCCGGCCAGGAAGTACGCGAGGACGAGGAGGGCCTGGAGGGAGATGGAGCGGAAGTCCCGGTAGACTTCGGCCCGAAAGAAGTACAGGAGGAGGCCGAAGACGCTCAGGAGCAGGAGATTCAGCAGGCCGCTGCCCGTGAGGGCCGCCCAGTCCCTCCCCAGCTCCCGCAACATGCCCTGCTGCCGGAGAGCCCGCTCATAGATCAACAGTCGTTCCAGCTCCTCCTCACCGATGCGCTGGTTTCCCCTGACGATGGCTTCCCCGGCCACCACGCTGTCCTCTTCCGTTGGCACGGCCTGACGAGCCTGGCTCCGGGCCATCTCCGTGGCCACCACGTCCAGGACGTAGCTGGGCTCGAAGAAGCGAAGGAGAATGAGGCGGAACACGGCCTCCAGCTCCGGGGTGGCGGGCTCCAGCTTGCCCAGGGCCCGGGCCAGGAACTCCCGACCCCACAGGAGGGAGTCCACCCCGACGGCCCGCTCCATCCCGCTTTCGTCCCGGACCACGATCCGGCCCCCTCCGATGAGGGCCGCGTCGTTGGAATCCAGGACCAGGGGAATGAGCTCCCGTGTCACCTCGAAGGAGGCTTCCCGAAGCGCCTGGAGGTTCGCTGGATCCAGGAACTGCTCCGCCTGGCCCTCCGTCACGGGAATGCCCTCCCGGGTCAGGAACCGCTCCACGTCCTGCTGCCCTCCCCGCTGCACCACCCGCTCCAGCTCGTCGTAGAAGGTCTGGAGGCGGCTGGCCATGGAGTCCCGGGCTTCCGGCCGGTAGTTGAAGATGGGGGGCACCGACGCCTCGGCCTCCGCCTGCTCCCTCTCCAGCTCCTCCTCGGTCTTGGGGATGCTGAAGCCCACCTCGGCGATGATGTCCTCGGTGGCTACCATCCCCACGTCGTAGGACGTCACGGTCCGCCGGGAGCCCGAGGGGAAGAGGGCCGTGACCACCACGGCCAGGAGAACCAGGAACCCCACCCGGGCACCGTGATGGACGAATCCCTCGGGCCAGGGTTTTTTCGGGGGCCGGGAGAGCACCGTCAGGAGGCCCCCCCCGTCTTTCCTGCCTTTCTTTCGACTCACCCGTCGTCAGCTCCTTCATCCCGGGCATAGGCCCGGATGATGTCCTTCACCAGGCGATGCCGGATGACGTCCTTTCCGGTGAGGTAGATGAGGGAGATCCCTTCAATGTCGTGGAGGATACGCTCCACCTGGAGGAGGCCGGAGTCCACCCGGCGGGGAAGATCGATTTGAGTCTTGTCGCCGGTAATGACCACTCTGGAGTTCAGACCCAGGCGGGTCAAGAACATCTTCGTCTGGAGCGCCGTAGCGTTCTGGGCCTCGTCCAGGATCACGAAGGCGTCGGACAGGGTGCGACCCCGCATGTAGGCCAGAGGGGCGATCTCGATGGTCCGGGACTCCAGGGCCCGCCGGACCCTCTCCGGGGGCATCATATCTTCCAGGGCGTCGTAGAGGGGCCGGAGGTAGGGATCCACCTTCTCCTGCAGATCGCCTGGCAGGAAGCCCAGGTTCTCTCCCGCCTCCACCGCCGGACGGGCCAGGATGATCCGTTTCACCCGCTTCTTGTAGAGGGCGTCCACGGCCTTGGCCACGGCCAGGTAGGTCTTTCCCGTCCCGGCGGGCCCGATCCCGATGACCACATCGTTGTTGATCATGGCCTCCAGGTACGTGCGCTGCCCTTCCGTCTTCGGGGAGATGACCTTCCGGATTCCCGGGAGGGCGATGCGAAGCTCCTCCTCCGGTGAGACGAGGCCCACGTCTCCCACGGACCGGGACTCCTCGGCGAACCGCTGGATGTCGGCGCTGTCGAAGGGAACCCGGAGACGGGACAGCTCGATGAGGTGATGGCCCACGGGAATGGCTCCTTCCACCTTCTCCAGCTCTCCGGACAGAACGAGCTCGTCTCCCCGGAGGACCACCCGGATGTCGAAGATCCGGGCCAGCTCCTGGAGGTTGACGTCGTTCACCCCGGCCAGGAGGAGCTGGTCCGCCCCCTCCGCGTCCAGCCGGTGCTCGAGAATGGTGTTCTCGCCGTGTTCCATGGCTGTCCCTCTCGTGTCCTTCCCTGTCGTCCGTTCCGGGGGGCCTTGCCCACCCGTTCCCACCCCTCCCTACCCGTCCGTATCCGGTTCGCCCCCGTCCCCTTCCTCCGGAAGCCGCTGGAGGTGCAGCTCCCGGAGCTCCGGGTCCGAAAGAAGGGAGGGAGCTCCCTCGAAGAGGGCCCGGGCCTGGGTCGTCTTGGGAAAGGCGATGACGTCCCGGAGGCTGGGTGCTCCAAGGAACTCCTTCACGATCCGGTCCATGCCCAGGGCGATCCCCCCGTGTGGGGGAGCTCCCGTGGCCAGGGCCTCCAGGAGGAAGCCGAACTTCCAGTCGATCTCCTCGTCCGAGAGTCCCAGGTGCCGGAGAATGGTGCGCTGGATATCCGGTCGGTGGTTACGGATGCTCCCCGAGCCCAACTCCACTCCGTTGTACACCAGGTCGTAGGCCTGTCCCCGGGCCCGGGCGGGATCGGACGCCAGGAGGTCCCCGTCCCGGGGATGGGGATGGACGAAGGGATGGTGGGCCGGCTCCAGCTCCCCCTCTTCCCCCACCTCGAAGATGGGGAAGTCCGTGACCCAGAGCCACGCGTGATCCTTCTCCGCCTCGGTTCCCAGGGCCCGAAGGGCCGGCACCCGGAGGGCCGCCAGGGCGGGAGAGGTCATCCGGTCCGGTCCCGCCGCCAGGAGGGCCAGGTCCCCGACCTGCATCCCCATGGCCTGGTAGGCGTCCTGGTGCATGAACCGGGAGAGGGGGCCGGAGCCTCCGTCCTCCGTTCGCTTCACCCACAACAGCCCCGGCGCGCCGGCGGTCCTGGCGGCGGCCTCCAGGCTCTCGATGTCCTTCCGGGACAGGGAGGAGCCCCCCTCCAGGAGGAGCCCTCGGATCCGCCCCCCCTCCTCCACGGCCCGCTGGAGAATCCGGAACTCCAGGCCCTTCAGGGCGTCGGTCCAGTCCCGGATCCGCAGGGGGAAACGGAGATCCGGCCGGTCCGTGCCGTAGCTCTCCATGGCCTCCCGGTACGTCATCCGGGGGAACGGCCGGGGCACTTCCATGCCCACCAGCGCCCCCAGGGCCTCCATGAGTCCCTCCATCCACGGGAAGAGGTCGTCGGGCTGGATGAAGGCGGCCTCGATATCGATCTGGGTGAACTCGGGCTGCCGGTCGGCCCGGAGGTCCTCGTCCCGAAAGCACCGAGCGATCTGGAAGTACCGGTCGAAGCCCGCTGTCATGAGGAGCTGCTTGTAGAGCTGGGGACTCTGGGGGAGGGCGAAGAACTCCCCGGGATGGTTCCGGCTCGGGACCAGGAAATCCCGGGCTCCTTCCGGCGTGGGCTTGGTGAGGATGGGTGTCTCCACCTCCAGGAACCCCAGGTCGTCCAGGTAGTTTCTCACCGTCAGGATGAGCTCGTGTCGGATCCGCAGGTTCCGGTACATCTCCAGGCGCCGGAGGTCCAGGACCCGGTGCCGGAGCCGGAGGTTCTCCGACGGCAGCTCCTCCTCCGGGGCACGGAACACGGGAATGGCCGGTGTCTTGCTCTTGTTCAGCACGGTGACCCGGGTGGCCCTGAGCTCCACCTCGCCGGTGGCCATGTCCGGGTTCCTGGCTTCCGGTGGCCGGAGAGCCACCTCTCCCTCCACCTGTACCACGTCCTCCGCCCCGATCTGCCGGGCCCGGTCCAGGGAATCCGGGGCCGTCCAGTCCGGACCCACGGAGACCTGCAGGATGCCCGTCCGGTCCCGGAGATCCAGGAACAGGAGTCCGCCCAGGTCTCGGCGGCGATGGACCCAGCCGCTGACAAGGAAACCCTCACCGGCGTGATCGGCGTGGATCCGTCCCAGCATGCGGGACCGGAAAGCGGTCTTCTCGAGCTCGATATCGAATGATGAGGCCATGAAGGCAGTCCGGTGGAATCGTGGTTGTGGATGACGACGGGGTTTCTCTTCCCGATCAGAAGGTCCGGGTCACCAGCGGGTCCGAGCCAGGAGAAGGCCTCCCAGGAGGACACCCAGGGCCACACCCACTCCGTCGGCCAGGAGGTCCCCGAAGGAGGGATCCCGTCCCGGAACGAAGCTCTGGTGCCACTCGTCCAACACTCCGTAGCCGAACCCCAGGGCCAGGAGGAGAAACGGGCGGTTCCACCCGGACTCCCGACCGGCCCAGGCCAGGGTCAGGCCCAGGACGGCATAGAGCCCCATGTGGATGACCTTGTCGCTCATCCAGGGCCAATCCGGGGTCCCCTCCCCGGAGATGCGACTCAACAAAAAAAGGACCGCCGCCCAGATTGCAGCGGGCCCCCAGGCTTTCAGAGCTTGAATCGATCGATCCTGTCGCGTCAATCGTGCGGTTCCCCGAACCCCGGCAGGAGCCGGACCGGAGGGGTCCGCTTTCCACTCCCGAGCCGGCTCCGCTAAGTTAACGGCGGGTTTTTTCCGGTTCAAGAAACAAGATTCCCGGCCTGTCCTTGTCCAGATCGTCCCGTCTTCTCGTCGCCGTCCTCCTCATCCCCCTCCTTCCGGGGGAAGGGGCCGGCCAGCTCCTCTTCGATTGGCCCATCCGAGCCCTTCCACAGCCGGAAGCGGTCCTCACCGGGGCAGCGGCCACCTTCTGGAACCCCGGGAGCCTGTCCAGGAGCGTGGGGACCCGCCAGGAGGTCTGGATCGCCCACGTGGACGGTCCCGACGCCACGGGGATCCGTGGGCTGGCCGCGGCCGGAGCCCTGGATCTGCCCCTGGGCCTCCGGGGCGCCGTGGGCTACTGGCACCTGGGGATCCCGGACATCCCCCGGACCACCGACTCCCCTCGACCCGAGCCCGGGGATCTCCAGGTCACGGAGGACGTGGGGGTGGTGGCCCTGGCCCGGGATCTCCTGGCTCCAGCCGGCCTCGGAGGCAGCCTCTACTTCGTTCGGGGAGAAGCTGCAGGCGTGGTCCGGACCCGGGTCCTGGGGGACGTGGGCTTCCACCTCCACCCCGCCCTTCCCCTCCGGCCCCGGTTCGGCCTGTCCCTCAGGGGACTGGGGGGAGACCCCACACTCCTGGGGGGGATGGAGATCACCCTTCCTTCCCTGGTGGATTCCCGGGTCCCTCTCCGCCTGGGATACGGCATGCAGACCCGCCGGGACTCCCGGAGCCCGGTACAGCGCCTGTCCGTCCGGGCCTCCTGGGAGGACGTATTCCACGTGGGAATCGCCACGACCCGCTTCGGCGCCCAGGACGGATGGGTCCCCCTCTGGATGGTGGGGACCAATATCGGCAGGTACTCCTTTTCCGTCCTCCGGGAGAGCCTGGCGAACGGGTTCGGTGCCGTGCACTACTTCCGCCTGGCCGTGGGGTTCTGAGGGCTCCTCCGCCCCGGGCCTGCCTTCCCCGAGGCTTTTCCGGGCTTCCCCGGGGCTTTTCCGGGCTTCCCCGGGGCTTTTCCGGGCTCCCCTCCCTCCCGTGCTCCCTCCCCATCGGGTCTTCCGGGAACTCACCACCGCCGGGGATCGGTGCCGCCTACCTGGATGGTTCCCGGAGGGTTACCGTACGTTCATGACGACCATGAACACACGCACCGACCTCCTGGATCTCACGCCCCGGGACCTGACCCGGGTCCTGGAAGAGCACTTCCGTGACCGGGGCCAGCCCCGTTACCGGGCAGACCAGGTCCGGGAGTGGATCCTGGAGAAGCTGGTCCCGGACTTCCAGGCCATGACGAACCTGCCCCGGGAGGAGCGAGAGGCTCTGGGGGAGAGCTTCTTCCTGGGGGAGCCGGAGGCGGTGCGGGTGGCCCACTCCTCCGACGGCACGGTGAAGCACCTGTGGCGCCTGGAGGACGGGGAGCTGGTGGAGTCCGTACTCATCCCCGCCTCGGACCGACTCACCCTGTGCATCTCCTCCCAGGCCGGCTGCGGCATGGGCTGCACCTTCTGCGCCACAGGGTACGGGGGTCTGCGCCGCAACCTCACCACCGGAGAGATCGTGAGCCAGTACCGGGCGTCTCAGCGGTGGGCCACGAGTCAGGACGAGGAGAGGGGAATCACGAACGTCGTCTTCATGGGGATGGGAGAGCCCCTGGCCAACCGAAAGGCCCTCTTCCCGGCCCTGACCCTCCTGAACCAGGCCTACGGCCTGGGGGCCCGGCGCCTCACCGTCTCCACCGTGGGAGTGGTCCCGGGGATCCTGGAGCTGGCCCGGCGCCCCGAGCAGTTCCGTCTGGCCCTCTCCCTGCATGCCCCCACCTCGGAGCTACGCAGGGAGCTGGTCCCCCTGGAGGCCCGGTTCCCCCTCTCGGAGGTCCTGGACGCTCTCCGGGTCTTCGATGCTGCCGGCGGCAAGCGGATCACCTTCGAGTACACCCTCATCCGGAACGTGAACGACGACCCGGAGCTGGCTCCGAAGCTGGCGGAGCTGGCGGCGGAGTTTCAGGCCTTCGTAAACCTCATCCCCTTCAATCCCATCCCCTTCCAGGACTGGGAACCCAGCTCCCGGGAGCGAATCCGGGCCTTCGCCCAGGTGCTGGAGGCCTGGGGAGTGTCGGCAGCGGTCCGGGAGCCCAGGGGCCGGGACATCGACGCGGCCTGCGGCCAGCTCCGGGCCCGGGCCGTTCAGGAGCGGGATGCCGGTAGCTGATGGAGCCCTTCAACGCACCAGGTCACCGATGCGGCCCCACCGAACCTCCCGGATCCATGGGAAGGGCCTGGCCGAGTCCTTGTTGTAGGAGAAGTAGATGAGGACGGCCCGACCTTCCAGTCGCCAACGCTCCAATAGGCCCCAGTAGCGGGAGTCCAGGCTCGTGTCCCGGTTGTCTCCCAGCATGAAGTACCGGCCCTCGGGGATGACCAGGGGTCCCCAGTTGTCCCGGGTGGGCCGGTAGGCCCCGTTCCGTTCCCGGGGCAGGAGGTAGTCCTCCTGCCAGGCCATCCAGGCGTGGCTGTTGTCCCCTCCCGAATCCAGATGCTGGACGTAGGGCTCCTCCACCGGTTCCCCGTTCAGGAAGAGGACGCCGTCCCGCATGGCCAGGGTGTCTCCGGGCAGGCCCATGAGGCGCTTGACCAGCTTGAGGTCCTCCTCGTGGGGAGGATCGAAGACGATCACGTCTCCCCGCTCCGGCTCCGAGTAGCCCGGGATACGCCAGGAGGTCCCGGGAACCGGGCTTCCCAGGGCTGCCCGGTTCACCAGCAGGAGATCTCCCACCAGGAGGGAATCCTCCATGGAGCCGGAGATGATGACGAAGGTGTGGATCAGGAAGGACCGGATGATGAGGAAGAGGATGAAGGCCACGCCCAGGGACTTGATCCATTCCCAGAGGACGTTCTCTCCCCGGGAGCCGGGCCGGGATGCGTCGTTCCCCTTCTCACCCCCCTCCGGCCCCTTCCTGTTGTCCGGACCTTCCGAGCTCCCCCTCTTCTGTCTTTTTTTCTTTGCCATGGTCAGCGGCCTGTTTCGCCTGACGACGTGAGGGGAGGGGGAGAGGCCGGATCTCGCCACTCGGGCCCCAGCCGGACAGTGACGTCCACGTAGAGGCCCGAGTCCGGCTCACTCCGGACATCCGGAATGCCCAGGGCTCGGGCCACGGCTCGGGCCGGCCTCTCCTTTCCCACCCGGTCCAACACTACGGAGGAATCCGCAGTGAAGGTTTCCGCGTTGCCGAAATACACCACATCGAATCCCAGGTCCCGGAGAACAACGGTGGCGGCCCGAGCGGCTCCCGCCACGCCCCCCCCGTTCAGGACCTCCACCCGGACCCGCTCCCCCAGGGGGGAGGGGACGGGGCGAGGCCCGGCTTCCGGCCTCGGGGTGGGAGACCACCACTGGGCCAGAGAGGAGCCCAGGAGGATCGCTGCAGCCAGGAGAACCACCAGGAGGACTAGACTTCGGATGCGCTGGCCCATTCCTGCCCCCGGGTCATCCGGTTCCAGAACGCAACGGTCTCCCGACGCAGGGGGCGCTCCTCCTTCACCAGGTATTGAATGCGGGCGGAGAGGATCTCCCGGACCACCCCCTCCAGGTCCCGGGCGGCCCTCTCCCTCAGCTCCCGACGCCACTCCTCCTTCGACTCCCGCCCGGGCTCCAGGAAGTCTGCGGCGAAGAGGGCCAGACCCAAGGTCCCGAAGTCCCCCGAGCCCAGGGTATGGTAAGCGATGGCGTGGAGGAGCTCCTCGTCCTCCACCCCTTCCTCTTCCAGACGGCGAGCCACCGCCGGGCCATGGAGCACCTTGTCCGGAAAGCCCCGGAAGGGTGGATCCACCCGGGGGCGCAGGTCCTCCGGGTCCGCGTCCCTGAGCGCGTCGTGGAGGTGGCCTGCCGCAGCCCACCGGGCCACCTCCGTCTCCTCCTCTTCCCGGGCTCGGGCCCACGCCTTCAACAGAGCCGCCACCCGAGCCATGTGCTCCCGCCTCGTTTCCCGGGCCCGGGTCCAGGCGGGGAGGTCCCCCCTGGAGGCCTCCCGGAGAACGGGATGAAGACCCTCTGGCATCTCAGTGAAGCCTCCCTGCCATCTCACGCTCCCAGGATCAGGTTGTCGATGAGTCGGGTCCGACCGCAGAACGCGGCCACGGCCATGACGGATCCGGGCATGACCGGGTTCACGGGCTTCAGGGTCTCGGGATGGACCACCTCCCCGTACTGCAGGGACAGGGAGGGATAGGCCCTGAGCTCCTCTTCCAGGACGGCCCGGAGGCTCTCCGCCCCCCGCTCCCCCTCCCGGAAGGCGGCCCGTGCCTTCTCCAGGGCCCGGTGAAGCCCCGAGGCCTCCTCCCTTTCCCGGGAGTCCAGGTAGCTGTTCCTGGAGCTCATGGCCAGCCCGTCGGCCTCCCGGACGATGGGCCCCAAGAGGACCTCCACCTCCATCTCCAGGTCCCGGCACATCCGACGGACCAGGACCCCCTGCTGGTAGTCCTTTCGACCGAAGACCGCCAGGTGGGGCCGGATCAGGCCGAACAGGCGTGCCACCACCGTGAGGACCCCCCGGAAGTGTCCGGGACGGTAGGCCCCACAGAGGACCCGAGCCATGGGCCCCGGGTCCACGGTCACCAGGGGGCTCCCCAGGGGATACATCTCGTCCACGGAGGGATGGAACACCAGGTCCACGCCCCGGTCCTCCAAAAGGGCCAGGTCCCGGTCCAGGTCCCGGGGATAGGCCTCCAGATCCTCCTCGGGTCCGAACTGGAGGGGGTTCACGAAGATGGAGGCCGCCAGGAAGTCCGACTCATTGCGAGCCAGGGAGACCAGGGAGAGATGGCCCTCGTGAAGGTACCCCATGGTGGGAACCAGACCGATTCGGTCTCCTCGGGAACGGGGTTCTTCCAGGGCCCTCCGGAGATCGATGCGAGTCTCGACGAGAATCATGACTCCCCGGAGAAGCTGTGCTCCGCATCCGGATAGTCTCCCCGCCGGACCTCCTCCACATAGCTCTTCAGGGCCGTTCTCACCTCCTGGTCCAGCTCTCCGAAGCGCTTCAGGAACTTCGGCCGGAAGCCCGGATTCAGACCCAGGGCGTCGTAGAGGACCAGGACCTGCCCGTCGCACTCCGGCCCCGCCCCGATCCCGATGGTGGGGATCGTGAGGCTCCGGGAGATCTCACCGGCCAGGGGAGCCGGGACCAGCTCCAGGACCACGGCGAAGCACCCGGCATCTTCCAGGGCTCTGGCTTCGTCCCGGAGGCGTTCGGCCGCCGCCGCCTCCCGGCCCTGGACACGGTATCCACCCAGAGCGTGAACGGACTGGGGGGTGAGGCCGATGTGCCCCATGACGGGAATGCCGGCACGGACCAGGGCCTCCACCGTCTTCCGGGTGGGGGCGTTGCCACCCTCCAGTTTCACGGCTTCCACCCCGGTCTCCTTCAGGGCTCGGCCGGCATTCCGCACCGCCTCCTGGGGACTCACCTGGTAGGTGAGGAAGGGCATGTCCAGGACCAGGAAGCTGTCCGGGGCTCCCCGCCTGACGGCGCGGCCGTGGTGGATCATCTCCTCCAGGGTCACGGGGATGGTGGAGTCGTAGCCCAGGACAACCTGCCCCAGGGAGTCTCCGATGAGGATCACGTCCACCCCCGCCTCCTCCACGAAGCGGCCGAAGAGGAAGTCGTAGGCCGTGAGAGCCACGATGGTCTTCCCCTGGCTCTTCATCTGCAGGAGGCGGTGAACGGTGACGGTGGGCCTGGAACCTTGGCGATCCGTGGTCACGGACGGCTCCCTTCCGTGGGTCCGGGGCCTGGGAGTCGGGCCGGAGTGACGGTCCTCCCAGGGGTGAGGCCCGAAGCTTAGATCTACGGAGGAGGAGTGTCAAACCTCGCCCCGGCGGCCTCTCCTTCCTACCTTGCCGGGCATGCCGCTGGTCTGGGATGCCCCCCTCGTCATGGCCGTAGCCCGGGAGCTGGAGGACCTCCTCCGGGGTGATCGTCTCCGGGCCCACCACTTCGACTGGGACCGGCGCCGCCTGACCCTGTTCTTCCGTTCCGGCACCCTGACCTGCCACCTCCATCCCCGGGACGGCCGGGTCCTGTTCCAGGCCCCGGTGGATCCCTCTCCGGAGAGCCGTCCTCTCCAGGCCCGGGTGGAGGGAGTGGAGGCTCCCCGCGACGAGCGCATCCTCAGGATCCGGCTCCGACGGGTCCGGGGCCGCAAGCTCTCCCTCCAGGTCGTCCTGGAGCTCATGACGAACCAGTGGAACGCCCTCCTGGTGGAGGGGCGAGACGCCATCATCCGGCACCTCTTGTGGACCCGGAGGCTGGAGGAACGGCCCCTGGCCATCGGACAACCCTATCGGTCCCCGGAGCCCTCCCGGCGGATGGGCATCCATCAGGCCCTTTCCCGTCCGACGTGGGAGGAGATGGTGGCACGGGCCCCGGAAGAGGAGCGACGGAGCATCCTCCTGGGCCAGGTGGCCTTCACCTCGTCCCTGAACGTCCCAGCCCTTCTGGCCGGAACTCCGGAGGAGGGATACCGCCTCTGGCACCAGCTCCGGACCCTGGATCCCCTGGCGCCCTGCCTCCTCCATACAACGCACGGTGATAACCCCTATCCTATTGTCTTAAAATCATTTGACTACGATCTATTCAGAACTGTTCTAGGGGCAATGCAGGAGGTCCCGGCCCCGGACGCAGTGAGGGCGGATGAGGGGAGAGCCCGTTTGCTGGAGCGATTGGACCGGGCCCTGGGCCAGGCCCGGGGCCGGGCCCGGGGCCTCCGCCGGGAGCTGGAAGAGGCTCCGGACCCCCAGGGCCCCCGACAGCATGCCAACCTCCTCCTGGCTCGGCTCCACCAGCTATCCAGGGGTCAGGAGCAGGTGACCCTGAAGGGGTTTCACGGGGAGCCGGTGGAGATATCCCTGGACCCCACCCTCTCCCCCCAGGAGAACGCCGACGCCCTCTACCGGGAGGCCGCCCGACTGGAACGGATCCGGGAGCGCCTTCCGGATCTTCTGGCAGAGACAGAGGGGAGAATTCGGGAGCTGGTGGAGCTCCGGACGAGCTTTGAGGAAGGACGGGTGGATCCGGAGGACCTGGAGAGAAAGGTCCCCGACGTGGCCAGGAAGGGCTCGGGAGGATCCCCGGAGGGGGAGGAACGGCTCCCCTTCCAGCGCTACCGCAGCTCCGGGGGGCTGGAGATCCGGGTGGGGAGGGGCCCCAAGGACAACGACGACCTGACGTTCCGCCACTCCGACCCGGAGGACATCTGGCTCCACGCCCGGCAGGCTTCCGGGGCCCATGTCATCCTCCGGTGGAGCCGGGA
>Ga0207797_1000929_pt1 | contig 21735 bp, 15 predicted proteins | sample PRCRCaboRojoPR_6_FD_187275 | JGI IMG/M metagenome (GOLD analysis project Ga0207797, IMG submission 187275) | Marine sediment microbial community from Cabo Rojo, Puerto Rico - PR CR 10% Liquid 1 (SPAdes) | ecosystem: Environmental > Aquatic > Marine > Coastal > Sediment | place: Cabo Rojo, Puerto...
CGGGAGCCCCAGGCGCGTCTCGTCGATCAGCGTGGCCAGGCGCTCGTCCTCCCGATCGGTCTGCGGCGGCAGGGCCGTGACCTCCGTCCCGACGGGCAGGGACCGGAGCTCCGTGCCGGCCAGGCGCTCCTCGTCCGTGGTGGAGTAGACGTTGTAGGCGCCCTCCTGGAACACGCTGAACGCCAGCCTGCCCGACTGGCTGGCCACACTCAGCGCCGGGCTGAGCGCGGTGATCCCGCTCACCCCGGTCCGGACGTCCGTGATCTGTCGGGTGGACCCCGTCCCGAGCTCGTGGCGATAGACGTTGGGGATGCCCGTCCGCGTCGAGATGAAGTAGAGGCTCTCGCCGTCCGGCGACCACTGGGGATTGGTGTTTCGACCGTCGTCGAAGGTCTCCACCCGCTGCAGATCCGACCCGTCCGGCGAGATGGTGGCCAGGTCGTAGTTCCCATATTCCAGCACGTCGAAGTCGCCGCCGAATCGGTCGGTGACGAACGCGATCCGCTCGCCCCGGGGGGACCAGGTCGGATGCAGCTCGGTCCAGGGGTCGTCGGTGAGCGCCTGCACGTTTCCGGTCTCCACGTCCAGCACGTAGAGGTCCATGTAGCCGCCCTCGTTCGCCACGAAGGCGATCCGATCCCCGGACGGCGACCAGGTCGGATTGAACGCCTCGCCCAGACCCTGGAGCTGGAACTCCCGGCTCCGGTCGCCGCTCTCGGTGTCGAAGACCGTGATCACCGGCTCGCCCTTTCGGACGGCCGTCACCGCCAGGCGCCGGTTGTCCGGGGCCCAGGCCCCGCCCGAGTTGATGAACTGCAGGCTCTGGAAGTGGGGATCCACCGCGGTCTGCGTGAGCTGCTCCAGGATCTCTCCGGTCTCGGTGTCCGCCACGTACAGGTCGATGGCGAAGCGGCTCCGCTCGTTCAGGAACGCCACCTTCTCCCCGTCGGGGCTGAGCGCCGCACCCAGGTTGGTCTGCCCGCCCACCGTCTCCTCGGTGAGCATGGGGGAGCCGAAGCTGTCGGGGGGCATCGTCGCCCCGGTCACCGGCTCGTAGGCGTCCCGGATCGCCCGGTGCCAGTCGGCGCTCAGCGTGTCGAGCGAAATCTGGAGCACCGAGCCGATGGCCTGCGCCGGACTCCCGGTGCGGGCCGTCTGCAGGAAGATCTCGCGTACCTGCTCGTCGCCCCAGCGGCCGCCGATGTAGGCCCAGAGGGCGTGACCGTAGCGATAGGGGAAGTACTTGCGGGAGTTGGCCAGCTGGCGGGCCGTCGGGAGGTCCTGGTCCTCCCGGAGCATGGCATCGCGCATCCACATGGCAGTGAGCGCGCTCCCCTGGCCCACCGACAGGTACTCGGCCATTCCCTCCACCATCCACAGGGGCAGCGCCGAGATCGCCGGAGCCCCCGTGAGCGGTGACCGCGGGCTGATGCCGGTCATGTCGAACTGGAAGCCGTGCACCAGCTCGTGGCCGATGACGTGATCCGTGTCCTCCAGGGGGCCGGCCATGGGCAGGACGATCCGACGCTTCAGCGGCTCGGTGACGCCGCCCGTTCCCGTCCCCGGCGACGACATCAGGGTCGTGGTCTGGGTGAAGTGGGGATGGTTGGCGTACAGGATGAAGGGCTGCTGGCCCTGGAAGCTGTGGTCCAGGAGCCGGGAGAGGCGGGCGTACCACCGCTCGGCCATCCGTGCGGCCTGAGTCGCCGCCTCGGCCTCCTCCTCGTAGTAGTAGACGTCGAAGTTCTCCGACTCCAGCACCTGGAAGTCGAACGTCTCGTACTGGACCTGGTTCCGCCCGAAGTACTGGGCGCGGGCCTCGTCGGCCTGGAGCGCGAGCCCTCCCGCGGTCACGAGCACCAGGAGCAGGCCCTGCACCAGAGCGCTCGGACGACTGCTGTTCCGATGTTCCGCCATGGCGGTCTCCTTGGCCTCGGCCCTGTGAGTGATGCGTGTCCCTCTGATGGGAATCTACCTGTTCAGAACGTGAACGGTACGGACTCGGGTTCCCGCGCCGGCTTCGGTCCCGTCGCGGCCCGGGCACTCACCCGTTTCCGAGCCTCTCAGTCTGTCGGCGCCCTCGCCCGCTGTTACACCGGAGTCGTCCCCGTGCAGTGCCGGTCCGTCGCCCGCTGTTCCGTGCGCAGGATCGTGCAGAGGTCGTCCCGGTGACACGTCTCCGCCTCAGCCGCCGGACGACCGGGATCCATTCACGCGTACCTCTTTCACGGTGGAGACCACCGTCATGCCTCCCCCCATCATCGCGGCCATGGCCTGCTCCATCATGGCCCGCTGGGCGCTGTCGCTGCCCCCCTGCTGCATCCTCTGCATCATGGCCTGCATCTGCTTCTCCATGCCCTCGATGTCGAGCTGGACCTCGCTCCGAAAGGGGTGGAGATATCCCCCGGTCTCCCGGTAGTCCGACAGGTGGACGCCGACCTGGACCGCCCGTTCACTCCCCCCCATCGTCATCTGACCGTGGACCCGGGCGCGCCGCAGCACGTACTGATCCGCGTCCACGTAGAAGGTCGCGCTGTCTCCCCTGAACGACTGCGCCGACCTCCCCGAGAGGGCGCCCTGCCCGAAGTCGATGGCCGGGAGCTCGGGGACCGCCACCACGTACACCTCGTGACCGTCGACCTCGGACCGCCCCCGAAGCGCCGACGCGGCCATCGCGCTGTCCATGGTCGCCATCATGCTCGCTGCCGGCATGAGCTGCGAGCCGTCGTCCTCACCCGCAGGAACCAGCAGCGTGCGGCCGTCCCGGGTGGTCTTCTCCAGGCGCAGCTCCTGCTGTCTGGTCATGCCCATGGGCAGCGTGATCTCCTGGACGACCGTCACGGAGTCCACGCCCTCCAGCCGGGCCTCGTTGCGTTCTATCGCCGTCCGGAAGATCTCCTCGGCGCTCTCCTGGCCGGCGGCCGGGGCGGGCAGGAGCAGGGCCGTCACCGCCAAGGCTGCAGCGGCGGCGGACCAGCGTGCGCTCACGGACAGCCGGGGCGGCGTGGTGCGGTTCATGGCAGTCCAACCTTCGTTCGGTGGTGCATGACGGGTGCAACAATCATGTGTGCTGGACCCACGCGGAAGCGAGCGCCGCGGCGCCGCGGCACAGGTCGTGATCTACAGCCCTGGGACGGAAGAGGTCCCGGGCGGCCCGGGACCTCCTGCTCCGGGCCCCGGTAAACACTCTCCCTGGTCTCACTGTTGGTAGAGCGATGACAGGTGGCACTGCCGACATGCTGCGGCCCGATCCGGCCGCAGCGCCCCGCTCGCTGCTCTCCTCGTACATCAGGATCGCGACAGGTACTGTGGACGACATCTTATCCCGCGCGTCATCTGCGCATCGAAGCACTCTCGGACGCGCCGGTTCGCCCCGAACCGGTACGGTGTCGTATCTGCTGGCGCTCCTGGCCTCCACGCTGTGCCTGGCTCCTTCTGCCGCCGCGCAGCAGGAAGCCGGGACCGTTGGCCCCACCCTTCCCGCGGCCCGCCTGCAGGGGGAGCTCGAGATCGACGGCCGCCCCGTCGAGGAGGCCTGGAACCGGGCACCGGTCGCCACCGACTTCGTGCAGGGGGATCCGACCGAGGGCGCTCCGCCGGCCCGACCGACGGAAGTACGTGTCCTCTACGACGCCGAGGCGATCTACGTCGCGGCGCGCATGCACGAGGAGGACCCGTCCGAGATCGCGGATCAGCTGGTGCGCCGGGACGAGCGCGGCCAGTACGACTACTTCGAGCTGTCCCTGGACCCCAACCTGGACCAGCAGACCGGCTACGTCTTCCGGGTCGGCGTCTCCGGCGTGGAACGCGACGCCTACGTCACCGGCGGCGGATCGGGTCGAGGCGGCCAGGGCGTCAACTGGAACGCCGTGTGGGAGTCGGCGACCCACGTGGACGCTTCCGGATGGACCGTGGAGATGCGGATCCCCCTCTCCCAGATCCGCTTCGAGTCGCGGCCCGGCGAGCAGCAGTGGGGCATCAACTTCACCCGGCGGAGGCTGGCCAGCAGCTCCACGAGCTTCTGGTCCCTGGAGTCCCGGACCGTCCAGGGCTCCGTGAACCAGTGGGGACGGCTGACGGATCTCCGGTTCCGGGAGGCGGCCCGTCGTTTCGAGATCCAGCCGTACGTGGTCTCCCAGCTCTCCTCCCGGCCCGTGGACGCGGGCAACCCGCTGGCCGAGTCCACCGAGTTCTCACCGCGGGTCGGCGGTGACCTGAGCTACGGCGTCGGCTCCGCCTTCACGCTGGACGCCACGGTCAACCCGGACTTCGGGCAGGTCGAGGTCGACCCGGCGGTCATCAATCTCTCCGCCTTCGAGACCTTCTTCCCCGAGAAGCGTCCCTTCTTCGTGCAGGACGCGCAGGTGTTCAGCTTCGACATGTCCGGCCGGCGGAGCCGGCTCTTCTTCAGCCGTCGCATCGGGAGGGAGCCCCACGGCGACTCGCCGGAGGACGCGGCCTACGCGTCCGTCCCGGACCGAACCACGATCCTGGGGGCCTCCAAATTCACCGGTCGAACCCAGGGCGGACTGTCCGTGGGCGGCCTGGCGGCGCTGACCGGCCAGGAGCACGGCCGCGCCTACTACTCCGATACCGGCACCACGCGGAAGTTTCTGGTGGAGCCCACCACGGAGTACGGCGTCGGCCGCGTGCAGCAGGATTTCCGGGGCGGGGCCACCACCGTGGGGGCCATCGTCACGGGCGTGAACCGTCACCTCCCCTCGGACGGCCGGCTCGACGAGCTGACCGACCGGGCCTTCAGCGGCGGGATGGACTTCAACCACCAGTGGGGCGGAAGCAACGATCGCCGCTGGTCCCTGGAGGGCTACTACGCCGCGACGCACGTGCAGGGATCCCGGGAGGCCATCCTCGACATCCAGACGAATCCCCAGCACTACTTCCAGCGCCCGGACGCCGAGAAGGTCGAGGTCGACTCCGCGCGGACGCAGATGACCGGCTCCAACTGGCGGCTCGAGTTCAACCGCCAGAGCGCGGAGCACTGGACCTGGGGCGTGTGGGTGGCCGAGATCACGCCCGACTTCGCCGCCAACGACATCGGCTTCAACAGCGACGGCGCGCGCCTGGACGGCGGGGCCCGGGTGCGATATCAGGACATCACGCCGGGACCCGTGTTCCGGAACTGGGGGGTCTCGGCCTTCATGTACCACAACGCGCGGCACACGCTCCTGGACGCCCCGTTCTCGGGAGACCAGTGGGCCAACTCCTACGAGTCGGGGACGTTCAACGTCGACTTCCGCGGCGAGCTCCACAACAACTGGTGGGTGAGCCCCGAGCTGGGCTACTCGCCGCAGGCCATGAGCGATACCGAGACCCGCGGCGGCCCGCTGATGACGACGCCCTCGGAGCGACAGATCGGACTCCGCTTCGGGACCGACCGACGGGAGCGGGTGAGTCTGGAGCCGAACATCAGCTACACGTCTCTGGGCCTGGACGCGGGGCGGAGCTGGCAGCTGAGCACCGAGCTCTCGGTTCGACCCTCGTCCAACTGGGAGATCCAGCTCGAGCCGGAGTTCCGGGACGAGACGAACGCGGCGCAGTACGTCACGACGGACGAGAACAGCGGCTTCGGGTCGACTTACGGGGACCGGTACCTCTTCGCCGACCTCGAGCGGACCCAGCTCTCCATGCAGACGCGCCTGAACGTGGCCTTCTCACCGGAGCTGAGCCTGCAGCTCTTCGCCCAGCCCCTGATCTCGGCCGTGAGCTTCAACGGGATCAAGCAGCTCGCGGAGCCGGCGAGCTACCGGTTCGACCGCTTCCAGGAGGGGACGCCCGTGGTGAGCCGGGGAGAGCTGAGCTGCACGTCGGAGACGGGGGCCGCCCCCCGCACCTGCCTCTACCAGGGCGAGCGCTACCTGGACTACGACGGCGACGGGGAGCCCGACTACTCCTTCGACGAGCAGGACTTCAACTTCCGATCGATGCGTGGCAACGCGGTCCTGCGGTGGGAGTACATGCCGGGCTCGATCCTCTTCCTCGTCTGGCAGCACGACCGCCAGGACCGGGAGTCGGTGGGGGACTTCGACTTCGGCCGCGACGTCGACTCCCTCTTCGGAGCCGAGTCGGAGAACCGGTTCATCGTGAAGCTGAGCCACTTCCTGGACCTGTAGGTCACGGCGCCGGCTGCCGAGCGCATCGGCGGGCGGGGTTCTAACCCGGGGCCGGCGCCGGGTCGCTACCCGTTGACCGAGCTCATGTCCGGATACCGGTCGCCGGCGGCGGCCCCCTTCGGAGCGGCCTCGTCGATCCGGCGCAGGTCCTCCCCGCTCAGCTCCACCTCCACGGACCGGACGTTCTCCTCCAGGTGCCGGACGCTTGTGGTGCCGGGAATCGGTACGATGTCCTCTCCCTGCTCCAGGACCCAGGCCAGCGCCAGCTGCGCCGGCGTCACGTCCTTCTCGCCGGCGATCTCCTCCACCCTCTCCACCAGCTCCAGGTTCTTCGCGAAATTCTCACCCCGGAAGCGCGGCGACTGCCGCCGCCAGTCGTTCTCGGGCAAATCCTCGAACCTCTCGAAGCGACCGGTGAGGAAGCCCCGCCCCAGGGGGCTGTAGGCCACGTAACCGATCCCCAGCTCCCGGACCGTGTCGAGGATCTCGCCCTCCGGGAAGCGGCTCCACAGGGAGTACTCGGTCTGGAGCGCCGTGATCGGATGCTCGGCGTGGGCCCGGCGGATGGTGGCCGGGGCCGCCTCCGAGAGACCCAGGTGTCGGACCTTGCCCTCCTCCTTCAGCGTGGCCATGGCCCCCACCGTCTCCTCCACCGGCACATCGGGATCCACCCTGTGCTGGTAGTAGAGATCGACGTGGTCCACGCCCAGGCGCTGGAGCGAGGCGTGGCAGGCCTCCCGCACGTAGGACGGCCGGCCGTCGACGCCCAGGTAGCCGCCGTCCTCCGAACGGACGTTCCCGAACTTGGTGGCCAGGACCACCCGGTCGCGGCGGTCCCGGATCGCCTCGCCCACGAGCCTCTCGTTCGTGAACGGGCCGTACATGTCGGCCGTGTCCAGGAAGTCGACACCCAGGTCCAGGGCACGGTGGATCACCTCGATGCCCCGCTCCCCGGACGGCGACCCGTAGAACTCGCTCATTCCCATGCAGCCGAGCCCCACGGCCGAGACCTCGAGCCCCTGCTCTCCCAGTCTCCTCGTTTCCACGGTTCGAACCCTCCCGTAGCGCGTGATCAGAGCGTCGGCTGACCGCCGGAGCCCGTCGACAGCGTGGCCCACCAGAGCAGGAAGAGGAGCGCGGCCCCGGCGGCGGTCCAGACGATCACCGTCTGTCGGGTCTCCAGCTCCTCCGCCTCCTCCGGCGCGCCGGCGGACCGGTCCGACGTCTCCTCCCCTCCGCCGCCTGATCCCGCGGCGCCGGCCACCAGCCAGGCCGCCAGGTACGCCGCGGCCAGGGCCGCCACGATGGCCATCACGATCTGCAGCGGGCTCGGATCGAACAGGTACACGACTCTCCCCCTCGTTCCAGACGTTCAGCCAGCCAGCGCGACGAAAAACGTGGCGGCGGAGGCGCTGAAACTCCACCCCGCCGCACCCCGTAGGGAGGGCCGACAGCGAGAGAAACGGATACGGGAACCACATAGATCGAGGGACGCGAGGTCACACCATGTTCTTCTCCACGCTCAGCCTGTTCATCATCCTGGCCGTCGTCGGGCTGATCCCGGTCTTCATGGTCCGGCCCCAGCTCGAGACGGCGGCCGACACGCTCCGGCACAGCTTTCCCCGGGCCTTCCTGCTCGGACTCGCGGCGGAGTTCCTGCTGCTCCCCGGGCTCGTGGTCCTGGCCCTGGCCCTCCTGACGATCCCGCTCATTCCGCTCTACGTCGCGGCGGCGGGCCTGGCGCTCCTGGGAGGATACCTGGCCGCGGCCTACGCGGCGGGCGGTCTGGCGGCGGAGCAGGACGCCGAGTGGGCGGAGAACCTCCGCGGAGGCCCGTACAAGACCCTTCTGGTGGGGCTGGCCCTCCTGCTGGTCCTCTACGCCATGATCGGGCCCTTCGGGATCCTGGGCGTCCTGGGCGACCTGTTCGAGGCGATGCTGTGGACCGCCGCCTCCGTGGTGAGCTGGGTGGCGGTCACGTCCGGGTTCGGCGCCGTGCTCCTCTCCTACGGCGGCACCCGGGACGATTACGCCCGTCCGGAGAGTCCGGACCTGGGCGAGGGCCCCGGCCGGGCGGTGGTCTGAGGCGGGCCCGGGCCTGCCCTCAGCCGTCCCCGCCCCGGGCGGCCTCCACGAACGACCGCACGCGGCTCTCGCTGACGGGTGCCTCCGTGCGCCCCCCTTCCTTCACGGCGGTGCCGACGATCACGCCGTCGGCCTCCTCCAGGATCTCCGCTGCCGACTCGCGGGTGACCCCGCTCCCGGCGAGGACCGGCACCCCGGCGGCCGCCCGTCTGGCGTCCCGCAGCTGGTCCGGTTTCGGGGGGCGTCCCGTGGAGTCGCCCGTGACGATCACGCCGTCGGCCCTTCCCCTCCCGACGACGTCTTCCACCTCCAGGCCAAGCGGACGCTCCTCGCCCAGGGGAGAGGAATGCTTGACCCGCACGTCGGAGAGGAGGTGCACGTCCGGCGCCACCCGGCGGCGGAGCCGCTGGAGCTCGTGGGCTCGCCCCTCCACCACCCCCTGGTCCGTGACGCGCGCGCCGACGTAGACGTTCACCCGGACGAAGCGACCTCCGGCGGCGGAGGCCACGGCGAGCGCGGCCGCGCCGTCGCTCCGCAGCACGTTCACGCCCACGGGGAGCCCACCGGCCTCCCGGGCCGCGGCCGAGATCCGTGTCATGAAGGCCACGACGTGCTTCGGCACGTCCGTCGGATGGTAGGGGGCGTCACCGTAGTTCTCGACCAGCACCGCGTCGGCGCCTCCCCGGGCGAGGGCCGCCGCGTCCCGCCGGACCCGGTCGAGGATTCCCGGAAGACCGTCCGCCTCGCCCCGGGGGCTCCCGGGCAGCGGCGGGACGTGCACGACGCCGATGACCGGCGTCGTCGTCCCGAGGACCTCCTCGAGCCAGCTCACGTGCTCTCCAGCAGCCGCCGGATGAAGCGCTTGGTGTCGCTCGGGAAATCCGCGTCCAGGATCCACCGCGCGTAGTCCGGGTGCTCCGTCACCGGCTCGCCCCGGTGCTTGCCGAAGGCGAAGACCACGTGGCCCCGGCGGCGGCGGAGCTTACCGGCGCGGTCCACCTCGTCCGGCCTGCGGGAGAGGACGAGCATCTCCTCCAGGCTCAGGCCGTGCGTCTCGCGCAGGGCTGCCAGCAGACGGGGCAGCACGCGGGTGTCGGCCGCGGCGGAGTGTGCGTCCTCGAGCTCCCGCTCCAGGAAGCGGCGCACGGCGTGCGAGAGCGTCCAGCCCGGCCCCTTCACGTCCGGCGCGCTGTCCGGCGGCGACTCGCCCCCTTCTCCGCCCGCCGGCGGGCCGTCCGCGGCCTCGCCGGTCCGGACGCCGCCCTCCATCTCCTCCCACACGCGCATCAGGTCCACCTCGCGCACCCGCTCCAGGTCCAGCCCCGGCTGGCCGGCCCGCTGCAGCTCCAGGTCCAGCATCACCGTGTCGAAGCTCCGGATGTTGTACCCGCAGAGGATCCGCCCCTCGACGAGCTGCTGTATCCGGCCCGCCTCCTCCCGGAACCGCGGCGCGTCGGCCACGTCCTCGTCGGCGATGCCGTGGACGGCGGTGGCGCCGGGCGGGATGGGCCGACCGGGGTGGTACCGCCGTACCGTGAGCTCGTCGTCGTCCGGTCGCACGGCGGCCAGCTCCACGATCCGGTCGGACTCGGGATCGGTGCCGGTGGTCTCGAGGTCGAAGTACAGCAGCCGCCGTGCGTCGGGGCCGTCGCCCCGGCGGCCCTCCCTGTGGCTCACCCTCCGGGAGCGAGGCTGGCGTCGCGGTCCGTCGGCCCGGTCCCCGCCGGCGCCGTCCCGTCCGGGTCGACCTCCCCCGGGAGCGGGAACCAGCGGAGGTGCTCGAAGTCCGCCGACAGATCCGGCGCCCCGCCGGCCAGCGGCTCCCCGGCGGCGTCGCGCAGCAGCCGACGCGCCTCGTCCAGGTACTCCTCCAGGCGGGCCTCCGGCGCCGTCTCCCACTCGGTCCGGTAGCGGAGGCCGCCGCTCCGGGGGTCGAAGTCCACGTCCCGCAGGCTGAGCGGCGGCTCCGCCGGCTCCACGGCGTGGGTCCAGAGCCCGGTCATGGGATCGAAGCGGTACTCGTTCAGCAGCCGCCACCCTTCGCTGGCCACCAGCTCCACAGCCTCCAGGATGTACCGGAAGGTCCGCTCCGAGATGAAGTAGTTGAAGTTCACCCGGACCCAGCCCGGCTTGACGCCCTCGCAGCCCCGACCGATCTCGCGCTCGAATTCACGGGAGGTGGTGAGGTCGATGCCGAGCAGCCGGTGGCCGTACGGGCCCGCGCAGGAGCATCCCCCCCGGGACTGGATGCCGAACAGGTCGTTCAGGAGGGCCACCACGTAGTTGTGGTGCAGGTACCGCCCGCCCGGATGCCGGACCACGAAGGAGACGATCGAGAGGCGGTCGGCCTCCTCGCTGCCCAGGATCTCCAGCCGGGGGTGGTCGCTCCACCGGTCGATGGCCCGGCGGATGAAGTCCTCCTCCCTGCGCCGGATGAAGTCGGGCCCCACCTCCTGCTTGAGCCGAAAGACGAGGCCGGCGCGGATGGAGCCCACGATGTCCGGCGTGCCGCCCTCCTCGCGGTGCTCCGGGTCGTCCAGATACCGTTGCTCCTCCGGGTTCACGTACCACACGGTGCCGCCGCCGGGGACGTCGGGCACCCGGTTGTCGAACAGCTCGCGCCGGGCCACCAGGAGCCCCGGCGTCCCGGGCCCGCCGATGAGCTTGTGAGGGGAGATGAAGACCGCGTCCTTGTAGGAGCCGTCGCCCTCCTTCGAGCCCATGTCGATGGGCGTGTAGGGGGCCGCCGCGGCGAAGTCCCAGAACGACAGGGCGCCGTGCTCGTGCAGGAGATCGGCGATCTCGTCGGTGGGCGTCACGATGCCGGTGACGTTGGAGGCCGCCGAGAAGCTCCCGATCTTCAGCGGCCGATCCCGGTACCGCTCCAGCTCCCGGCCGAGCTCCTCGAGGTCGATGCCGCCGTCCAGGTCCTCGTGGATGCGGACCACCTCGGCCACCGACTCCCGCCACGGAAGCTCGTTGGAGTGGTGCTCGTAGGGACCCAGGAACACCACGGGGCGCTCCTCCTCCGGGATCCGCTCCGACAGGCGGTATCGGTCGTCCAGGTCGTTGGGGATCCGGAGGTTCAGGACGCCGATCATGCGATCGATGGCGCCCGTGGAGCCGGAGCCCGCGAAGACCACCGCGTGCTCCTCCCCGGCCCCCACGGCCTCCCGGATGATCGCCCGCGCCTCCTCGCGGAAGCGGGTGGTCTGCAGGCCCGTCCCCGAGCTCTCGGTGTGGGTGTTGGCGTAGAGGGGGAGGACCGCGTCCCGGATGAAGTCCTCGATGAAGTCCAGCGAGCGGCCCGACGCCGTGTAGTCGGCGTAGGTGACCCTCCGTGCCCCGAAGGGCCCGCGGACCACCTGGTCTCGGCCGATGATCGAGCTCCGGATCCGCTCCAGCCACTCCGTCCGGCCGCTCATGCTCGGCCTCCCGGTGCGTTCCTCAGTTTCCGCCGTCGCCCTCGCGGGCGTACTCCACGTCGCCCCCCACCACCGTGTAGTCGACACGCGTCTCGGGAATGGAATCGGCGGGGATCGTCATGATGTCACGGGAGAGCACGGTGATGTCGGCCAGCTTGCCGGGCTCCAGCGAGCCGCGCCGCTCCTCGGCGAAGGCCGAGTACGCCCCGTTGATGGTGTACGAGCGGAGGGCCTGCCGGCGGGTCATGGACTGCTCCGGGTAGAACGTGGAGTCCTCCATGGTGGCGATCTCCCGCGTCACCGAGCAGTGAAAGCTGTCCAGCGGGTCGATGTTCTCCACCGGCACGTCCGTGCCGTTGTTCACCACCGCGCCGGACTCCATGAGGGCCTTCCACACGTAGGCTCCCTCCCGCGCGCGCTCCCGGCCCAGCCGCTGCACCACGTACGGGGCGTCGGAGCAGGCGTGCATGGCCTGCATGGACGCGATGACCCCCATCTCGCCGAAGCGCGGGATGTCCTCCGGGCGCAGGTGCTGGGCGTGCTCGACGCGCCAGCGCATGGTGTCGCCGTCCACGCCCGCGCTGTCGAACAGGGCCGCGAACAGGTCCAGCGTCTCCCGGTTGGCCCGGTCGCCGATGGCGTGGACCGCCACCTGGTAGCCGTTCTCCATGGAGATTCGCGCGATCTCCCGGATCCGCTCCATGTCCGTGACGTTCACGCCCGTGTAGCCGGCGCGGTCCGCGTACGGCTCGATCATCCACGCGCTGCGGGACCCGAGCGCGCCGTCCGCGGTGACCTCCCCCACCGAGCGGACGGTCAGATGACCGCTTCCGTAGCCCACGGTCCGGATCGCCGCCAGGGAGTCAGCCTGCCCGGGCGTGACCTCGCGCTGGGAGACCATGGCGTACATCCGGATCCGCATGCCCCCGTCGTCGGCCATGCGCCGGTAGAGGTCGATGGTACCGAAGGAGGCGCCCTGGTCGTGGAAGCTGGTCACGCCGTGCTCCAGCGCGTTCTGCACGGCGAGATCGGCCATCTCGCGGCGACGCTGGCGGCGCTCCTGTTCCGTCATTCCCTCCCGGGAAGCGTCGAGGGCCTCGCCCACCAGAGACTCCGCCTCGTCGATGAGGACACCGGTAGGCCGCCCCCGTCCGTCCCGGACGATCTCGCCCCCCGCCGGCGCCTCCGTGTCGACGTCCAGCCCGGCCAGCTCCATGGCCCGGGCGTTGGCGATGGCCGCGTGGCCGCTGGCGTGGCTCAGCAGGACCGGATTCTCCGGTGCCACCTGGCTCAGGCGATCGTGCACGGGAAACCCCTGCACGGTCCGGGCGGGTTCCTCGTCCCACTTCTCCTGGTGCCATCCCCGGCCCAGGATCCACTCGTCGGGCTCCGCTTCGGCCGCCGCCGAGTCCACCATCTGGACGATCCGGTCCCAGCTGGACGTGCCGAGCAGGTCGAGCTGCATCTGTGCGCTGCCCATGCCCATGAAATGCCCGTGGGCCTCGACGAAGCCGGGCATGGCCACCCGGCCGTCCAGCTCGATCACCCGGGTGTCGGAGCCGACGTGGGCCTCCATCTCGGCGTCCGTGCCGACGGCGACGATGGTGTCCCCGGATGCGGCCAGGGCCTCGGCCGTGGGACGGGTCGAGTCCACCGTGACGATCTTGCCGCCGCGGAGCACCAGGTCCGCCGGCTCCTGGCCTCCCGGCCCGCAGGCGATGGAGGCCAGGGCGAGGATCAGCAGACCCACCGCCGGGCCACGCGGGACGGGTATGGAGCGGGCGACGGTTCGAAACGGTCGATGCATGCGGGTTCCCTCTCGTCTCCGATCGATCGTTCAGGTAACGCCTTGCCTGCCGTAACCTTGCGCCGCCTCCGCCTCAGCGCCACCCGGAGCGCACCACGGTTCCCTCCGATTCGAGCGGCGAGGACCCGCCGGCGGCGAGACCGACGTCGTCCAGCGCCACGCTCCCCGACGGGGTCCGGTCGAAGACGAACCGGATCCGGGACAGCGACGTCGGGTCGAAGCCCGGGTTCTCGTCCGCGAAGTCGGCCAGCGGCAGGCGGTAGCTCTGGAGCAGGGGCTCCGACCGGCGGGGCATCCGCTGGCGGGTGAGCTCCATCGTCTTGAGAAGCCGGATCTCGACCCGCGGCGGCACCGGGCGGTACTCGGACAGGGGGATGCGGGCCCGCGTCCCGTCGCCGTCCACCAGCTCCACGGTGAGGTCGATCCGATCACCCGACATGTCCGGGTTGGACGCCGAGTCCGGGGCCGATCCGCCGGAGGTGTCCGCCCCCGGCAGATCGGGTTGCATGGAGGCCGCGGAGAACAGAAGCGTCCCGGCCGAGTCCGGGGCTCCCCCCGGGAGCGAATCCGGCTCCAGGCGGAGCTCGTAGGCGGCCGGGCTGCTGGCCGACCGGGACGAGCCCTCGTTCGCGCCCCCGGCAGAATCGGCGGCGGCCGTGTCGGCGCGTCCCCAGGCGAGGACCACGGCGTCGTTGGACTGCGGGTCGCCGTCGCGGAACTCCAGCTCCTCCTCCCGCCACTCGCGGAGCGATCGTCCGTCGGCGGTCACCCCGTCGACCGTACCGGTGGTCAGGTCCAGGTCCTCCTGATAGGTGGCCAGGTGACGCACGTTCGTGTCCCGATACCGGGTCACGTACAGCGTCTCCGGCAGCCACTCCCGGGCGGCCCGGTGATCCCGGAAGAGCGCCCGGTACCGGTCACGGCCCCGGAGCGTGGCGTCGAGAAAGCCGCCGACGAACACCTTCGCCGCCTGCCGCTGATCCTCCCCCGGCATGATGGGGGCGGTGTTCAGGAGCCACCCGCCGGGCAGCCCGTAGTCGCGTCGTCCCCAGCCGGTGTTGAACTGCCCGTGGTTGGCGCCGTGGATGAAGATCGCCGCCTTGAAGTCGTCCTCGCCGAGCCCGGCGCGCTGGTAGACGCGGACCCCCTCGAAGCTGGCCTCGTCGCTGTCGTAGGAGCCGTGCAGGACCAGGTAGCTCGCCTCCTCCGGTGCCAGTCTCCGCTCGTAGCGGCGGTCGGTGGGGGCGATGGCCACCACGGACTCGATGTCGAAGCCGTACTCGAAGGGCACGTCGGCGTCGTCCGGGTAGTACGGGAGGCGGTTGAAGGCCGACGCCATGGCTACCGCCTCCCCGCCCCGCGAGTGCCCGACCAGCCCGATCCGTGTCGTGTCCACCAGGCCGTGGAAGGGGTTGTCGTCCTCCCGGGCCCACCGGTGCCACTGCTGAAGGTGCTCCAGCAGCAGCCACGCCCGGGCCGACATCTCGCCCGTGTCGAAGCCGCCGGACCAGCTGCCGTTGATGAAGTTCTCGTCGATGGAGGCCGCCACGTATCCGCGGCTGGCCAGCAGGCGACCCAGGTACTCGTATCCCCCGTCGGAGTAGTCGAGCATGGAGTGATTGCCGTGGACCATGAGCACCAGGGGAAAGCGCCCGTCGGCGTCCGGGTACCACACCCGGCCGTTCAGCGGAAACCGCTCCGGGCCGAACCCCCACAGCCTCTCCCGCACGTCGGCCGTGAAGCCCTCCCAGGCCGGGATCACCTCGCGCCCGTCCACCCGCGGCGTCACCAGGTCGGCGTCCTCACCGAACTCCGGACGTCGCGGGTTCTCCCCGCTGCCGTAGGTGAGCGCACCGACGTCGTACGCGCCCGTGGCGGCCGGGCTCCCGACGTCGACCTGTGCCGGCGCCCGCTCCGTCACCGGGGCCGGCGAGAGCTCCTCCACGGGTCCGGGGCCCGGGCTCAAAAGCCACCAGACCCCGGCCACGTTCAGGGCCACCGCCACCGTGAGGAGGCTCCCGCCCGCCAGGTAACCCGGCGAACTCTCCCCGCCGAATCGGCCGCCGAACAGGTGCCACAGGCTCCCCACGGCCAGCGCCTCGGTGGCCACGTACGCCACGCCCCACCACCGGAGGATCTCCTCCGGGAAACCGAGTCCGATGTAGGGCAGGTCGTTCAGAACGAAGAGACCCACCACGGAGCCCGCGAAGGCGGCGGCGAAGGGCCGGGGTACGGGCCCGGTCCGAACGAGGGTCAGCAGGAGTCCCGCCGCCGCCGATCCCAGGATCGCGAGGAGGAGGCCCGCCGCGGCTCCCGCCCCGAGGTCCACGATACGACCGTACCCGGACTGCCAGAACCAGCCTGCCAGGAGCCCCGCGGCCGCCACCGAGAGCACCGCCCCGATGGAGGCGCCCCTCCACGCCGGCTGCCGGGCCAGCAGGTGCCAGCCGCCGGGATCTCTCCCTCCGCGCCCCGGCTCCGCGCCCCGCCCGCCCCGAGATCCGTCGTCCGCTCCGCCCCGCATGCCGACCCCCTTCGTGGCGAGATCCCAGTGCTCTACTGACCTGCATCCGGTCGGGGCCGTCCGGCGCCCGCGACCGACAGGCGACGTCCGGCAGGCTAGCCGCTTCGTCCGGGGCGTGCAATCACGAGATCACGAGCCCGGGGCACGTCCGTCCCGGAGCTCCTCCAGCGGATAGAAGGTCCCGCGCCACTCGATTCCGCCGCGGATCAGCGCCCCGGCCGTGGAGCGGACGGTGATCCAGGCGAACACGAGACCCGTCACCGGCCACAGGACCGCGAGCCACGGCCGCACCGACGAGTAGCGGGTCGTGCCGGCAAACAGGCCGGCCGAGGCGACCACCGCAACCAGGTTCAGCCAGCGCGCCGGGCCCGGGCTCACGACGACGCCGATCCACGGCCACACGTTGAGCCCCAGGGTGACCAGCAGACTCCCGGCCGCGGCCGCCAGAGAGTAGTCCAGGCCGGCCCACAGGGAACGGCTGAGCCCCCGCACCGCTTCGCCGAGGGAATCGTACCACGGGACGCGGATCTGGCCCGTGCCGTAGACCACGTCGGCCCGCGCCCCGTTCGTCTTGAGCAGCCGGGCCAGGCGCATGTCGTCGTCGGGACGGGTCCGGATCGCCGCGTGTCCCCCGGCGTCGCGGTACGCGGGCTCCCGGACCAGGTTGAAGGCGCCCACCCCCACGTGCCGGTCGCTCTCCGGATCCCGGGCCTTCCACGGCTCCGCGAACTGGGTGAAGTAGACCTGGAAGGTGCCGGCGAAGGCGCCGAGGAGCGGGCCCGGCATGTCCAGGTCGGGAGCCGCCGTCAGGTGGTCCAGATTCTCCCGCCGCAGTCGGCCGACGGCCCGGCGGAGGGCGTCCGGCGCGAAGACCGCATCGGCGTCCGTGAAGAGGAGGATCTCGCCCCGGGCCTCGTCCGCCGCCCGCTGGAGGGCGTGGTTCTTCCCGAGCCAGCCGGACGGGAGCTCCTCCACGTGCAGCACCCGGAGCCGCTCGCTGTCCGCCGCCAGACGGTCGAGGATCTCGCCGGTGGCGTCCTCCGAGCGATCGTCCACCGCCACGACCTCGAGCGCCGGATACTCCATCTCGACCATGGAGCGCACGCCGTCGGCGACCTTGCCCTCCTCGTTCCGGGCCGCCACGCAGATCGAGACCTCCGGCGCCTCCCGGTCGACCACCGGGGGCTGGTCGCGCAGAAACTCGATCCCGGCCATGCCCCGGCCCACGCGGAGCACGGTGACCGTCCAGTACAGGGCCGCCAGGGACGCGAGGGCGGTCAGCCAGGGAGATTCGATCACGCCCGGGAGGTGGTGGATGCGGCCCGGTCGGGGCCGCGCGGGATCAGTGGCCGGCCGACTCGCCCCACAGCTCCCGGAGACGCTCGTCCCGGCCGCAGTTCCACCGGTAGAACTTGTAGCGGAGGGAGTGCTCCTGGTAATAGTCCTGGTGGTAGTCCTCGGCCGCGTAGAAGGCGTCCAGCGGCTCGACGGGCGTCACGATCTCGCCGGGCAGGGCGCCGGAGTCCACGAGCCGCTCCTTCGACGCCTCCGCCAGCTCCCGCTGCTCCTCGTTGTGGTAGAAGATCGCAGTGGTGTACTGGTAGCCGCGGTCGCAGAACTGTCCGCCGTCGTCGGTGGGGTCGACGTTGTGCCAGAAGACCTCCAGCAGCTTCGTGTAGCTCACCACCGACGGATCGTACACCACCTGCATCGCCTCCCGGTGGCCCGTGTCGCCGGAGGAGACCTCCTCGTAGCTCGGGTTCTCCACGTGCCCCCCCGCGTAGCCCGAGGTGGTGGATACGACCCCCTCGAGCTCGTCGTAGGGCGGCTCCATGCACCAGAAGCAGCCGCCGGCGAAGGTGGCGCGGGCCCGCTCGGAGCTCTCGGTGGTCACGATGCCATCCGTCTCTGTTGTCACGTCGGTGGTGGGAACCAGATCCACGGTGTCCGCCGGCACGCCCGCCGCTTCAGCGGAGACCCCCCGGTCGGCATCGGGGGCTCCGGTCGGCGCCGTGAGCGCCATCGCCGCCAGGGCGACGACGCCGACGGCCGCGGCGACCAGCGTTCCGGCACGCTCCTGCATCTTCGATCTCTCCCGTTCGTGTCCGCTTTCCCGTCAGGTCCGGAGCTCCGGGAGCTCCTCCCCCTCGGGGACGAACTGGAGGGCGAGCCCGTTGTTGCAGTACCGCTTCCCGGTGGGCGGCGGGCCGTCGTCGAAGACGTGGCCCTGATGCCCTCCGCACCGGGCGCAGTGGTACTCGGTGCGCGGGAAGATGAGCTTGAAGTCGCGCTTCGTCTCCACGTGCCCCTCGATGGGCCGGTAGAAGCTGGGCCACCCCGTTCCGCTCTCGAACTTCGTGTCCGACGGGAAGAGCGGGAAGAAGCAGGCCGCGCAGATGTAGGTCCCGTCGCGCTCCTCCTCCAGGAGCGGGCTCGTACCGCGGGGCTCCGTCTCCTCCTCGAAGAGGATGCGGAAGCGGTCCTCCGGGAGGATCTCCCGCCACTCCTCCTCGCTCCGGTCGATCTTCGGCACCTGCTGCCCCGTCGCTCCCGTCTTCCTGGCCATGGCCGCTCCTCCCGGGCCGCTGTCCCAGGCCGCGGGAAACGCCGCCGTGGCGCCCGCCAGACCCAGGGCCTTCAGAAATCGTCGCCGTTCCATCGCCGTTCACTCCCTCCCTCGTTCGCCGATCTGCCGCACGGGGCCTCCTCTCTGCCGCCCGCGGTCGGCTCCGTGGTGCATGTACACCGTCGTCGGTGAAAGGGATCGGACGGGACGGAAGTTCCCGACGTCTCCGCCGGAAGAGCCCGGATCAGCGCCCCGCCCCCGACGTCCCCTCCCCTCCACCGGTGGTCAGGCCCTCGATCTGCCCGTCGTTCTCGAACCACTCGATGATGTACCGCTGGGCACGCATGAAGTTGGACGGCTGGGACCAGATGCCGTGGTACTCCTCGTTGAACCGGAGCATGACCGTGTTGACGCCCTGGCGCTTGAGCGCCTGGTAGAACTCCTCGGTCTGCGCGATCGGCGTCCGCAGGTCCTTCACGCCGGTGGCGAGGAGCGTGGGCGTGTTCACCTGGTCCGCGTACATGAGCGAGGAGTGCTCCAGCCAGGGATCCGGGTTCTCCCAGAAGGGCTCCTCGAAGAAGCTGTGCGTGAAGTAGGGGATGTCGGTGGTGCCGGCCATGCTGATCCAGTCGATGACCGGGCACAGGACCGCGGCCGCCTCGAAGCGGTCGGTGTGGCCGATGGCCCAGCTGGAGAGCACACCGCCGCCGCTGCATCCCGTCACGTACTGGCGGTCGGTGTCCACGTAGCCGCGATCCACGAGGCTGTCGACGCCGGTCATCAGGTCCTCGTGGTCCACGCTGGGGTAGTCCTGGCTGATGGCCGCCCCGAAGTCCGTTCCGTAGCCGGTGCTGCCCCGCGGGTTGGCGTACAGCACGACGAATCCGTTGGCCGCGAGGTTCTGGAAGATCCAGCTGAAGCCCACGTCGTACATCGCGTGGGGACCGCCGTGGATGAAGAGCACCATCGGGTACTCCTCGCCCGGATCGAAGGACGGCGGCTTCACGATCCAGCTCTGCACCCGGGCGCCATCGGTGGACCGGTACCACATCTCCTCCACCTGCCCGAGGCCGACGTCCCTCAGCACGTCCTCGTTCACGGAGGTCAGCCGGTGGAAGCGGTCGAAGTCGCCGGGCCGGTACCGCACCACGTCCTCCGGCTCCATCGGCGCGCTCAGGGCTCCGGCGGCCGTCCCGTCGGAGGAGAGCGACGCCAGGCTCACCATGTGCTCGCCCTCCGTGAGCTGGCGAGGCCCGCTCCCGTTCCCGGGCGCGAACCACACGTTGCGAGCCCCCTCGTTCGGGACGGTGAAGTACAGTCCGCCGCCATCCGGCCGCCAGTGCAGGTCCTGGATTCCGCGGTCCAGGTCGGCGGACAGCCGGCTCCGCTCGCCGTCCCCGTCGAGCGGCAGCGTCCAGAGCTCGGGCGCCATGTACGTGAGGTCGGTCTCGGCGTGGCCCGTGAAGGCGACCCGCTCGCCCCGGGGGCCCACCTCCGGGCCCGACCAGGTCCCCGGATCGTCCGTCAGCCGCCGGATCTCCTTCGACTCCACCTCGACGGCGTAGATGTGCGACTGGCGGTAGTTCCGGTCCGGATCGCCTTCCTTCCATCCGAAGCCGTCGAAGACCAGGTGGGACCCGTCGGGCGTCCAGTCGTAGCCGCCCCCGGAGGGCAGGAAGTCGAAGCGGGCGCCCACGTGCCAGTCACCCGACGTGAGCTGGCGGGCCGTGCCGCCCGTGGCCGGCACCGTGAACAGGTGGGTCCACCCCTCGTCCATCCAACCGAGTCCGTCCGCCCGGTAGTGGATGCGGTTCACGACCTCGGGCGGCGCGGTCCAGTCGGCCCCCTCGGGAGGCGCCGGGAGGTCCACCGACCACCCCTTCACGTCGGGGACGTGCTTCACGAAGGAGAGCCGGTCTCCCTGCGGGCTCCACTGGACGTTGCGGGGACGCTCCTCCAGGTGAGTCACCTGCGTGGGACCGCCCTCTTCCCCGAGCCAGAGCACGAAGATCTGCGGCCGTCCCGCCTCGCCCTCGGCCACGTATGCGATCCGGTCGCCGGACGGCGACCAGCGGGGACTGGAGCCCTCCACCAGCCTGCGCTTCCTGGAACCGTCCGAGCGCATGATCCACAGCTCGGACGTCCAGCTGTCCTCACGGGCGTCGACCCGGGACCGGGAGTAGACGATCCGGGAACCGTCGGGGGAGATGCGCGGATCCGACACCCCCTCCCAGTCCAGGTAGTGCTCCACCGTGAGAACGCTGTCCGGCGCCGCGCCGGTCGCGGCGGCCGGCGTCGCGACCGCCGGAGCAGCGAGGACGCAGAAGAGGGCGGACGACAGCACGAGGGCGAGAGACCGCATCCCGGACCTCCTCGGAGGCGTCGGCGTGGTGAGCGATGGCGCCGCGGCGCGAGCACGCCCGCGACGGCGACACCGGCACACTACCGCCGGCCTTCCGCACTGTCTACCTGTATGTACGACGTCCGGGGCCGGGAGCGTCGGCGGATCTCCGCTTGCTGCTCCCTCGCCCGGTCAGACGGCCGCGCCGGGCCTACTCGACGTCGACCAGCTCCACCTCGAAGGTGAGCTCGCGGCCGGCCAGCGGGTGGTTCAGGTCCAGCGTCACCGTGGACTCGTCGGTCTCGGCGACCCGGGCCGGCGCCCGCTGGCCGTTCTCGAGCTGAACCTCGAGCTCGTCGCCCACGTCGGGATCCATGTCCTCCGGGAGCTCGCTGCGCGGGACGGGGAGGATGCGCTCGTCGCTCCGGGGACCGTACGCCTCTTCCGGGGGGAGCGTGGTGGAAGCCGTGTCGCCCGGCTCGAGGCCCAGCACGGCGTCCTCGAATCCCGGGATGACCTCGTCGGCGCCGATCTCGAAGGAGATCGGGTCGCGCTCCTCGGAGGTGTCGAACACCGTGCCGTCCTCGAGCGTGCCGGTGTAGTGAACGGTGACGGTGTCGCCCTGCTCTGCTTCGGCCATCTGATGTACCTCGACTGGAAGTGGTGGGGTCCGTCGATCGAATCGATCCTTACCTACACGGCTCCCGGGCCAGCGGTCGCCGGCTCGTCTGGAGGGGGAGGCGTGCGGAACCGGCCGGACGCGAACACAGGCCTCCCTTCGACATCGGCCCCGGGACCCGACAACGTGGGGACGCGCCGGAGAGCCGACAGCCGCGGACGCCGGAGCCGGGAGAGG
>Ga0207797_1000930_pt1 | contig 21733 bp, 16 predicted proteins | sample PRCRCaboRojoPR_6_FD_187275 | JGI IMG/M metagenome (GOLD analysis project Ga0207797, IMG submission 187275) | Marine sediment microbial community from Cabo Rojo, Puerto Rico - PR CR 10% Liquid 1 (SPAdes) | ecosystem: Environmental > Aquatic > Marine > Coastal > Sediment | place: Cabo Rojo, Puerto...
AATGATCCTCGGTTGGGAAAACGTCCTGGCGAGCCTGTTTGAGGTCAAAGAAAAAACTGCCCACGCCTACATCATGAAATGCCTAGTCAACGAGAAGGAGTACAGCGTATTTGCGGCAACCCCGGAGGACGACTTTCAGCTTGCACCCGGTGACTTTGCCCATGCCAGGATTGTTCCGGTAAAGGACTTTCACGTGTTTTCCGGCGGCTTGTCCCTGTTCGAGTCAGACGGAAGCCAAGAATTCCGTGCCGAGATGTACGAGATGGCGGTGGATTTTCAAATGAAGCATCCGGGCCTGGCATTTCAAGACAACGCGGAAAAGCTACAGAAAAGCCTCGAGGTGTCCCGCCGGCAGCATGATGACTTCATTAACCTTTTCGGAATCGATGAAGTCTGTGGCACGGGCAAGGAGATACGTGACAAGTATCAGTCGTTTCTGGACTACATGGCCTTTGAAAGGAAGGACCCAGAGACGGGAGTGTCCATCGCCGAAGCCTTTGAAAAGAAGACCGGCGAGCAATATCATCGTCCTTTCCCGATGTTTCCCAAAGACGTCTTGAAAGCCTCTGATGTGGGAATGCTCTCTCATCCGGTCGCAGGAGTGGAGATTCTGATAGACTACCAGCGATTTATCAACATTTTCCGGTTTCCGGAAACCCAGCTCAATATGGCCGAATCAGAGGATCTGGTATTGGGCTACCTGGAGTCTGATACCGTCTCTGATGTCCCCTTCAGGAAAGTTGCTCGGAAGTTCCCAGAAAATTTCGATCGCGTAATGAACCACTACCTGGACACCGATGGGGCCTCTCCGGACTTCATCGATAACCTGATGTGGAAATTCAAACCAGAAACTTTCGATAAACTGCCTTCCACTGTGGCCGTAATGGATCATGAAATGTCAAGGCTTACTCAAGACGCCAAACGAAACAAGGCAAGAAAGGATCCTCGTTCCCGTTTCGCCAGGTTGAAAGGTGTGTTTAACCGCAACAAAAAAGAGGCTGCCGGGCACGGCTAACCTCTTTTTTTTATTTGGTGGAGCTGAGGGGGATCGAACCCCTGACCTCATGACTGCCAGTCATGCGCTCTCCCAGCTGAGCTACAGCCCCATCCCCTAAATATTATATCAACCCATCATCGGCTGTCAATCAGCTTTTTTTTCAACAATTTCTGTCAACACGCCCTGCGTTTCTTTCGGATGCAGAAAAGCCACCCGTTTCCCGCCGGCACCTGACCTCGGACGTTCATCCACCAGTCGTACCCCGCTTTCTTTCAGAGACGCCAACGCTTGGTCGATGTCTTCCACCTTGTAGGCTATGTGGTGGAAGCCTTCCCCCCGCTTGGTAATGAACTTGCCGATCACTCCGTCTTCGTTTGTCGGTTCGATCAGCTCTATCCGGACCTCTCCGACCGGTACAAAGGCGATGCGCATGTCCCCGACCGTCTCTTCCTCACTTACGGAGGTTCCCAGCTTGTCTTCATAAAACTGCTTCGCAGAAGCCAAGTCCTTTACCGCAATGCCGATATGATCAATCTGTTCTAATTTCACTCGATCCTCCACCTACCGTGGGCCGAATCCTGCGCTTTCCCCCAAAATCCGTGCCGCCCGTCTACACACGATGATTCCTTCTTTCTTCCATACCTTATGAGATCTTTGCATGACTTTGGAAAGCGAAACAAGGTTTTTCCAACCGTTTCGTACCCTTCTTGACAACTCCAATGCCGGGCACTATATATATAACAATTACCAGAACATGTATCTTGTGTAGCGTAGACTGGCCGTTCCCATCGATACGCAACACGAGCATTGCTTGATATGCAATACCGACAAAGTGAGGGGATCCTTCATGCAAAATCCTTTTCAAGATCCGTACGGCACTTACCGTAAGCCCCAAAAAAGTGCGGATATGTTTAAAGAATTAGACGCCACGGAGCTTTACTGTCCCACTTGTGCATGTGCCACGCCAGTACGAAAGCGACTGCTGCTGGTTCTGCCTGAAGGCGACAAGTACGAGTATCTCTGCGGTTATTGTATGACATCCGTGGGTACCAAAGTCGTCCGCAAGCAGTCGTCTACAGAAAGCAGAATCGTGATTTAATTGGTTTTATTTCAATAAGTTATTCTTTCGTTTACTTGATGACGCGTTCCTTTCCCAAATTTTTTTCCTCATTCCCTTCGCATCGTCCGAAGGGCCGCCAGCTCCCAGACGTAATCGTACAGATGTAATCCCTTGCTGGCCGCGATCATTTCACCGTCCTCTACCCCGATTTCAGTGGCCATATATTCCTTCAGCAATTGAAGTCCACCCAGATTCGCGGGAAACCCGTTCCACAGGTCCCAAGATCTGAAGTAAACCATAAAATGCAATTTGTCATCTCTGATCCTCGTATCGATGTGACGCAGGCATGGGGGGTCGTTCAAACAAATATCCGACGGGATGGATACGGTCATGGACGCCTGGTTGGTGCCATATCCTTTTTTCCGGTACATGTCGATAACCGCCTCAATCTGATTGACGACCTCGAGGTCCTCCCCGGACCTCGCGTCCCCGTTTCCCTTCGTGTAACGCCAACCAGACAATCGCTCTCCGTACGTGTAATCCTCGTTCGGCTGCTTTTGGGGCGTCATGAGGTAGGGCAGGTAGCTTTCCACATACCCTTCTTCCACCGGATTGGGGATCCCCAACGTCGCAGGAATATCGGGAATCATCGGTCGTACGCCCGGAAACTTCACCCGGACCGTTACGTAGTCAAACTCCAGCCGTTTTTGTCCCACATAACTGCCGTGGTCGATGACGTACTCCCGGCCGCTGTCCAACAGTTCATACACGCATTGAAACCAGGCGTCGGGCAAATCACGCGCTTCTATATTTACTAACTTCATATCTTTCACCCGCTAAATATCCAGGCGTTGGACCTCCAATGCGTTTTTCTCGATAAAACTTCTACGCTCTTCCACCTCGCCTCCCATTAACACGGTAAACATGTCATGAGCGGCAAACATGTCTTCCACCTTGACCCGGGACAGTCGCCGTCGTTCTCGATCCATGGTAGTCTCCCAGAGTTGCTCCGGGTTCATCTCACCCAATCCTTTGTACCGCTGTATAGATATCCCCTTCTTGGCGTCCCTTAACAGGCTGGTCAACAAGTCATCCCGACTTAAAACCTCCATTGTCTCTTTACCGTCACGAATCGTAAACGGGGGCCGATTTTCCACCAATGTCTCCTTCCACAGCCGAAACGCCCGCTGGAAGTCCGGATTCGATATCAACTCTAAATCCACCTTTGTTTTGCCCGTTCCATCGTTCTTCGATTCGACGACCAATTCATACACATTGTGCTCCTCGTCTCTCACCAAGGTCGGCTCCTCATACCCCAACGCGGCCACCGCAGCAAGCAATTCTTTCATCTGCTCTCTATCACCCAGTTGTTCCTTACCGACAATGTCCCGGTCCAGTAACAGTTGAACGAGCGATTCGGGATAACCACGCCGGTCCAGTCTCTGCATTACCCAACGGTAATCCATGAGATTCCCCAAAAAGAGATAAAGGCGGTCTTTTTGTATCACCTTTTTTCCTTCCGGTTCCACCACCTTGGCATCGCATATCCGTTTGATCAACAAATCATTCAGTGTCGCTTCGTCTTTCACATATATGGCGCTTTTTCCCTTCCCTACTTTGAACAGGGGCGGTTCCGCCAGATATAAGTGGCCTCGGTCCACCAGATCCGGCATCATCCGATAAAAAAAGGTCAACAAGAGTGTGCGAATGTGGGACCCGTCCACATCCGCATCGGTCATGATGATGACTCTATGATACCGCAACTTCTCAATATCGTAATTATCCCGGCCGATACCGGTTCCCAGCGCGGTGATTAGAACCTTGATTTCCTCGCTTTTTAGCATCTTATCAAATCGGGCCTTTTCTACATTCAGGATCTTTCCCTTTAACGGTAATATGGCCTGAAATCGTCGGTCTCTGCCCTGCTTCGCACTGCCGCCGGCGGAATCGCCCTCCACGATAAAAAGTTCCCGTTGACTCGGATCCGTATATTGGCAGTCCGCCAATTTGCCAGGTAACGAGGTCTCGGCCAAAGCCCCGTTCTTTCTTGCAATATCCCGAGCCCTGCGGGCCGCATCCCTTGCTCTGGCCGCTTCGACCACCTTACTGATTATCCTTCGGGCCACACTGGGGTTTTCCTCCATGAAGATCCCCAGACGCTCATTGATTAATCCCTCGACCAGGCCTTTCACCTCCCAGTTTCCCAGCTTCGTTTTTGTTTGACCTTCAAATTGCGGTGACTTGAGCTTGATACTGATCACCGCCGTCAACCCCTCGCGCACATCATCGCCGCTTAATTTGGTCTTCAGATTCTTGGGTAGGTTGCTCGACAGGGCATAGTGATTCATGGTCCGTGTCAGAGCGGATTTGAATCCGACCACGTGAAATCCCCCTTCTCGCGTGTTGATGTTGTTGGCAAAAGAGAAGAGTTGCTCCGTGTAGGTTTCGTTATATTGCATGGCCAACTCAATGGAGACGTCGTCCTTTTCCGCCTCCATGTGGATCGGCTTCTTATGAATCACATTGCGGCCTTTGTTGAGGTACTCTACGAAAGAAACGATGCCTCCCTTGTAAAAATACTCCTTCTTTTTCTCGCTCTTTTCATCTTCCAACTCAATCTTGAGCCCCTTATTCAGAAAGGCAAGTTCTCTCAATCGTTTGGAAATCAGATCGAAACTAAAATCGATCTCCGTAAAGATCTCTGGATCCGGTTGGAACCGAATCTTGGTTCCCGTCCGTTTCGTCTTTCCAATGACCTTGATCTGGGAGGTGGTCTTTCCGCGCTCATATGACTGTTGATAAACCTTGCCCCCGGTTCGAATCTCAACCTCCAGAAAACTCGACAAGGCATTGACCACGGAAACCCCCACACCGTGAAGGCCGCCGGAAACCTTATACGTATCATGGTCAAATTTTCCGCCGGCATGCAGCCTTGTCATGACCACTTCCACGGCCGGTATCCCCTCCGTTTTGTGGATACCCACCGGAATTCCCCGTCCATTGTCGACCACGGTAATACTGTTGTTTGAGTGAATGGTCACCTTAATGGAATCACAATAGCCGGCCAGGGCTTCATCGACGCTGTTATCCACCACTTCGTACACCATGTGATGAAGTCCTTCGCTCGACACGTTGCCGATATACATGGAGGGCCGTTTCCGGACGGCACTCAACCCCTCCAACACCTTAATGTTGTTTTCGTCGTATACACCTTGCCTGTTTTTCATCTCATATCCTCATGGGCATCAGTACGCCTAAAAATCCGGGATCGTCGTCTCCTTCCACAATGCACGGGGTTTCGCCGTCATTCAGACTCAACCGAACCTTTTCACTTCTCATGGTATTCAATGCATCGATGACATATCTCGGGTTAAATGCGATGTCGATGTCTTCTCCTTTATACCCCACCGACATCACTTCTCTCGATTCTCCGATTTCGGGATTCGTCGTAATCGTTTCCAACTGGTCTTTCCGAATCTCACATCGCACACTCCTGTATTTGCTCGACGACAAGATCGACATTCTCTTCAACATCTTCAAAAATGCCTCTTTGTTGATTTCCATCACGTACTTATTGGCTTTGGGAATGACCAGTTTATAATCGGGAAATTCCCCGTCAATCAACCGGATGATCAAAGCCTCCGAACGTTTTTTCAACACTAGGTTGTTATCCTTGATACCAATTTGGATACCTTCCCCTTCCTCAAGGGATTTGGTCATCTCAACCAATCCGTTTCTCGGGACAATCACACCCTTTCTCAAGGAAAACCCCATGTCGGTTTCGACAGGAAAATCGATTCGTGAGAGTCGATGGCCGTCGGTAGCCACCATGCGAAGCCTTTTCTGATCTCCTTCCACAATTTGTTCGAAAAAAACACCGGTTAGATTCACTCTTCCTTCGTCGGTAAGAACGGCATATTGGGTCTTTTCAATCATATCCCGTAAGACGTCACCGTCCATGTCAAAAAGTTCCATTCCCTCGATGCTCGGAATTCCGGGAAATTCATCGGTATCCATACCGACGATGTTATATTCTACCTTGTCGTTTCGGACCTGTATCCATTTGTTTTCCAATTCCTTTACCAACAAGGATTCGGAAGGAAACTCTCTGACGATTTCGTAAAACTTTCGCGATGGGATGGCACAATCGCCTGTCACTCCCGTTTCCAACTCATAGGTACCTTGAAAGGCGATCTCAAGATCGGTGGCACTTACCTGCAATTCCTTGTCTTTCACAATAAGAACCACATTGGATGTAATCGGGATGTTGCTCTTCTTTCCGGTTATTCCCTGAACCTTGGTCAAGGCCCTTGTGAGGTCCGCTTTTTTCATTCTGAATTCCATGTCAGACTCCTTTTATGTATCTTATATTTAAAATAATAACATCATCATAAACCATTTCGAAACTGTGGAAAAAATTTATAACTGTCTGATATGGTTAGTAAAAAGTATGAACTTTTCTGTCGAAAAAAGCGTTAACGGAGAAGAACGAATCGTCCAGAATTTGGTTTTGATCAAAATGTGACAACTTTATGACAAGATATGAACAAAGATGTATTCACTGCAATCGAACCGTTCACGATGACGAAAAATATTCTTTGACCAATTTAATCGCGCAGAATTGCCCACACATGGTACACACGTCCTCGCTTCCAGGACGGCTCATTTTTCTGTAGCTATTGCTTTTATCCGGGTCAATGCTTAGCGCAATCTGTCGATCCCAGTCCAGGGCTTTTCGCGCATGCGCCATTTCCAGGTCCCAGGCGACTGCGCGGCGATGGCCTTTGGCCACGTCTGCAGCATGTGCGGCGATTCGACTGGCCACAACCCCTTCCCTGACATCTTGGACGTCAGGCAACTTCAGGTGCTCGGCGGGGGTCACATAACATAGAAAATCCGCTCCTGCTCGCCCGGCCACGGCGCCGCCGATGGCGCAGGCAATGTGGTCGTAGCCCGCGGCAACGTCGGTGACGATGGGTCCCAGGACATAGAAAGGAGCCCCATGACAGAGTCTCTTTTGTAGAACGACATTGGCCTCTATTTGATCCAAGGGTACATGCCCCGGCCCTTCGATCATCACCTGGACATTGGCGTCCCACGCCCGCTGGGTTAACTCGCCCAGCGTAAGGAGTTCATGGACCTGCGCGCGATCGGTGGCATCGGCCAGACACCCGGGCCGGAGGCCGTCGCCCAGGCTCAGGGTGATATCATATTGATGAGCGACGGAAAGGAGGCGATCAAAGTCTGTGTAGAACGGATTCTCTTTTTCGTGATGCAGCATCCAGGCGGTCAAAAAAGCGCCGCCCCGACTGACAATGTCCGTAACCCGTCCCTGGAGACGTAATCGTTCCAATGCTTTCAAGGTCAAACCGCAATGGACCGTCATGAAATCGACGCCGTCTTTGGCCTGTTCTTCAATTACGTCGAAAAGGATATCCGGTGTGAGATGAATGATGCCGCCGTGTTTCTCCGCTGTCTCCACGGCGGCTTGATAAATGGGAACCGTACCAAAGGGGAGTGTTGATGCGTTCAGGAGGGTTTTGCGGATATGGGCCACGTCACCACCGGTGCTTAAGTCCATTACGGCATGCGCTCCGGCAGTTACCGCAGTTTGAAGCTTTTCCAACTCCTCGTTTACATCGACGTGATCCCGCGAACTCCCTAAGTTGGCATTCACTTTTATGCGCAAAGACTTCCCGATACCTTTTGGGTCCAGATGACGGTGAAAAACATTGGCCGGAATGACCACGGTTCCTTCGGCAATATGATGTCTCAAGGCCTGGGCGTCAATCCCCTCATTTTCCGCCACCCGTTTCATGATCTCCGAAACGACGCCGTTTCGGGCCAATTCGATCTGCGTCATCGTCACTCCACTCCGGGAAATATTCGACGTTTTAAACCCACATAGACTAGCAAAAAATGAAGGATAACACAAATACTTGTACCATACCGATCTGGCTACGGCTATAGGATGTGTTTACCGCGAAAGGCATTCCTGCTACCCATATTGACCGTGCGTTCTTCTTCGGCTATGGTGCATAGGTCAACGATGACCAAACCGTGTACAACCGCGTAAAGAAAGGAAGAAACTGAAATGAAATCGAGCAAACTTTCCGACCTTCTCCAGCTGGGACAATCTCCTTGGTATGACAATATTGATCGAAGATTGATCGAGAATGGACAACTTCAAACCCTTTTTGATTTTGGGGTCACGGGAGTGACCTCGAATCCGAGTATCTTCGAAAAGGCGGTCAAGGGTTCGGACGTGTATGATGAACTGATCCGGGATCATGTCGAACGCGGCAAGGCGACTCTGGATATCTATGATGCCATCACCATACAGGACGTTCAATCCGCCGCGGATATGCTGGCTCCAACGTACCAGGATTCGCAAGGTAGGGATGGTTACGTCAGTTTGGAAGTACTGCCCGAGTTGGCGTATGACGCCGAAAAGACCGTGCGGGATGCCAAAGATATCTGGGAGAAGGTGGCCCGGCCGAACGTAATGATCAAGGTTCCGGGAACAACGGAGGGATATGGGGCCATTGAGGAACTGACCAAGGAAGGTATCAACGTGAATGTGACCCTCCTTTTTTCCTTGGATCATTACATGCGTAGTGCTGAAGCGTACATTGCCGGATTGGCGGCGCGGCATAACACGGGTCGGGATATTGCCAAAGTCTTTTCGGTGGCGAGTGTTTTCGTCAGTCGGGTGGACACCATGGTGGACAAGGCGCTGGATCAAATGGAAAAGCCGGACCTGCAAGGAAAGACCGCCGTCGCCAATGCCAAACGAATTTATCGGGAATATAAGACCTTATTCAGTGATTCCAGCTTTACAAGATTGGAAGAAGTGGGCGGAAAACGCCAGAAGGTGCTTTGGGGCAGTACCAGCACGAAAAATCCGGCATACCGGGACGTAAAATACGTGGAAGAGTTGATCGGGGCAGACACCATCAATACCATGCCCCATGCTACCTTGGAGGCCTTTTTGGATCACGGAGACGCGGCTCCGACTCTTGAAAAAGATTGGGAAGCGGCAGCGGCTCATCTGGCGGCTATCGAGGCGATCGGTGTTGACCTGACTGAAATTTGTGACGAATTGCAAAAGAAAGGTGTGGAAGACTTCGCCGCTTCCTTTAACGGGTTGATTGAAGCCATCGAAGAAAAAAGATAGATGCCGTGATAATTCTCCCAAATGCGGATAGATGCAAGCCCGTCGCCATGCGGGTGGTCTGGACCCCTCTTTTAGGATGTCAGGTCCGAAACAGGGACGATGGTTGCTACGTGTTTGATGTGAGGAATTTGTTCCTGGAGTATTTCAAGGGTGAGCGGATAGGGATGGGCGATACCCACGGCTTCGCCCCGCTTCTTTGCAATGGATAAAAGCCTTTTAATCTGAAAACGGATGGCGTTGGCCTCTTGGGAGTGATCCAGAAAAACATGGCGTTCTGCAAAGGGGAGCTGAAAGAGTTGGGCGACGCGAGAGCACTCTGATTTCGGGTTTGTCAGACTGTCTACAAAAAAGAGGTTCCGTTTTTTCAGGATGGTAAATACCTGTCGCATTCTGGCGGCGTCTTCAGTCAGTTTAGAGCCCATGTGATTGTTGACGCCCGAAATGTAGGGCACCGCGTCGAGATTGAACTTGAGTTGGGCCAAAAGTTCGTCGGGGGTCATGGTGCTGATGAGCGCACCAGGTCCAGGGTCTACCTCCGGATACTCGAGCGGTTCCATCGGCAGATGGAGCAACACGTCGTTGCCCGATTGATGAGCCAACGTGGCGATTTCGGTTTGAAATGGACTGTGAGGAAGCACGGAAATGGACAATCCACCGTCCATTTCAAGAAATCGGAGAGCCGCTTCCAAATCATACCCCATGTCATCGATGATGATGGCAATCTTTGGGCGTTTGGCTCTCGCGGGAACTGGAGCCGGTGTCGGTTTCCGAGTATGCGGAAAAAAGACCACCCGATGGGTGGGGTGACCGTCCAGGGAGATATCCATCAAGGTTCGATGGTCCGATTTCACCACAAATCGGACGGACGGTCTAGGGACGAGGCGTTGAAGCCGTTTGACGAAAGCTGCCTTTTTTCTTGCCTGAGGAATCTTCTTCCGGGTGTGAACCGTTAACTCGGAATAGGTCCAGTGTTCCGTACCCGATTCGATCGTTCGGACTTGGGCGAAATCGACATCGGCGGCCGGAATTCCAAGGTCCATGAGTGCATCATAGATTTCCCTGTCCATGGCCTTGACGGCGTTTTCCAGCCTGCCCGCCGGATATGTTTCAAATACCGGTGTTTCCCTATCGCTTTTGGAAAGAATAAAGGAATAGGCGATCGGGCCTGCCAGCGCGACAAAGAGGACCAATCCGATGAAGGTATAGAGAGATGAACGGTTCGCTTTTTTCGGCAACAATTTCGCTACGGTCTAAGGCCTCCCAGGGAGGCGAGTGCTTAGTTCTGGGCGACCATCTGGGAGAATATCTGCCAGCTTTTCAGTATCTGCAGTGCCCGCAATGCCTGGTTGTCTTTCTGTAACAGATTTTTGACCACTTCGGCGTCTTTTTCTCCGGGAACCCGTACCCCTCTGAGGTGGGTCAGATCTTCGTCATCCTCCGTCGTTCCGTCATCTTTTGGTTCGGCGGAGATATGGTTTTCCAGGTCTTTTTCCTTGATGTGAGGTTGTGGCGTTTCCTCCGGTTCCGGCACCAACCGGGTCTTGACCACCACATCCGGTTCGACGCCCTTGGCCTGTATGGAACGGCCACTCGGCGTGTAATAACGGGCAATCGTCAGTTTCAAGCCGGCCCCGTCGCGTAACGGTTCCACCGCCTGAACGGAGCCTTTTCCGAATGTGGTCGTCCCGAGCAATACGGCCCGTTTGTGATCCCGTAACGCTCCGGCAACAATCTCTGAGGCACTGGCACTGCCTTCGTTGATCAGGACCACGATCGGATAGGTGTGCTTTCGTCTGTTTCCGTGCGCGGTGTATGTCTTGGAATGGGTCTTCGCCCTCCCTTTAATGGATACGATGGTTCCTTCTTCCAGAAAGGTGTCGGCTACCTTGATTGCTTCCGGGAGCAGCCCGCCCGGGTTATCCCGAAGATCGAATATCAAACCCTCAAGGGGGGTTTCACCCGATTCCAGGTCATCCAGGGCATCTTCGACGTCCTCAAACGTACCGTCTCGAAAGCTGCTGATTCGCAAATATCCATAGCCCGGTTCAAGCACGTAGTGACGGACGCTCTCCAGGGGGATCACATCCCGAACCAGAGTGAAATCCTTGGGTTCCGTAAAGCCCTCTCGCACGATGGTTATGGTCACCTTGGTGCCCTTTTCCCCTCTCATCTTCTTGACTGCTTCCCAGAGTTCCATGTCCTTGGTCGGCGAATCGTCCACCTTGATGATCTTGTCTCCGGCCTTGATTCCCGCCTCATATGCCGGAGTTCCTTCAATCGGCGACACAACCGTGAGGAGGCCGTCTTCCATGGTAATGACGATACCGATGCCGCCGAATTCCCCCTTTGTATCGATTTGCAGTTCCTTGTATGCCTGGGGAGACAGAAATGCCGAATGGGGATCCAAGGATTTGAGCATACCTTGGATGGCGCCACGAACCAGTTTCTGCGAATCCACCGGGTCGACGTAACTTTCCTCTATAATCTCGATGATGTCGCTAAAGACCTTCAGTTCTTCGTAGGTCTTGTCGGTTTCCGCCATCAGTCGGTAATCGATCTTCCCGCTGCCGAGCAGCAGGAGAACCGCAGACAGGACCAGGGCGGTAATGATCCGTCCATATCTCTTTGCAAAGGATCTCATGGCGCCTCCTTGTCGTATAGCCACGTAAAAAACACCGATTATCGGATTTTCGCTGGTTTCGTTACGTTATTATACCACTTCAAACCATGGATGACACATATTCCCGCTTATGGTCAAGCGTTTATTTTTCCCGCTTCCAGAAGCCTTTTTCGCCGATCGGCCGCCGAGAACCCTGCGACTTCATCCGGAGCGGTAGCGTTCATTTTTTCGAGAGCCAGGGCATCGGATCGATGGCCTGGCCGTGATGGCGAATTTCGAAATATACTCCGGAACCCGCATGGGAACTGACGCCGCCGGCGATTCCGATCACTTCACCGGCAGAAACGGTGTCGGTTTTCTGGGTGTAAAAATCGGCCAATTGGGCACACAGGGTATAGAAGTGATCTCCGTGATCAATAATGACCATATTTCCATAGCCTTTGAATCGATCTGCGTAAACCACTTCTCCGCCGTGTACCGCCCGGACGGGTGTTCCCGGTTTCGCTTCAAAATGGACCCCGCTTCTGAATCCCTGCGTTCCGTAATGGCCGTTGATTTTGTACGGACCGAACGGTTCCACCACATCCCCGTCTACCGGAGGGGGAAGGTCTCCTTTTGCTGCAAGAAATGCGCCGGAGGTCCGATGGCGACGCTCGGCATCCCGGCGGGCTTTCAAGGCCTTGATCGCTTCTTCCAGCCTTTCCGCGGAGGCTTTCAATCCCTCCAGGTGCGCCAGCGTCTTTTTCTTGTCAGCCCGAATCGCGGCCAGCAAGGCCGCCTGTTCCGCTTGGTGTTCGCTGATTTCTCTTCGATCTCGCCGGAGTTGGGTGAGCAAGGCGGCTTTCTCTTTTTTCTCTTGCGCGATTTGCCGACGCACCGATTCATGGGCCCGTTTCTTTTCTTGAAGGCCGTCCCAAATGGCGGAATCGTGACGACTGATCGCTTCCAGGGCGGTTTGTTTTTGTAAAAACTCGGAAAGGGAGTCACAGGAAAATATCAGCGGTACGACGCCGAGTCTTCCCAGCTTGTAGATGGCGACCAACCGCCGGGCGGCGTCTTTTTCCAGTGTGCGGAGCTCCTTTTCCAATGCCGCCTGTCGCGCCGCCGCAGCGTGTAATCTTCTCTGCAGGTCGGTGAACCGGGTCTCCACACGTTTTTCCTCACTGTAAAGGGCATTGAGCCTTCCGGTCAGTGCTTCCAGTTTCTCATTCAAGGGTTTCTCCCGGGCCCGCAGGGCACGAACCTTTTCCTCCGATGCCTCAATTCTTTCCTTGGTCTCCGCGAAACGCTCTTCCTCCTTCCGGATCTTTTCCCCAAAGCCCTCTGCCGAACCGGCTCGGGAAACAGGAACACCAACGGGAACCAAAAGGAGCAGGATTACGATTTTGTAAATTGTCTGAGCGATAGATGACATCCCAGCCATGCCATGCTGATGCCGCCGCCGATCAACCCTGTCATTTCCCATAGCGACAAAAACCGGATGTTGCCGGCGGACAAAAGGGTGTGATGAGCGGCTAGTTTGGTGGTGAAGATTCCGTAAGCCCCGTATAGGATACCGACTGCCAGCACGCTGCCCAAGAGCCCTTCCACAAAATTCTGCAGATAGTAAGGCATCTTGATGAATCCATCGGTTGCGCCGATGATCTTCATAACCTCGAGCTCTTGTCTCCTGGCGTACAGGGTCAATCGAATGGTGTTGCTGCAAATAAAGACGGTTGTGGCGAATATGATTCCGCCGCCGACCACCGTCGCCAGTCTGAAAAAAGTAACAAAACCCGAAAAACGGTGGAGCCAGGCGCGAGCGTACTCGACGCTTTCTATTTCCGGCACGGCCCGAAGGCGTTGCACGATTTCCCGCACCTGTACTTCATCGGGATCGGACCGAGCCAGTTCGATCTCTACGGAGGGCGGCAACGGATTTTCCACCAGTCCTTCCAGCAGGGAAGATCGATGTTTCATCTGTTTTTTGAGGCGGCTCAAGGCCTGGTCCTCGGATACGTAGACGGCGCCGCGAATTCCCTCCATTTCGGTTATCGTTTTCACGAGGCTCTCTCCCTCCGCCGGGGGGAGCCCTTTCTTGACATAGGCGATGACTCTGAAGTCTCGTTTCCAGGCATCGATCAGATCATTGACGTTGGCGTAGAGGATCAGAAACATCCCCGCAATCAGCAGGCTGAAGACGACCGTACTTGTGGCCGCTACATGCAGGTGCGGGACCGCCCGGAAGTTTCGCTTTGTCCGCTTGAAGACGGAACCCCATTCGGTTCGATTCATGAGCAGGGTTGTTCCGTTTCCATGTGACCGCCGCGAAGCCGCATGACCCGTCCCTGAGCCGCTCCCAAAAGCTCCCGGTCGTGGGTGGCGACAATGATGGTGGTTCCCATCCCGTGAAGCTGGGCGAAAAGATCAAAAACTAATGCCGCGGTGGAAGCATCCAGATTTCCCGTCGGCTCATCGGCAAGCAGGATCGGCGGCTTGCCGACCGCGGCCCGCGCAACCGCCACACGCTGCTGTTCACCGCCGGAAAGTCCCGGCGGATAGGCGGTACCGGCATCTGCCAGTCCCACCATGCGGAGGACCTGACGGACTCTCTTTGGAATGTAGCGCCTGTCAAAACCGGCGGCCTCCAGGACCAGAGCCACATTTTCATAGACCGAGTAGTGTTCGATCAGTCGAAAATCCTGAAACACCACACCGATTTGGCGCCGGAGATAAGGGACTCGCTTCCTGGGTATCCGTTGGAGATTGATGCCGTTTACCACAATATGCCCTTCCGATACGGCCTCGTCCAGGAAGAGAAGGCGCAAAAAGGTAGTCTTCCCCGCCCCGCTCGGACCGGTAATGAACAGGAATTCGTTTTGCATCACCGCCAGATTGATGTCGTACAAGGTCGGTTGCGCACCGTAGCGCTTGAAAACATGGAATAACTCGATCGCCGGCGTAGTACCGTTTGCTTCCAAACGTGCCATGATTATTCCACTTCAGCGCCCATCGCTCGATAGAGGGCGGCCTTGGATAGATTATACCCGTTGAGTGCGTTGTAGTAATTGTTCTGGGTTCGTGTGAGTAGCGTCTGGGCCTCAATGACCTCCGTGGACGTGGCCACCTGTTCATTGAAGCGTTCCTTGGTGATGCGAAAGTTTTCTTTGGCCTGCTCCACGGCCTTTTCCTGGGTGACGATGTTCCGTTCCGCCTCCCGCAAGCTCAGATAGGCGTCTTTGACCTCCCGGCGGATCCGGTCTTTGACATTCTTCAGTTCCAATTGAGCCTGGGCGTGCCGCCGCAATTTTTCCCGAACATCGTAAACGGACCTGCCCCATTCCCAGAACGTCCATGAAGCCGTGACGGAGAAGTTCCACTCTTCATCGTCGTAGATGCCGGTACCCCCGTCCACATCTGCGGAGTCGCCCGTTTTTAAGTAATTGGCCTGGAGATTCACGGCCGGGTAGTAATCGCCCTTGGCCAGCTCAACCGCCTCCTGACTCCGCTGCACGGCCAGCATGGCGAGTTCTTTTTCCGGACGCTGTTCGAGGGCGAGTTCCACGCAGGTCTGGTAACTCTTGTCGAACGGCCCCGCTTTCTCGATTCGTTCGATGGAAACCGGGGCGTCAAGGGGACGTTGGAGGAGGATATTGAAACGAGACTCCGCGAAAGTGACCCGGTTTTGGGCGACAACCCGATCGAGTCGGGCGTTGGCCAGCTCCACTTCCGATTCCAGAAGATCGTTTTTGGGGATGAGTCCGACCTCATAGAAATCCGTTGCCTGTTCCACCTGAGAGGCAAGTTGTTCCACCGCTTGCTCCGCTACCATGGTGAGGTTTTGTTCCTGAAGTATGTTGTAGTACGCTTCTTTCACTCGGTAGACCAACTCCTGTCGCACCTCCTGTGCCTGGATTTCCGCAATTTGGAGATCCAGTTTGGCGATATCGAATTCATTGATCGTCGAGAAACCGGTAAACAAGGGTTGGTCGACCGTGGCCGTGAAGGTGTAAAGGTCTTGCGGGGTGATGATGACACCCGGCAAGGATTCCCGTTCTTCATCCAGGCGGACATATCCATAACTGCCGCTCAATTTGGGCAAGAACTCGGTAAACCGTCCCTGCTTGTTCAACCGGGCCGCTGAAATGCCTTCTCGAGAAATCAACATGTCCGGGTTCCGCTTCAGGGCCTGTTCGATACTCGATGCCAAGGTGAACCGGCTCCGGTCGATTTTCTCGTCACGGGCAAAAGTCGGTTGCACCGCCGCAAACAACAGGTGTACGACGACGGACAGAAGCACAAGGGTGGCCGGACCGATGATCCCGCACTTCAAATGCCCTATGGGACCGACGCTCCCAAGGGCGTCCATCGAAACAGGGACTCTGTTTCCTTTGCGTCCGCCGTTGCCAGTACACACAAGCCACCGGCCATGCAGGTGGCGGTTCCCTCGACATGATCGCATGGTGTTCCCGCTCCTCCGCTGTCTGTATAACATCCGTCGTCGCCCCGCGATGGTTTATATCTCGGTCGTCACTCTTAGTACTTGCCCCTGGGAAATTCAAGCCTTTGGTTCAATCGAAGCCCCTCAAGGCGTACAAACGGTTGCGAAACCGGATGATTACTGCTATGTTTTTCCCGGAGTGTGAGGGGTGCCGACATCGGTTTTCCTCAACACCGAAACCTCCGCCGAACAACAAGAAAAGGGCTTCTTCCCGTTTGGCGGAGGTTTTCCCGCTATGCGCCCGTGGCGGGATCAAAAACCTCATACTCGAGAGCGAAACGAGGGTATACAAAGGTTTCGCGTGTACAACCCTTTACGACCAATCTCGTTTTGGAGCGTTCCCATGTCCTCGATTATGAAATTCCTGGAAAAGGCCAATAAGTTCGAGCTGGATGCATATCGCAAGTTTCCCCACCTGGCAAGGGACTACGTCGCCTTTACGGGGGCGCCTCAGAAGCATCCCTTCAGAGACGACAGGGTCTTGTTGGTGGCGGATCCGTTCAGCAGGCAGGCGTTTTACTACGAATTCGATTTGACCGATGTAGAGGGGGTAGAGATGTTACCCAAACTCGTCACCACGGACGGCGAATCCATTACCATGGCGCGACTCTGGGTAAAAAAGGGCAGTATCGGCATCCGGTCCAACCCTTTCGTCGTGGCAGACACCTCTGAAACGGTTCCTGGTTTATAGACCGGTGGGAACGGTCCCCGAAACGGGTACATGAAACCGGAAAGATTTGGTCGGCCCGCCAAAGGCTTCCGGCAAACGAATGCCCCGGGAGAAGCGGCGTCAACGGGGATCGTCCGTGGATAGATACCGTCGGGGATTGCTTTTTCCAATAGAGCAATAGACTTCGTAGCTGATCGTTCCTACCTTGGCGGCAATCTCTTCGGCCGTTATTTCTTCCGATCCTTGAGACCCCAAGAGGATGACTTCGTCCCCCACCTCCACCCCGTGCAAAGACGAGACGTCAATCATGGTGAGGTTCATGCAGACCCTTCCCACCACCGGAACGCGCCGGCCGTGCACCAGAACCTCTCCCCGGTTGGAAAGTAATCGGTTGTACCCGTCGTCGTAGCCGACGGGAATCGTTGCGATGGTCGCCGGGGTGTCGGTTACATACGTACCGCCATAGCTGACCGGCGTGCCGGCAGGGACTTCTCTGACTTGAATGATGGAGGACGTAAATGTCATGGCCGGTTTCAGCCGTACGCGCCCTTCGCCGCGTCCTTGATCGGGAGACGAGCCGTAAAGGGCCAACCCCGGCCGGACCATGCCTAGGGTGGTTCCCTTGCCCGTAAGGATCGCCCCGCTGTTCGCCACATGAAGCATTTCGGGCTTGATCGGCACCGCCGAACTGCTGGTGATGGCCGATAGGAGCCGTTCTTCCTGTCGTTCGGTGAAATCGTTTTCCGGCTCGTCCGATGCGGCGAAGTGCGTGCAAATTCCGGTCAGATGAAGCCCTCTGAGGGAGACCACCAGATCGAGAAAAGCGGGAAGTTCGGTCCAGGGTACTCCCAGGCGGGTCATTCCGGTGTCCACCTTCACGTGGACCGGTGCAACCACGCCCTGCGAGAGGGCCTGTTTTGACAGTTCCCGGGCGACCCCTTCATGGAAGAGGCAAACGGTGAACCCTTTTTCCACGACTTCGGGAACTTCTTTCTGCCGCACTCCCATCAAAATCAGGACGGGTACCTTGCAACCGGCTCCGCCAAGTGTCAAAGCCTCGTCAAGTTCAAACACCCCGAAGTAGGCGGGATCTTCCATCGCCAAGGCCTCGGCGACGGGAATCATGCCGTGTCCGTAGGCGTCGGACTTGATTACGGCAATGATCCCCCTGCGTGAGCCGACGACCTTCCGGATTTCCCGAAAATTGTGTCGAATCGCGTTCAGGTCGATGATTACGTAATTTGGCGTCATGTCCGCTCGCAGTAGTTTTTTCGCCGTTTCAATGCCCGCTATTGCGCCCCGTCTAGGAGCTTTTGGGAACCCCCTTTTTCTTTTTGAGTGATCGTTCTAAACACCCAAAGTTGCTTCCAGGGAAGATCCCCCCAGGCTTTTTACTTCACATAAGGAGGCCTACGTACCAGGAAATGAGTTCCCGCCCATAAAAAACGAAAAGAAGGGCCCCCATACTCAGGAAGGGCCCGAAGGGAACGGCCGCCTTTCGTCCCTCCCGGGTCTGCAGGGCCACCACGATGCCGAAGATCGTCCCTACGGCGGAACCGACGAATATGGTGAAAATCGTCGCCTTCCAACCGAGAAAGGCACCGATCATGGCCAGCAACTTGATGTCTCCGCCGCCCATGCCTTCTTTTTTCGTGATCGTGTAGTACCCGAAAGCCACCAAGAAGAGCAGTCCCCCGCCCACCACAATTCCCAAGAGCGAGTCAACAACCGTCACCGCAGTCGACCAGAAAGAACAAATCAGACCGATCCCGATTCCCGGGTACGTGACCACGTCCGGAATAATTCGGTGGTCCAGGTCGATAAAGGTCACCACCAACAGGGCGGCAACGAAGAGGTACAGACAGAACGTTTCCGGAGAAAGCCCGTAGCGGTGATACACCCCTACAGCAAAGAGGCCCGCCATGAGTTCTACCATCAGGTACCTGGGCGATATGCGGGCCTTGCAGTGCCGACAACGGCCGCGAAGAAGCAGATAACTGAAAACCGGAATATTGTCGTAAAATGCAATGTCAGTGCCGCACGCCGGGCAACGGCTGGGTGGATGAACGACGGAGCGGGATTCGGGGAGACGGTAAATACAGACGTTTAGAAAACTTCCTATGGCCAACCCCAAGCAGAAGATAAAAATGTCGATGATCAATGCGCCGAAACCCGCCTTTCCAAACCGTGGCCGTGCAGGCCAACTATAGGGTGAGAGGCCGAAAAATCAAGATTTTTGTTGTCACCAAGCGGCATCATCTTATAAACCCAAATCTACTGGGACATCGTTGTAGATTGCACACGCCGACCATTCGTTCTTTCTCTTACTGAGGGGAGACGCGAAAGGGTGCGGCGCTTTTTCTTCTTATCGGAAAAAGGCGGCTCGACATGATATGGTACACTTTTTTGTGTGAAACCGAACGTGGGCTGAAACAAGGAAGGCATTGATGGCGCAGCGGGACAGTGAAAATTCCATAGACGTGATACAGGACATTGGTCAGGATGTAGAGATACCCGAGGTCCTGCCGCTTCTCCCGGTCCGGGATATCGTCGTTTTTAACTACATGGTGCTTCCCCTGTTTGTGGGCAGGGACCGATCCGTCCAGGCGGTGGATTCAGCCATGGCGGCGGATCGCCTGATTCTTTTGGCCACCCAGCGGGATTCGATCGCCGAAAACCCGGAACCGGACGAGATCTACCATGTCGGCACCGTAGCCATGATCTTGCGGATGTTCAAACTGCCCGACGGCCGGGCCAAGCTCTTGGTCCAGGGGATCGGCAAGGCCGCCATTTCGGAGTATCTGGAGACGGAACCGATGTATCGCGTCAAAATCGAGCAGGTTCCCGAGCAGGAAATGGCGGACATATCGGTGGAAACCGAAGCCTTGATGCGAAACGTTTGTGAACAAGGGGAAAAGATTCTCGAGTTTCGCGGTGAATTGAATGGAGAAGTAAGTGCCATTCTTCGGGGCGTAGAGGACCCGGTGCGCCTGGCCGACCTGGTGGCGTCCAATCTCCGCCTCAAAATCCACGACGCGCAGGCCCTTTTGGAATTGAACGATCCCGTGCAGAAACTCCAACGGGTCAATGAAATGTTGAGCAAAGAATTGGAAGTTTCCGCCATGCAGGCGAAAATCCAGTCCCACGCCAAGGAGGAAATCTCGAAAACCCAGCGGGAATATTTTCTCAGGGAAGAGATGCGGGCCATCCACAAGGAGTTGGGGGACATGGATGAGCGGGCCCAGGAGGTGGCCGAATATAGAAAAAAGATCAAAAAGGCAAAAATGCCGCGGGAGGTAAACAAGGAGGCGGAAAAACAGCTCAAGCGCCTGGAACAGATGCACCCGGAGGCTGCGGAAGCGTCGATCGTGCGGACGTATCTCGATTGGTTGAGCGGGCTACCGTGGAAGAAATCGAGTAAAGACGTTCTGGACATCCAAAAAGCCCAGAAGGTCCTCGACGAGGACCACTACGATCTGGAAAAAATCAAAGACCGGATCTTGGAATATCTCAGCGTCAGGAAGCTCAATCGCCAGATGAAGGGACCGATACTCTGCCTGGTAGGTCCTCCCGGGGTCGGCAAGACCTCCTTGGGCAAGTCGATTGCCCGGGCCATGAATCGTCGGTTTGTACGGATTTCCCTGGGAGGCGTGCGGGACGAGGCGGAGATTCGGGGGCACCGACGAACCTATGTGGGGGCGATGCCGGGGCGGATTTTACAGGGGCTCAAGCAATGCGGCACGAATAATCCGGTATTTATGATGGATGAGGTGGACAAGGTGGGCGCCGACTTCCGAGGGGATCCGGCTGCGGCCTTGCTGGAAGTTCTGGATCCGGAGCAGAATGTTGCCTTTAGTGATCATTATCTGAATGTTCCCTTTGACTTGTCCCGGGTCTTTTTCATCACCACGGCAAACGTCGCCGACCCGATTCCGTCCGCATTGAAGGACCGTATGGAAATCCTGGAATTGGCCGGCTACACGGAAGAGGAAAAAATCGTCATCGCCCAGCGTTTCCTCATTCCCAGACAGGTTCGGGAAAACGGCATACGGGAAGAACAAATCGACATCGGGGTCCATGCATTGAGAGATATCATCACCCAGTACACCTTGGAGGCCGGCCTGCGAAATCTGGAACGGGAAATTGCCGCCATCTGTCGTAAGGGGGCGCGCAAGCTGGCGGAGGGGAAAGCAGGTCCCTTCGTGATCAACCGTCGAAACCTGCACCAATATCTGGGGATCCCGCAGTACCTCCCCGAGCTGGAGCAAGACTACCATGAGGTGGGTGTCGCCACGGGCTTGGCATGGACGCAGGCCGGGGGCGAAACCCTCTACGTGGAAGCATCGGTGATGAAAGGCAAGGGGGATCTCACCTTGACCGGTCAGCTGGGAGAAGTGATGCAGGAGTCGGCCAGGGCGGCCGTCACCTATGCCCGTGCGAATGCCCAAAGCCTGGGCATTCGGGCCACGTTTTACCGGGACATGGATATTCACATTCATGTGCCCGCCGGCGCCATCCCGAAAGACGGGCCCTCGGCGGGCGTTACGATGGCCACCGCACTGGTTTCCGCCCTGAGCGGAAGGCCGGTGAGCAGGGACGTGGCCATGACCGGCGAGATCAGTCTGCGGGGGCGGTTGTTACCGGTGGGGGGGATAAAGGACAAGGCCTTGGCCGCCCTGCGGGCAAAGGTGAAGAAGGTGGTCATCCCCAAGAAGAACGAAAAAGATCT
>Ga0207797_1000931_pt1 | contig 21727 bp, 14 predicted proteins | sample PRCRCaboRojoPR_6_FD_187275 | JGI IMG/M metagenome (GOLD analysis project Ga0207797, IMG submission 187275) | Marine sediment microbial community from Cabo Rojo, Puerto Rico - PR CR 10% Liquid 1 (SPAdes) | ecosystem: Environmental > Aquatic > Marine > Coastal > Sediment | place: Cabo Rojo, Puerto...
TCTCGACATCGGAGTATAATCATCTGGCAATCATCCAGGATGGTGATGACAATGTGGTCAATCTGTGGCAGGAGTCTGAGGGATTCAATCACTCTGAGATCACGCAGGCAAACCACAACAATTCGCTCTCCGTGTACCAGACTGGCGGCGGATCCAGTTTCCTCCGGGCCTTCCAGATGGGGAATAGCAGGGCGACGGTGATCCAAAACATTGTAAGCGGGGAGGGAACCATCACTCTGATGCAGCAGTGAATGCCCGCGGCAGACTCTGTTTGCTGGCGTAATGAGGAGGGGTACTTAGAACGGCCCGATCGGCTGATCGGGTCGTTCTGCTTTTTAGCTTCAGATTCGTTAAAGTCATTTCAAAAAGGGTGATGATTTTCTCATCTCCAGGATCCGAGTCACTTCTACCTACTGAAAACTTTTCCTTATGCCCTATACCTCATACCTCATATCCTGTTCTGGAAACAATTGATCTTTAATTGCTGAATTCTTCTTTTACTTCATCCTTCTTCCCTAATCCTTCGTCCGTCGTAACCTGTTACTGATTTCTGATAAACTGGATGGCATTGGAGTTCAGCAGCGTGTTCACCTGGCCCTCCGGACCCCACAGACCGATACCGTTACAGTAGATCAATCCCGTGTCGCGGTTGTTCTCACGGACGTTTCGCACCAGTGCCAGCGGCATGCCTGTCCGGTTGCGAACCATCAGCCCCCCATTCCCGGCGCTGTCGGAATACGCCACGAAGACCGCCTGGCCCTGGCTGTTGGTGACAGTGATGGAGTTGACTTCAATATCACCGAGATTTTGACTTTGAGATTGATCAGAATTCTGGGCTGTGACGGAGGGGTTGGTAAATAATGCGATTGCAAGTAACGTGGCTAATACACCGATGAGAAAGCTTTTCCCATCCAGACCGATATCCTGCATTTTCTTTAACATCCCGGGGCTCCTTTCCTGAGTCGGTTGACTGCAATTTCTATGGTCGGATTATAAAATTCACGGAAAAAACTACAAACCGCGGGATCGGAAAACAAAGGGGAAAAGGCGAGGAAGAATAAGGATGAAGGGTGAAGGGTGAAGGCGTAAAAAGATGATTGATTAGTGGAAAGACTGTGAACGGTGAGGGGAAGCCGTGAGAAGTCAGACGTGAAATGTGCGACGGAAAACAGAGAAAAGGGGGAGACATATCAATACAGGACTATCCCCGGACTTGACAGGAAAGAGCAGCCAAGAGCAGCCCTGGAGTCGAGTTCCCCTCTCTTGCGCGGGCAAGAGAGGGGACCAAGGGGTGAGTTGGGTTCCGGTCACCACTGCGGACGGTGCGGTCAACGGGCGGGACCTGGCTGGTCGCGAGATTCCTGGCGCTGACTGACCCTTCCCAGGCTGTCACCGCTGGGGGACCGGCTACAGGGAATCGGGTACTCTTCACCGCTCACACCGCTCCCCTTTTTATGCCTCGTGCGAGCGCTGTCAGCTGTTGGGGGTTCCGAATCGTGACACACAACTCACGACACATGACATTTCCTTACTACCCAGCCCCTCGGGGGCCTTTTGCCGGTCAGCGAGGGTCTGCAGGCCCTCGCGATCCTAACAACGAATGAGTACGATTATGAGTAGGGTTAAGAGTAAGAACCTAACCCATCCTATAATGAGAGAGATCAAGGAGCCGGGGCCGTCGATGGACGGCTCGCGACATGCGACTCACAATACATGGATCCGAGATAGTATAAACCCGGGTTGTCAATGATTTCCGTATGAATTTTCTTTAGGGTGGTGAGCATGATTCCGTAACAGTGGGATAGGTATAATAATTCCCAAACAACCATTGGAGAAATTCAAACAGCAGCCGATAATAACGAAGAACAGGGAAGGAACAGAACGGGCCAAATCCCCCGGATAAACTTATGTAGCGAAAGGACATCTTGAAGATGTGGACCAAAAGTCAGGGATCCGGAAGCGGATTTTGGGGGCTTTCCCTATTGATTGCCGATGACCGATTGTACTAACTTACGGGTGGAAAAAAGTGAGGAGTGTATCCAAACCAGCAACGCGAGTAACCAATCACTTCACGGGGGTGAAATGATGCGCCCGTTCGTTCAAGTATTTCTAAAAATAGTTCCTACCCTGATTCTTGGTCTGATGGTGGCAGTTCCAGGGCTCTTCGGAAAAGACCCGGATCCTGTCAGAGATGGAATTCCCGAAGATATTTTGATTGACCAGCAGTCCGTCTGGGAGCAGTCCAACCGGATCCTCAGGCAGATCGGGCTGACCGTGCAGCACCCTGATGCGCTCAGCGGGAACCGCACGATTATCCTTCAGGAAGGGGAAGGCCATGAGGCGCTTATTGAGCAGGTCGGTTCCAACAGCGCAATCATTCAGCAGGGAAATGGGGTACCCGGTAACAACGACGGCAACCGGCTACAGCTCTCCCAGAGCGGAACTGACAACAGCTCTATTGTGTTTCAGTCCGGCTCCGGCAATCGGTTCCTGCAACGTGTACAGGGGGATAATAACCAGATCTCGGTTTTCCAGGGAGCTGCAAATCCGCGCGGCGATGGACGGATAAATACGATGGAGATGCATGAACGCAATTCCCGGGGGATGCCGGATGCTGGTGATGAAAACGTGGTGGAGCAGGAAATCACCGGTAGTGACAACCGGATTATGCTGCTGCAGTCGGGCCAGGGGAATGTGATCACCCAGGATGTGACCGGAAACCGCATGGAGTACGTGATCGAACAGGTGGGCGACTGGAATACCATCCGCCACAGTGAAGACGGGACCAGTCTCAATAAGGGACTGCGAATTTACCAGAATGCCACCGGAATGGACATCAAGATCCAGCAGGGCACATTTAACAATCTGAAAGAGTAGCTAATTTCGCTGACGACCCGTAGCGCCTTGTCGGATTATTGAGATGTGAACGCTCTTTTGAATCTTTGGAACGAGGAGATGTTTTCTTGAGAAGGTGCAGATTTTTATCGGGCGTATCGTACTGGAGAAAACTCACTTTTTCGGTGGTAGTCGTGACACTGACTGCCATTCTGTTTGCCGGCTGTGCCGATGAGGTATACGAACCGGAACAGACCGGTACGCTTGCAGGAACGGTAATGCATTCCGAAAGTTATGAACCGCTGCGCGGAGTGCATATCACCACCTCGCCACCAACCGGGTCCATCGTATCGGATGATTCCGGGCATTTCGTCTTTTCGAACATATCCGAGGGCGAATATGCACTTCAGGCAAGCAAAGTGGGGTACCGGCAGTCCAAAAGCAGTCTTCAGGTTTCAGTCTCGGCTGCCGAGACCACGGAATCTGTAGTGATGATGACTCCGGATGAGGATGACAACCGTGCGCCGCGGACACCGAACGACCCTTCTCCGGAGAATGGGGCAGCGGATATTCCGACGACAGTCCAACTTTCCTGGTCCGCCTCGGATCCGGACGGCGATTCCCTGAATTTTGACATCTACCTGTATCCGGAATCGGACGAACAGCAGCAGGTGGAATCCGGATTGGCCGCGGATTCACTGCTGGTGGAGAATCTCCGCTACAATACCAGGTATTCCTGGCAGGTGGTGGCCAAAGATGAATCGGGTGATGAGACCTATGGACCACTCTGGCAGTTCCACACCAGGAACTTTCCGGATAACGCCCTGATCTTCGCATCTCAGCGCGACGGTAATTACGACCTGTATTCAACCGATCCCTATGACACCACTGGCTCGGGGGCACCAATCCGTCTGACGGATACCCCGGCCAGAGAATGGTGGCCCCGGTTCAATCCGGCGCGAGAACTGATAGCATTCTCTTCCGATGCCACAGTTGAACCGCATATTTATACCATGGAAGAGGATGGTTCCGGAATCTATCAGGTGACCACCAAGCCTATCGCCGGATACCATAACTATGGTGTTGGATTCAGCTGGGATCCGTCCGGGACGAAAATTCTCTATCCGCATTATGAAACATTGTATACCATTGGAATTGGCGGCGGAGATCTGACTGCGGTTGCAACCGCTCCTGCCGACAGGCATTTTCGCGAAACCGACTGGTCTCCCATGGGAGATAAGATCGCTGCCGTTACCATGGGGTCCTCCTATTATGACGCGGAAATCCATCTGATGAACGCTGATGGGACCGAAGACACTGTGGTGGTGGAGAATGTCCAGGGAGCGATCGGACATCCGGCCATATCACCCTCGGGCGACAGAATTGCCTACTTCCGGGATTTTTCAGGATATGAATCCAGCGGTACCCGGAAACTCAATGCCCATATTGTGGTCCAATCGCTGTTGACAGGAGATACCACGGACGTTTCCGTGAATAAACCGGCAGGTACCAACGATCTCTATCCCAGATGGGCCTCGGACGGCACACAGATTCTCTTTGTGAATGTGCAGAACGATGGGGGAGCGCCCCCCTCGCTCTGGATTGTGGATGAAGATGGAGAGAACCGCCGGGAGATCATTTCCGACGGAACCATGGGCGACTGGCAGTAAAAAAGAGGAAATACGGAGGACCCTGCCAGAGTCCCGAACCCTGCCAGGGTCCTTACTTCCCGACCGGCAAACGCATCACGATTCGGGTCCGTCCGGTAGGGGCAGCGGTCACCGAAAGGTTCCCCTGCATATATTCCAGACGTTCCTTGATGTTGAATAATCCGAATTCGCCATCTGTATCAAGGTCTGATATGCTCTTATCCCAGTCGAAGTCCGTTCCATCGATGTCGGTCTGAATAACAATCTCACCATTATCCATTGATACTTTTACTTCGATCCGGCTGGAATCCGCCTGGGCAACGGCTTTCTTGATTATCTCCTGCAGCGCCCGGAAGAGAATAATCTGCGTATCCGTATCCAGTTCCGGTGGAGCTTCCTGTTCCATAACCAGTTGCGTTTCCACCTGGTGCCGCTCTCTTGTTTGGTCCAGAAGCCAGTGCATACCCGAATGGAGTCCCAATTCATTTAATACCGGCGGACTCATCTCCAGCGTCAGTGACCGGGTGCTGTCGATGCATTCCTGGATTAGCTGATGAGTCTGGTTGAGCATGAAATTTGTTTCATCACCGATGTCGTCTTTGGAAAGCAGAGTTGTCAGATGATTGATGGCCATGGATAACATCTGACCGATGCTCTCATGCAGGATATTTGCCACTCTCCGGCGTTCCCGCTCTTCGGACAAAAACAGAGATGAAGCCAGTGAGCGCAATTGATCCTGGTATTTCAACAACTGCTGGCGGGCCTGACGACGTTCGGTAATATCCCTGATCACATACACTTTCCCTGCAGGGATTTCCTCCGGACCCTCAATCGGTGAGCCGCTGATTTCCACAGGAATGGTTTCTCCCCGGTTGTTCTCGAGAAACTCTTCCCTGGCGTTCAGGTCTTTGGAGTTCTGTGGATTTAAGAACAGAGAATCCGGGGAGTCTGCATGATTGTCCTGGAGATTAATTACCTCATTCACCGGATACCCTCTGGCTTCCTCCATCGACCAGGCGGTTATCTCTTCGGCCACTTTGTTCATGAAGGTGACTCTGGAGTCGTCATCGGTGGTGATAACGCCATCGCTGATACTTCGCAGAGTGGAGGAGAGCCAGCGTTCCTGCTGGCGCAGTTCCAGCTCCAGGGCGTGCTTGTGAAGCGCCATCTGAATGGTGATACCAAGCTGGTGGATGCTGATAGGCTTGACCAGATAACCATACGGCGCGGTATCTTTTGCACGCTGAATGGTGGAATTGTCCAGGGCACCGGTGAGATAAATCACCGGGATATCATGTGACTCTCTGATCTGTTCTGCAATTTCGATTCCGTCCTGATCCCCGTGCAGGGTGATATCCATGAGGATCAGGTCCGGATTGGTATACCGGACATGCCGGAGGACGTTCTCACCGGAGCGTTCTGTCCCGGCGATATTGTAGCCCAGCGTTTCCAGCATGTCGCCGAGCATCTCCAGGGTTGCCTGTTTATCTTCGACAATGAATATGTTAGCGCGGGTCTTCATATAAAATGTTGAGAGCCGCAAGTAGAGACGTTCCATGGAACGTCCCTGCGCGCGCTGTCATTGTTAAGGATTACTCATTCTGCCACACTATTCCAGAGAAGTATAGCCTTCCCGGATGGCGTATTTGGTCAACTCTGCGATGCTGTCCACCTGCAGTTTCTCTTTCAGCCGCTGCCGGTAAGTTTCGATGGTTTTCCGGCTGAGATAGAGCATATCGGCAATTTCTTTGGTGGATTTTCCTTCCGCCAGTAACTGCAGGACCTCCCGTTCCCGGGATGTGAGGTCATCACCGTCTTCGTCCACCCCATCATTCAGGTGACGAACGTAATCTTCCACCACTATGCCGGTGATGTTCTGGCTTAAATAAATCTGCCCGTTCATTACCTTGCGGATGGCCTCAGACAGCTCTTCAAATGCACATTCCTTCAACAGATATCCCAATGCTCCGGCGCTGAGTACATCGGAGACGAAGTGCCGTTCCTTGTGCATGGAAAGCACCAGTATCTTAATGTCAGGATGCCCTTCCTTGATTTTCCGGCAGGCCTCAAGACCGTTCATTAATGGCATGGAGATGTCGATTATAGCCAGATCCGGCTCTTCAGCCTCGACTAGGTCCACGGCATCACGGCCATTTTCCGCCTCGTAGATCTCGTCCACATGGTGCTCTTTGTGGAGCAGTGTCCGCAGCCCATCCCGGACTATCTTATGGTCGTCAGCGATCAGGATCTTCAACCCCATGAGTTTTCTCCAGTTATATGAGTGAATTATCGTGATGTATATTCCTGTTCATCCCGGCTGTTGATTGACTTCGGTGCTCCGACTTTCACCGTTGTTCCCTCTGATTGCCTGGTCCGGATCTCAAACTGTCCTTCGATTTGTTCCAGGCGCATGCGGATATTCCTGAGCCCGAATCCCGCATTTCCATTCTTCTCAAAATCTGTGGCCGGGTCGAATCCGGTGCCGTCGTCGTGCACAGTGATCCAGAGCATGTTTCTACTTTCGGAAATTTTCAGAGTTACCTCGGTAGCATTTGCGTGCTTCACCACATTATTCAACAGCTCCCGAACGGCCTGGAAGAGAATCGTCTGAATTTCGATGTCCGTTTTGGATGCAAGTTGCCCATTCACATGCTTCACTACCCGGGTGTTGATCTGGTAGTGTTCATTCATCTGTTCGGAGAGCCATTCAATGGCGGCAAGCAGACCGAATTCTTCCAGCACGGGGGGATTCAGTTCCCGGATCAGTAGCCGCGTGTCATCAATGGACTGATTAATCAGTCTATAAGCGCTCTGCAGATAATTCACATGCCGGGAGTCTTTCACACTGTCTTTGAGGTAGCTGATGTAATTCCTGGCCATGGCCAGATACTGGGCCACACGATCATGCAGCTCCGTGGCAATGTGTTCTCGCTGTTTGTCTTCGATTCGGAGAATCTCGGCATTCAGCGCCCGGATTTTTTTCGTTTTCTCCCGGACTTCCTGGGTGAGACGCTCTTCAGTCCGTTTCTTCAGGGTATATCTGACCTGGAGAGTTCCCAATCCAATAAGCAGAACAGTGAACACAACACCGGCAAGGACATACGGATTCTGCCAGAGAGGGATATCGATTCTGATCGGAGGGAGAGAGCGTGTGATCTCCCTGCCGCTGAAGCCCCGGATACCGGCCCGGACTCTAAACTGATATTTCCCGGGTGATAAATGGCTGTAGAGTACCGAATTTTGTGATGTCCTGGCACTCCAGGTGTCGTTGAGTCCTTCCATTTTGGTTTGATAATACACTTTCCCCGGCGACCGGAGATAGACTGATTCGAATTGTATCTCCAGAGATTTTATGGAGTGGGGAAGAGTGATCGGTTTGTCATTGGAAGTAACCGGTTGGTGAATCCCGTCAACCAGCAAACCGGTAATTGCGAGATTAATTTCCGGAGCAGGCTGTAAATCCTTGGCAATATTATGCATATAGACGCCCCGATCAGTGCCGACCCACACCCGGCCCAGATCATCAGTAACACCACCGCCCCGGGAAATTTCCTTTTCAAATAATCCTTCTTTAAATGTGTAGGATGTAATTCGACCGTCATGATACCGGCTGACATCGATATTGCCTACGATCCATATGCCACCGGTGCGGTCCTCAAATATTGAGTGTATAATTGAGCTCTGGATGTTATCTCTGGCCGTGACTGATGTCCAGCGACCGTCCATGCGGAGTGCCACCCCACCTCGCTGGGCAACCCAGATTCGATCGCGACTGTCCACAAGGATATCATTGATCACATTTCCTAACAGGTAGGAGCCGGAGGGATAATATGTATGTGTACCATCCGGGGTGATTTCCAGAATTCCCGCACGGGCGCTCCCATTCCGGTATTTTACATAAAGAGTGCCTGTAGTATCGAAGTCTGCGCACCGATAATCCAAGAGAGTATCTGGCCCCACCGAAGCCATGTGTGCCGGCAGAAGTGTATCCCCGGAAATTCGGAACAGATGTTCACTGTATTCCTTGCTTGTGGTATCCCTGGCGGACAGGTAAACAACGTCATCCGGCGCATGGATAAAACCGGTGTAGGTGAGGGCATTCCGATTATCCCGATGATGTATTTCCGAGAGATGACCCCGGTGAGCAAGTCTTAGTACAGGCGGATTTTGAGATGCGATGAGGAGATTACCATCAGAATCGAAAGCCAGATCGGTCACCTCTCCAGCCTGCGGATAGCTAGAGGAAAGAGTAATGGTTTGTACCTGATTCCGGTGTAACCGGGTGAGTCTGCCGGCGGGATGTCCGAAGTAGACAATACTATCGTTTCCTGCGGCAATTGCAGTGATATAATTTTCTGCAAAACCGTGGACGGTGGTGTAATGATAGAACGGACTCTGATAGAAGACATTAATGCCCAGGGGATGTGATATCCAGACTTCATCATTCCTGCCGATAAGCACATCACTGAGTTGATTCGCCACCGGTGAATCCTTCTGGCGAAACTGAATAACGGGACCATCGGCCGAATACTTCATCAATCCGCTGGATTTACTGCCGGTGTAAAACGATCCTTTACTGTCAATAGCGAGGTGGGAGAAATCGGCGGATTGTGCCAGCCGGACCCGTTCGATTTGTTCATCCTGCAACTGGTAGAGTGCTCCGGGAAATTGTGGGCTGTGCCTGGGATGCGTTTTCTCGATGACCTTAAACAGTAATCCGGTCTGTTTGTGAAATGCAATGAGCGGAACCGTTCCATTGGGATTGGAATATACTGTATCAACTGCAATCGATCCGCTTCGGAAGGACACTGTATTAATTCCATATTCACCTGCAGCAAGCAGTTCCCGCCCCTGGTATTCCAGGTCGTAAATTTGATCCGAGCACAATCCGTTTGCTTTGGTGATGGGGTGTTGCTCCTGAGGATCAACGATCAGCAGACCATTCCCATCGGTGGCCAACCAGACATGCTGATCATCACCTACAACCAGATCGTGAATGATCAGAGAGGTGTTCAGGCGGATTGCTGACCAGGATTTTCCGTCAAACCGATAGTAATAGTTGCTCACTGTCTGTTCGTCGTAGTAGACATAAAGCGAGTTGGAATTCCGGTGATAATGCAGTTTCCTCGGGTGATCGCCCCGGATATCATCTTCGGCCAGCGGAATGGGGTGTTTTTCCCAGATGAGGCCGTTGAATGAGTATAATCCGGCAGCATTCACTCCCCAGATCCGGCCAACGGAATCCTGTGCCAGGTCGTAGAAATAGGAGGGGGGGAGTCCGGTCCGGTAATTATAGGTGCGGGTGTAGTAGTTCTGGGCTTCGGTAGATCTGAAGCCTGATACTACAATGGTGAGCATCAGCAATAATGTTATCGCAAAAGTTTTTTTCGCCACGTGTCTCACCTGTCCCTGTGCATTTGTGGTTTCCGTGCCAGCGGAGTCAGCTCCGTCGTATGCGGGAGAGGCCGGGCGCACAAGCCTCCGGGACGGATTTGCATACCATCCGGTTGATTGGGAGGGTCAGCCCGGTCTTCAGCAATCTTCATACGATAATATCGGATGTTCCGGTGAATACTTTATCTTCGGGAGGCGCCGGACTATAGGAGGGACAGGACCCTGGCAGAGTCCGGGACCCTGCCAGGGTCCCGGCGAAAATGCACCGGTTGCCAGCTCGGTGGTTGCGTTGTAATGATCGTATAAACCTTTACAATACTTCTGGTTAGCCGATGTCTTCCGCTTGCGGCTTTTGGAAAACCACCCTGCCAGGGTTCCGCACTCTGGCAGGGTGGTTAGTTCAGCGGTAATAATCGGTTGGGTAATACCAAAGGATCCCTGCAATTTTCTTCTGGGGCAGCGGCGGTAATTAGGTACGGACGATTGGCTCCTGCAGGGGCTGACAGGTTTGTGTTGTCTTTTGTTCTACACTGCTCGCTCTGTTGAAGCGGATGCTAAAAGTGATCCACCCGCGTTGGATCTTGGTGAGAGATTACGGGACCCTGCCAGAGTCCGGGACCCTGCCAGGGTCTCGGCGAAAATGCACCGGTTTTCTGCTTGGTGTTTGCGTTGTCCGGATCGGCTAAGCCGTTAGAATACCACTGGTTAGCCGATCGCGACCGCTTCCAGGGGTGGCAAACCACCCTGCCAGAGTCCGGGACTCTGGCAGGGTCCTGTTCGCTGAATCGTTATCTGAAGCGGAATCAGATTTTCAACACACACCCATCACACTTCACCACTCCACCATCCTCACCGCCAATAATACAACAGCCCCAACCGCCCGTTCCAAAAATGATCATCAATGTTCCCGGACTTCCGGCCGTCAACATCATCATTGAAGAGATAATGGTTGCTTACACCCAGACCGAGCCCCCACCTGTCCGTGAACGGAAACTCCAGGGCGGCTCCGGCTACAGCCGACGGCACCCAATTCTGACGCGATTCCAGCGGAATGTCATGGTTCTGCGTATAGACACTGTTCACCCCGCCACCAATCTCAAGGTACCCTTTCATCTTGCTCAGGGGGAGCATCTCATACGCAGCTACCAAATTGAATGAGGTCACCGTGGCAGTGAATTGGTCCGAGGCGGCAATGGAATGCCAGCCACCCCGCGAAATGAGATGAATTCTTGGAGTCAGATGATTCCTTAAAAATATGTTAGTATCATATCTCAGTGAAGGATTCGCGTAATCTCCGGCGTAAAATGTTCCGCCGAAGTTCAGACCGATCGCATTGGTCCCGTCGGGTACCAACACGGGAGAACGATGGGATTCCGCCTCTTTCTTTTCCGCAAGATAATTCTGAATCACATGCGATTGCATATCATCCGGGTATTTCAATGACCACAGTCCCTCCTGCAATCCTTCGATAATCAGGCTTTGCACCGCCTTCTGAATCGCTTCCAGCACACACATCTGGGTCGGTTCATTGTAACTGATGCCGGTTTCAACTTCCAGCAGACGCTTGAACCGCACAAACCGGTAAATCCCCACATCCACCATTTTAGAGAGAATGGTCTTGGTGGTATGGACGGTCTTCAATACCCGGCCGTTTTTCGTGGAAGTGGCCCGCAGGTAAATGGAGACCCGGTCCTGCCGGTACTGTTCAGATGCCCCCAGACCAAAGTACTTCGCCCCGTTCCCACCAGTTAGTATGTTCGACTCATAGGAAATAATCCCGCCCTCCAGGATCACGCCGGCATAAAGCAACGGTGGAAGCCCCGGCAGCTGCTGCCCGTTCCGGGCGGAGTAATTCTCCCGGCTGGAGCGGATGATCTTCCGCTCATTGAGCAGGTTCGATAATCCCTCGCGTTCGATAACGGTGAACCAGTCGGAGGTTTCCAGTGCCTCGATCAGCATCGACGTTGCTCCCTGCGTCACCGCAGTTGACCAGGAGGATGCATTATCCGAGACCTTGTACTGCCCGGTCTGGTCCCGGAAATTGTAAACCGCCGCAACGACCTTTTCACTGGGGGGAGGCATAAGTTTCAGTTCATGTTCAATGGCGGTCTGATAGGCCAGTTTGGCCTCTGAGGGTTTGATCGCCGGATTGTAAAGCGAACACCCGGATATGCCCAGCAGAAGAACAAGCGCAATAACCGGTATGCGTGCGTGTGATGTCATGATAGTGAGATTCCAGTGTTTAATAGTATGGGACGACAACAGTGGTTTCGTTGCCGGTGGCATTATCAAAGATATCGATATGGACCCCGTCATCCGCCGGCTGAACATCGATGGCATAATCGCCGATTTCGTAATGCCCCTCTTCCAGTGCGGATTCACCAAAGATATCGCTGGTGATCTGGCGTGAAAGTCTGCTGAGGATGGAGCGGTTCAGACTCTCCTTAAAATTTTCCAGAGAATTCTGGGAATACCGGCTCGTCGGGGTCTCCCGGGACGGGTCCTGGATATTATTCTGTGCCTGCGCCTGGCTCAACAGCCATGATGCACTGTACGGATTACCCCCAAAGGAGGGATTGATCGGAGAATAGATCAATTCCGAACCTTCTCCGTGTCCTGGAAAGAGGACAACCAGTATCAATGCAATGCAGATGCTGCTGAAATATTTCAATCCGTAAGGCATACTCTCCTCCAGTTGAGTTGACTTCATATAAATTATCAGTAGATTCCGGACCCTTTCAGATCTTCATTTGAGAGCTGTCGCTGGTATTGATCGTAGTTATAGAGATATCTGAGCGAGACATTCACCGCCTGCCCGGCTTTCTGCTCAATTTCGGCATATCTGGGAGTCAAACGCTGTCTGTAGACCGCCCGGGAGTTGATCTCCACTGTGACCATGGTTCCCATCCTCGGCAACGGCTTCTCCGAAATTGTCACATTAAAACCCTGTATTTCCTCAGGCGGATTCCACCGTGAGTAGAAGACATCGTAAAAATCTCTGCCGAGTTTCGTTCGGGTTTTATCCAGCACCAGCCCTTCGATCTCAAGGCCGTTTCCCAGATACTGTCCAGCGGAATGTGATACCGGCACGAACAGGATTAGTGAGATCAGGAATAGATATCTGGCCGATGGATGTACCCTCATTCTTAACTCCCTGTATTCCCCGGTACAGTGAAAATTCCTATCCCAGAGAATGGTATTTGCGAGTACCGCATGTCCGCGGAATTCTCTTCTATTATCGACGAACCCCGATATTTTTTTACCGGCGGATATTCATCTTTGCTGTGAGACATTCCGGATGATATCTTATACCTTTCGTGAACACACGTAAATCTATGGCAAACTCAACACGCATATTGGTTATAACCCCCCGTTTTCCATATCCGCTATACGGAGGAGATCTGCTGCGCATTTACCATATTTGCCGCTATCTCAGCAGGTATTACGATCTCTCCCTGCTCTCCATCTGCCAGACCCCGGAGGAACAGGAATCGCAGATGAATCAGGGGATATTCACGGAAATCCGGAAAATCCCGTTGCATACCTGGCGTTCGTATCTGCAGAGTATCGGTGGATTTCTGACCGGACGTTCACTCCAGACTGCATACTATTCCTCCGGATCGTTCCGCCGTACCTTTCGCGAGCTCTACCCGGATTTCGATCTGGTGTTGGTCCATCTGGCGCGACTGGCCCAGTATGTTGAGGAGCTGTCGGATAAACCCGTATTGCTGGAATTAACGGACTCCCTGGCATTAAATTACTATCGCGCCAAAGATATTGAGGATAACGGACTGTTCTCACTCCGGCGGGCAGTCTACTCGCTGGAAGCACCCCGAATCCTGCGCTATGAGAAATCTCTGTTGAAGCAATTTAATGCTATCTCACTGGTTTCGGAAACGGACAAATCCTTCCTTGCTTCCAGAGGGGCGGATGTAGGTGGGGTGCAGGTGATCCCCAATGGAGTGGATACCGAGAGCCTGCAGTATCTCGGGCCGGGGGACGAGTCGCGGATCGTATTTATCGGGAATATGCGTACCCTTCAGAATCAGGATGCGTGCAGATATTTCATTTCCCAGATACTTCCCGAAGTCCGGAAACGACTGGGGGAGGTCGACTTCAAAATTATCGGTAACGAATCGGACCGGTTTGTCAGCCACCTGAATGCAGAGGGGTCAGTGTCTGCCACCGGCAGAGTGGAGAGTATTGCTCCTGAAGTGCAGGGCGCGTTCTGTGCAGTTGCCGTCATGCGGTTCGGTGCCGGGATGCAGAACAAAGTCCTGGAATATATGGCGTACGGAATCCCGGTGATTGCCAACGATATCGCCATGCAGGGAATCGGGGCGGAGCCCGACACGCACTATCTCTCCGGAAATTCGCCTGAGGACGTGGTTGAGCAAATCGTCTCATTGTACTCGGCCCCGGCCCGGCGGAAGGAGCTGGCACGACAGGCCAGAGGATTTGTCGAGCAAAACTTCCGGTGGGAACACTACCTGCACGAATACAAACAGCTGGTTGAAGAGTTGTTATAATCTCTGGTCGCCGAACTGATTTTCTTTGAATGATTAAGACATATCTGTTGATTTTGTGGACGAGAAAAAATAGTGAATCTCAGGCAGATTGATTACGACCAGCTATTCCTCCCGGATGTGACTCTGACAGACCGGCAAATCTCGGAGAGCTTCAAGGTCGTTTCCGGTAAACAGGCAATACTACGAAGGATTCTCCGAAAGCGCTGATCATTGCTCAAACCCATGTTATACATACTTGAATTATTCCTGTCACTGATCACTACGATCATAGTGATCCATATTCTGTTGAGAACAACTGCGATAACCAGGTTCTTTGGGCACAGTTCCCGGAAAAATATTGAATCCCGTGCAGTCCCTCGTGTTGGCGGGATTGCCATTGGACTTCCCATATTTCTTTCATTTGCATTTGCTGGCATTATTGGTTCAGGATTCACAGGCGCAATGGTCGGCCTGATCGTGGTTTTTTTGGTGGGTCTCTATGATGATCTGAAATATCTGGGATGGAAATCGAAACTTGCGGCGCAGGTAATTGCTGTTGGGGTAGCATTAGTACTCCTCTCCCCGCGTTTTTCGGGGATACATATCTTTGGATCCCAGCTACTGTTACCACCAGGAATTATGTATAGTGGACTATTTCTGATTATTCTCACAGTGATGAATAGTATAAATCTACTTGATGGTTTGGATGGCCTTGCTGCCGGGGTGACACTAATTATCCTCATTGCTTATATAGCGTGGGGAATTGCCGGAGACCATTGGAATATGGTTGCCCTTGCTCTTCCAATAACCGGAGCATTACTCGGGTTTCTACGTTACAATATATTCCCCGCACAGCTTATGCTTGGAGATTCCGGCAGTCTAGTTTTGGGATTTGCAGTGGCAATAATTCCATTAGCCCAGCAACCTGACACGACAAACTTATTGGAGTTATCAGTACCTATCATGATGCTTACAATGCCACTGACCGATGCCATTCGGGTGGCAATGGCCAGGATGATCTCCCGTGATCATCCGTTTTTACCGGACCGCAGACATTTGCATTACAAACTTGTGGAGGCGGGATTACGCCATGATCTGGCAGTGATAACATTGTATGGACTGACCCTTTTATACCTTGGCTTAAGCATAATTAGTAGATATTTTCCAGTGTATGTTATCATAAGCGCTTATATTGTCTTGCTATCTCTCACTTTATTCCTGCCTGCGCTCCTGCCGCGTTTGAGAAAAATCAGAGTGCTCAGAGAAATCTACAAGAGTTTAACATAAATGATTTTTTTCTTAAGACAATCTCTCCTTTTCTTGCTGATCGTGGTGGCCGGCAGCATCCAGGCCCAGTATTTTCTTCCCACCGATTCTCCTCAGCGCCATTTGTTGCACTATCTGTATGATTCGGAACCTTCGCTGGGAGTACTTGAGAACGCCCAGCCGGTCAGGGCTCCGCGATTCTATAAGCAGAGTGACACCCTTCACTCGTATTTCCACACTGGCGAGAGCGACGGGAGAATCAGTGCGGTGTTTTCCGGTCCGCAGGCACAGCCCGGAGTGACATTCCATGGATTCGGGTACTTCAACATCAGATGGACGGATCGCGTGATAACCGGTGGGCAGTTACATATTACGAACGCCCGGAATGGCGAGTACCTGCTGGGCACCAACAAGACCACATTCGGTATGACCGGGCGGATTGATCGTGCCTGGATTACATATCAGCATGACAATATCGGGGTGACCTATGGCCGGGATGCCGTACAACAGGGACCGGGCAGATTTTCCCAGCTTGGCGTGAACGGTCTGCTGCCGCCATATGATATGATACGGCTGCGATTATCGAAATATCACTTCCATCTCCGATCCTTCACGGCGTTTTTTCCTCCGGTGCGAAACGTCCCCCATTCGCAGGAGTATGTCCAGAGATATCTCACCGGACGGCGGCTGGAATACATCCATCCTTCCGGACGGTTTACCGCGGCCATCGGGGATCTTGTCCTGTATACCGGGGTGAACCGGCCGGTGAATCCGGCGATTTCAAATCCGCTGATCCCCATGTTTCCGCTGATGTTTGAAGGGATGGAATGGCAATCCCAGGACCATCTCGGTGATAATGAAAATGATCAATGGCTTATTGATGCGAGCTACAGGGTCTCTCTGGGGAAGAGCCGGCATAAATTGTATACGGAGTTTATACTGGATGATTTCCAGTATGCTCCTGAAGACCGCAAGGACCTGGATGATGCCCTGGGAATCACAATAGGGATGGGGAATGTACTCCCGGTGTCAGGGCCTTATACACTCCATACTCAGCTGGAGTTAACCGCCCTGAATACCTGGGTATATAACCATCCCGGACAATTCACATCCTGGACGTACCGGAACCGGCCCATGGGCAACAGGGAGGGAGGCGATGTCTGGGAAGTGCATCTGCGGACCGATCTCTGGCAGGGATATCGCTGGTCGGCAGGTGTGCAATACGATCACATTGTCAAAGGGGAGGTCACTCCAACGGATCGCTGGGATCCTCTGGGAACGAAAGAGGCTGCATTTCCGCTGGGGACTGTACAAACTACCAGAACACTCGCGATCGATTTCTACTATTACACCGGACAGTTTCGTTATATCCGGCCATCTGTAACATATGAACGTGTGAGTAACTCCGGACACCAAGAAGGGCAGGAGGAGACAAACATTGAGTTCCGGGTGGAGCTCCTCTGGTGGATATGAATTAGGGCTCTTAATGCAGTACAGAATGTATTAAGTATCAGGATAAGTAGTAATTTTGTTGACTATTCCTTGGAAATGGTGGAAGTGGACTGATAGTGTTCTCAGGAATTCTCAGGTACCCGACAAGGATTAATCCCTATTGTAAAGGCTTAAGTATAATCCGGTAGTTGGTATCCATTTTCCATTAAAATTGAAGATATAAGAGCCTACAACTGTGTATCCGTATCCCAAATCGCAATGAAGAACTCGTCGCTCGGACAGAAAGTAAACGTGTGAACGATTTAATCCTGCGCGGGGTTTAATAATAAGGTTTTAACCCTATCATGGAGATAGGTTATGCCGGGCGCAATTCATAAAGCCTTGTATAAGTGCCTACTCTCAGAAGTGGCCTGATTCCCGAGAGGTGAAAACGCCACCCACGAAAAAGTCGAATCTTGGTCTGGCGACATATCTTCAATTGTGCACGATCAAACAACCACTGAATCCGTTGATCATCAATTTCATGGAAATGATGTTCTGTCCAAAGGAAATGCGGTCTGGCCGGAGTAGAGAGATAGATTACACCGTTCTCTTCCAGTTGAGTACGCAGCTGTTCTAAGAAATGCAGGGGATTATACAAATGTTCCAGAATTTCGAAACAAAACCATGTTCCGGCGACAACCGGGAGCTCATCACAGTCAAAGTCGATCCCATACACACTGGGGATCTGTCCTAGTGCAGAAGAGAGTAATGATTTTTTGTAGTTCGGCTCTCCCAAATCATATATCGGTCGTGGGGTATCCTGCAGAAAAGCGAGTATTTGTGTGGCGACCCGGCGACGGATTTCCGTTGGCCGCTGAATCTCTTCTGCGGAGTTTCGAGGCGATTTGCCTTTCGCATGGATTTGCTTGGTCGTGGGATACTGTTCTATCACACTACCGGGGGATAAGGGCTGTATGCTGTTTGCGTTCTCTATACAAACTCTTTCGGTTTTACAGGTTTCACACATAGTAATTTCTCAGTTATATCCGATTTATGAATTGTTATAAATCAATTGCAGTTGCCTGTGAAGATTCAGACCTGTTTATAAGTAAAAATCTTCACCGGTTAGCATATGGTTGGACCGGTACTCCGGGAGGGGTGTAATATGCTAACCGGATTTATGGGTCAATGCGTTTTGTATACCCGGCGGGCTAATCATTACTGGTACCGAATTATCAGTGTTCTGCTGACAAACAGTCACCTGAAATTACAGCGATACCTCTGCAGTCCGCCCGTTTGTATCATTCTCACCGTCTGTGGATAGCGCCATCTGTAGTCTGTCCCGGTTCCGCTCCAGTTCCTTTTCCTGTTCATTCAGGTTTTCCAGCAACTGCTCGCGTTCCCATTCCAGATCTCCCATGCTCGATGCCGCCAGTACAGACATAGTGATTACACCTAAAAAGGCTCCCGCGATGAATGACACAGTGTACCACATACCGATCTCCCTTCGTTTGTCGTAGTGTGCTATCTATTCTGCAAAGATTGTGTCATAAACTTGTAATTCGTATATATATCCATTATTTACAGCAACATATATTAATTCTTACTTCTCATGGGTTGTTGCGGCAACCCGGAAAAAAATTCCGGTCTGACGTAACACATTTCCCAATTTGTACAATCTCCCCGCCTTTCATACCCAGCGGAAACCCTGCCGGTACCTGATTGGTTCATAAGTCAATCACTATAAATGGACACTGCCTGTCGGGCTTATACATAACGCATACTTCCCATAAAGCTGAACTGAACCTCACGGTTAATTATCCCAACCAGCCTTATTATCGGCAGGTTACAACCGGACTTTAACAGAGGGAACCCGTACAGATCTATCTGAAACTACTTTCCGTTCCCCCTGTGTTCTGAGGAAATCCAGATTCGAATTTCGTGAAAAATACCGGATATGAGCGATTTCGGCATGATTCGTGCCTTATAGAAGACCGAAATTCATTTTCGAAACGGCAGAACCCGTATTGTTGATGCACAGAATGGAAAACCGGAGAAAGTGACCTGCTCCAGAGAACAATTCCGGTGTCGTGAGCTCTGCGGGAATCGGACCACCGGGTTTTCCGTATTACCCTGGATGGAGTTTCCAAAAGACTTCTTGCAAACGTTCTCTGCGTTGGTTTATTTTCTCTCTATTCTATATGTAAATGACTGATATACACCCGGAAAGGATTGCACATATCTTTAACATTCGATCCCGGAAGTGTTCTATAAACCAGATAAAATTGCCACAGTGGAGTCTCTGGCTGGTTGTTCTGCTTATTTTGTTCCCGTGGAGTCTATGGGCTCAGGGTCAGAATGCCGACTTGGATTTCGGACAGACGCCACTCACTGAGGCTGAGGCATCTGTCCGGGTCACCGTATCCGCTGATTCCACCATGTGGGTATCGCCGGGGGAAACCCTGGAGCTTCTCGTCCGGGCGGAGGGACAGTCCGGGACCCGATTGACGCTGAGCGCAGGCACCCTTCCGGATTTTGCAGGTTTCTGGTCGGATCAGGCAAGTGGGTTCATGCAGGGGGAGGCTTCCGTTGAGGAAAATCTCAGGCTCACGCCCGATCAGGATGATGGGGGAGAATACACCATAATTTTTCGGGGTGAGGTGGAATATGATGGGGGCACAGTCACGGATTCGGCCATGATCACCGTTGTGGTCGCGTCCCGTATCGTTCCGGAGCCGCCGTTTACCGCAAACACCTACAACACCATTCAATGGCTTCCAGTTAACGCTTTCAGTGAGGCGGTCCGGGTACAACCGGCAGGTAAATCTCTGGCGAAAACCCAGTCAACAGGGACCCTTTCTCAGACCGATACGTCCAGTCAGATTATCGAGGATCTGCAACACGGAACCCGGTATAAGTACTATATACAGAGTACCCTGGGGAGTGGCGAAACTGTCGCATCGGATACGGTGTGGTCTACTCAGGATAATGAACCTCCGGAGACGATGACAATTTCCGATCTCTCCTTTGATCTGACCGGACGGGTGACGGTACGCTGGGAATTGACGGGTGAGGAGGATGGAAGTTTTGTGGACAGATTCAGGATACTCAGGAAGCAGGGAGCAACGGGTGATTTCACCCTGGTAGATGAAATTCCGGCCAGATATGTGACCGGATTGACGCCACACTCGGCGTATCCGGATTTCCTCTCCGATGGAGATTCCTACTATCTCGATAAGAGAACTGCCATCCTGAGTACAGTTCCGGAAAAGGTGGAAAATGCCGCCTGGATCCGGCTTCAGTATGATCATCGTTGGAACAGGGAGAACGATTTCCTCTCGTTTACAGCCAGGGATTCGGTTAAAGTCTACATTGCCTACGATCAACATGCAGACGCGCCCCCTCATTGGCTGAATTTTTTCCAGCACGAAGGCGAATCTATCTCATTCGATGGACTGAACCGGGAACTAAGTTTGTATTCCAGAGAATATGGTCCCGGCGAAATTTCACTGGGCGGAAATTACGCTGCGGGTGCGGAATTTCCTGACCAGGATCCCGCCATGTATGCGGTCCTTGTCGAACCCGTTTCCGGTGAAAAACACCGGTTTCAAGATGGTGAATATTATTATCACGATACTAGTCTGGATGATCCGAACGGGAAGAGGTATTTCTACAAAGTCCGGGCTATTGATGCCGCGGGAAATGTGGGGCAGGGAATTTCTTCTTCCGGATTGCTTGTTGACCTGACGCCACCTTGTATTCCGGAGTTCGATCAATGGTTTGTGTATCAAAATCCCGAGACGGGGCAGCGCTACGGCAAAGATTTCACAAACCCGATCTGCATTCTTGATCCCGCGGAACTTGAGGAGTGTGGTGGTCTCGCGGAAGTCGATTCCCTGCAGTTCCAGGCTGTTCGGGACAGTACACGTTACTTTACCCCGCCACAAGATGTGGATATGAGCGGACTACTTTTTGACAGCGGGTGGGTTGCTTCCAAATGCTACACCCTGGATTTCGCCGAACATCTTGCTCAGCTCTCTCTGGCCGATTCCAATTTTGTCAACGGTCACACCTATTATTATCGGGTACGGGCGAAGGATGTCCATGGCAATCTCAGCACCTGGTCGGATACCGTCTCCGCCATTCAGGATCTCTTCCCGCCCAGCGATATCGAGAATCTGACCGGAAGCGTGGCAGATTCACTGGTCCGGCTCGCGTGGGATCCGGCGGTTGATGCGGTCAGTGGGGTCGAATCGTACAAAGTCAACCGGAATAACACCCGAATCGCTGTGACAACGGAAACCACATTCACCGATACAATTTCTCAGAGTAGTAAACCCGGCGTGTATACCTATCAGATCGGTTCCAGAGATCAGGTCAAGCATCTCAGACCGGGTTCGGCTTCTCATCATGAAGTGTTGGTGAAGAAACCGGAACTCCGGCCGGATTCATCCACTGTGAAATTTGTACTGCCCGACACGCTGACAACTGCCGGGGATTCGGTCAGTGTTGTTCTGGAAGCGGACGGTTTTGAAGTGATCCGCCAGACGTTGTTTATCCACGGTCCCTCCGGAATGGATAGCCTGACCTTCAATCAGATTCGGGATACCGTTGCGGTTCCGCTTACTGCCGGGAACGGGG
>Ga0207797_1000932_pt1 | contig 21724 bp, 19 predicted proteins | sample PRCRCaboRojoPR_6_FD_187275 | JGI IMG/M metagenome (GOLD analysis project Ga0207797, IMG submission 187275) | Marine sediment microbial community from Cabo Rojo, Puerto Rico - PR CR 10% Liquid 1 (SPAdes) | ecosystem: Environmental > Aquatic > Marine > Coastal > Sediment | place: Cabo Rojo, Puerto...
GGTTCGATTGGCTTTTCACCGCTACCCGTCGCTCATCCCCCAAAATTGCATCTTTGGTGGGTTCGGGCCTCCACCCGGTGTTACCCGGACTTCACCCTGACGAGGGGTAGATCACCTGGTTTCGGGTCTACTTCAGGTAACTTGTCGCCCGTTAAGACTTGGTTTCCCTCCGGCTCCGCTATCTGCTTAACCTCGCTACCTAAAGTAACTCGCCGGCTCATACTGCAAAAGGCATGCGGTCACCGAACACTTAAAAAGTGTTCCGCTCCCACTGTCTGTAGGCAGACGGTTTCGGGTTCTGTTTCACTCCCCTTCCGGGGTTCTTTTCACCGTTCCCTCACGGTACTGGTCCACTATCGGTCAACGGTTAGTATTTAGCCTTGGGAGGTGGTCCTCCCGAGTTGGCCCCGGGTTACACGTGTCCGAAGCTACTCTGGGCAAGACCCGGGAGACTTCTTCTTTCGAGTACGGGGCTGTCACCCGCTTCGGCCGCCTTTCCAGTACGGTTCCTCTAGAAGAGGTCATCCTTTAGTGGGTCTTCCCGAAACCCCATCGGGACGTGCCCGATGGTTTGGGCTCTTCCCCGTCCGCTCGCCGCTACTTGGGGAATCGATTCTTCTTTCTTTTCCTCCGGCTACTGAGATGTTTCACTTCGCCGGGTTCGCCTTTAGTACCTTACTCTAATTCGGGTACTAAATACCTGGTATTTTACCAGGTGGGTTGCCCCATTCGGAGACCCTCGGGTCAATGCTTGCTTGGCAGCTTTCCGAGGATTATCGCAGCCGGCCACGTCCTTCATCGCCTTCCGTTGCCTAGGCGTCCACCATCTGCCCTTGTCAATCCTTACTTACTACAGGATGCCAATTAACCTCACCCGTCTGTCAAAGAACAACTACTTCGTCATGATGCGCTAGAAAATATAGTGGGTTGTGGGGGGATTTTCAAGACTGAGTAGCGCTTTAATCACAAATTTATCGTGAAATTAACCCTTGAAAACGTAAAATACTTTTGGCCGGGATAAAAACGCTGTAACCGTTAAAAGGGTTCCAACATAGTTGTTCAACCAGTACCAGCTCATACTCTCAATCCGCTCAGTGATTCCAGCACAAAAGATCACTCGGAGCCGCGGAAAGAGGCAAGATTTTGATCAGGGATCAATCCGTCCAATATAATGAATTTTCAAGTTCGGTTTACGTAATTGAAGGCCGATCAACCCTCAGCTATAATTCATTTGTCGTATTTAACAAAAACCAATAACAAAGGTAGTTTTTACCTTTCGGGAAAAGAAAATATGAAATTAACCAGAAGGAACTTTCTAGAATTAACTGGAACAGCTGTTTTAGCCACTATGTCCAGGAGCCTGGGTTTTTCCCAGTCCGAGAAGAATGGTAACGGCAAAATCAGAATAGCCTACCCCCCGACAATGGCTGCGCTGCCGCTGGTCAAGGGAACCCAGGATTCGTTTTTCCTGAGCGAATCGGAATCGAGCACGTTTTCAAGTAACGGATTAGAGGTATCGCTGATCCCGTCAAAAAGCCCGAGCGATGCAGCAAGGCTGGTCAGTGGAGGTAAAGCGGATTGCAGCATAACTGATCTTGCCAGTGCGATATACGGAGTAAAAGGCACAGGTAACTTAAAGGTCCTTTCAACGGCTTTCGATCCCAATGAAATGGAGCGGTACTACGGCTTACTGACGAGCAACCTCTACGACATTAGCTCGATCGGGGACTTAATCGAAAACTGGCTCGACGAATCCGGGAAAAAGTCGATCGTCCTCTCAAAAAGAAGGGACGAGCATTACTCTACGGATAAATTGATCGAGTCCAGCGGACTGGAAGTCAATGATTCGACCTATTACCTGGACGGGGAAGACCTAATATCCAGGATGACTGGACTGCTGAACGGGAACTATATTTCCGCAGTTCTCCCGGAGCCGCTTTTGACACTGGCTCTTGACAACCCCCAGTTCGAGGGTTACCAGGCCAATCTAATAGAAACTTACGAAGGAATCGTCAAACCACCTTTCGTATTTGTTTTCAACGAAAATTTCCTGAACCGTTCTCCGGAACTAGTTGACAAATTTTACGAGAGCTGGGGTGAAGCCATAGAGGACACGAACAATAGCAACAACATGCAATTACTCGGCCTGACTACCGACATCATTACCGGAACGTTCCCGAGCCTGAAGAAGGCCATCGAAGGGGCCGAGCTAACTGAAGAATTTGCCGACCTGTTTGAGGTTCCGGATTTTTCAGCACCGGAGCCCCTTGAGGAATCAATTTACGATTCCGTCCTTAACTGGACTATCGCTAAAGGTTACCTGTCCAGCAAGGTCGATTTTAACAGCGTCTTTGGTGGGCACCCTTCAGTACTCTCAGACTCAAAATAATGATCAGGATTTCAAATCTGGACGTAAGATACGGCGACAACGAAGAAAAAAAGGTTATCTCGAATCTGAACCTTTCAATAGATGAAAACTCGAGTCTTGGGGTCATCGGTCCAAACGGCTGCGGTAAAACCACCCTGCTTCATACTCTCGCCGGACTTCACGATAACTACACCGGAGAAATGCGGCTGGGAGTACACGAAGACAAGGTCGCCCTTATCCTGCAGGACATCGGTCTTTTGCCCTGGAAAACCGTTCGGGAAAACGCAAGCCTTGGACTGGATCTCGGTCGAAGCGAGGACTATTCAAACGTCGAGGACCTGCTGCACGAACTCGATCTCTACGACTATAAGGACGGTTTTCCTTCGCAGCTTTCCGGGGGACAGAAGAGAAAGCTTGGGCTTGCCCGGGCCCTGGCGGTGGATCCCCGAGTCCTATTGATGGATGAGCCGCTGGTTTCTCTGGACGAATTTACCAGGGAGGAACTGCAGAACAAGATACTGACTCTGTGGCAGGAAAGGGACTTGACCATGGTAACGGTAACACACGACATGGAGGAGGTCGCTTTTCTCGGCCAAAACATCGCGGTTTTATCTCAGGTACCAGCCACTCTAAAGTGCTTAATAGAGAACCACGGTGCCGGTAAAGTGGAGTTTCGCGGCAGCGAGGAGTTCTACGATACCGTACGAAAAACGAGGCAGGAACTCCCATGAAGAAGGGTATTATCCGTTACGTGGTCAGTTTTACCATCATTTTACTCATGTGGTGGTTCGCGAGCTGGCTGGTCGGCCTGCTGCTTTCCGGGCCAAAGAGCTCAGTGTTACCCGGACCGTTAACTGCTTTTTCGACTCTGATCAACCACTGGGAAGATATCTGGCCCAACTTCCTCCGGAGTGGCTATCGCCTCGTTCTCGCCCTCGGGTTCGCCATCTTTTTCGGCTCCGCTGCCGGACTGGTAATCGGCTTTGAGGAATCAGTCAACGAGTACGTGTCTCCCGTTTTATATTTGCTTTACCCGATACCGAAAATTGTATTCTTGCCGGTTATTCTGATTATCTTCGGGCTCGGAGATTTATCCCGGGTGATATTCATATTCCTGGTTACGATCTTCCAGGTGATGATCAGCGCGCGGGATGCCGCAAAGAATATATCTCCCAAATGGATCAAGGCGGTTCAAAGTGCCGGCGGCAACAGGTTTCAGTTATACCGACACGTAGTTATTCCCGCAACCATGCCGGGTATTTTGAGCAGCGTCAGGATAAGCATCGGTCTCGGAATTGCCGCCTTATACCTCGCCGAACTATCGTATACCAACCAGGGTCTCGGTTATTACATAGATAATTCCTGGAAGGTTTTTGCCTATTCGGACGTATTCGCCGGTATTCTTGCCTTTGCCATACTCGGGCTGGGTCTATACCTGATAATTGATTTAATAGAGAGAGTCTTTTGCAGGTGGAATTACGAGGACAGGAGCTAAATCCTTCCGATGAAAAACAAAGAAACCAAAGAAGTCAAGCTGTTGCTTTTTCAGGGCAAGGATAGCGAGAAGGTCGATGAGGTCAGGGAGACGATAGCCAGCTGGGCGAAAGAGAACGATATCGGGCTTCACGAGGTCTCTGAGCGGGGAGATATCGGCCAGACACTTGGCGAAAAAGGCACCGAGACCATAATGCTCAGCCTGGGAGGTGACGGCACCTTCCTGAAGGCAGCGGATATGATTGCCCCATACCTCGTTCCAATTCTCGGGGTAAATCTGGGTAAGCTCGGTTTTCTATCCGGGTTGAACTCTTCTGAACTCAAAAGTGGTCTCGAGGGTATTATCAGGGGAAGATTTTCCGTTAAAGAACTGGCACGGTTAAAGTGCAGGTTCAACGGTCCGAACCCAGAAGAGTTTACCGCACTGAACGAAGTGGTCGTTTCCCGGGGCGAAAACCCCGGCCTGGCCGACCTGGACTTATTTTTGGATTCCAGGAAAGTAGCAACTTACCCGGGCGATGGGTTGATCGTCTCCACCCCGACGGGCTCTACTGCCTACTCGCTCTCCTGCGGCGGACCACTGATTACTCGCAATACCTCTGCCTTTAGTATTACTCCACTTAACGTACATAAACTGGGGCTCAGGCCGATCATTTGTTCCGACGATACTGAAATTAGAGTGAAGACAAATACCCCGGCGGTAGTAGAAGTAGACGGAAAACGAATCGGCGAGCTGGAACCAGGACAATCAGCAGTCATGACCCGATCGGACACACCGACGCTCATGATAATTCCGGAGGGCCAGGGTAATTTCTTCGAAACAGTAAGAAACAAGTTGAACTGGGACAGGGATCGCGGAACCCGTATTTAAACGTAATATCCCCCTTATTACCCCTCTATCCTTTGTTGATTTAGTCGACCTATATAGTTATTATGGTTTACATGAACTGGATCATTGCGCTTATAATTTTCATACTAACATATGCCGTTTTATTTACCGAAAGAATTGACCGTACTATAGTTACTCTGGCTGGAGCTGTATCGGTCCTGCTGGCCGGTATAGTACTTGGTTTCTACTCTCAGCACGAGGCCTTCCTGGCAATTGACTTCGATACCATTGCCCTGGTGCTTGGAATGATGGTCATGGTGGGAACAGTCGAACGGACAGGCCTGATCGAGTACATGGCTATCTATATAGCCAAGAAAACAAGGGGCAGAATCTGGCTTCTCCTGGTCGGCCTCGGAGCATTTACCGCAGTTGCTTCGGCATTTATGGATAACGTAACTACAATGGTGCTGGTGGCACCGACAACGCTTTCCATCACCGATTTACTCGGTCTATCACCGATCCCCTTTTTGATCTCCGAGTCGATGCTATCGATAGTCGGCGGATTGTCCACGCTCATTGGCGCCCCGCCCAATATAATGATCGGTTCGGCAGCGGACCTCGGATTTAACCAGTTTATCGCTCACCTCGGTCCGATAGCTTTGACCGTCTGGTTCGTATCGATAATTTATTTCTGGTTTAAGTTCAAAGAAAAACTGCCGGAGGAGCCAAGTCAGCGAGAGGCCCTGGAAGATATGAACCCGAGTCGTACTGTCGAAAACTGGAGCGATTTTCGTAGAGCAGTTGCCGTAATAATAATCGTAATTGGACTTTATCTGCTCCATGGTCTCATCGGACTGGAACCACCGACCGTAGCTTTTATCGGTGCGGTACTTGCCCTTACCCTGATCAGGCCGGACGTGCAAGAAACCCTCTCCGACGTGGAGTGGAGCGTGCTCTTTTTCTACTCTTCGCTTTTCGTTCTCGTCGGTGGCCTGGAACAAACGGGTATGATCCAGCAAATAGCGTTCAGGTTCGGCCAGGTAGCCGAAAACTATCCCGTTCTCGCCCCGGTCGCCCTAATCTGGCTCGCCGGCGTTTTATCCGGAATAATAGACAATGTTCCGCTTACAATTGCCTTAATTCCGGTCATACATAGCCTGGGAAGCATCCATGGAATCCACCTGAACTCCTATTGGTGGGCGCTGGCTCTGGGAGCCGTTCTGGGCGGAATAAGTTCCCCGGTGGGTTCCTCGGCAAACGTGATATCCGTATCCCTGAGCGAAAGAACCGAAACCCCGATAACTTTTTCAGAGTGGATAAAAGTTGGATTGCCTTTAACGCTGGTCAACCTGACAATTGCAAGTCTATTTCTCTTCTTCGGAATGAGATTGGGGTTGATGTGAATCCTTAGGAGAAGCCCGTGTCTCTAGAGCTTATATTCTCAACGGTCATCTTTCTTGGCACCTACGTGGCAATCCTCACCGACAGAGTAGAAAGGTCTCTGGCAGCCATTTCTGGTGCCGTTCTGATGGTCGTAACCGGCCTTTACTTTGGCTTCTACACGGAAACGGAGGTAATAACCGAGGCCATAGACTGGAATACTATAGGCCTCCTCCTTGGAATGATGATGGTCGTCGGTGTCCTGAAGGATTCCGGACTATTCGAGACACTGGCAATATGGGCGGCCAAACTTGCTCGTGGGGACTACTTCCGAATGATCCTCTTGTTCGGGTTTCTCGCCGCGATAATGTCCACGACGATTGATAACGTAACCACAATACTGCTCGTTGCTCCGATTTCCATGTCAATCAGCGCGGTTCTCGGTATTGACCCAAAACCGATTCTGCTGACCCAGGCCCTGTTCTCGAACGTTGGCGGCGTGGCGACGCTGGTCGGTGACCCGCCCAATATAATGATTTCCAGCGCAGGGGGGTTTCAGTACCTGGATTACATCTACAATCTCGCCCCGACCGTACTTATCTGTACTCTCGTATCCGTGGTCCTGTTCAAGATAGCCTTTGCCGAGAAGGCGGAGGAGGAAAACGACAAGATAAACGAAGAGGCGCTGGCCGGAATAATGGACAGAAAGGCAACTCAGGAAGTAGCAAACTGGACACTGCTCAAAAAGGGATTATTCGGTCTGAGTTTTATAATCATTCTCTTCGTCCTCCACAGCGTGGTGGCAATAACGCCGGCCACGGTAGCGCTTTCCGGAGCTACCCTGATTCTCCTGATGACGAGGCCCGACATGGACGAATTGCTCGATCGCGTCGAGTGGACGACGTTACTTTTCTTCGCCGGACTTTTCGTGGTCGTCCACGGTGTAGTGAACACCGGGTTACTGACAAAGATATCACAGGGCGTGCTCCACGTGACCAGCGGCAACCTGCTTTTCTCGGCCCTGGCCATACTTTTTCTCTCCGCGCTCGGATCCGGACTGGTCGATAACATCCCGTTTACCGCCGCCATGCTACCAATTGTTGCCACTCTGTCGACTAAATTGACAGGGAGTTCGGACATTCTCTGGTGGGCGCTGGCATTTGGCGCCGGCTTTGGCGGTAACGCGACGTACATAGGTTCTTCCGCAAACGTAATGATAGTTAAGATCAGCGAGGATCACGAGGAACCAATATCGATGAAGTACTGGCTAAAGTACGGGACTTTAACCACGCTAATTACGACAATAATCGCCGGGCTGGTTATCGCACTCCAGATCATTACCCCGGTCCAGTTACCTTTACTTCCCTCCTGAGCTCTTTGCAAACCGCCGGAAATGGAAAACTTCTGCCTATCGGGTGACCGTAGCGGTTGTCCTCTGTTGGCAAGAAACTTCATCAAGGTAAGAGGAAACCTCAATCCCGCGAGAAGTAACGCAGGAGTCCCTGAATTATCCCCCTCGCAACCTCTTTCTGGTAAGACCGGCTAACCAACTTCTCCCTTTCGATCGGCGAGGTAAGAAAGCCGACCTCTACGAGAGCCGCCGGAACCGCCGTATACCTGGTATAAAGCCGCTGGTACCTTATTCCTCTGTCCCTGGCTCCGGTCCTATCCACTATCGAATCCTGAACCAGCTCGGCCATGTCCCAGCTTTTACCTTCCCTCGGTCTGCTCCGGTCGAGTATTGTTTCCACACCCGTAACTCCGGGATCACTGAAGGAGTTTGCCTGAATAGATATGTAGCCATCGCTCCCCTTACTTTCCGCCACTTCTAGTCTATCGAGCAAAGGGAGGTAGTTATCGGAAGTCCGGGTAAATACGAAATCCAGCGTGGGATGTTCGTTTCCAAGATCCATTAAGATCCGAGCAATTGCCAGGTTTACGTTCTTTTCGGCAACACCTTCGACGGTCGCACCCGGATCATAACCACCATGGCCCGGATCTATCGTAACTCTCGCGGGCGATGTGTTAACCGACCTACCCGGAGCAACACCGGTAGTGGCAACCAGAACGAGCAATAAAAAAGATACTGTAGCGATATAAGACTTTTTTCTCGACATTTGGATGGAACATTTTAAGGTTAACTTGCTCCGGGTGCACGGACACGTGTATAGCTTAAAGGTGCCTTATGCAGTACTAATAAAACCCTATCCACCATCAAACTATTTCCTACCCGGTTCTGAAACCCTATGCGTCCGATACCAGGTAAACCTTCTTTACCGGAGTTTCCTCGAGGAGACGATTCGCGTAACTCTCTCCCTCTCTGGAGTCCAGGTTAAGAATGATTTCTTTTCCCCCGGGAAGTGCAGACGGTTCCACCTGCTCAACGACGACTGGTAAGAACTTTACGTTCTCCTTGAGGAAATCAAAATCGGATTTCGTGATCTCTTTTACCGGGTTCTTATAGTTGTAGCTGGGGCCGTTGCCGTCCTCACCTTCTTGAAACGACTCGGTCAATACTCTTTCCATCAAGTTGACCATGTCCTCGGGATTTGGTACGTTACCCGGTATCCTTACTATCCCGTTTCCACTCAACCCGGGATCGGGAGGGTAAAAGAAATAAGTCGTCGGAGTTCCTTCCACGCCCAAACTGGAAGCGAGTTCTACGTTAGTCAGCTTACCCTGCTCCGGAAGTTCGATCTCAACTGTACTATCGAGTGAAACCAGCGACAGAATAAAATGGTCCTGCAATATATTCTTAACCGTCCGATTTGACAGTATGTTATCCTTAAAATCCTGACAGTGCGGGCAGCCGGAAGAAGTAAACGAAAAGACGAATTGCCTATCGAGAATCCGTGCCAGGCGCAGGCCCTTCTCAAACCCGTAGTTATTAGCTAGTTCGGCTGATCGGGCTCCGGTGCCCGGGCCAATAGTCAGCAGGCCCAGTATAAGTGCAATCATTATTGTTCTTTTACGCAAAATGGTTCACTCCGTTTTAAGCCCGTCAGGCTTGGTTGAGGAATTATACGGGAGCAGGGCGGGATTACCAACGCACACCTCCGGAGAACTTGCCCGGGATCAGTCATAGCTTCATCTTTCTGGTTTCGGTCGGTACCCCCGAGTTTTCCCTGACTGGATTTAATTAATCCTATGGTTTAAAATAATTTGAACTCACGGTTAGTCGGTAGTAGTAGTCTCTCAATCTTGCCCTGCAAATATCCAGGTGAATTCAATGGAGACAGAAAAGGCATATATAGAAACTTGGGGTTGTCAGCTTAATTACCACAGGTCCGAAAAAATAGCCGGCAACCTAAAGGAGCACGGATACGAAGTCGTTGAGGATCTCGGTAAAGCCGACCTGATAATTTTCAATACCTGCGCGGTCCGGGCCAAATCGGAAGAAAAGGTCCGCGGCCGGGTCGGGCAGATAAAGAACGAGAGAAAAAAGGACAGCCTACTCGGAGTCGGTGGCTGCATGGCACAGCACCTCGGCAGGGATCTGTTCGAAAAGTCAGGTGGAATTGACTTCGTATTTGGTACTTCCAACCTTGGTGAAATTCCCGAACTGGCGGAACAGGCCAGATTTAACGATCAACATTCTTCAGTCCCCCGACCCGAAGGTTTTGAAAACCTACCGGTCCTGAGAAAGTCCGATTACTTTGCCTGGGTAACCATAGCAGAGGGTTGCTCAAACGCGTGCTCATACTGCATAGTCCCCCAGGTCCGGGGTCCGCTTAGGAGCAGACCGCCTGGTGAAATCATTTCGGAAGTAGAGGAACTTGAAAAAGAAGGTTACAAAGAGGTTCAGTTGCTCGGGCAAAACGTAAACGCTTTTGGACAGGATATTGATGACAACCTTGTAAACTTTGCCTGGTTGTTAAACGAAGTTGCAAAAACCGGTATCCCTCGGATAAGCTTCACTACGCCGCACCCGAAGGACCTGGATGAAGCCACGTTGACTGTCATGCACGAAAACCCGAACGTGGTTCGACAATTACATCTACCACTTCAGTCCGGTTCCGATAGTGTATTACGGGTTATGAACCGGGAATACACGAGAGAGGAGTACCTGGAAAAAGTTGAGGCAGCCCGGTCAATGGATCAGGATATCAACATTACTACTGACATAATCGTTGGACACCCGGGGGAAACAAAAGAGGACTTCCGAAAGACGCTGGAGGTTATCGAAAGGGTAAAATTCGGTTCGGTTTACGCGGCACAGTTTTCCCCTCGCCCCAATACCAGAAGTGCGAAAATGGAAGATCACGTGTCAGAAGAAGAAAAGAAAAGGAGGTTACAGCTGGTACTGGAACGACAGAAGGAAAATTCCGAAAAACGTGACTCTCGTTTCATCGGCAGAACCACTGAAGTACTGGTCAAAGGGGAAGCCAGAGAGGACGGTGCGGTTTACGGGAAGAACGAGTTTGGGGAGACGATCACTTTCCCCGGGTCAAGAGAAATGATCGGCGAATTTAAAGAAGTCAAGCTCGAGTCCACTGATCACGGCAGGTTGGTTACACCTGCGGGGGAGGAATCTCTATGATTCTAACTATCACTTTGAATCCAGCTTACGACCTGATTTACTGGGTTAAAGAGATCGAACAGCAGGGCGAAACGCAGCTTTCCCGAGCTTACAGAACCCACTCGAGTGCTGGGGGGAAAGGAGTTAACGTATCACTTTACCTGTCAAGCGTAGGTATAGAAAACATCGCAATGGGGCTTATCGGAGGTCACACCGGACGGGCAATAAAAAGGTCGCTGAGAGAAGCGGGAGCCACGACCAACTTAACCTGGATAAATGAAGAAACCAGAAGTAACGTGGCAATTCTGAGGAAAGGCGAGGAAGGCAACCCAATTGAAGTTAACAGCGCCGGCCCGGAAATATCCAAGCGAGCTTTGAACCAGTTCCTCGAACAGTACGAGACGATGCTTCATCGAGTTTCCTGCGTCGTGCTCTCGGGAAGTATCCCACCCGGAGTTCCAAAGGAGATATATAACAAGCTGGTCAAGATGGCGAAGAAGCGGGATATCAGAACCATAGTAAATACCGGAGGAGAGTACGTCGGCCCGGCCGCAAAAGCCGGTCCGTTCCTGATAAAACCAGACATCCGGGAACAAAAGAAGGTCATGGGAGAGGAGCTGACCAACAGCCGTTCGATAATAAAGGTGGGAAAGAAGATCCTCGATTACGGTACCGAATACGTCCTCCTCTCACACGGACTTACTGGTGACATACTTGTCAGCAAGGAAAAGAACTGGGACATCGAAGCCAACCGGGAAGAACTAGTGGTGAGAAACCGTGTCGGGGCAGGAGATTGTCTCATTGGAGGGATTATCCACCAGCTGGAGGAGGGCAAGTCAGTACCGGAAGCCGTCAGATACGGTCTCGCAGCGGGAATGGCGAGCGTGGAAGTATACGAGAAAATTCCGAGGGACGCCTCACTGGTTCAGGCACAGCTTGAGCAGATTTCCCTGAAAGAAATGGGTGACGATATCAATGAAAGTTAAAGACATAATGACGAAGGATCTGACGGCCGTTAGAGCAAACCAATCCCTGAAGGCATTGATATTCCTTCTTGAGAAGAGCGAACTCTCCGGCGTTCCCGTTGTAGATGAAAAGGGCGTAGTCGTCGGGTTTATTTCGGAACGGGATATCATTCAGGCTGCTTTACCCAATTACTTCGAAATGCTCAGAACTGCCTCCTACCTTCCGGACATAAACCAGTTATCCCGCAGACTGGAGGAAATCAAAGGGGACCACGTGGAAGAGTACATGGTGGAGGAGGTAATTACAGTGGACGAGGAAGAAGAAGACATACACGTGGCCGATTTGATTATCAGAAACGAGTTAAACAGGGTCCCCGTGGTGGACGAGGACGGAATGCTTGCCGGAATAGTCCAGCGGATAGACCTGCTCGGCGCATTGCTATAAAATTGCTATAAAAACAATACGGAGGACTATCACCAGATGAAACTAAGCGAGTACTACCTTCCAACTTTAAAGGAAACCCCTGCGGATGCCGAACTGGAAAGTCACAAGTTGATGCTAAAAGCAGGATTGATCAGGAAAGTTACGGCTGGAATTTACAGTTATCTACCCCTCGGCTTTAAGGTACTAAAAAATATTGAAGAAGTAGTAAGACAGGAAATGAACCGAGCGGGAGCTCAGGAAATAAAGCTGCCCATAGTTCAGCCGGCAGAGCTCTGGCGGGAAAGCGGTCGCTGGGCCGATTTCGGGCCGGAGATGTTTAAACTGGCTGACAGAAAGGAGCAGGAGTTCGCACTGGGACCGACTCACGAGGAAATCATCACCGATCTCGTTCGGGACGAACTGAATTCTTACAAGGACCTGCCGCTGGTTCTCTACCAGATAAACGACAAGTTCCGCGACGAAATAAGACCAAGGCACGGAGTTATGCGCTCACGCGAGTTCCTGATGAAGGATGCCTACAGTTTCCACGAGTCACAGAGTAGTCTGGACCAAACCTACCAGGAGATGTACGATGCCTATGCCAGGACTTTCGATAGGCTGGGGCTGGACTGGGTTGCGGTCGATGCACCAACAGGCTTGATGGGAGGTAGTTACTCTCAGGAATTTATGGCACTTGCTGACGAAGGCGGCGAGGAAATTGCCCTCTGCGACGACTGCGGTTACGCATCAAACGTCGAGATAGCCGAATACGCAACTTCTACCAACGAAGCGGGTGCTGCCAGTAAAGAAATGGAAAAGGTTGCCACGCCGGACAAGGAAACCGTCGAAGCCGTGGCCGATTACCTGGAGGTTCCCGAAAAGAAAATAGTTAAAACCTTCATTTATAGAACCGACGACGGACTCGTAGCGGCTTTAGTTGGAGGAGACGACGACATCGAGGAAATGAAATTGATCAATCATCTCGGCACCAAAAAGGCAGAAATGGTGTCTTCCGAGGCCGAAATCAAGGAAATAACCGGAGCAAACTTCGGATCAATCGGGCCAGTCGACCTGGATATCCCCGTATATGCTGACCGGGACATAAAAACGATGGATAACTTTATCGTCGGAGCAAACGAGAACGGTTACCACTTCAAGAACGTCAACTGGAAAAGGGACATCAAAAATGCCGAGTTCATCAATCTGCGCAAGGTTCAGCCCGGAGACAGCTGCCCGAAGTGTGGAGGGGATCTGGAGTTTCACAGCAGCATAGAAGTTGGTCAGCTATTCCAGCTCGGCGACAAGTATTCCAGGAGCCTGGAGGGCGAATACCAGGATAAGGCCGGGGAACTCAACCCATACATCATGGGATGTTACGGAATAGGAATCAGCCGTCTCGTTCCGGCAGTAATCCAGCAAAACTACGACGAAAGCGGTATCCGCTGGACCGAGTCGGTAAGTCCGTTCTCCGCCGGCATAATCGTTCTGGGGTCCAACGAAGGGAAGACGGAAGAAATGGGTGAAGGCCTTTACGACAGTTTACAGAAAAGCGGTTTCGACGTACTTCTGGACGATAGAGAGGAATCACCCGGGGTTAAGTTCAACGACTCCGACCTGATCGGATTACCGCTGAAGGTTATTGTCGGCCCAAGAGGCCTCGAAAGCGGCGTGATAGAGCTAGAGACGAGGGACGGCGACCAGGAGGAGCTTGAGGTTGAGGGTAAAAATTTTGATGGAATAGCAAGTGAACTGGTAGAAAAAATAGAGGACTCCAGCAATTCCCGGTAAAAACTTGCGGGTAAACAGCCAGGTATTTAACTAACCGGATACAGTCGTATAATATACCTGCATTATTTGTCCAATAATCGAAACTAAATACTAGGTGGTTACGTGAAAACTTCGGTTATCATTCCGGCCTACAACGAAGCGGAAAGGATTAAGTCGGTACTGCAGGCAGTGGATTCCGCCGAAAACCCGATCGAGCTAATCGTTGTCAACGACGGCTCAACTGACAATACCTCGGAAGTAGTCGAGGAAAGCGAAGTAGACCTTACCTTGCTTGAATTAAAGAAAAACACCGGCAAGTCAAACGCTCTCGCACGCGGAATAGAGGAAGCCTCCCACTCGAGCCTCATGTTCGTAGATGCGGACCTGAAGGGACTAGAAGCCGAACACATTGACGAGATGATAGATACCTACAGGGAAGGTAGCTGGGACATGGTTATCGGCGTGTTCCATAAAGGTAGGTTAAATACCGACATATCTCAGAAGATCAGCCCGCACCTGTCCGGCCAGCGGGTTCTGTCGCGCTCCCTCTGGGAGAAGCTCAACAAGTCGGCTGCTGAGGAATTCGGCGTTGAAATGGCACTGACCAAGCTATCCCTGCGGGAAAACCTCGACACGACAAAGGTTAAACTTACCGGCGTAACGCACGTAATGAAAGAGGAAAAAAGAGGGTTTACCGAAGGTTTAAAGTCACGGTTGAAGATGTACGGCAACATTATCAAAACTACCCTGACTCCGTCCAAAATGAATCGGTGAAACGATAATACCGCCACCGGGGTAAACTCTATTGACAAAACTCCCTCGTTCTTCTATAATATCTACGTAATCAACCAATCGTCGTCCCGAACCCCTTCACATAGTTATTTTACCTAAAAGCTCAAAATAGTTCGTGGAATTCAGCGGGCGTTATTGAACGAAAGCAATAACTAGATTCGATTAGGGGTGAAGCTGGACCGGAATACCTCAAGGCAGGTTAAGGTTCGATTACGACTTGGAAGACTAACAAACAAACACTTGAGGAAAAAACAAGATACCCAAGTAACCAAACTGGAGTGGCGGGACTTGTTAACAGTATCCCTCCGATTATGAACCGCATGCCGATTTGCAGGCGACAAAACGCCGGCCTATCGGATGCAAAATAAAACAGGCAAGGTGAACTGAACCCTCACCCATTTTATACATATCCAAACCATCACGGAGATAGAAATTTTCAAACTTTTGAGGTGAGTTAATTGGAACTTAAAGAACTACAAGAGAAGAACCTGGACGAGCTGAAGACAATAGCAGAAGATTACGAGATAGAGATGGATTCGAAGAACAAGGAAGAGCTAATATATTCCATCCTGGAGGCAGAAGCCAAGGAGGAAGGTCAGGGTTTTTCCGAAGGAATTCTCGGTATTCTACCGGACGGTTACGGTTTCCTGAGGGACAAAACCTTTCTCCCGGGTAAGAACGATATTTACGTATCTCCGTCGCAAATAAAGCGATTTGGGCTGAAAAACGGGGACAAGGTCCTCGGACAGACACGGCCACCCAAGAACGACGAACACTACAAGGCCCTGCTCAGGGTGAAGGCAATCAATGATTCACCACCTGACGATTTAAGAGAAAGAACGGATTTTCAGTACCTTACTCCACTTCACCCTTCCCAGCGACTTAAGCTGGAGCACAACCCCAACGATACTTCTACAAGGATAATTGATCTGTTCGCACCAATTGGCAAGGGGCAAAGAGGGTTGATAGTCTCCCCGCCGAAAGCCGGGAAGACCACGCTGATCAAGAAAATGGCCAACGGCCTGGCCGCCAACCACCCGGAGGTAGAACTGATCGTTCTGCTAATAGACGAGCGGCCCGAGGAAGTAACGGACATCAGGCGCTCGATCAACATGGGTAAAGTAGTTGCTGCAACCTTTGATCAGGAACCAAAACACCACACGGAGGTCGCGGAACTGGTTACGGACAATGCCAAAAGGCTCGTGGAAGCCCAGAAGGACGTAGTCATCCTCATGGATTCGATCACCAGGCTCGCGAGAGCTTACAACCTCTCCGTAGACCAGAGCGGCAAGCTGTTGTCGGGTGGTATAGATCCGGCAGCTCTTTACAAGCCGAAGGAATTCTTTGGTGCGGCAAGAAATATAGAGGAAGGCGGGAGCCTGACGATAATTGGCACCGCCCTCGTCGATACGGGCAGCAAGCTGGATCAGGTCGTCTTCGAGGAATTCAAGGGTACAGGTAACATGGAACTCGTACTCGATAGACAGCTGGCAAACCGCCGTATCTACCCGGCAATAGATATGGAGCAGACCGGGACGCGAAAAGAAGAACTCTTGCTCAGCGAAGGTAAGCTCAACAAGCTGCGAATACTGAGAAAAATGATCGGCGAGATGGACGACAACGAGGACGCACTCGAATTCATCAAGAAAAAGATCGAGTCGACACAGGATAACGATCAGTTCCTGGAATTGATGCAGAACGGTTAAATGAAAGAAAAAATAACCATACAAGGTGGAAAGCCCCTGAAAGGGGAGCTGAAGATACCGGGGGCAAAAAACTCGGCCCTCCCACTGATTGCATCCAGCCTCCTCACCGATCAACCCGTAAATCTAACCAACGTACCTGCCCTGAAGGACGTACACACCATGTTAAACATGGTGGAAAACCTGGGGAATACTGCCTCAGGTGAATCAGGTGACGTGGAAATAAAAGGAGCCATAGATTCCAACCGGGCTCCGGCCGAACTCGTAAAAAAGATGCGGGCCTCGTTCCTGGTACTGGCACCGCTGGTAGCAAGGACCGGGGAAGCAGTGGTTCCAATACCTGGAGGTTGCAACATAGGAACTCGCCCCGTTGATCTCCATCTTGAAGGCCTGAAAAGACTGGGTGTCAGCGTGGAACAGGATGACGGAAGGATAGTGGCTCAAGCCGATCAGCTAATCGGCAACGACGTATTTCTCAACTACCCTTCCGTAGGAGCAACTGAACAGCTGATCACTGCGGCAACGCTGGCAGAGGGCGAAACGACAATTTACAACGGAGCACAGGAGCCAGAAATCCGCGACCTGGTCAACTTTCTGAACGAAATGGGCGCCCGGGTGGACCTGAATGGATCGATCATCCACGTCACCGGAGTGAACGAACTCGGGGGCGCAAATTACCCGGTACTGCCCGATAGAATCGCGGCCGGAACTTATATGCTGGCCGGCGCAGCTACTTCCGGAGAAGTAGAGGTAACTCACGTAGATACGGACTCGATAAAACCGCTCAGCTTAAAGTTAAGAAAAGCGAACGTGGAGATTGAGGAGAAGGAAGCGGCGATTCAGGTCGGAGGCGACCGGAGGCCGAAAAGCGTAGAGGTCATTACCCTGCCCTATCCCGGCTTCCCGACGGACCTTCAGGCACCAATTACCTCGCTTTTGTCCCTGGCCCAGGGGAAGAGCGTGGTCAAGGAAACGGTTTTCGATAGCAGGTTCGGCCACGTGCCAGAACTGAACAAAATGGGAGCGGATATTTCAGTCACGAACTCCAGTACCGTATTTATAGAAGGCCAGGAGGACCTGCGCGGGACCGAGGTCGAAGCGACGGACATCAGAGCCGGCGCTTCCCTCGTCATAGCAGGATTGGCCGCCAGAGGAGAAACTGTGGTTACGGGGACGGAACACCTGGACCGCGGCTACAGCAACCTGGTCGAAAACTTAACCAGCCTCGGAGCCAGGATAAAAAGGGGTGTATAAGCCATGGCAAAGGACGACTTAAACCTGATCGAGGACAGGGTAGGTAAGCGAGCCCGGGTTAAGGCCAAAGAAAAGGCCATCCTGGTCGGCGTTGACCTGCCGGAAACAGGTAACAACCGCCTCTGGTCGACGGAAGAATCGATGGACGAGCTGGAAGCTCTGGCGGACACTGCCGGAGTCAGGATTCAGGAAAGGGTTATTCAGAAAAGGGACAAGCCGGACTCTTCGTTCTATATCGGTTCCGGCAAGGCAAAAGAGATCAGACAAAGGGCCAGGAAGATTGGAATTCACGTCGTTATTTTCAACGACGAGCTCAGGCCGGCCCAATCCCGTAACCTGGAGGAAGAACTTGGCACCAAGGTCGTAGACAGGACCCAGCTAATAATGGATATCTTTGCTCAGCGCGCCCAGACGAAAGAAGCTAAGCTTCAGGTAGAGCTAGCCCAGTACGAATACCTTCTACCCAGGCTGAGGGGCTGGGGTGAGTCGCTCGAGCGCCAGGAAGGTGGAATCGGTACGAGAGGGCCGGGTCAGACGAGACTTGCCCGTGACAGGGACAAGGTGCAGCGCAGGATAGATTCAATTAGGGCCAAGCTGAGAGAGGCGGACAAGGAACTCGACGTCAGGCGCAAGCGACGGCTGGAGAGCGATACCCCGATCGTCGCGCTAATTGGCTATACCAACTCGGGCAAAACCACGCTGCTAAACAACCTTACCGGAGCTGAAGGCTTTGAAGAGGACAAACTTTTTGCCACCCTCGACCCACTAACGCGGAAATTTGAGCTGCCGGACAGACGAAGCGTTCTGATGACCGATACGGTCGGTTTAATCAGAAAATTACCGCACCAGCTGATACCAGCTTTTCGTTCCACGCTAAAATCCGCACGGACCGCCGACCTGTTAATCAACATGATGGACGCGACCCAGGACAAGTTGAAGGCAAGGTGGCAAACCGTGAACAAGATCTTGAACGAGGAAATCTTCGAGGAAGACGACGGCAGGCCGGAAATGATCAACGCGCTAAACAAGATCGACGCCCTGCAGGACGAAAGGGAGATAGCTAAGGAGAAAAACGAGATTGATAACTCCATCGCGATTTCCGCGCTTAACGGAACGAACCTGGAAAGTTTAAAGGAACTTATTGCCGATAAGCTGGGGGACGAAGTAAAGCGGGTTTCGCTTGATCTCCCTTATTCGAAAGCGGATCTACTCGATTGGTTCCACAATAATGGCGAAGTTCTAAAGGAAGAATACGGTGACGAAAGCATAATGATCGAAGGAAAACTGGAACGGCACCTGCTTGCCGAGCTAAAATCGGAGCTAGAGGACGGAAAATTGAAGGAACTAGCCGAGAGTTAGGCCGGAAAGGAGCTATTCACGAACGGGCTCCACTTCCTCGAGGTCGAACTCCCTGATATCTTCCTTGTCCAGCTTGATCCTCAGAGTACCCTTCTGGACGTTCCGCTGTATCACTTCACCCTTACCGGCCGGTGAATCCACCTCGCTACCTTTATCCGGCATTTCCCCGAGCTTTTCCGCGTAATCCTCCAGTTCGTACTGGAGACAGCAGGCAAGTCGACCACAGACCCCGGTAATTCTATCGGGCGAGACCGAAATCTCTTGCTTTTCCGCAAGCTCCATCGGCACCGGTCCCGGGTCGTAAAGGAACCGCCTGCAGCAGAGCTCCTGGCCGCAACGTCCCCGTCCGCCCAGGATAGAAGCTGCTTCTCTTGGTCCGACCTGCTCCAGTTCTATCCGGGTCGAGAACTCGTGGGCGAGTGCCTTAACCAGACCGCGGAAGTCGACACGATGAGGAGCCTTGAAGTAAAACTTCAGCTGGGACTTCTGAAAGGAGTACTCGGAACCGATAACGTTCATCGGAAGGGACCGCTTATCCGCCATTTCCTGAGCCCTGGGCAGGGCCTCGTCGGCCTGGTTCTGGTTCATTTCCGCCTGGAGAATATCGTGGTCGGTGGCCTGACGCACGGCGATCCAGTCCGGCTCCGCGTCGGGATCTACGTCCTCGGGTAACACTACACCCAGTTCACGGACCTCGTCCTTCTCAATTATGTACTGCTCGTCGGACTCCACCTCTTCCTCAAAGCCGGTTTTTACTTTTCTCCTCTTGGTCTTCGGTATTCCGACGAAACGGACTTTGGACATACGTTCCACCCTGTAGGTATTATTTGGGCTTCAGTTAAGCAGGCGAATCCGCCTTTATTGCTAGAATTTACTTACTTAACGCTAGCGTCTCCCGACCGCAATTGCAAGCAGAGACTTTCCACCAGCAGCTGGACGTTTGCATTCGTCTTTAGCCCTTCTATCCCGTCAGAGATGGCCCTTGTCATTTCTACGTAATCCCGCGCGGAACGGGAATCACCCGAATCGGTTTTTTCGGATAGTTTTTTTCGGTAGGCGTCCCTGTATAGATTCAGCCCCCGTTCAAGGAACCAGGTTAGCTGATCGTCCGGCAGGTCCTTCAAATTCTCCGCAAGGGTCAAAACTTCGTACCTGTCGGCGCCATATATTTTTCGAAATATCAGGCGGGCCAGTCCGTCCTTCTCGATCAGGTCTTCCGCCTCAACCAAACTGGCACCCAGATCACCCAGGCCGGAATTACCGTAGTTCTCGACCACCTCGTCCCTGTACTCAAGCGGCTTATCCGGACCCGACTCCAGTAGCTGGTCCAGCAGGTCGGCCCGGTTGTTTACAACTCCCATCAGGTAATCCACGGCCGCCTGGTTGAATCCGCTCTCGCTCAGTGCGTCTCTCATTCCGGATAGTTCCGTACCGCCTTCCGGTAACTGCTGGCAGCGCGAGAGTATCGTGGGCAGCAGGTTATTCCGGTTTTCGGTTAGAAGCAGAAAGTAGACGAACCCAGGCGGGTCCTCCAGGATTTTCAGCAGGCTATTTGCCGCCTCCAGAGATAGGTCCTCCGCCCTCCCGATAGCATAAACTTTTTTATCCGACTCCTGGGGAGAATAGCTTGAGCTGGAGATAACGTCTTCTACTTGGTTTATCGATATCTTGCTCTTATCATTCAATACCGTAATCCAGAAGAAATCAGGATGAGTATTACGGAGTACTTTACCTCCGCACTCATCGTCATTACGGGGGCAGAGGATCACCCGAGCCAGCTCCGCGGCGTAGTTTTCGAGAGCTGTGCCCTGTTTTACCGGAGCCAGGTAAGCGTGAGTCAGCCTGTCCTCTTTTTTAGCTTGCGCGATTAAATCTAAACTGTTCATTTGACTTACTGATTATGCAAGACATAGCAACTACTTTAAAGACTTCCGTCCTAACCGTTAGAGCTATTCCTTTATGGGTCCCATTTTTGATTACCCTGGTCACATCTCCCTTATTTATTTTACTTGGCCCGACCACCGGACTACTTGACGATCCAGAAAGTAAAAGGAAGATACACCAGAACCAAAAACCGCTGGGCGGAACAGCTATTCTCATCGGCTTTTTACCGGTTTACATTTACTACGGACCGACGAACCTCTCCTTGATCGCCGCGCTGCTTCTGGTTTTTTTGGCCGGAATCGTCGACGATTTCCGGGGCCTGAATCCCCGGATCAAACTACTCTTTCAGGTAATTGCCGCAATCGTCCTAGTCACGCAGGTTCGGTTACCAGGGAGTTCCTTTGGGTTCGCCGAACTCCACGCCTTTACTCTTTCCGGCGTGAGCAACCGGGCGCTGATCGCGTTCTGGCTCGTCGGGGGGACTAACGCCTTCAACCTCATAGACGGTCTGGACGGCCTGGCGGCGGGCCTTGGGCTAATTTCGCTCGTTCCCGTAATAATCCTTACAGCGGGTAACCCGGTTTACATATCTATAGCCGCACTTGCCGGCGCCATAGCGGGGTTCCTCGTTTATAATTCCCACCCGGCAAAACTCTTCCTCGGTGACGGCGGATCCTACTTTATCGGCTTCCTCCTCTCCTACTTGCTTATTCAGGGGCTTGCGGCGACCGATCCGGCAACGGGCGACAGTACCTGGCCCCTGGCCGTTGGACTTCTCCTGATTCTGCTTCCGGTCCTGGATACTGGCCTGGCGATCAAACGACGGATTCGCTCCGGAGAGGGAGTGATGGAGCCGGATCGAAACCATATCCACCACCGCCTGTACCGGAGGTACGGTCAGAAACGGGCAGTTTTGATTATGTACGGACTTCAGGTCATCCCCGCAACCATTGGTACTTTACTCGTCCTCTGACGGGTAGCCGACG
>Ga0207797_1000933_pt1 | contig 21723 bp, 18 predicted proteins | sample PRCRCaboRojoPR_6_FD_187275 | JGI IMG/M metagenome (GOLD analysis project Ga0207797, IMG submission 187275) | Marine sediment microbial community from Cabo Rojo, Puerto Rico - PR CR 10% Liquid 1 (SPAdes) | ecosystem: Environmental > Aquatic > Marine > Coastal > Sediment | place: Cabo Rojo, Puerto...
ATAGACCGGGAGGTATCGACGGAATACGAGATAGCCACCCTGATGAAACAGCTGGACGGCACCCCGCTGCTGTTCAGCAACGTGCAGGGCTACGACATGCCCGTGGCCGCCAACGTCTCCTCCACCCGGGAGCTGGTTGCCGCCGGCCTCGAAACAACGCCGGAGAACATCCTGCACACCATCGACCGGGCCATCAAGCAGCCAGCAGAGCCGGACAGCACCACCGTGCAATATGAGCAGCTGGACGGCCTCGACGACCTGCCCGTCCTGACCTACTACCGGAGCGACGGCGGCCCCTACATCGCCTCCGCCGTCGTCGTCGCCAACGACCCCGAATACGGCCTGAACGCCTCCTACCACCGCATGATGAAAATCGACAGCGACCAGCTGGTTTTGCGCATTCTCCCCCGGGACTTCCACGCGTATCTGGAGCGCGGCCTCCAGGAGTTCGCCATCTGCATCGGCTGCCCGATGTCCGTTTTGGTGGCGGCGGCCATCTCAGCCGGGACAGGGACAAGCGAGCTGGCCATCGCCAACGCCATGCAGCCAACGCCGCTGGCGGAGGTGGACGGGCACATGGTGCCCCCGGCTGAAATCGTGATGATAGCGGAGATGACCGGCGAACTGCACGACGAGGGACCTTTCCTTGACCTGACGGAAACCCCGGACATCGTCCGCCAGCAAAAGGTCGCCCGGGTCAAACGCATCCATGTGCGGCCCGGCGCCTCCTTCCATGCATTGCTGCCCGGCGGGCTGGAGCACAAGACCCTGATGGGGATGCCCCGGGAGCCCACCATCTACGCCGAGGTCGGCAAGGTCTGCGACGTCCGCGACGTGTATATCACGCCGGGCGGCTGCTCATGGCTGCACGGCGCCATCAGCATCAAGAAACACGGGCCGGATGATGGAAAAAAAGCCATCGAAGCCGCCTTCAAGGGGCATTCCTCGATGAAGCACGTGTTCGTCGTCGACGACGACATCGACATACATGACAGCGAGCAGATAGAATGGGCGATGGCCACCCGGTTCCAGGGCGACCGCGACCTGGTCACCAGGCACGAGAAGGGCTCGTCGCTTGACCCCTCCTCGGACATCGACACCCGGGAGACCACCAAGCTCGGGTTCGACCTGACCATCCCCGCAGGCCGGGACAAAAAACACTTCGAGAAGGAGCCGCTCCCCATGGACATCGACCCTGAGGAGTACCTGCCCGAGGAATGTAATCCGTAGCGGAACTATCCGCGGCCGACCCTCCGAGGGGCGCCCCGACCAGTTTTATCTTGAGTGGCTATAGAGCCCTATAGAGATTGATTGGGAAAAATATAAAAAGCAGGGGTCTCATTACCGCCGGGATTGTATCCATGCTGCAAGAGGTGACAATATGAATGCAGACACGCTTGAACACGACATGATTTATTATTTCGGCGAAGGACCCGTCGACAAGGAACTGCTGGGCGGCAAAGGCGCCAACCTGGGGCGCATGCGGAGCATCGGGCTGCCCGTTCCGCCCGGGTTCACCATCACCACGGAGATATGCAACCATTACACAGCGCACAACGACTACCCCGACGGGTTCACCGACGCGGTGGCGGCCAACATGGCCAAGATGGAGGAGGAGCTCGGCAAGTCCTTCGGGAGCACCGGCAACCCGTTGCTGGTCTCCGTGCGCTCCGGCGCCGCGATATCGATGCCCGGGATGATGGACTCCGTGCTCAACATCGGGCTGAACGACGACTCCGTGGAAGGCCTGGCCCGGCAGACGGAGAACGAGCGCTTCGCCTGGGATTCCTACCGCCGGCTCATCCAGATGTTCGGGGACGTGGTGCTGGGCGTAGAGCACGCCCGCTTCGAGGAGGCGTTGTCCGAGGTCAAGGACTCGGTGGGTGCCAAAAACGACACCGACCTGAAAACCGGCGACCTGAAAGACCTGGTTATCCGTTTCAAAAGCATTATCAGCGACGAGGGAAAAACGTTTCCGCAGGACCCCTGGCAGCAGCTTCGGATGTCCATCGACGCCGTCTTTATGTCCTGGAACAACGAGCGTGCCATCCGGTATCGTGAAGCGAACGACATCCCGGATGACATGGGCACCGCGGTGAACGTGCAGGCCATGGTGTTCGGCAACACCGGCAAAAACTCGGGCACCGGCGTGGGGTTCACCCGGAACCCGGCAACCGGCGAAAACAAGCTCTACGGCGAGTACCTGTTGGACGCACAGGGCGAGGACGTCGTCGCTGGCATCCGGACGCCGCATCCCATCGAGGACCTGGCGGACCAGATTCCCGAGGCGTACGAGAAACTGCAGGACATCAGCGACATCCTGGAGGAGGAATACCGGGACATGCAGGACTTCGAGTTCACCGTCCAGGAGGGCAAGCTGTGGATGCTGCAGACCCGGACGGGCAAGCGGACGGCCGACGCCGCCGTCAAGATAGCCGTTGACATGGCAGACGAGGGTATCATCGACCGGGAGACAGCGGTGATGCGCATCGACCCCGAGAGCCTGAGCCAGCTATTGCACAAGCGCATCGACCCCGATGCAGAGCGGACGGTTATCGCCACCGGTCTGAACGCATCTCCCGGCGCAGCGTCGGGGCACATCGTGTTCGACCCCGACGAGGCTGAACGGCTGGTCAAGGAGCAGGATGAAAAGGTCATCCTGGTCAGGCCGGAGACCTCCCCCGAGGACATCCACGGCCTGGTCTCGGCGGAGGGCATCGTGACCTCCCGGGGCGGCATGACCTCGCATGCGGCGGTCGTCGCGCGTGGCATGGGCAAGCCCTGTATCACCGGCTGCAAGGACGCGGCCATCGACCTCAGCAACCAGGCGGTCTGGTTCAAGGACCGCGAGTACGGCACGGGCGACCTGATTACCATCGACGGGGCCACCGGCGAGATCATGGACGGCCAGGTGGCGATGAAGGACCCGCAGCTCTCAGGTGAGTTCGAATCGCTGCTTGAATGGGCCGAGGAGTTCCGGACCATCGGCGTCCGCACCAACGCCGACACCCCAGAAGATGCAGCCAGGGCTCGCTCGTTCGGCGCCGAGGGCATTGGTCTCTGCCGGACGGAGCACATGTTCATGGCCGAGGACCGGATGCCCATCATGCAGGACATGATCACCGCCGAGAGCCTGGAGGAACGGCAGGAGGCGCTGGACAAGCTGCTGCCCATGCAGCAGAACGACTTCGCCGACATCTTCAAGGTCATGGAGGGCTACCCGGTTATCATCCGGCTGCTCGACCCGCCATTGCACGAGTTCCTGCCCGCGCGGGAGGACCTCCTCGGCGAGGTGGTTGAGCGCTCCCTTGAGGGGCGGGACCTGACCCGGCTGGGCCGGATGCTGAAAAAGGTGAAAAACCTGGAGGAGGCCAACCCCATGCTGGGGTTCCGCGGCTGCCGACTGGGTATCATCCACCCCGAGATTTTCGCGATGCAGGTCCGGGCTATCATCCGGGCTGCGGCCACGGTGAAAAAGGAGACGGGGAACAAGGTGAAGCCCTACATCATGATTCCGCTGGTCAGCATGGAGGAGGAACTGCAGCACGTGGAGGACATGGTTCGCTCCGTGGCCACGGAGGAGATCAGCCAGGTGGACGTCGACCTTGACTACAAGATCGGCACCATGATAGAGCTGCCGCGCGCCTGCGTCATCGCCGACCGGATCGCGCGGATAGCGGACTTCTTTTCGTTTGGCACCAACGACCTGACGCAGACCACGTTTGGCTTCTCCCGCGACGACAGCGAAGGCAAGTTTTTCGACGGCTACAAGCGGGAAGGCGTGATGCGGAAAAACCCGTTCCAGACGCTCGACCGGGACGGCGTGGGCACCCTGGTCAAGATGGCGGTGGACAAGGCACGCAGCACGAAGGAGGACATGTCGCTGGGTATCTGCGGCGAGCACGGCGGCGACCCGGCCTCCATCGAGTTCGTCATCGGCGCCGGCCTCGACTACGTGAGCTGCTCACCCTACCGGGTGCCCATCGCCCGGCTGGCTGCTGCGCAGGCCGCCATCAGGCAGCCATAGCCATCTTTCCCCTCTCTTCTCCCTTTCCCCGCACCACCTTTATAAACAATGGTGAAATATAGCATATGGAGGAAAACCATGGTCTCTGCACATGACCTGCTCGAAACAGACTTTCCCCGTATAGAAGCGAACACCCCGATTTCAAAGGCCGTCCATCTGTTCAAAACGGTCGACAGCCTGGTGGTCACCGACGACGCCGGCTACCGGGGGCTGCTCCGGGAACGCGACGTCATGCGAGCCAAGATATCGCTGAACAGCAAAGCCGAGACATATCTCACCCATGTCTCCCGGCTGGCGCCCGACGAGCCGGGGGAGGAGATAGCCCGGCTGATGGTGGAAAACGGCGTCTACATGCTGCCCGTGCTCGACAACGACGACCTGCTGGGCGTCGTATCCGCCGACGCCATCCTGGATGCGGCCGCCACCACCGAGTACGGCGACGAACCGGTGAACGCCTACATGAGCCGCCCGGTGACCACCATCACCCCGGAGGAAAGCGTGGGCAAAGCCCTCAAGTATTTCAAGGAACAGGACATCTCCCGGCTGCCCGTCGTGGAGAACGACGAGATGGTGGGCATCGTCACCATGGACGACATCGTGGAGCGGGTCATCCATCCGGAGGAAAAAGCCAAGGGACTGGAACAGTACGGGGAATACATCGGCGAAAAAAAGCATTACCTGCAAATGCCGGTCAAGGGCATCATGATGGAAAAACTCGTCGTCATGCCGCCCGACAGCTCCCTGGCGGACGTCATCGAAAGGATGCACACTCACCATCTCAGGGGAATGCTCATAGGCAAGGGCACCACGGTGCAGGGCATCGTCACCAAAAAAGACCTGCTGGAGCCCATCGCCGCGCTGGCCCGCGAGGAAGCCGCACCGTTCGTCATCCAGTTCGCCGGGCCGCTCGACAGCCTCGCCGGGTTCGACAAGCGCGACGCCCGCAGTTTTCTGGAACAAGCGGTGCAGACCCACCGGGAGTATCTGGGAAACGGCTACCTCTACGTGCACCTCAAGGAGCACAAGGAAACCCTGCGCGGCATCTCCTCCATCTACTGCAAGATGCGCCTGTCAACCCCGCGGGGCATGTTCATCGCCGGCGAAGAGGGCTGGGGCGCCATGCATGCCATCAAAAACGCCTTCGATATCGTCGAGCGGCAGATACGGAAGGCAGAGGAACGCTAGACGAACAGCTCGGGCGGGAGCCCCTCACGGGTCTTGGCGGCCATCCCCCGCTGGAAGGACAGCATCTCATCCCGGTTCATCCGGCATTGGCCGACACCGATGAGCTCGTCGTTTTCGTCCACGATGACGGCTTCGTCGCCGGGGCGTAGCTCGGGGTCGGCGTCCGCCACGAACCGGGCGAACACGCTTTTTCCGTCCCGGACATAGGGCACGGCTTCGTCGTCCATCACGATGCAGAGGCGGCGGTCATCGAATGCCTCGTGCAGACGTGCAGCCCCTGCAATCTTGAGGGTGAACAGCCCGTCGCGGGCCCGCAGCGAAAGCACATGCTCACCGTCACATAACACGTTTCTAACCTTGCCCGTCCGCTTCGAGGTCACCAGCTCCAGCGAGCCGTCGAACAGGGCGTCGGCGGCGCCACAGCCGAACTGCATGTCTGCCACCGCCCGTATCTTCCGGACGTTGAAGCCGTCGGCATCGCATGCCACCTCTGACAGCTCGACCGTCCGGGGCGCCCCGTCCAGCATCTGCCGGTTGAAGTCCTGCAGCAGCGCATGGCTATCCGCGTCGAGCCGGCTGGGAAACACAGACTGCGCCACCGGGTACATGTCCTCCAGCTCCAGGGGAAGCAGGCCCAGCGAGGTGTCAACCAGCACGTTGGCCTCCAGATGCTGCAGCTCCGGACGATGAACCGAGTAGGGCTTACATGGCTCCTCGACGACCGCGCAGACCGGAAACTGAAAGCTGAATCGCTCGAGCAGCCGCCGGTGCAGTCGCATGACGATGGGACGCCGGAGGGAAAAATGGCCCGTGTACATGAACGCCCGTGTCGTAGAGAGCGGCTCCCAGCGTTCCAGCCACCGCCGCTTTCCGGCCACCACGTCCATGGCCTCCAGCAGCGCCGGATGACCGGCGGCGCGGCGCTCCGCCAGCTCCCAGAGCCAGCCGCCCCGGATGGCCTCGCGGATACAGCGCAGCTCGGCGAAGGTCTGCCACAGGTTGTGCCGCGCCAGCAGCTCCACCCGCTGCTCCCGGCCCATGCCCCGGAGGTCATCCGCCGTGTAACGGGAGCAGACCGGGCAGGCGCAGGCCAGCTCCTCCATGTCCTCGAGATGGCGGGTGCCGTCGGGAAAGAGCAACCGGCCGTCCATAGCGAACTTGACATACGCCGCCGAGTCAAACAGGTCGCAGCCCAGCGCCACGGCCAGCGCGAACACCATGGGATGCCCGGCGCCGAACAGATGCACCGGCCGCCCCGGCGGCAGCCCCTTCTTGGAGGCAATGATGACCTCGGCGAGGTCGGCATACCGCTGCCCTTCCATAAGGGGAACGACGCCGCCGACGGGATGCACGTCTGCATCGAGCGACGCCAGCTCCGTGGCGCAGCGCTCCCGCAATCCGGGATAGACGCCGCCCTGCACGGTGCAGGCCAGCAGCATGTCATCCTTCACGGAAACGCTCCGCCGGGCGCGCTGCACCGTCTCCGCGACCTGCTGCTCCGCCTCCCCGGGCGACGCATCCGCCGAAAACAGGTCGAGGATGGTGCCGATGTCGCTGCCGATGTCCCGCTGGAAGCGGACGATGTCGACCGGGTCGACGTCCACGTCGCCGTAGGTATACATCTGAAACGAGCCCGAATCGGTCATCACGGGGCCGTCATAGTCTACCAGCGCATGGACACCGTCTGACAGCGCCCTGGCGCGGAAATCCTCGTTGCTATGGATGATGTAGGCGTTGGTGATGACCGCCTGGGCGCCCATGTCCCGCATCTCCCGGGGAGCAATACGCATGTCGCCGGGGTTTATCACGGGGAGCACCGTCGGCGTGGTGATGACGCCGTGGCGGGTGTGCAGCATGCAGATGCGGCCGGCGGCGTCCCGTTCAACTATCTCGAACACACGCCGATAAATGAGACAGGGTATATAACTATAGCTCGATGATGTCGGCCCGTCTGTCAGGGATACAGAGCACTGCAACGGTATGCCGGCCGGAGAGATAGCCGCAGCATTCCCCGGGGTTAACGACCAGGGCATCGTTGTCCTCCACCACGCTTTCATGGGTATGACCGTAGACCACGACGTCGTGGGTGACGGCCAGCGACGATGCCAGCTCCGGGACATGGGTGACGGCAACGCGGGCGCCGCCGATGACGTCCATGTAGGGGTCGCCGTGAAACGTCCCGATGTCAGCGAAAAACTGCTGCAGGTGGACGCGGTCGCCGTCGTTGTTGCCGAAGATGCCGATGAACGGGGCGTGGAGCCCGCTGAACGCGCGAGCCGTAAACGGGGACACCACGTCGCCGGCGTGGAGCACCAGGTCGACGTCATGCTCGTTGAACAGCGCCACGGCCCGCTCTATCGAGGGCAGATGGTCATGCGTATCCGAGATGAGGCCAACGGTTTCTACATGGTTCATACAGGGTAAACACGGCCAGATTATTAAAAATATTTATAGCCCGACGGCATGGCAGGGCATGGGCAAGCTCCGGGAATACCTCAAGCTCTCCCGTTCCTTCAATGCGGGGCTGACGGCTATCGCCCCGGTGATGGGAGCCATCGCCATGAAGGAGGGAGACCTGCTTCCCCTGGCCTTGCTCTTCCTGGCCGGGTTCTTCGGCCACGTCTACGGCTTCGTGCTCAACGACATCATCGACCTCCGCATCGATAAAAGCGAGGCGGAGATATCTGACCGGCCGCTGGTATCCGGGACCGTCTCGGTGCGCGAGGCGTGGACGTTCGCAGTGCTGTCCATGGCGGCCTCGTTTGGCATCGCCGCCGTCCTGGCCTGGCACTGGTACGCCTGGTTTCCCATCCTGTTTCTCGGGCTGTCAGCGCTGTCCATCACCATATATGACCTGATAAGCAAGCGCTATCCCGCGATGGACGTGTTCGTCGGTGGCGGCGTGCTATTGCTCATCGTTTACGGGGCGGCGAGCGTTGGCTGGCCATTGTCCAGGCTGGCCTGGCTGGTCGTCGGGCTGGGCACGCTGCAGGTATTGTTCATGCAGTTCATCGCCGGCGGGCTGAAGGACGCTGAGAACGACTACCGCAGCCAGGCGAACACATTGGCCGTGGCCATGGGCGTCCGCGTCGAACGGGGAACGCTGAAGGTGCCGCTGTCCTTCCAGGGGCTGGCTTACGGATTGCAGGCCGCCGACCTGGCGCTGCTGTTCACGCCGCTGCTGTATATTTTCGGCTGGCGGGACAGCCTGGTCCAGATAGCATTGCTGGTGCCCCTGTCGATAGCCATGGTCGCCACGTCGACAAAACTGCTGGGCATGGACCGGTTTGACCGGGAGCAGGCCCGCACATATATCGGCATGCATTATTTCATCAACTTTTCGCTGGTGCCCATCATGCTCACCGCCGTCAATCCCTGGATCGGGCTGCTGGTGTTCGTGCCCTTCGGCGCCTTCGTCCTGTCGAATCTGACGCTGCATGGCACGCTGCTGCGCCCGAAGACGATGTGAACATTTATCAAACCGGTATGGTTAGCTATGCATGTTTGGACATCTCCGCGTGTATCCCCGCCGGGGCATGGCCCGCCGGGATATGCAGGCCATCGACGTGGAGCCAGCCGGCATAGACATCATGGCACCGAAGACGGAGCACCGCTGCATAAAACTCTACGACCTGGCGGCCCAGGACGCGCTCATCGTGAAGCAGGAGATGCTATCCCTGGACGGCGACGCGGCCATATCGCGGCATGCCCTGCCGCCCGCCGGCGATGCCACGGACGTATTGCTCATGGGCACCGTCCCGCAGCTGAAAGCGCTGGCCGGCAAGCTCACCAGGCAGTACGACCGGCTCTGCAGCTGCGCGGAGACCGTCACCGGCATCCTGGACAGCCTCGAAGCCCGGCATACGCTGGGGCTCGGCGACGGCCTCGAGACGGGCGACCGTACCCTCATCATGGGCATTCTCAACGTGACCCCTGACTCGTTCTACGACGGAGGCAGCTATGCCACCGCGGAGCAGGCCCTGGAGCAGGCCCTGGAGATGGCAGATGCAGGGGCGGATGTCATCGACGTCGGCGGCGAATCGACGCGTCCGGGAGCGGCAGCGGTCAGCACAGCCGAGGAGCGGCAGCGGGTCATTCCGGTGATAGAAGCCATCGCTGACGGCATAGACGTTCCTCTTTCCATTGATACCTCCAAGGCGGTCATTGCAGATGAAGCCCTGGCGGCCGGGGCGACCATGGTCAACGATGTAACAGCCCTGCGGGGCGATGAACGGATGGCGGGGGTGGTGGCCGAGCATGACGTGCCCGTCTGTTTGATGCACATGCTGGGAACGCCGCGGGACATGCAGGATAACCCCGGCTATAACGACGTGATGGCGGAGATATGCCGTTTTCTATATGAACGCGCCGGGTATGCCCTCCAGCAGGGGGTCAGCCCCAAAAACATCGTTCTCGACCCCGGCATCGGCTTCGGGAAGCGCACCGGCACGGGCATAGAGGACAACTGCGAAATCCTGGCCCGGCTGCCGGAGCTGAAAAGCCTGGGCTTTCCGGTCATGGTGGGCGCCTCCCGCAAGGCGTTCATCGGCAACCTGTGCGGCTGCCCGCCCGAGGAGCGGCTGGAGGGAAGCCTCGGCGCCGCGGCCATGGCCGTCGCCAACGGAGCGGACATCGTCCGGGTGCACGATGTCGCCGCCACGCGGCGCATGACGGCCGTGGTGGACCATGTCGCCCGGACGGACCGGTAGCCAGGGTAGCTAGGGGACCGAAAACGCGGGGCCGTGGCCGGGGATGATAACGTCCGCCCATCTGAGCAGCTGCTTCCTGTTCTCCATGAGGAGGTCCCCGTCTTCGGCAAAGGGGTCAGGCGCCTGCAGCAGCGCCTCCCGTGATTGCCTGCCATGCCATATGACGTCGCCGGCGATGGCATAGCGGGCATCGTCGGCGTCCACCAGCAGCGAGGTATGCCCCGGGGCATGCCCGGGCGTGGACAGCAATTCGATGGCGTCGCCGAACGGGGAACCGTCATGCCGGCGGGATATCGACCCGGCGTAGACGTGTGTACCGTCGACGACGGCGAGATGCGGCACGGCGGTCATGCCGGCGACGTGGTCGAAATGAAAATGGGTCACAAAAACCGTGCATTCGTGCTGCTCGACCCCGTGGCTGCGGAGCGCCTGGCGTATCCGCTGGGACGCCGAGCCGGGATCCACCACGACGACATGACCGTCAGTCCTGATGAGCGACGTCGTCGCCAGGGCGTCCCATCCGTCGAGAATGCGCCGTGCATATCCCTCCACGAGCACCTCAACGGAAATCATGCACACGTTATAACAGATACGACTATTAAACCTTTGTAACCCGTTTCCTAGCCTCCCACGTCACGGAGAACACGCCGCCGACGATGGCCGGGATGAGCAGGGTGACAACGTAGCCGCTCAGCGAGACGGCGACGGCCACCTCCCGGGCAACGCCGTATATGCCCAGCAGCGTGATGAGCACGCCCTCCCGGGTGCCGAAGCCGCTGACCGTCACAGGGATAAGCCCGATGAGCACCGCCACCGGGTAAATCAGCACGAAGTCGGCCAATGGCACCGAGACATCGAAGGAAAGCGCCACGAGATATATCTGCACGAAAAACAGGACGTAGCTCACAAACCCCAGGATGAAGGGAACGACCAGCGAGGACACCCCTGGCAGCCGCCCGTAAAACGCGTGGAACTCGCGGAACACGGGCTCCCGGTACCGCTCCGGTATCAGCACGCCCGACACCAGGCGGAGCAGCCGCATGCTCCGGTTTTTCTCCCGGAAATACAGCACCACGGCCACCACGACGACCAGCAGCGCGCTGAACGCGACAAAAAACAGTGGATACCGCGGGAGCAGCACGACGGAGCCGGCCAATGCCAGGACGAACAATGCCACGAACTCCATCATCTGGTCAATGATGACGTTGGAGGCGCAGGTGCCCAGCGGCGCGGCGCTTTCCTCCCGCAGGTAGGGCATGCGTATCCAGTCGCCGACCCAGAGCGGCGTGACGGTGCCATAAAACAGGCCGATGAGGTTTATTTTTATCAACGTGGCCAGGTCGACGTCGATGCCCTGCCGCCGTGCAACCAGCTGCCATCGCCGTGTGCTGATGATGATCCGGGGCACGAAAATAGACAGCGAGATGGCGAAAAGCACCGGGTTGATGGTAGCCAGCGTCCCCGCGATGTCTCCAACGCCGATGCTGTACACGAGATAGACAAAAATGGCGATGCCGACGAAGGGAAGCAGCAGCTTGAGACGTCGAAGGCGGGAAAGATGCACCATCTCCGTATGACCCAATCGTTTATATATCTATGTAGCTCTCGGCATGAAGCACCGCAACGTTTTTATGAATCCGGAGGTTAGCATGGCCACCATGAACTACAAGGCATTCATCGGCGTGTTTACCCTCTGTATACTGGTCGCCGGAACCGGGCTCACCGCGATCCCCTCGCCCGGCGGCAGCAACGACGCATATCCGGCCCGGCCGGCAGCCGCGTCGGAAACCCTGTCGTTCACGTTTTCACCCCCGGAGATATCCTCCCGGGATGGCTACTGTTCCGTCGCCGTTCCAGAGGCATTATCCAGCCTCCAGCACGGCGGGGCGCCCATGCTGCCGCAGCACACCGAAACGCTGCACCTTCCCGCCGGCGCCACCATAACCGGCATATCCCTCCGGCACGGCGAGGTATACAGCCGGCAGCTGACAGCACATGTGCTCCCGGCGCTGGAGCCCGCAGCCGTCGGCCGGCAGACGGCGCCGCAGCGTGTCGAGGGTGCCGTCTATGACGGCAGCGATGCATATCCGTCTGGCTGGGTTGACTGGCATACCGGCGTCGGATTGCACGACGGCGAACGGGTGACGTTTTGCTCGCTGCAGGTGTTTCCCGCCCGCTATATCCCGGCATCCCGGGAGCTTCGGTATGTAGAGGACGTCACGGTGGAGATACAGTACCGTGCGCCTGAGAAGCCGGTGGCGCGGGCCGACATGTACGACCTGCTCATCGTGGCCCCGCAGGAGTACGTTGAGACCTTGCAGCCGCTGGTGGACCACAAGGAGCAGCATGGCATTGCGACGAAGCTGGTCGCCGTGGACGACATCTACAGCGGTTCATATTTCACGGTGCAGGGGGAGGACAACCCTGCGCACATCAAATATTTCATCAGGGACGCCATCGAGGAATGGGGCATCCGGTATCTGATGCTGGTGGGCGACATCGAGACCGTGCCATCGAGGCTTGTCTACAGCTTCTGGGGCGGCGGCACCATGTACGCCGATTACTACTACGCTGACATCTACGGCGACAACATGACGTTTTGCTCCTGGGATTCCAACGGCAACGGCCGCTACGGGGAAACCGAGGAGGGCAGCCGGGACCAGGTTGACCTGTACGCCGACGTCTACATGGGTCGATTGCTCTGCGCGGACGTCGAGGAGGTTGAAACCGTGGTGGACAAGATCGTGACCTACGAGAGCTCGGCTGGCGGCAGCGAATGGTTCAACCGCCTCATCCTGATGGGCGGCGACACGTTCCCCGGCTGGGGCGTCTACGAGGGCGAGCTGGTCAACCAGTACGTGGCCGATGCACTGCCGGAGTTCGAGCACGTCAAGATCCAGATGGTCGAAGGAAACTTTTTGCCGCACCGCATCAACCAGATATGGACGGAGGGCGCCGGCCTGGTCTGCTACTCGGGCCACGGCTTCGAATACGGCTTCGGCACCTACCCGCACGACAACCGGTGGATGATCGCCTACTATACGCCGTACCTGCTCCGGATGCAGAACCAGGAGCGACTGCCGGTGGTGTTCTTCGACGCCTGCCTGACCGCCAAACTCGAATACCACATGCTGGGCATGGAGGACGTGCCCTGCTTCGCCTGGGCCCTGGTCAAAAAACCTGACGGCGGCGCCATCGCGACCATCGGTGCCACGGAGACGGCAACGACGAGCGTAGACGAGGACGGCCCGCACGGGCAGGCCGGCTACCTGGACCTACATTTCTTCCAGGCCTACGAGCCCGGCAGGCCGGTCGGGGAGATGCTGGTGCAGGCCAAGCACGACTACCTCAACGACGTGGCCGCCGGACAGGCCAACGACCGCTTCTACGTGATGACCATCGAGCAGTTCCAGGTGATGGGCGACCCCAGCCTCAACGTGGGCGGCTACTGAGCCTTGACGCCGATGGCGTAGAACTGGGGGAAAAAGTTGAGCTGGATGCCCTCGTCCAGCGAGCGCAGGTATTCTTTTTCCCAGGCTTCAATGTCGTTATCGCTCATGCCGGCGTTGCGGAGCACGTTCCAGTAATAGTCGCGGCTCCGTGTATACGAGGCACGGTCCTCCTGGCAGGTCCATATGCGCTGGTTGCCCAGCCCGACCTCTGTTTTCAGGCCGGCCCGGACGAAAAACATGCGCAGCTTCCGCCCGATGTGCGGGTCGCCGCCCCGCTGCCTGATTGACTCGCCGGCGAAAATGGGGTCGACGGCGTCGTGCTCAGGCCAGTGTATCTTGCCGCCGAAGTCGGGCTCCAGCGATGCGACGACGCGTCCGCCGGGCCGGACCACCCTGGCCATCTCGTCGACCACCCGCTGCGGGTCCTCTGACCACATGAGCAGAATGTTGCACGTCGCCACATCAAAGCAGCCGTCGGCGAAGGGCAGCCGGTGGGCGTCGCCCGCGCAGAGCACCACGTTTTCCGCGTCCATGAGCAGCTCCCGGGCGGTGTCCACCATGTCCAGGGATTCGTCGAGCGCGATGACGGTGCCCGTGGTATGCGCCGCCAGGTCCTTGGTGACGGCGCCCGAGCCGCAGCCGACGTCGAGGATGAGCGACGCGTCTTTGACGCCCGCCCTGACGTAGATGGGATGGCGTTCCTCCGCCGTTTCCAGGGCCTGCTGTTCGAGTTTTTTGATGAAATGGTCGAGCTCCCGGTCGCTCCCGTTGTGCAGCATCAACACCTAAATACCGGGCCCTACATAAGGTTTTCATGATAGCCGTCGTGGTCTGCCGGATGGACACGGCCAGCGTGAACATCGGCCGGGCGCTCATGGAGCGGGGCTCCTGGCAGCCATATGGCGACGGACTGCGATGCGGCGATTTGCTCCTGTACCATATCGACGACATGCATCTCTACCATGAAGGCATCGACGGGGAGCTGTCAGGCCATGCGGAGCAGCTTGACGCGGTGGTGTTCGCATCGAGGCATCGCTCCCGGTCGGGGCGGAAAACGCTGTCGGTGCATCCCATCGGCAACTACCGGGGCGCCGACTACGGCGGCCGGGATGAAACGCTGGTATCCGCCGCCCCGGAGCGAATGCACAGCGCCCTGCAGGGGCTGTACGACGGCGCGGCGGTGCTCGACTACGACGTCTGCTACGAGGTCACCCACCACGGGCCGTTTCTCTCCACGCCGACGTTTTTCATCGAGGCCGGGAGCACCGAACGGGAATGGCGGGACATGGAGGCCTGCCGGGTCATCGCGGACGCATTGCGCTCCCTGAACAAAGAGCGTGTGGTGACTGCCATTGGCCTGGGTGGCGGACATTACGCGCCGCGCTTCACCGACCTGGCCCTGGGTGACGACGTGGCCTTCGGCCATATGATTCCGGACTACCAGCTCCCGCACATCGACGCAGGCATGGTGCAGGCCGCCGTCGATGCATCTCCCGGGGCAACGATGGCGTTTCTGCACGGCGAAAAGGGCGAGCGGTTCCGGCCCGTGCTGGAGGACAACGGATTGGACGTGGTCAGCGTTTGATGTGGAATCCGTCGAGTCCGGCAGGGTCCTCCCATTGGACCTCGACGTCGTCGACGTGGGCCATCGGGGAGCCAGTATGGCACCACTGTATCATGTCCTCTATCTCTTTTTCGGGGCCTTCAAAGACGGCTTCCACACGGCCGTCCGGCAGGTTGCGCACCCATCCGGCAATGCCGCGTTGCTCGGCCTGCTTCCGGGTGTTGGCGCGGTAAAAGACGCCCTGCACCCGGCCCGATATCCAGACGTGCGCTCGCTTCATGGTGATGCATGACAGCGGCGATATTTATGTGCTGTGGACGAGGTATATCGGCACCCTGAGACCCGAAAAATGAACATATTTTTTATACCATTTGTTGTTATATATGTCATGATGGAGGTATATCTATGAAGAAGGCTAAGCCATTGCCGGTGCTGCTGTCGATAGCGGTGCTGCTGGGCACGCTGGCCGTCCCCGTCGTCGCTGGCGGGAACATCGAGCGGCAGGCGACGGTGAAAGCGATTGGCTCCGACGGCGCCGCCGTCGAAAAACAGCTACGGGACGGCGATGTCCGCACCATCGCTATGCTTTTGCACGAGCTGGAGCGGCATCCGGAGGACTACATGGACACCCTGCCCGTGCTGCTGGCCACGCTGGAACAGGCCGGCCTGGTAGCGGACGCCGCATTCCTGTACGAAACGATATGCGGACAGGTGAAAACACCGTCGATGGAAGGATACGGCGGCCTGACGGCAAACGCCTGCTGCCTCGTCGTCGGAAAAAGCACCAACTCTGCCGTCTTCGGCCCGCTGGCCATGACCGCGGTGGGAGCCGTCAAGCTCATGCTCTTCATGCTCCAGCTGTGTCCCCTGCTCTACACGATTTTCTATGGCCTCTCACAGGCAGCGCTCGGCATGCTGCTGTACCCGCCCCGCATGTATCTCCCGTTCGCCGCCTGGAACATCGGATGGGACGGCCATCTCTCGACGCTCGGGCTGCTGGGCTACAAATCCTCGGACATCGACGGCGGAAAAAGGGGCACAACGTTCCTGCTGCTGGGATTCCGGGGTCTCCTGCTCACCCTGCCCATGGGAGGCGGCTACACCAAAAACTGGTTTATCGGCTCGTCGGCCCTCGTCATGGGTCGCACCTAGCATCCCGGCTTACACCCGGGGCACCTGCCACCGGTTCCACCGCCGCATGGCATGCCGCAGGATGTACCAGGCGAACGGGACGAGCAGCAGCGCGGTGCAGAGCAGCCAGGGATGCAGCGCCGCCAGGAAGAGCAGCAGGACGGCCACCGGCGCGGTCATCGCCGTGTACAGGGCAAACAGCTTCGCGTTATAGATGAGCACCGTGGGATGCAGGCCCATCAGGTACACGGTGGCAGCCAGCGCGTAGAGTGACATGCCGAAAAACGCGCACACGGCAGGGATAAGCAGCCCGTACTGGCCCGACACCACGGCGGCGGCCAGCAGCACCCCGAGGGGGATGACCGTGAGCAGGAGATAGCTCGTTATCTTCCCCCGTATCACGGTGCCCACGGATACCGGCAGAAACGCGTAGCCGGCCAGCGTGTCAAACTCGGTCAGCCAGTTGTACAGCGAAGAGGCGATGATCCCCAGGAAGAGCGCGAAGACGGGCAGGAACGCGAGCATGGGGATGAACTCCGCCAGGACGTAGAACAGCAGCCAGACCATGGCCACGGGCAGCCCGAACCCGAACACGATTTTGCCGAGGCCTCCCTCGCTCCGGGTGAAATCAAGCAGGTCCTTGGCCACCAGCCAGCGATGGGGAACCGGCAGCCGGGCGGCCAGCGAGGGCAACGTTGTGGCGTAGCGGCGCTCCCTCGTTGGGTAGTCCACCTCGAGGAAGACAATCGACACCGCGGAGCACGCCAGGATGACGCAGGCTGACAGGGCCAGCGAGAACAGCGACGGATGCAGAAAAAACATGAACGGGGAGAGCAGCGCCGACGGCGCTATATCCAGGTACCGGGACAGCAGCACTCCGGCGATGGCGCCGCCGGCGAGCGTGACAGCCAGCAGCGTCTTTGAATGGACGTAGACGGTGGACAGGAAGAACACGGCGGCCAATCCGACGAGGAAGGCCAGCGGGAGCGACACCAGCAGCCGGGGAACCGCGGCGCCATACGACAGCAAGGGGGCAACCAGGGCCATGCCCGCCAGCAGGGGAAAAATCCAGAGGAGCATGTAGTAGAGCACGTCCTTGAGGTAGAAGGCGGCCATGACCTGCCGCTCGGATACGGGGAGGCTCCGGGCGCTGTACGCGATGAGGCTGGCCTGGCCGAAGCGCCGGTTCATTATCTCCCGGCCCATGAGCCCGAAGGCGCCGACGCTGACCCCGAACAGCAGCAGCGAGTAATGGGCGATGAACGCCACGTTGTGGGGGTCGATAACCTCGACGAGAACGGAGGCGAATACGGTGCCCACGGCGGCAAAACCGGCCAGCATGAGCGGGAACAGGGCAAACATCCGGCCGCCGAACAGGGAGGCGTGCATGCGCCATTCTTCCCGGACCATGGCCGTGAAGACCGTCTGCATGGTTACGCCCCGCCGACCGCTTCGAGAAACACGGTTTCCAGCCGCTGTCCGCCGGCGGTAGCCTCGTCCATGGAGAGGTCGCTGAGAATGCTGCCGTGGTGGATGATGCCCACCCGAGTGCAGATCTCCTCGGCGATGTCCAGCACGTGGGTGCAGAGAAAGATGGTGCCATCCCGGGCGACGTAGTCCAGCATGTAGTCCTTGACGGTCCGCTGGATGACGGGGTCGAGGTTGATGAGCGGCTCGTCGACGAACGCGATGCCCGGCCGGTGGAGGAACGCCTGAGCGAACATCAGCTTCTGGCGCGTCCCCCGCGACAGGTCCTTGCACAGGATGTCGCGCTGGCCGGCGAAGTCAAGACGGGAGAACCAGGTGTCGATGCGCCCGGCAGCATCGTTGATGTCCCGGATGACGGCCACGAACTGCAGGTATTCCTCGGCGGTGAGAAAGCTGGGCGGGGTCTCCTGTTCGGGGATGATGCCCACGGCCTGCTTGACCTGCAGTGGATGCCGGGCGGGGTCGACGCCGGCAACCGATGCAGTGCCCGATGTGGGCTGCAGCTGGCCGGTCAGCATCTTGATGGACGTGGTCTTGCCGGAGCCGTTGGGGCCCAGCAGCCCGTAGAGCTCGCCCTCGCCGATGGACAGGGAGATACCGTCGACGGCGGTGAGGTCGCCGTAGCGCCTGGTAAGCCCATGGGTTTCGATGACCGCTGCCATGTATGCTTGCAAACCGTCATCGATTAAAAACCTTTCTCCTGTGGCCGGCCCGGCAGATGAAAAACACAAAAGTTAAATATTGCGGGAACACCCCGGTGGTTGTTTATATGCAAAGCGGGTGATTGACCACATATGTTCATGAGCGGGATGGGAAACACGCATCGAGAGGTCTGGTGCCCGAAGCATCAGGACACCGTGGACATGAAGACGTGCCTGCTGTGCGAGGACTACACCAGGCGGCTGTTCACGCGGAAATGCCACTGGAAACACCACGGGCTGCTCCACGCGTCCGGCAGACGGCTCATCTGCCACCTGCTATCAGCGGGGTTGCTCGGCAGGAGATAAGCCGACATAAAAATAATAAAGCACCCGCGGTTATGCGTCCAGATGAAACAACGGGTTCTGCTCGTGGCTGCGGCTGCCTGCATCTGCCTCTTCATAGCCGCGCCGGTGGCCGACGCCTACGTCGACGCGAAGTTCTGGGTGAAAGACGACCAGGGGAAGGCCATCTACATGCTCGACGACGACAACGAGATGATATACGGCAACGTGCTCGCCGGCCGGGCGGTGCTGTTCGACGCCAGCCAGTCGCAGAGTTACTACGGACGGGTCGACAAGTACTACTGGGACTGGAACAACGACGGCAGCTACGACGCCATCCGGCAGTCAGCCAAAACCTATCATACGTTCAACGAACCCGGCATCTACCGGGTGAAGCTGATGGCCGTCGACCAGGACGGGCCGCCCGGCGCCGCGGACACCTACATCAAACAGGTCAGCGTGGTCGCATCCTTCCAGAAGCCGGTGCCCCGGTTTACGCTCTCGCCGGTAAACAGCTCGCACACCTACCAGTTCAACGCCAGCACCTCGTATGACCCCGACGGCTACATCAGATACTACCGGTGGGATTACACCGGCAACGGCGTCATAGACGCCGAGCTATTCCGCCGGAGCAACGCCAGCCACACCTACACCTCGGACGGCTACTACACCGTCACGCTGACCACCGAGGACTGGGACGGCCTCACCAACAGCACCCGGCACATCGTGCGCGTCGGCAGCTCCGGCGGCATCAGCGAAACAGAGCGGCATATCACCGTGGTGAACGAGCGCGACGGCACGGCAAACGTGACCGTCACCGTGAACAACTGGAAAACAATCACCGCCGACGTAGCCGACGAGGAAACGTTTACAGCGCCATTTCGGCAGGGCGGCGACAACGAGGTACAGGTGGCGTGCAACGGCACAGCCCGCTCCTTTTTCTGCTCCGGGGACAGCACCATCTATCTCACGGAGGACGGCGGCATCGCCACGGGCGGCGATGACACCCCGGGCTTCGGTCTGCTGCTCTTCATGGCTGCCGCGATGCTGGCCCTGCTGCTCCGGCGTGGCATCAACATTTAAGTATCTATCGAACATATTGGCGTATGAACGTGCTTGTCATCGGTGGCGGCGCCCGTGAGCATGCCATCTGCGCTGGTGTCGTCCGTTCCGGCCATTCTCTTTTCGTGGTGATGAAAAACGCCAACCCGGGCATCAAGCGGCTGGCCGACGATTGTCGTCTGGAGGAGGAAACCAACGTCGAATCGGTCGTCGACTACGCCACCGGGCAGGACGTCGACCTGGCCATCGTCGGCCCCGAGGCCCCCGAGGAGGCAGGGGTGACCAACGCGCTGAAAAAAGCCGGCATCGCGGTGGCATCGCCCACGAAGGAGGCCGCGGAAATAGAAACCGATAAGGAGTACATGCGGAGCCTGATGGACCGGTACGACATTCCCGGCTCGCTCGAGGCGAGGGCGTTCTCCGACCCCGGCGAGGCAAGAGAGTTCATCGAGCGGCAGTGCGGCGCGGTCGCCGTGAAACCCGTCGGCCTGACCGGCGGCAAGGGCGTCAAGGTGGCAGGTGACCATCTAAACAGCGTCGACGATGCCGTTGGCTATGCCACGAGGGTGATAGACGAAAAAATCGGCGGCGTACCCCGGGTGCTCATCGAGCAGCGGGCGGTCGGCGAGGAGTTCACCGTGCAGGCGTTCTGCGACGGCACCACCATCCTGCCGACGCCGGCGGTGCAGGACCACAAGCGGCTGCTGCCCAACGACGAGGGACCCAACACGGGCGGGATGGGCTCATACAGCCATGCGAGCGGCATGCTCCCCTTCATGAACGGCAGCGACTACGAGGAGGCGGTGGGCATCCTGCAGCACATCGTGGAGGCCCTGCGCCGTGAGGGGCGGCCCTACCACGGGGTCATCTACGGCCAGTTCATGCTGACCCGGGACGGCCCCAAGGTCATCGAGATAAACGCCCGGTGGGGCGACCCGGAGGCGATGAACATCATTCCCCTCATCAAGACCGATTTCGTGGAGCTCAACATGGCCATGGTGGAAGGGGGCCTGGGCGGCGTGCAGCTCGACATGCGGCAGGCCAGCACCGTCTGCAAGTACGTTGTCCCCGAGGGCTACGGCCATAGCCCCAACGGCGGACACCTCGTTACCGTCAACGAAGAACAAATCGACGAGGCGGACGGTACCCTGTTCTATGCGTCCGTGGACGAGCGGGACGACGGCATCTACACCACCACGTCGCGCTCTCTGGCCGTGCTCGGCGTCGCCGACAGGATAGCCGAGGCGGAGGCCATCTGCGAGCGGTGCCTGGGCCACGTGCAGGGCGACCATCTGTTCATCCGGCATGACATCGGGAAGCAGGCCCTGGTGGACAAACGGATGGCGCACATGCGGCGGCTCAGGAGCTAACATGATTTTTATCTACATGGTGGGCACCGCGGGCTCGGGGAAGAGCAGCATGACCGCCGCGCTGCAGGACTGGTGTCTCCGCCAGCAGTTCGACGCCGTCACCGTGAACCTGGACCCGGGCGTGGACGAGCTGCCGTATACCCCGGATGTCGACGTGCGGGAATGGATTTCGCTGCGGGAGGTCATGCAGGAATACGGTCTCGGGCCCAACGGGGCACAGGTGGTCTGCGCCGACGAGGTGGCCCTGAACGCCGGCGAGGTGGAACGACGCATCAACGAATTCCGGAGCGACTACGTACTGCTGGACACCCCGGGGCAGCTGGAGCTGTTCGTGTTCCGTCGCACCGGCCGGGTCATCGTCGACCAGCTGTCCAGGGAGCGGGCGATGCTGTCGTTTGTCATCGACCCGTCGCTGGCGACCACGCCGACGAGCTTCGTGTCCCAGCTGATGCTGTCCGCTATCACCCAGTTCCGGATTCCGGTGCCGCTGGTCAACGTGCTGAGCAAGCGGGACATCGTCGAAGAGGAGACGCTGGACATGATCCTGGACTGGGGCGAGCGACCCGAGAGGCTCTACGATGCGGTGATGGTTGACTCGCCGTCGCTCTACTACCAGCTCAGCGAAGGCATGATGGCCGTGATAAAAGAAATGGAGGCCCATACCGACCTCATCCCCGTCTCCAATGAAACATTGGAGGGCATGGACGACGTCTACACCGCGGTGCAAAAGGTGTTCATGGGCGGGGAGGACC
>Ga0207797_1000934_pt1 | contig 21697 bp, 16 predicted proteins | sample PRCRCaboRojoPR_6_FD_187275 | JGI IMG/M metagenome (GOLD analysis project Ga0207797, IMG submission 187275) | Marine sediment microbial community from Cabo Rojo, Puerto Rico - PR CR 10% Liquid 1 (SPAdes) | ecosystem: Environmental > Aquatic > Marine > Coastal > Sediment | place: Cabo Rojo, Puerto...
ATTCCAAGACGAGCCGATGGCACCGCTCGAAGACCTCCCCATCCTCCATGCGCAAGGCCACCAAGCTGTTGATCCCGAAAAAGCGACGGTAGCCGAGGTCCCTGCTGACGACCCGCCAGAAAGCCAAGCGGTAGTGCTGCCGCTCCATGATGGCGTCCAGGCGGTCCGCATCCATGTTGACCGTTTTGATCAGCTCGTCCAAGGCCTGCCGATCCTGATCGTCGGCTTGCAGCACCATTTTCAGCTGCTCAAGCAGGAGACCCAGATGGGCATCCCGGTTTTCCGCTCCGGCCCGGTGCAGGGACGGTGAATCAGGCACGGCAGCCAGCTTCAGGCCCAGCTTCCGCAGGTCCTCCGAACCGGCTTGACCCGAGGCCTGGATCAGAAGCTCCGCCATGGATGCCGGGGAAAGCGGAAAGACATGCTCGTGATAGCGCAGGACAAGGCCTTTGTCCGAGCGCTCCAGCTGGAGCTCCCCATTCTCCAGGGCCCGGCCGTAGTGATCCCCCAGGAACGGCAGGAGAATCTTCCCGGCCAATCGAGGTTCAGGCGGATCCCAGTCCACGTCGAAGAAGCCTGCATATCGACTGGAGCGCCCCAGCCGGAGGACGTCCCACCACCAGTGGTTCTCGGCCCCTTTGATGGCCATGTGATTGGGGACGATGTCCAGGATCTGGCCCATCCCGGCCTCGAGCACTCGCCTGCAGAATGACTCGTGTCCGGCAGCACCGCCCAGCTCGACATTGACTCTGCCCGGATCGACGACATCGTATCCATGGGTGCTGCCGGATGCAGCCTGCAGGTAGGGCGAGGCATACACATGACTGGCGCCGAGCTCCCACAGGTAATCGACGACCTCGGCTGCCTCCTGAAAGGTAAAGCCTTTCGGATTAAGCTGCAGACGGTAGGTGGCCTGCGGAATCCCAGGCATGTCCGACCTCCTCTCTTCTCTTCGTGGCCAGGCAATTGACCGGTCTATGAAAGTTCGATAGTCTTTTACTACTGGGAGCACAATGCAACGCATTTTGTGCTCTCAGTAATAATGTACTTGAAATGGGTTTCAGAGCCAACACAAACAGCCTATTCCAAGCCAGCAAAGGTTCAGGCTCCTGGGATAACAGAGCCCCGGGCTGTATTGAACCACGCGAGCCCGCCTTCCGCCAAGTGTTAAAACAATCGATCATCTGTAGCCTTTTTTCATATCACAAGGGGATATATGGCCGACAAGCCGGAGCGAGACACAGACGGGAACGGTCAGGCCGCAACAGGGGCTGAGCTGAAGGCCTTCCTCCAGGAGCACCGTGGAGAGCGACACATCATCGTTCTGCAGGACTTTCCCGATCCGGACGCCATCTCCTCTGCCCTGGCCCACCGGTTGATCAGCGACTCTTTGGGCATACAGACCGAGATTGTTCATGGAGGCAGCATCAGCCATCAGCAGAACATCGCCCTGGTCAAGCTGCTGCAGATCGAGCTGACCCCATTCTCGGCCTCCCTGGAGCTGGACCGCTTCGACGGTGCGGTCTTCGTGGACAATCAGGGCACCACGGCCGAAGAGATCGTCAGAGCCTTGGATGCGGCCGGAGTGCCAACCCTTGTCGTTGTCGACCACCACGATCCGCAGGAGATGCTCGACCCGGCCTTCCAGGACATCCGCAAGACCGGCGCCGCCGCAACCATCTATGCCGCCTATCTTCAGGAAGGCCTTGTCGAGCTGCAGTCCTCCAACGAGGAGCATGTCCAGGTGGCCACCGCCTTGATGCATGGCATCTTCTCCGACACGGCCATGTTCGTGCGTGCCGTTCCGGCCGACTTTCAGGCCGCATCCTACATCAGCCGGTTCATGGACCCGGACATCCTGGAGAAGATCCTCAATCAAACCCGCTCGAAGAAGTCCATGGAGATCATCTCCAAAGCCCTGAGCAACAAAACCATTATCGAAAGCTTCTCCATTTCAGGCATCGGCTATCTGCGGGCCGAGGACCGGGATGCCATTCCACAGGCGACCGACTTTCTGGTCACCGAGGAGAACGTGCATACAGCCATCGTCTACGGCATTGTCCGCGGAGACAACTTTGAGGAGTCCCTGGTCGGCTCCTTGCGGACCAACAAGATCACCCTCGATCCCGACGAGTTCATCAAGGACGTCTTCGGCAGGGATGCCTACGGAAACTACTTCGGGGGCGGGAAGGTCTCGGCCGGAGGGTTTCAGATCCCCCTCGGCTTTCTGGCCGGTGAGGGCAGCCAGGAGTACCTCGACCTGAAGTGGCAGACCTTTGATACGCGAATCAAGCAGCGCATTTTCGACAAGATCGGGGTGGAAGGCGAGGAGTCGGCTTGAGGTCTGGCCTTGGGCTTGGCCCCCGAGGCAGGATTTACCCAGTGTGCGTCAAACGCGAAATGGGTAATGAGATCCGCACGTTCTCCTCATTATCCGTCAAGTTCCACATGGGCCATCCTCCTTCCTCAGAGCAGGGTGCCGCTTAAGAGGAGCACGGCCACGGAAAAGTAGATGACCAGGCCGGTGACGTCGACCAGGGTAGCCACCAGGGGAGCGGATGAGGCGGCCGGATCGAGCCTGAGGCGCTGCAGAATGAACGGCAGCATGGATCCGGAAACTGTCCCCCAAAGGACCACACCGACCAGAGAGAGGGCTACGGTCAAGCCGATGAGCACCCAGTGCGAGCCGTAGATCCCGAAGAGCTCCTGCCACACGGCGACCCGTGCGAAACCTATGCCCCCGAGGATCACGCCCATGGTCAGCCCGGAAAGAATCTCCCGGCGCATGACCCGCCACCAGTCCCGCAAACGCAGCTCACCCACGGCCATGGCCCGGATGATGATGGTAGCCGCCTGCGACCCGGTGTTGCCACCGCTGGAGATGATCAGAGGGACGAAAACGGCCAGGACGACCGCCTTGGCAATCTCCTCCTCGAAGAGGTCCATGGCCGAGATGGTGAACATCTCCCCCAGAAAGAGGACGAGGAGCCAAAACGAGCGCTTCTTGACCAGAGTCCAGAAGGACACGCTCAAATAGGGGGCCTCCAGAGCCTCAGAGCCGCCCATCTTGTGGATGTCTTCGGTAAACTCCTCCTGGACCACGTCCAGGACGTCGTCCACGGTGACGATGCCCAGGAGAACCCCTCTGGTGTCGGTCACCGGCAAGGCCACCCGGTCGTAGTCTCGAAAGACTTGAATGGATGTCTCCTGGTCGTCCGTAGCGGTCAAAGCCACGTAGCGCCTGTCCATAAGCTCGTGAATCCTGGCGCCGGGGTCGGCCAGAAGCACCTGGCGCATGCTCAGGTCGTCCAGGAGATGCCAGCTCTCATCGACCACGTAGATTACATTCAAGGTCTCGCTGTCCCGGCCGAACCTGCGGATGTGCTCCAAGGACTCCTGCACGGTCCAGTTCGGCCTGACGGCCACATACTCCGTGGTCATCAGCCGGCCTATGCTATCCTCGGGATAGCCGAGCAGATTGACTGTAATGCGCCGTTCCTCGGGCGAGAGCAGCACGAGGAGCTTCTGGGCCACCGGTCCGGGAAGCTCCTCAAGAAGCGCAGTCCGGTCATCCGGGGATAGATCGTTCAGCAGGCTGGCCAGCCGATCCTGCTCCCTGGCCATGGCCTCGAGGAGCTCATGCTGCTTTTCCGAAGAAAGGTACTCGAAGGTATCGTGGGCCATGTCCCGATGCAGAATACGAAAGAGAATGGCATCATCCCCTGACGGCAAGGAGCCGATCAGGGCGGCCACCTCTGGCGGAGTCCAGTCAGAGAGGACCTCCCGCAGACGGAAAAACTTCTTTTCCTGGATGAGCTTTTGAATGTCAGGCTTGAGTAGATGTTCCAGCATAGCTCGATGAACGGTGTCTGTTGTCAGTGACCAGTTATCGGTTATCGGAGGACAGAAAGGCACGGACCCTTGTCTTCGACCAGTGTGTTTTGACTCCAGCCACCCCTCTACTGGCTACTTTAAGAGAACACCGACAACCGCAGGCAGGCCACTGTTGACCTCGGTGTGATCCAAGATTAGAGGTCAAACCGGTCTCGGGCCTCGTTGACGGGCGGCACGATTCTTTCAGCAGCTGATGCATTCAGGACCGGTCTCATTCGCCCGGGGGCACCTCCATGAGCACCCTGGCCGGTGGAGCTTGACCCTGCTTGTCCTGGCCGAAGTAGAGGGTCTGATGGGGATAGGGGATTTCGATACCCTCCTGGTCGAAACGCTTCTTCAGCCTGCGGTTGAACTCCCGGCCGACAGACCATTGCCAGATCGGCCTGGTCTTGTTCCTGGCCTTGATGATCACGGCCGAGTCGGCAAACTTGTCCAGCCCAAGGATCTCGATGGGCTCGAGGATGTACTGACCGTACTCCGGATCTTGGCGAAGATCCTCATCGACCTCCTTGATGACCCGGATGACCTCGTCAACATCCTCGCGATAAGCCACCCCGATCTCAAAGACATAGCGGGAGTACTCCTTGGTCATGTTCGTGACCGTATCCACCTGGCCGTTGGTCACGAAATGAACGTTGCCAGCGAGATCGCGCAGAATGATCATGCGCAGGGTGACTCGTTCAACGATGCCGCTCTTGCCGGCCACTTGGATGACGTCTCCGACCCTGACCTGATCCTCCAGGAGCAGGAAAAAGCCGCTGATGACATCCTTGACCAGGTTCTGGGCCCCGAAGCCGATGGCCAGACCGAAGACGCCAGCCGTGGCCAGAATGGGGCCGATCTGGATACCCAGCTCCCCGAGGATGATGATCAGGGCCACGGCCATGATGGCGATGCTGACGACCAGCTGAATGATATGGCTCAGGGTGTCGGCCCGTTTCTGGTACTCCTCGTCCCTGCCTTTCTTGAAGCGGACATTCAGCTTGCGCCCCAGGAGCTTGGCAAGCTTCAGGGCCACGAGCAGGAGGACAGCAGTGATGAGGATCTGCAGACCACTGGTCAGCAGCCACTTCTGGGCCATCTGCAAAAAACCGAGCAGCTCCTTATCCATAAGCCCCTCCTTCCCGATTATGTCCGATCATTTCTTGCTCCAACCTCAGCTGCGCGATTGTCTTGCGCAGCTGAGGTCCACTCAACTCAGGCCGGATGATGATTCCTTGGTCGATCAGTCAAAAGACAGGGCAGTCTCTGGCCGCGCTGTCTAGAACCCTTGGCCTTCTCGGGCTCAAAACGCTCTTCTTTACCCCAGGCCTAGGACTGAAGGGCTTCGAACCCTTCGGCCACATCAATGAGCCTGTCGGGGTCCAGAATCCGGATGGTGCGCCGTTTGACCTCGATCAGCCCGGCCTCGCTCATCCGGCGAAACATTCTGGAGAGGGTCTCCTGCGAGGTCCCCAGGAGCTTGGCCAAGGTACCCTTGGTCATGTCCAGACTGACCTCGTCAGCCTCCGGATGCAGCTCCTGAAGCTCCATGAGATAAGCGGCCAGCCGGGCCGGAAGCTCCTTGAGTGACAGGTCTTCGATGAGACGGGTAAACTCCCTCAGCCGCCGGGAGAGCACCCCGAGCATGTTCATGGCCAGGGAAGGATCCTCCATGAACAGCTTCCTGAGCCGCTCACCAGGCAGAAAGAGCAGCTCGGAGTCCTCGAGTGGCTGAGCGTGGGCCGGGAATGTTTCTCCCGAGAAAACCGGGACCTCACCAATGGGCTCTCCCGGGCCGAAGAGATGCAGGATCTGCTCCTTGCCCTCCAGGGAAAGCTTGAAGACCTTGACCCGGCCCGAGAGCACGACGAAGAAGCCCACGGCTTCCTCGCCCTGACTGAAGATGGTCTCCTCACGGGCATATCTCTTGCGGGAACCTATGTCCAAAAGCCTGTCCAGCTGCCCTTCAGGAAGACCATGAAACAGGGGGACGTTTCGGAGTATGCTTTTTTTGTCCATGGCTCTCGGCTGTGGTTTGATTCAGATCAAAGCCTTGCCAGGGTGAGTCTGGCATACAGGGAATCACGATGCGCTGCTTCTGCACCGAATCCGGAAGGATGACGCACGTGTCGGAAATCTTCCAGACCCCAAGACCGGCCAGCACCTGGAAGGAGGCAGCGAAAGTGGGAAAAAAACCGGTCTTTTTGATATAGCTCAAAGAAAATCAAGAGTACACTCGCTATACTCTCTTTGCAAGATAAGGAATACAGAAGACAAGGAGGCTTTCATGCCACAGAAAAGAAAGATCATTGAGATAGACGAAGAGCTGTGCAACGGTTGCGGCGAGTGCGTTCCCGCCTGCGAGGAAGGCGCCATTGAGGTTGTCGACGGCAAGGCCCGTCTGGTGGCCGACAAGTACTGCGACGGCCTGGGCAACTGTCTGGGGGAATGCCCCACGGGAGCCTTGCGCATTGTCGAACGGGAAGCCGAGGCCTTTGACCAGGAGGCTGTCCAAGAGCTGCTCGCCAGGAAGGAGCAGCAACCCTCTGAACAGGCCGGAGGCTGTCCCTCAGCCAGGCTGCAACGCTTTTCGCCCTGCGAGGCGGCCAACAGGCCCTCGGAGCAGGCCGAGTCGGCCTTGTCCCATTGGCCGGTCCAAATCAAGCTGGTTCCGCCGCATGCCCCGTTTCTCAAAGGGGCCGAGATCCTGGTGGCTGCTGACTGCGCTCCGGTCGCCTCGGCCGAGTTCCATTCGCGCTTTCTTCCCGGGCGGGTGGTTCTGCTCGGCTGCCCCAAGTTCGATGAGGTCGAGGCTTACGTCCAGAAGTTCCAGGACATCTTCGAGCAGGCCGGTCCCAGGAGCGTCACGGTTTTATCCATGGAGGTACCCTGCTGCTCCGGGCTGCTCGGCCTTGTCAAGAAGGCCAAGGAGCTTGCCGGTTCGGATGTCTCAGTGGACAACGTCGTACTGAGCACCCGCGGCCAGGTCATGCAGGAGCTCAAAAACGCCGCCTGACGGCTGTAAAGCCAAAAACCCAAAGCTCAGGAATTACGGGCTTGGGAATCTGAACCCTGTTCCCAGTATCCTGAGTACGAGGAGAAGCCTATGCAATGTCCCGGACAGGACAGCAGATACTGGAAGCCTGGAGCCATCTTCGAGACCGAATGTCCTCAATGCGGCCAGAAAGTGGAGTTCTTCAAGGACGATACCGCCAGGAAGTGCCCGGCCTGCGGCCACCGCTTCGTCAACCCGGCCATGGACTTCGGCTGCGCCGCTTACTGCCAATTCGCCGAGCAATGCCTCGGCTCGCTGCCCCCTGAGGTGGTCGCCCAGCAGGAAGAGCTCTTGAAGGACAAGGTGGCCATGCAGATGCGCCGCCATTTCGGCTCAGACCATGCGCGCATAACCCATGCCAATCGGGTAGCTAAGTACGCTGAGAAGCTGAGCAAGCAGGAGCGCGCCGATCCGGCCGTCGTCCTGATTGCCGCCTACCTCCACGACATGGATAATCCGACGGCCGGAGAGGCCAGCCCATCCGAAAGCCGTCGACAGTGGGAAGCACAGCGGGCGCGGAGCCTTTTGGAAGGTCTGGGTGCCAAGCAGGAGCTCATCGATGAGGTGATTGGCATCATTACAAGCCATCAGCTGTCTGAGGGCGAAGGCTCCCTTAACTTCCAGGTGCTGTCCGATGCCCACGCCTTGGTCGACCTGGAGGACCGGCTCAGGGCCTCGCGGTTGCACCCGCAGGACCTTGAGGAGCTCCTTGACAGGGAGCTTCTGACCCCGAGCGGGCGTGAGCTGGCCAGGCAGACGCTTTGGCCGGCCGAATCATCGAGATGATCCGTGCAGGCGGCCCCAATGCAGTAGGGCCCGGCTTCACGGCCTGTACCAGGAAGTGAGCCATGATAATCGAGAGCTTCCCTTTAGCCAGGGTGTTTTCTGACAATTTCCCATTAAAAAGGAGGCTAACCATGTTGGACATGTTTTGCTACCAATGTGAGCAGACGGCCAAGGGCGAGGGCTGCACCAAAATCGGCGTCTGCGGCAAGAAGCCGGAGGTCGCCGCAATGCAGGACCTGATCATCTATCTGCTCAAAGGGCTGTCCCAGGTGGCCCTGAGGGCGCGGGAGATGGGCATCACCGACCATGAAGTCAATGTCTTCACCTGCGAAGCCGCCTTCGCCACCCTGACCAATGTCAACTTCGACCCGGACAGCCTCAGGGACTCTGTGCTCAAGGCTGTCGAGCTCCGGAACGGGCTGAAGGAAAGGATCGCCCAGGCTGGCGGAGATGTTTCCTTTCCGGAAGGCCCGGCCACCATGGAGCCGGCTCGGGATGTCGAGGGCATGATTGCTCAAGGCATGGAGCACGGCATCCTGAGCGATCCGGAGCCGAACACGGACATCAAGTCCCTGAAAGAGGCTCTGATCTACGGCGTCAAGGGTGTAGCCGCCTATGCTGACCACGCCCAGATCCTCGGCCAGGAGGACGAGGAGATCTACGAGTTCATTCAAAAGGCTTTGGCCGCCACCCTGCGTCAGGACATGGGTCTGGAGGACTGGGTCAACATGATCATGGAATGCGGCCGCATCAATCTCAAGGTCATGGAGCTCCTGGACGCCGCCAACACGGGCACTTACGGCCATCCGGTGCCCACTGAGGTGCCCCTGGGGCACAGGAAAGGGCCGGCTATTCTCGTCTCCGGCCACGATCTGCGCGATCTGGAGCTTCTGCTCGAGCAGACCGCCGGCCAGGGCATCAACGTATATACCCATGGCGAGATGCTCCCTTGCCACGGCTACCCCGAGCTGAAGAAGCACCCGCACTTCTATGGGCACTACGGCACAGCCTGGCAGAACCAACAGAAGGACTTCGCCGATTTTCCCGGGCCGATCCTGATGACCACCAACTGCCTGCAGAAGCCCAAGGAAGCCTATAAGGACCGGATTTACACCGCCGGTCAGGTCAGCTGGCCGGGCTTGCCGCACATAGGACCTGACAAGGACTTCTCCCAACTGGTCAATCAGGCTCTGGAGCTGGGCGGCTTCGCTGAGGACGAGGACAAAGGCTCGGTCATGGTCGGCTTCGGTCATAATGCCGTCCTTTCCGTAGCCGACACGGTTGTGAATGCGGTCAAGTCCGGGGACATCAGGCACTTCTTCCTGGTCGGCGGCTGCGACGGTGCCAGGCCAGAGCGCAACTACTACACGGACTTCGTCGAGAAAGCCCCTTCGGATACGGTCATTCTGACCTTGGCCTGCGGCAAGTTCCGCTTCTTTGATAAGGATCTGGGCACCATCGGCGAGCTGCCTCGGCTGTTGGATGTCGGTCAGTGCAATGACGCCTACTCGGCCATCCAGATCGCCGTGGCTTTGGCCGAGGCCTTCGACGTCAGCGTCAACGAGCTGCCCCTGTCCATGATCCTGTCCTGGTATGAGCAAAAGGCCTGCGCCATCCTGTACACGCTCCTCTACCTTGGCATCACGGACATCCGGCTCGGTCCGTCGTTACCGGCCTTCGTCAGCGACAATGTCCTGGACGTCCTGGTCAAGAACTTCAACATCAAGCCCATTTCCTCGCCTGAGGAGGATCTGCAGGCCATTCTGGGCTGATGGCAGAGTTCAGTGGGCAGAAGTCAGATGACAGATGACAGATATTCCTGGGAGCAGAGCTCAAAGGCCTCTGCTCTCAGGAGATCCTGGGGACAAGCCTGGCTGGCCTACGAAGCGAGCGGGAAATGATCTCCGCAAAGCTGAGCAGAGCGGGCAAAATGGAAACTCCGTTTTGCTCCCATTCGTAACAGTGGTCGGTACTTGTTCACAGGAGTCGGTCGTCCGTGATTTTTTAGAAAGCTGGGCGAAAAGCATCCGGGCATTGATTCTGTAAATCTCTGTCCCCTGATTACCGACCGCCGACTTTCGACAGTCATGATTACCAACCCAATACAGCCCAAATGAGAAAAGAACGGGGCCGTAGCTATGAGCATGCACTGGTCAAACGAGGCCACAAGAGCTTTGTCACGGGTGCCCTTCTTTATCCGCAAGCGGGTCAGAGGCCGGGTCGAGGAGGAAGCCCGCAGCGAGGGCGCTGACCGGGTCGAGCTGGCCCATGTGACCGCCTGCCAGCAGCGTTTCCTAAAGAGGATGGATGTCGAGGTAAAAGGCTATCGTCAGGAGCATTGCTTCGGTGCGTCCGGCTGTCCGAACCGCGCCGCAGACAGCGGCTGGCTCATCGAGCGGTTGGATCGCCTGCTGGCCGAGGCAAACCTCCTCGACTTCCTCAAGGCCAATACCCCTGGAGAGGTCAAGCTGCATCAGGAGTTCAGGGTCAGCCTATCCGACTGCCCCAACGCCTGCTCCAGGCCGCAAATCGTCGACCTCGGCATTATCGGCGCCCGGCGGCCGACCGTCAGTGATGAGCCCTGCAGCGAATGCGGCGAGTGCCTCCAGGTCTGCCGGGAGGGAGCTGACTCTCAGTTCCGGCAATGGGCCGTCCCTTGACCAGTTCGAAGGAGCTCTACTCCCGCGTTAACTCTTGATTGGCCAATCTCAGAGCAATCCGCTCTATCTCTGATGCCCCTCCCTGCGGCCTAAACGTCCGCAGGGAGGGGCAGGGGGGTTCTTCCTTCGGCAGCGGTCCGCAGCTGATCCCAGACCTGCTTCCATTTCCTGACTGTTGCCCACCGCCGCCCCGCCAGCTCCCGAATTGTCTCGTTTCCAGGTTTATGCTAGGAAGAGAGACATCGGGCAGTGGCTTTCGGGCCGCCCCTCTGTCTTCGCATACACACTGAACGCTTCGAAAAAGAGCCAGGCATTCATGATCACACTCCTGGACTATGGCGCCGGCAACGTCCGCAGCGTCATCAACGGCATCGCCAAGCTAGGCGGGGAAGTACGCATCGTCCAAGCCCCCGGGGATATCGACACGGCCGAGACCCTGGTCTTTCCTGGCGTTGGCGCCTTTGGCAGCATGATGGAGAGACTCAAGGACAAGGGTTATGTCGAGCCCCTGCTCAGGTACCTGTATTCCGGAAAGCCTTTTCTAGGCATCTGCCTCGGGCTGCAGGCCTTGTTTGAAGGCAGTGAGGAAGCCCCGGGCATTGCGGGGCTCGGTTTTTTCAAAGGGATGGTCAAACGCTTCAAGGTGGATCTCTCTGTCCCACACATCGGCTGGAACGGTCTTTCAGCCCGCAAAAAATCTACCCTGCTTCAGGGCTTCCAGGGCCTGGAAAAGCTATACTTTGTGCACTCTTACCATGTCGTCCCGGAGGATCCGGCCACGGTCCTGACCACCACCGACTATGGCCTGTCCTTCGTCAGCGCCGTGGAGCAGGGATCGGTCAGGGCGGTCCAGTTCCATCCGGAAAAGAGCGGTGCTACGGGCTTGGCCGTGCTGCGGAACTTCCTCGATCCCGAGGCCCGGCCGGCCCGTCCGCCTGTGATTCAGTCCCCGACCCGCCTGGCCAAGCGGATTGTCGCCTGTCTGGACGTACGCAGCAACGACCAGGGCGACCTGGTCGTCACCAAAGGCGACCAGTACGACGTGCGCCACCGCGGTGAGGTGCGTAACCTCGGCCGGCCGGTCGAGCTGGCCCGACGCTACTACGAGGCAGGCGCCGACGAGATCACCTTTTTGAATATCACCGGCTTCAGGGACTTCCCTCTGGAAGATCTGCCCATGCTCGAGGTGCTCAGGCAGACCTCCAAAAACGTCTTCGTGCCGCTGACCATTGGGGGCGGCATCCGCAACTACACAGACGCCCACGGCCGGTCCTACTCCGCCCTCGAGGTGGCAGCCGAGTACTTCCGATCCGGCGCCGATAAGGTCTCCATCGGGAGCGACGCCGTTGATATCGTCCAGGAGTTCCTGACAACTGGCCAAAAAACCGGCCAGAGCGCCATCGAGTCCATCGCCCGGGTTTATGGCAACCAGGCTGTGGTCATCTCGGTGGATCCAAGGCGGCGCTATGTCTCAGAGCCTTCCGAGGTCCACCACCAAGCCATCGAGACGGCTGTCCCCGGTCCGAAAGGTGAGCGCTACTGCTGGTTTCAGTGCACCGTCAAGGGCGGCCGGGAAGGCCGGGACCTCGATGCCGTGACTTTCTGCCAAATCTGCCAGGAGCTCGGAGCCGGAGAGATCTTGTTGAACAGCATCGATCGGGACGGAACAAACCAAGGTTTCGACATCGAGCTCATTCAGGCGGTTTGCCAGGCTGTATCCATCCCGGTTATCGCATCCAGCGGGGCTGGCCGGGAGGACCACTTCCAGGAGGTCTTCACCCGGACCGAGGCCGAGGCCGCTCTGGCCGCCGGCATATTCCACCGGCGCGAGGTGCCCATTGAAGCGGTCAAGGAGCATTTAGCCGGGTCGGTGGACATTCGCCGTTGAGCCGACCTATGGAGATAAACCGCGAGGAGGTGCTTGCATGAGACGCGAATGGCTGCAGGCCTTGAGCCGAATGACCTATGGCATTTATGTGCTGACCGCTGCCCAAGAGGGCGAGTACAACGGCATGATCGCCTCCTGGGTCAGCCAGGTATCTTTTGAACCACCCCTCATCCTTGCAGCTGTCCATCCTAACAGGTACACTCATAGCCTTATGGACCAAAGCGGAGCCTTTGCCCTGCATGCCCTGCACAAGGAGCAGCGCGGCCATCTGGACCGCTTTAAGGGGGACGAACCACAGGCCAAGTTTCATGGCCTCTCCTGGAGCCGCGGCGAAACAGGCTCGCCAGTCCTAGACGACTGCCTGGCCTCTTACGAGTGCCGGGTCCGACACTCACTCCAGCCCGGCAACCACACCCTGTTCATCGGCGAAATCGTCGCTGCGCGGCTGGGCAAGGATTCTGAGCCCTTAACCATACTGGACTACCAGGGCACGTACCTGGGTTGTGACTGATTCCTTTCAAGGAGTACACAGGAGAACCTCAGCTGAACAACGCTCTCCTTCAGCTGAGATTCCTCCGGAGGTTGAAGCCGTGGAAAACCAAAAGTTTCCCCTCGAGGAGATTGTTCAGCGTGCCGCCAAAGCCTTGGTTGCGCATAACACCGAAGCAGGTAACGCTGAGACCGTCGCCCGCGCCTTGGTTCTGGCCGAAGCAGACGGCCAGAAGGGCCACGGGCTCTCCCGCTTGCCGTCCTACTGCGCTCAAGCCATGAGCGGCAAGGTCGACGGGCAGGCCAAGCCCCGAGCGAAGCGAACGGCTGCAGCCGCCTGTCGGGTAGATGCCAGTCATGGCTTTGCCTATCCAGCACTGGACTTAGCCCGCAACGAGCTGGCAGAGCTGGCGACAAGGAGCGGAATTGCCGCCGCTGCTGTGTACAACTCGCACCATTGCGGAGTGGCCGGGCACCATGTTGAGGCCTTGGCCCGTCAAGGCTTCCTTGGCTTGCTCTTTGCCAATACGCCTAAAGCCATCGCGCCTTGGGGCGGGAAGGAGGCCGTCTTTGGCACGAACCCCGTGGCCTTTGCTGCTCCTCGCAGCGCCGGCCGCGAGCCGCTGGTCATCGACCTGTCTCTGAGCAAAGTCGCCAGGGGCAAAATCATGTTCGCAGACCAGGAAGGCCGGGATATACCCGGTGACTGGGCCCTGGATGCTGACGGCAACCCCACCACCGACCCAAAGTCGGCTCTCGAGGGCACCATGCTGCCCATGGGAGACGCCAAGGGAGCCGCCCTTGTCCTGATGGTCGAGATTTTGGCCAGCGTTGTTACCGGAGCGCAAGGAAGCTTCCAGGCCAGCTCGTTCTTTACTGCTGAAGGAGCCCCTCCTGGCGTCGGGCAGCTCCTGATAGCCTGCGCACCCGGCCCCCTCTCAGGCAACCTCTATGACCAGAAAATGACCAGCTTGGTTGAGGCCATCCTCAGCCAGGAAAATACCCGGTTGCCGGGGTTGCGGCGATTCGAGCTTCGGGAGCAGGCTCAAGAGCACGGTCTTGAGCTCACTCCGCAGCAATACGAGCAGCTCACCAGCCTGGGCGGTGAGTAACCACGAGGTGCGGGAAGAAAGCACCCCAAAACAGTCGCACCCCTTATTTCAGGAGGATGGAGATGGCAAACACAATTGTAATCACAGAGCTGATCTGGCAAGAAGGAATAGATATTTTATCAAATGTTGGAGAGGTCATATATGATCCGGAGCTGTGGCAGAGAGATGACTTACATGATGTCATTTCCAAAGCCACAGCCTTGATTGTCCGCAATCAAACCCAGGTCAATGAAGCATTGCTGAATGAAGCAGGCAGCTTGAAAGTCATAGGCCGACTCGGCGTAGGCTTGGACAATATAGATTTACATAGCGCCCGGAAGAAGAACATCAATGTTGTATTCGCCAAAAATGCGAATGCAACTTCTGTTGCCGAATATGTTATCTCAGCAATTCTATCCTTTTCAAGGAAAATGGATCTCGCAACATTGGATGTAAAGAAGGGAAACTGGAACCGAAAAGAGTTTACATTGCATGAAGCACATAACAAAACCCTCGGACTGATAGGCATTGGCGAGATTAGCTCCAGGCTTGCTTCCAGGGCAAAGGCTCTTGGCATGAACATTATCGGTTACGATCCGTTTGTCGCTCCCTATGAGTTTGCCATCTCCGATATTGGCGTACAGTTGAAATCTTATGAAGAGGTTCTTTCAGTATCTGATTTTATCAGTATTCACGTTCCTTTGAACGAGTCCACCCGACATATGATCAACAGGGGCTCCTTTTCCAAGATGAAGCCATCCGCCTATATCATCAACACCTCACGCGGAGGGATCATCGAGGAGAGCGATCTGTATGAAGCCTTGTCATCAGGCATGATTTCCGGGGCCGCCCTTGATGTCTTTGAGCATGAACCGCCGCACGGGTCTCCGCTCTTGAACCTTGAGAATGTCATCCTTACACCGCATATAGCTGGTTTGACTGAAGAAGCCCAAGTGAGAACCTCCTGTCTGGTGGCTACAGAGGTCGCCAATATCCTCCAGGGCGTTCCGTCAACCTGCCTGGCCTGCTAAGCGGCCCCCATGACCAGAGCCTATTCTGCTGGCCCCCACTGGACGAGGCGCTTTGGCCAGGATGGAGCCTGGCGCATTCGCCCCCTGGCAAGCAAGTGGTCGAGGGATTCGCTCATCGCATTCCATCGAAGCGAGCTTGGAGATGTCCTTTGTCCGAGCTTTCCTGCGTGTCTAAGGAGCTGTCCCAATGCCGCTTGCTGAACTCACCTCACTGCTTGAGAGCGTGCAGCCAAGTCGTCACGGGCTTGGCTGCTTCGCCGCTCACAGCCTCGAGTTCATTTGGGGCGTAGCTGCAGACTTCCACCCGAGAGGTCCTCGCTGCTGGGTATCGGGAGATTCTTGCCTATGCTCGGGAGAAAGTTCGTCAGCTCCGTTCCTTCTCGTATTCTAAAGAGCAGACTGCTTTTGTCATGCTCCTGCTTAAATCAATATCCCTGTGGGCAGATGGATGTTGAGAATCATGGCAAAGGTATAGTAGATGGCGTAGCTCATCCCACCGCTAAACAGGAGAGAGGTGAAAAAGCCCTTTCCATCAAGCGTCTTTCTTTGCGCCCTGACACCGAGAATAAGCCCGAGCATATAAATGAACGTTGAGGTCAAAAAGCCAAAGTTCGGCATTAAGATATATACGTACAAGATGAGTGAAACAATTCCTATAAACATGCTGGGCGAATGAATAATCAGCTCGCAGCTCTCAGCAGATTTCCTTCGCTTCACAAAGAAGGGAATCCAGCTATTGATAAAGTAAAATATCGAAAAGAGCAGCACGCCAGAGTTTATCATGTAGGGAAATATCGCCCCATATCGGCTGTAATCCTGAATCTTCCAGTAAATAAATATGCACAAGAGAATCAAAAAGACAGAGATTATCTTGTCCGCTAAAAGCTCGGACAGTTTGATCTCGTTCCCTTGAACAAGCTTCTCTTCCTCAACCTTGCAGACTTGTTCCTGCTCATACAGCAGCTTGCCAGCCTTCTTCTTTCGGATGGCTTTTTGCACATATGGCCACAATAAGGTGAACAGCGTAAAAAGCATGAGGGCTACAGTTATTGGACGCCCGAGAAAATAGAAAAAAAGCCCGCCTTTGGCCTGACCGATCATCATCGACTGTGTCAGGCCCTCCTCGGCGATTCTGCCCAATACGATGCCCAGGACTGCCGGGGCTGGAGAGAACTTCAGCCTGCCGCCGATATACATGAGCAGACCCAGCACGATCATGACGAAGACATCCCCGACATTGCCCCGGATGGCCAGGGTCCCGACCACAGAAAGTACGCCGATGGCCGCCGCGAGCATCTCCTTGGATACGAACATGACCCTGGAGAACATGTTGGACAGGTACATGCCCACGGGCAGAAGCAGAATGTTGGCCACGAACAGACCACCGATAAAGGTATAGGTATCCACAGCGTGCTTGGTGAACAGCTCGACGCCTGGCCGGAGACCCTGCACCAGGATCGCACCTAGCAGGACCGCCGCCGGAGGCGAGCCTGGCACGCCAAAGGTGAGCATTGGCACCAGGGAGCTCGAGACCGTGGCATTGTTGGCCGACTCGGCGCTGGCAACCCCCCGAATGTCGCCCTTGCCGAAGTTCGAGGCATCCTTGACAAAGCGCTTGACCTGATCGTAGGCCATGATCCCGGCGATGTTTCCGCCAGCGCCTGGCAGCACGCCCACGATCGTACCGATCAAGGAGGAGACGAGACCGACCAGGTTCGAGAACCACTCCTTGATGGTCTCCCACATGATCCGGTGGATGTTGCCCCGAATGATCAGGGTCTGTTTTGTATCCACCCCGGTTTCCTCGCGCGTGGCCTCTTGAGGCAGCTCCAGGATCCTGGGTATGCAGTACAGGCCGATAAGGCCGGCGATAATCGGGACACCTCCGGCCAGCTCTGTGAAGCCGAAGGTAAACCTAGACTCGCCGCCCAAGGGTGAAACGCCCACGGCCGTAACGAGCAGTCCCAGAAATCCGCTGATGAGACCCTTCCACAGGGATTCTGACAAGCTGACCATCAGGGCGATGCCCAGAATGGAAACCCAGAAGAGCTCCGGAGGCCCGAACTTCAGGGCAACCTGGGCCAAAGGGTTGGCCACGAGCAGCAAGAAGGCGTTGCCGATCAACCCACCCATGACCGAGGCGAAAATAGACATCATCAGGGCTTCGCGCGCTTTGCCCTGCTGAGTCATGGGGTACCCGTCAAAGGTGGTGGCGATATCCGCCGGTGTCCCTGGGATGTTGATCAGGATGGCGGCAATGCCTCCACCTCGGATCGCACCGACGTATATGGCCCCCATCATGGTCAGAGCCAGGGAAATCGGCATGTAGTAGGTCAGCGGGACCAGCACGGCCAAGGCCATGGTGGCGGTCAGACCGGGCATGCACCCGACAAAGTTGCCAACAGCCAGGCCACCGACAATCAGGGCTAAAGAGGCCGGGCTGAAGATATTGGTCAGGACTTCCATCAACATGGGCTCAGTGCTCCTCCGGTAGACAGACGAAAAACGGGCCCGGTCCTTCCATGGGGGCGCATTGGCTCCCTCCCGGGCCCGCTTGATGGTTAGACAAAGAGAGAGCGGAGCTCTCTCAAGCTCGTTATCGCTTCAGTACGGTGATCTCCCCATTTTCGACCTTAATGTAGCCAAGCTTTTCCAGAACGCTGACGATCTTGTCCCGCCGCTTCTTGATGAACTCGGCATACTCCTCACCCGGCCTATTCAACATGGGCAGGCCGACCTTCTGCATCTCCTTGGCATAGGCATCCTTGGTGATGATCTGCTTCACCTTGTCACGCAGGACCTCGATCTTGTCCTGTGGCGTTCCGGGAACCGTCACCAGACCCCGATGAATGGCCGCATACCACTCAATGCCCTGCTCATGGGCAGTCGGGGCGCCGATCTGATCAATGAAGGGGTCCAGGACGGCCGGGGTCTCTTCCGCGCCCACAGCCAGTGTCCGCACGTTTTCCGGGCCCAAGGTCTTGATATCGCCGGTATTGCCGAACATACAGTCGATATGTCCGCCCAGCAGGGCGGCAACTGTTGGCCTGGAGCCAGGGAAGATGACCTCGGCGAAGTCCGCGCCGGTTGCATCCTCAAAGAGCTTCAACCCGAGCCAGTCACCGGTGAACTTACCAACCACGCCAGCTGTTATGGCGCCTGGGGTCTCCTTGGCTGCCTTGACCAGGTCATGAATATCCTTGTATTTGCTGTCCTGCAGCACGGTGATCATTTCCGGATCCGTGACCAGACCGGCAATGGCCCCGTCTATATGATCCTGGGTGCTGAACTTCGTGTCCCGGAAGATGGGCTGCATGATGATGTGCGGCAGATTGTTTCCGGCCACGGTGTACCCATCGGCTTTTCGATCAACCAAGGCATCCCAGCCGACCTGTCCGCCGGCGCCGGAGACATACTCCACCTTCATGGGCACGCCGAAGGTTTCCTTCCAGAACTTTTCAAAGACGCGGGCATTCAGATCCGTGGTCCCTCCGGGAGAGAAGGGCACAATATAGTTAAAGGGTTTCGACGGGTAGTCGGCAGCTTGAGAGGGCTGAACTGAGACGGTCAGCAGGACCGCGGCAGCACAAAGGCAGACAGCCATGGTCAGCCGCCCGAAAAGTCCCTTGTGTATCCGGCGCAATTTAATTGTCATAAACATACCTCCTTCGCATGTTTTTTACGGTTGAATCCGTGCCTGTGAGCACGCGCTGAGCATGAAATCATTTCACCTCCTTACCTCATTGCTCAGATTGGTTTGCTTGACACTGTTGAATTTAGTCAAAGGATACTAGAAAGCTCCTATCCAAAGCAAGGGGGATGGCTTCGCGAGGTGAATTTATCTTAAGATACTTTCATCACGTAACTTTTGCGCTTTTCGAACCACCAAACTGCTCCTCCAAAGCCTGCTCCTTGCTGTCTCAAAAGTTTGACCCGGCGAACTCAAAGGCCTTCATGACCGAGGCGAAACTCCATGGTCCTACGGATGCTGGCCGATCTCGAACCGCTTGCCGAGATCGGTTATGGCCTCTTCAATATCCCCATAGTGCTGCCCGAGGTCGCGACGCGCCTCCTGAAGCTGCCTCCGAATGAGAGGGTCTCTGATTTCTTCTGGTGTACGGAGTCTGCCGGCCCTCCGGCCCAGCCGAAACAAAAGCTTGTCATCGGGCGACATGGCCAAATACTCATCGATCCTTTGAAGCATCGAGTGCTTGTCATGGGGAAACAAACCCTGGATATGCTCCAAAAGGTTTCGAATATGATCCGAGGTGAGATAGCTGTGAACCGAATCGAGCGCGGAGACCATCAAACGTATTTCTTGAACGATCTCTTCATCATCGGGAGGATCGAACTCACCCTTGCGGACCATCTCCTCCAGGGGGGTCCCTGGAATAACACGCAGGCTCCGCAAGCGGATAAAGTGGGGGTCAATTGCATTCAATACCCTGGCTGTTTCCTGGGCATGTTTCTGGGATAAGGCCCGTCCACCCATACCCGGTATAACGTATTCTGACAGGGTGATGCCGTTTGCCACCAGCTTAACGCCGGCATCAATGTGCTGCTGAGCGGTCGTACCCTTGCGGATACGCTTCAGAACCTCGTCGCTGCCGCTCTCCAGACCGATATGAACCCTATCCAGACCGGCCTCGTGTATCTCTTGTATCTCAGTGGCGGATTTTCTGGAAACGGTGTTGCTCCGTGCATAGGAGGTTACGCGCTGAACTTCAGGCAGCTGTTCGCGAAGATACCGAAGGGCTGCAGTCAGCGCATCAGTCTGCATGATAAGGCTGTTAGCATCTTGGATGAAAGCAGTTCTGGATCCCCGATACAGCCAATTGGCCAGGGTTTTGTATTGATAATCAAACTGTGGCTTGGTCATAATAAAGTTGATGAACCGCTCATCTGTAACGCTGGAAAGCCTTTGTTGATCTGCTGAGTGGTACAACTCATCTAAAATCCGTCGTATCGTGTCGATATCGGAATAGATCTCTTCTAGAGGCCGCCTTTCAAATCTGCTTCCTTTGAAGGTTATACAAAATGCGCATTTATTCCATGGGCAGTTGCGGGTAAAACGCAAAAGGAGGCTCCCAGCCTCGCTGGGTGGGCGGATCGGACCTTGTTCAAAATGTTCGATCATAAAAAATCATTTATCCCGCTTACTATTGCCATAAAGCCTGAAAGAATGATTATGGATACTGTCAGATTACGAAAAAATTGATTATTTAAAAATCCAAAAGCATGCATGCCTACCAGCATACCAAATATTAATGCAGGGACTAGAGACAAAGAGTCATAAACCATGCTTAAACTAATTACTCCACTGAATAACAAAATAAGCAAAGAAAATATGAGCATGTAAAGCCAATAAACAACTTGATTACAATATATAAGCTCCTTGTTTAATTTCTGTCCATGCAAAAAAAGGACGACTGGCGGGCCACCAAGGCTTGTCGAAGTTGTCAAAAAGCCGCTTAAGAAGCCTGAAAGACTTGACGACAATGTATATCTTTTTGGAGAAAAGGAAAAATCCAAAAAAAGTAATGCAGCGAATATGATAATTATAAAGCCTATAAATATTTTAAAAACTGAAGCATTGATTATGTTAAGAATATATGCCCCTAAAGGCATGCCCAACAAGCAACCTACCATTAATGGAAGAATTATTTTCTTGCGAACATTCTCCTTAAATGTCCTTCTCATAATTATTATATTGAAAATATTTGAAACAACAGATAAGCTTATATCTGTTACAACCACTTGCCTCGGAGGCAAGAAAATCAAAAGGATAGGCGACAGCAACAGAGCAAAGGCGAACCCCAAAGCACCACGGATAGATGCCGCAATAAATACAGCAAATGAAATTACCCACCACGAGACACTGAAAAGTTCCAAAACCAATCTCTTACGATAAAAACATAATTATGGTATTCCGATAAAACTATAGTCTATTGAAAGCTTCATTCAGTCGCACTACTCCTCCTTCAATATTTATCTTTGAGATGTGAATAGAATTTAAGTCTTCGGCCTCAAAAATTACGCACCATTATATGACAGAGGGCTGAATATCCGTATTCAGCCCCCGTCCATCACCTGTTGCCGGATCCTCACTCAAAGGGAAAAAGAACCAGATCCAGATCAACCTTATGAATCGCTTATGAACTTACTGGGAGCTTACTCATGAATCTCAACACCTGCTTCCCGAAAGGCCCTTTTCGCTCCCTCATGGAAATCAATGCCGGGCCACTTGGTGGAAAATGACTCTGGCGTACACAGAGCGCCAAGTGAATGGAAATCACCCAATTTCTTGTAGTTTTCGATCATAACTCGTACGATTTCATAAGCGGCATCCTCGGGAAAGCTCTTATGAACCATGAAGCCTTGAATCTCTCCAATGAACGTGGTGTCCTTGGTCAGGCCAGGCAGAGATCCGTTGGGGACAACCACCGGGCTGTAACCAAAGCCGCTCGCCTCAGCGGCTTTTTTGATGGCTTCCTTGTCAAAATCGAGGAAATAGAAATCGCGTCCGCTTGCTTCCAGCTTTCGCAAGAAGTCAGCAGGCTTTGCTTTTGACAAATCGCAGGAGGCGTATCCACCGGAGCAGCTGAACTTGACCGTCCCGTCCAGGAGGGAAGAGGTCGCCTGAGACGGCCCCATATAATCGTACTTCGGCTGAATGCCATATCCTTCCTCTAAGACTGTCTTGGGGAACTGGGCCCACCAGAGCTGCGGCCGTCTGCCCACACCGATCCGCTTCCCATCGCAGTACTTCGGCTCAGCCAAATCCTCATTCAAGGTGGCCAAGCCGATGAGACCGATATTGA
>Ga0207797_1000935_pt1 | contig 21688 bp, 27 predicted proteins | sample PRCRCaboRojoPR_6_FD_187275 | JGI IMG/M metagenome (GOLD analysis project Ga0207797, IMG submission 187275) | Marine sediment microbial community from Cabo Rojo, Puerto Rico - PR CR 10% Liquid 1 (SPAdes) | ecosystem: Environmental > Aquatic > Marine > Coastal > Sediment | place: Cabo Rojo, Puerto...
CCCGCCATTACACCGGCGGCCGGCTGCTGGTGGCGGTGGCCGGGGACGTGGATGCGGATGCCGTGGCCGAGCAGGTGGAGACCGACCTGGGCCATCTGCCCGCGGGCGCTCGCCCGGTAGATTCCGCCCCCGCGTTCCATCCCGGAAGCGGCGTCCGCAGTGGACCGGCCGAGCAGTGCCACATCGCCTTGGCCGCCCCGGGGCCGGCCCGGACCGACAACGACCGCTTCGCCGCCGGCGTGGCCAACCACCTGCTGGGCGCCTCGGTCACCTCCCGCCTGTTCCGGGAGCTGCGCGAAGAGCGCGGCCTGGCCTACACCGTCTACTCGGACCTGGATACCCTGCGCGACTGCGGCCTGTGGGCGATTTACCTGGCCTGCCCGCCCGAGCAGCGCGAGGCCGCCCGTGAGCTGGTCCACAGCAACCTGGAACGGGCCATGGCCGAGGGGTTCGCCGAGGCCGACATCGAGCGCGCCAGACACAGCCTGCGCTCCGGGCTCCTGCGTGGCGGCGAAACCCTGGAGCAGCGCCTCCACCAGGCGGTTGGCGACCGCCTCTACCACGGCCAGGCGGTGCCCCGGGCGGAGCGTCTGGAACGGCTGCAGGCGGTGGACGGCGAGGCCGTTCGCCGGGTCCTGAGCGAGGCCTGGGGGCGGCGCCACGAGCTCGTCCTCGATCCCGCCGGGTAGCCGGCCGTGACCCCCTTCGCCAGCGTCTTCCTGGCGGTCCTGCTGGCGGTGACCGCGGTCCGGCTGTGGCTGGCAGGCCGCCAGATCCGCCACCTCCGTCGCCATCGCGGTGAGGTGCCCGCGGCCTTCCGGCAGCGCATCGGCGAGACCGATCAGTGCCGCGCCGCCGACTACCAGATCGCCGGACTCCGCCTGGGGATGGCCGAAACCGGCACGGGCGCCGCGTTGCTCCTGCTCCTGACCTGGGGTGGCCTGGTGGAGGGCCTGGTCGGCCTGGGGCAGGCGGCGGCCCTGCCCGGCTGGCTGGCGGGGACCTTGGCCGCGGTCGGCGTCGCGGCCCTCTCCGGTCTGGTCGACTTGCCCTTCGCCGCCTGGCGCACATTCCGCGTCGAGACCCGCTTCGGCTTCAACCGCTCCAGCCCCCGCCTGTTCCTGCTGGACACCGTCAAGCAGGCCGCCGTCGGCGGCCTGCTCCTGGCCGGTCTCGCCGCCGCGTTCCTGGGCCTAATGGCCGCCGCCGGCGCCTGGTGGTGGCTGGCCGCCTGGGCCGTTTGGCTGGCGGTCGCCCTGGGCCTGACCTGGGCCTATCCCAAATGGGTCGCGCCCCTGTTCAACCGCTTCCGGCCCCTGACCGACCCGGATTTGCGCAACCGCATTGCCCATCTGCTGGGCCGCTGCGGCTTCGCCCTCCAGGGGGTGTTCGTCATGGACGCCTCGCGGCGCACGGCCCACGGCAACGCCTACTTCACCGGGCTGGGCAGCGCCAAGCGGGTGGTGTTCTACGACACGCTCCTGGCCGCCCTGGTGCCGGAGGAGGTAGAGGCGGTTCTGGCCCACGAGCTGGGCCACTACCGCCTCGGTCATATCCGCGCCGGGGTGGCGGTGTCGGCCGCTGCCGCCCTGGCCGGACTGGGCCTGTTGGCCGCGTTGCGCAGCCAGGCCTGGTTCTTCCAGGGGCTGGGGGTGGCGACGCCGTCCGACGCCTCCGCCCTGATCCTGTTCGCCCTGGTCGCTCCCCTGTTCGTCTTTCCGCTGCGGCCGCTGGCCGCGGCCTGGTCCCGCCGTCGCGAATTCGCGGCCGACGCCTTCGCTACCCGTCACAGCAGCGGCCGCGCCCTGGGCCGGGCCCTCGCCAAGCTGTATCGCGACAACGCCGCCAGCCTCACCGCCGACCCCTTCTACGCCCGGGTTTACCATTCCCACCCCCTGCCCACGGAGCGCCTCGCCCGCCTGACAGGGGGCGGCTGAACCCCCGGTTGCCCGGACCCGGCGGGGCGGGCAGGGTGGGTCGTCGGTCCGGGCCAGGCGGCCTGAGCCACCGGCGGCCGCGGGGCGAGGCGGTGCCCCGCCATTTCCCAGCAACCCGGGTGATCGCCTTTGGTCTACGCCCTGTTGGCGGACGCGCTGGTGCTCCTGCACCTTGCCTTCGTGCTGGCGGCGGTGGCGGGAGGGTTGCTTGCCCTGCGCTGGCCCTCTGTGGCCTGGGCGCATGTGCCCATGCTGCTTTGGGCGGCGGCGGTGGAGCTGTTTGGCTGGCCCTGCCCCTTGACCCCCTGGGAACAGGCGTTGCGCCAGGCGGCCGGTGAGGCCGGCTACACCGGCGGTTTTCTCGACCACTATGTGTGGCCCCTGCTGTACCCGCCGGGCCTGACCCGGGCCCACCAGGTGGTGCTGGGGACCGCGCTGCTGGCGCTGAATGCCGGCATCTATGGCGTCCTCTGGAGCCGGCGGCGCTGAACGTTCACGCATGGGAGGCAAGGCAATGAACCCCTGGGCCCTGTTGGCGGTGGCCATTGCTCTGGAGGTGGCCGGGACCACCTTCCTCAAGCAGTCCCAGGGCTTCGCCCGGCCCGGCTATGTGGCGGCCATGGCCGTCTGCTACGGGATGTCCCTCGGGGCCCTCGGCCTGGCCGTAAAGCGGATCGAGATCGGCGTGGCCTATGCCATCTGGGCCGGGGTAGGGACAGCCCTGATCGCCCTAATCGGAATCCTTTATTTTCGAGAGGCGGTTACCGCCTTAAAGATGGTTAGTATCGCCCTCATCATTCTGGGGGTGATCGGGCTCAATCTGGAGACGACGCACTAGCGGGGCGATCCGTCGGTCCACGGGCACGGGCTTGACCGGCGGATTTCGCAGGGAGGGGCACATATGATCAGACGGTTCGGGCGGCGCGTCCCCCGGGCATGGGCCGCGTTTGGCCACTCCCCGGCAGGCCGGTTGGCACCCCGCCCCGGAGGTTGTGGTGCGCGATGAGGGAATCCGGCCGATCCGGCTGGATGCGCGATCCGGGGCGGTGCCGGAAATGAACCTGCTCATGGTGGAGGACAACCCCGGCATCGCGCGGGTGGTGCAGGCCATGCTGGCCGATGCCGGCCGCACCAACTTCCACATCGCCACCAGCACGCGGATTTCGGAGGCGCTGGCCGAGCTGCGCCAGCATGACTTCGACCTGGTGCTTCTGGACCTCATGCTGCCCGACTGCCAGGGGGTCAACAGCGTCCAGATCCTGGCCCAGGCCTTTCCGGACCTGCCTATCGTGGTGCTCACCGGGCTGGATGACGAGGAGTCCGGGCAGGCCGCCATCGAGGCCGGCGCCCAGGATTATCTGGTCAAGGGCGCGGTGGACGGCGAGCTCCTGAGCCGCACCATCCGCTTCGCCCTCAAGCGCCAGCGCGCCGAGCGCGATCTGGTGGCCACCCAGGAACGTTTCCGCAGCCTGGTGGAGAACCTGCCCGACGGCGTGGTGCTGTTTTCCGAGGACGGCATCACCTTCGCCAACCCGGCGGCCCAGACGCTGCTGGGGGCCGACGGCGAGCAGGACCTGACCGGGCGCGCGGCGAGCGAATTCCTCGTGGGCCAGGGCGAGGGGGAGATCCCGCGGCGGTTGTGGGAAGTCCTGCAGGGGGATTACCGCTTCCCCGGTTTCGTCGAAGGGGAATGCCGCCGCCTGGACGGCAATCGACCCTCCGCCTGCGAATTCATGGCCATCCCACTCAATCGCGCCAGCCCCAGCCAGGGTCAGGTCATCCTGCGCGACATCAGCCAGCGCAAGCAGGCCGAGAAGCACCTGCGCCTGGCCACCACGGTGTTCGAGGCCTCCGCCGAGGGCATGATGGTGTGGGATGGGTTGCGGCGCATCGAGATGGTCAACGAGGCCTTCGTGAAGATCACCGGCTACGCCGGCGCCGATGTGGTCGGCCGGGACGCCCAGCTGCTCGACGCCGGGCACCAGGGGCCGGGGCTGTTCGAGGCCATGGAGCAGGCCATCCAGGACGGCAATCACTGGCGGGGCGATTTCTGGGCCCGGCGCAAGAGCGGCGAGACCTTCGTCGCCAGGCTGACCCTGTCGGCCATCCGCGACGACCGCGGCCAGCCCACCAACTACGTGGGGGTCTTCAGTGACATCACCGAGGAAAAGGCGCAGGAGGCGGCCATCGAGCATCTGGCCAACCACGACCCGCTCACCGAGCTGCCCAACCGCCGCCTGTTCCACGACCGTCTGACCCAGGCCCTGGCCGACCGCCACCGCGAGCCGCGCCAGCGCAATCGGGTGGCCCTGCTGTTCGTGGACCTGGACGACTTCAAGCGGGTCAACGACGTCCATGGCCATGAGCAAGGGGACCGGGTGCTGCAGGTCATCGCCCGGCGCATCCGGGAGTCTCTGCGCGAGGGGGACACGGTGGCCCGCCTGGGCGGCGACGAGTTCGTCATCCTGCTCAAGCACCTGCCCAGCGAGGAGACCGCCGAGGAGCTGGCGCAGAAGGTGTTCGGCGTGATCTCTGGCCCCGTCCCGCTGGGCACGGGGAGCGCCGAGGCGGAGGTGGGGGCCAGCATCGGCATCGTGATCGCCCCCAAGCACGGCGATGACGCCGACACCCTGCTCGCCCGCGCCGATCACGCCATGTACCGCTCCAAGGAGGCGGGCAAGCGGCGCTACAACTTCTTCTGAGCCGCCCCGTCGCTAGCCTTCCTTCCGGACCCTAAAAGCGATCCTTCCAGGCCCGGATGGCGGCAAACACCGCCTCCGGATCCCCGCTTTCCGCGCCTCGCTCGCGGGCCGCCGCCTGCACCGCGGGTTGGTCCCAGCGCAGGAAGGGGTTGGTGCGCTTTTCCTCGCCGATGGTGGAGGGTAGGGTGGGTTCGCCCCGCTCCCGCTGGCCCTCCGCCCGCGCCAGCTTGTCGGCGATGTCGGCATTGTCCGGCTCCACGGCCTGGGCAAAGCGCAGGTTGTTGACCGTGTACTCGTGGCCGCAATATACCCGGGTGGCGTCCGGCAGGGCTGCCAGCCGCGCCAGGCTGGCCAGCATCTGCTCCGGGGTGCCTTCGAACAGGCGGCCGCACCCGGCGGCGAACAGCGTGTCGCCGGCGAACAGCAGGCCATCGTCGGGAAACACGAAGGCGGTGTGGGTGCGCGTGTGGCCGGGGATGTCCCATACCACGCCGGCCCGGTTCAGGCCGGCGGGGGTGACCCGGTCGCCGTCGTACATCGGATGGGTCAGCCCGGGGATGCGGTCACGGTCGGCCGCCGCTCCGTAAACCGGCAGGTCGTAGGTCTTCTGGAGCTCGCGGTTGCCGCCCACATGGTCGGGATGGTGGTGGGTGTTGAAGATGGCCAGGGGCTGCAGACCGTGGGCTTCCAGGTAGCGGATTACCGGCTCGGCCTCCGACGGGTCGATGATGGCCACGTTGCCGCCGTCGGGCGAATGCAGCAGCGCCACGTAGTTGTCCCGCAGAGCGGGGATCAGCACCACGGGCGGTTCCATGGCGGGCTCCTGTGGTGGCAATTGGAAAGCCGATAATGGTTGCCCCTCGGTCGGGGGCTGTCAATTGGAGGTCGCCGTGGGTTGGCTGGACGGTCCGCTGGGCCACGCCCTGATGGACGATGAGAAGACCCTGCTGGCAACGCTCCTGGCGCAGTTCCCGCCCTTCCGGGAAAGCCTGACCGTCGCCCCGCAGAGTTATGGCCCCCTGCTGGCCACGGTCGCCGACCGCAGCCGTTGGGGGCATGTGCTGGCCCCGGCCGCCGGCGATGGCCTGGGGGGCGAGCCGGGTGCCACCACCCGGCCCCAGCGCCTGGTGTGGGGCCTGCCCGAGGCGCTACCGTTCGCCAGCGGCAAGCTGGACCTGATGGTGCTGGTGCACACTCTGGAGTATTCCCGCTCGCCCTACCGCATCCTCGCCGAGGCCGAGCGGGTCCTCGGCCCCAACGGCCGCCTGCTGGTGCTGACCTTCAACTCCCTGTCGCTGTTCGGGCTGGTGCACCCGTGGCTGCGCCGCCGGCGCCGCACCGGCCCGTGGCCGGGGCGCTTCCTGGCGGCGCCCCACGTGCGCCGGATGCTAGAATCCACCGGCCTGGTCCCCGAGCGCAGTCGGTACGTGTTCCTCCGGCCGCCGTTGGCGGGGGAGCGCGGGCTGCGCGCTACCCGCTTTGTGGAGCGCCTGCCGGCCCGCAATCGCCTGCCGTGGGGCGCGGTCAGCTGCATCCAGGCGCGCAAGGACCAGCCGGGGGTCACCCTGCTGGGCCCGGCCTTCCGCGCCGAGCTGGCCGGTACCCGCAAGCGGGGCGTACCGGCCTACCCCTACCAAGGAAGGATGCGATGAGCGGTAACGAGGCGGTGGAGCTGTTCACCGACGGCGCCTGCCGCGGCAACCCCGGTCCCGGCGGCTGGGGCGCGCTGCTGCGCTACAAGGGCCAGGAGCGCGAGCTGTACGGCTTCGAGCCGGAGACCACCAACAACCGCATGGAGCTCACCGCCGCCATCCGTGGGCTGGAGGCCCTGACCCGGTCGTGCTCGGTGGACCTGACCACCGACTCCGAGTACCTGCGCAAGGGCGTCACCGAGTGGATGGCCCAGTGGAAGCGCCGCGGCTGGCGCACCGCCAGCAAGAAGCCGGTGGCCAACCGCGACCTGTGGGAGGAGCTCGACGCCCTGCTGGCCGACCACGAGGTGCGCTTCCACTGGATCCGGGGCCACAGTGGCCACGCCGAGAACGAACGCGCCGACGCCCTGGCCAATCGCGCCATCGACGAAGCCCAGCGCCAACCCGAGGATCCGTCCTAATGCGCCAGATCGTGCTGGACACCGAGACCACCGGCCTGGATCCCAACGACGGCCACCGCATCATCGAGATCGGCTGCGTCGAGGTGGTGGGGCGGCGCCGTAGCGGCCGCACCTTCCACCGCTACATCAACCCGGAGCGGGCCATCCCCGAGGACTCCACCGCCATCCACGGCATCACCGACGACCACGTGGCGGAGTGTCCGGTGTTCGCCGACGTGGCGCGGGAGTTCTTCGAGTTCGTGGACGGCACCGAACTGGTCATCCACAACGCGCCCTTCGACGTGGGCTTCCTCAACGCCGAGCTGGAGCGCTGCGGCTGGCCGCGGTTGGAGGACCACTGCCAGATCCTGGACACCCTGCAGGAGGCCCGCCACCTGCACCCCGGCCAGAAGAACGATCTGGACACCCTGTGCGGCCGCTACGAGGTGGACAACCGCAGCCGCGACAAGCACGGTGCGCTGCTCGACTCGGAGCTGCTGGCCGACGTCTTCCTGGCCATGACCGGCGGCCAGGAGGACCTGGCCCTGGCCAGCGAGGACACCTCGCCGGCGGCGGCCGCCCAGCGCCTGCTCGACGGCCAGGCCGCCGCGGCCGAGCGTGAGCCGCTGCCGGTGATGCCGCCCACCGCCGAGGAGTGGGCCGCCCACCAGCAGTTCCTGGAGCGCATCCAGGAGGCCTCCGGCGACTGCCTGTGGCTGGGCCGGGAGGGCCCCAGCGGAAGCTGAGCCCGCCGGCGGTTGACCCCGGTCAAGGCCGTCGGCGCCGGTCGGCGCCACCCTGACGGGCTCGAATCCGCCAGCCCGGACCGGGAGGTCCCGTTGTCGCCCACCTCGGCCGAAACCGGCACCCGCCCCGTCCTCCTGCGCGAGCCGTATCGCCTGTTCTTCCCGGCCGCCGCCCTCTACGCCCTGGCGGTGATGGGCGGCTGGGGCCTGTGGCTGCTCTTTGTGGGCGGGCAGGGCCCCGGCGTCCCCGCCCCCCTGCTGCCACCCGCGTGGCTCCACGGCCACACCCTGATCTGGGGGGTGCTGCAGCTGGTCATCCTGGGCTTCGGCCTCACCGCCTTGCCCCGCCAGTGCCGCCATCCTGACGGGGTTCCGGCGGGCCGCTGGCTGGGCGTGCTGGCTGCCTTTGCCGGTGCCCAGGGCCTGCTTTGGGGCGGGGCCCTGGGCGGCGGGCGCGGCCTGGCCGTGGCGGGGGCGGCGCTCGGCGGCCTGCTGACCGTCGGGGTGGCCGCGGGGCTGGCCCGCTGGCTGGCCGATGCGGGCAATCCCCATCAGCCGCGCTACGCGATGGCCGCCATGACCGTGGCCGGGGCGGCGGCGGTGGTCGATGCCGCCGCGTGGGCACTGGCCGCTCCCGGGGTGCACGCCTGGGCCGTGCGCGCCGGCCTGTACGCCCACATGGCCTTGGCGCTGACCCTTCTGCACCGACTGCTGCCGCTTTTCGCGGGCAATGCCATCCCGGATTACCGGGGGGAGGCGGGGCCGCGGTTCCTGCCCGTTCTGGGCGCGGCCCTGGCCGCCCGGCTGGTGCTGGCGGCGCTGCCCGGGCCGGCGGCCGCCATGGCCGGGGCGATGGTCGATCTGCTGCTGGCGGCCTGGGTCGCCCGGGAGGCGGTGCGCTGGTCGCCGCGTACGGCGATGCGCCAATGGCTGGTCGGGGCCAAGCTCTTGCCCGTGGCCTGGTTCGCCCTGGCGCTAGCGCTTTCCGGGCTGGTGGGCCTGGGCTGGGGGTGGCCCGATGCCGCCCGGGCCTGGGTGCATGCCCTGGGAGTGGGCGGTATGGCCTCCCTGGCCCTGGTGTTCGCCACGCGGGTGAGCCTGGGGCATGCCGGGCGGCCGCTGGTACCCGACCGTTGGCTCCGGGGGGCCTTCTGGGCGCTGCAGGGGGCGACGGTGGTGCGGTTGCTGGCGCCCCTCTGGACGGCTCCCGACGGCGGCGGCATGATGAGCGCCACCCACTGGGCGGCCTGGCTGTGGCTGGCCGCCTTCGGCATCTGGCTGGTCCGCCTGTTGCCGCGCCTGGCGGAACATTCCTGACACCACCCGGGATCCGGACATGGACGAGCACGCGCCGCGCTGGGAATTCCACGCCGTCCCCGACCCCGTCGCGGGGCTGGAGGCGGCCTACCAGGGCATCCATGTCGACCTCATGGGCATGGGCAATCCCCGCCTCAATGCCGCCCTGGAGGTGCGGGGCGAGGGCCCGGAAACCGTCGGCGGCTGGCACCGCGTCCTGCTGGTGACCCCCTGGACCGCCCTGCGCGTCTACCTGCCGGTGGACCCGGCCGAGCCCGCCGGCCTCCCCGACCCGGGGGAGCTGGAGTGCGAGGACGACGGCCGGGTGACCCCCGGGGTGGAGGTGGACCTGAGCTTCGGCGGGCACCCCTGCCACCTGGAGGTGGCCTACGACGTCCGCCTCGGCCACCACCTGGTGGAGCCGCTGCTGCACGACATGGGGGCCTTCGACGACAGCGCCGAGGCCCTGGCCTGGGCGCGCGAGGTGGCCCGCCAACTGGACGGCGCCCCGCCGCCCTCCCCGGAGGAAGGTCGCCCGCAGCCGCGCCGGATGAGCCGGCGCGACCTTTTCCGCGGGTTCCTCAAGCGCGACTAGCCGGACCGTGGCCGACGATCCCCGCTTTCCCACCGACCCGGAGGCAGCGCGTGCCCTCCAGGAGCGGCTGCGCCGGCAGGTGCGGCTGGAGCCCATGACCGCACCGGTCCAGCGGGTGGCCGGCCTGGACGCGGCCTTCCTGGGCGAGCGCGTGGTCGCCGTCGCCAGCCTGCTGGCCTATCCCACCCTGGAGCCGCTGGACGAGGCGGTGGCGGTGGTGCCGCTGACCTTCCCCTACGTGCCGGGGTTGCTGTCTTTCCGCGAAGGCCCGGCGATGCTGGCGGCCCTCGACCGCCTGCCGGCCGCCCCCGACCTGCTGCTGTTCGACGGTCAGGGCATCGCCCATCCCCGGCGCCTGGGCATCGCCGCCCACCTCGGCGTGCTCCTGGATCGGCCCACCATCGGCGTGGCCAAGTCCCGCCTGGTGGGGGAGGCCGACGAGGCCGCGCTCGGGCCGAACAAGGGCGCGCGGGTGCCCCTGACCGCCGACCACGAGACCCTGGGTGCGGTGGTGCGCAGCCGCGATCGAGTCCGCCCCCTCTACATCAGTCCCGGTCACCGGGTTACGGTTGAGGATGCGGTGGCCTGGACCCTGGCCTGCTGCACCCGCTATCGCCTGCCCGAGCCCACCCGCCTGGCCGACAAGGCCGCCGCCCGCCACAAGCGCCGGATCCGGGAGGAAGGGCAGGCCTGAACCGGGGGGCGCAGCGGTGAACGTGAGGAGACGCCATGGCCGCAATCGACCGCCTGCTGCAGATCATGGAGCGCCTGCGGGATCCGGAGCGGGGCTGCCCCTGGGACCGTCAGCAGACCTTCGGCAGCATCGTGCCCCATACCCTGGAGGAGGCCTACGAGGTGGCCGACGCCATCGAGCAGGAGGACTGGGCGGCGCTGCCCGATGAGCTGGGCGACCTGTTGTTCCAGGTGGTGTTCTACGCCCAGCTGGGCAGGGAGGAGGGCAGCTTCGACTTCGACGCCATCGCCGCCGCCGTCAGCGACAAGCTGGTGCGCCGCCACCCCCACGTGTTCGGCGACGAGACGGTGGCGGACGCGGCCGACCAGAGCCGGCGCTGGGAGGCCCACAAGGCCGCCGAGCGGGCGGCCGGGCCGTCAGCAGATGCCGCCAGCGCCCTGGACGGCGTGACCGGGGCCCTGCCCGCGGTGCAGCGGGCTGGCAAGCTGCAGGGGCGGGCCGAGCGCGCGGGGTTCGAGTGGCCCCGGGACGAGGACCTGTTCGCCAAGGTCGACGAGGAGCTCGGCGAGCTGCGCGCGGAGGTCGACCAGCAAGCCCCGCAGACCCGCCTGGAGCACGAGGTTGGCGACCTGCTGTTCGCCGCGGTGGGCCTGGCCCGCCGCCTGGGGGTGGATCCGGAGGCGGCTCTGCGGGCCTCCAACCGGCGCTTTGAGCGCCGCTTTCGTCACATGGAGCAACGGCTGGACGAGCGCGGCCAGGCCATGGCCCGGGCCGAGCTGGACGAGCTCAAGGCCCACTGGCAGGCGGCCAAGCGCGCCACCGACGGCGATCCCGAAACCTGACGCTGTCATCATCCTGCAAAGGCTTGGCGAAACCCTGCCGAAGCAGTAAGGTAGCCTCAGGATGGAATGACACCATGATCCACACGCTGCTGCTCAATCGCGGAACGCGGCCGATTGCCTGGGCTACCTGGCAGGAGCTGGTCATCCTCCATTGCCGGGGGCTGATCCAGCAGCCCATGGGGGAGATCGTCTACCGGGTGCGGGGCGGCTATTCCCGCGAGACCGGGGACCGCAGCCTGGTGGAGGTGCCCTCCATCGCGGTGGTCGCCGAGGCCCGCCATCCGGGCGACCGGGTGCCGCTGCCCCGCCGCGAGAATCGCGAGCTGTACCGCCGCGACCACTGGACTTGCCTCTACTGCGGCGGCCACTTCGACCGGCGCGAGCTCTCCCGCGACCACGTCCACCCCATCTCCCGCGGCGGCCTCGACCGCTGGGAGAACGTCGCCACCGCCTGCCGGCGGTGCAACCGGGTCAAGGGTGGGCGCACCCCCGAGGAGGCCAGCATGCCCTTGCTGGCGGTGCCCTACGCCCCCGTCCACGCCGAGTGGATGGTCCTCACCGGCCGCGACATCCGCGGCGATCAGATGGAAATCCTGCGGGCCCACCTGCCCCGAAGCAGCCCCCTGCGCCAGAAAGCCCCGCGGGTCGCCTGACCCCGGAGCGCCCGACAAGGCATCAGCCACAGGCCCCACCCGGCGGGTGGGGCCTCGCTGTGAGCGGCATCGGGGTCAGCAGAAGGGCAGGGGGTAGGCCGGCAAGACCCCCCGCGCATGGGCCTCGGCGATGGCGCGGAGGGCGATGTAGGCCGCCACGAACCAGAACGCGTCGGCCAGGGCCGCCCGGAACCGCCGGGGCGAGGCCTCTACCCAATCGGGTTCCTGCCAGGGCAGTCCGGGGCGCGGCCAGAACCGCGGCACCCGGTGCAGATAGGCGGCGTAGGGCTCGCCGTGCTTGCGCAGGAGTTTGGCCTCCTCCTGGGCGAGCACGCCCGGGTAATACAGGGCGAAGGCCAGCACCATCACCGCCAAAAAGGCCGGGTTGGCGCTCGCCAGGCCCAGCCCCAGGACCCCCAGGAAGCTGAAGAAATACAGGGGGTTGCGGGTGAGCCCGTAGGGCCCCTCGGCGACGATCTCGCTGCTCTTGCGGCCGCCGATGTACAGGGTGGACAGCAACCGCCCGAACATGCCGCCGGCAACCAGCAGCAGACCCACCCAGGCCAACACCAGGGCCGGCCAGCCGTCGGTGAACCAGGTGCTCCTGGTGGTCAACGCCAGGGCAATGGCCGCCACCCCGAACGCCTGGCTCAGGCGTCGCCGTGTGGTGGTCTTGTAGAGACGATGGTTTTCGGCCATGGGCACCTTGTTGGGCTCGGGGAGGGCCGGACGCGGCCACTAGGGGCGGATTATAGGCGGCGCGGGACAGGGAGACAAACCGGGCCGGCTCGGCAACTGGCGGCGCCGCCGGGAGTCCAATCTAGACACGGTCGCCTTCAGGAGGGCAGAGCCATGACCACCGCCAACCTGGTGCTGCACGTGCACGAGCATCCCGACGCCGAAGCCGCCGAACGCCTCTCGGGGGCCCTCAGGGGCTTGCCGGGGGTTACCGGGGCGCGGCACAACCCGGACCACGACAACCTGTTCGTGGTGGAGTACGAGGCCGGCTCGGTAAGCCCCCGGAAGGTGCTGGAAGCCGCCCAGGCCGCCGGCTTCTCCGGCGAGCTGGTGGGGATGTAACTAGCCCAGCTCGGCCAGGTCCAGCCGCTGCTGCGGCTCGGGCCGCAGGATGCCCTCGCTGCCGCCGCGGTCGTCGCTCACGCGGCGGGCGAAGGCGTCCATGGGGTCGTCCTCGCCGTGCACCAGGGCCACCGTGGGCTGGCCGCCGAAGCCCTTGAGCCATTTCAGCAGGCCATCGCTGTCGGCATGGGCCGATAGCCCGCCCACGGTGTGCACCGCCGCGCCCACACGGATGCGCTCCCCCCAGATGTCCACCTCCCGGGCCCCGTCCACCAGCTGGCGACCCAACGTGCCGCGGGCCTGGTAGCCCACGATGAGCAGGTGGCTGTCCTCCCGCCACAGGTTGTGCTTGAGGTGGTGCTTGATGCGGCCGCCGGTGCACATGCCGCTGCCGGCGATGATGATGGCGCCGCTGTCCACCTGATTGATGGTCATGGACTGGCGGGTGGTTCGGGTGAGCTGGAGATTGGGCAGATCGAACAGGTCGCCACCGTTGCGGTCGGTCTGGCGGCTGGCCTCCGGGTTGTACACCTCCTCGTGGCGGCGATAGACCTCGGTGGTCTCGATGGCCATGGGGCTGTCCAAAAAGATCTGCCAGTCGCCGATGCCCCAGTCGTCGTAATTCTTGCCGAAGGCGTACAGCAGATCCTGGGTACGGCCCACGGCGAAGGCGGGGATCATGATGTTGCCGCGGTCCGTCCGTGCCTGGCTGAGGATCTCGGCCATCTCCGACCAGGTGGCCTCCCACGAGCGGTGCAGGCGGTCGCCGTAGGTGGTCTCCATGACCACCAGGTCGGCCTCGGCCACCTGCTCGGTGTTGCGCAGGATGGGGGCGCCGCGGTGGCCCAGGTCACCGCTGAACACCACCTTGCGGCTCAGGCCGTCCGCCTCCAGCCAGAGCTCGGCGATGGCCGAGCCCAGGATGTGCCCGGCATCGCGCAGGCGCAGGTGGACTCCCGGCGCGATCTTGCGGGTCTCGCCGTAGTCCAGCGCCCGGAAGCGGCGCATGGCCTCCTGGGCGTCCTTGGCGGTGTAGAGGGGCTCCACCGGCTCCTGGTGCTTGCGCCGGCGCTTGCGGTTGACCGCCTCGGCCTCGCGCTCGTTGAGGTTGGCCGCGTCCTTGAGCATGATCCGGCACAGGTCGCGGCTGGCGCGATGGGTATAGATGGGGCCCTTGTAGCCGGCCTGGACCAGCAGGGGCAGACGGCCGGAGTGATCGAGGTGGGCGTGGGTCAGCACCACCGCGTCGATGTGCTCGGGCTGGAACGGGAAGGGCTCGCGGTTGCGCTCCTCGTCCTCGGGGCTGCCCTGGATCAGGCCGCAGTCCACCAGGATGCGCTGCCGGCCCACCCGCAGCAGGAAGCAGCTGCCGGTGACCTCGCGCGCCGCCCCCAGGAATTGAATGTCCATGCCGGCCTCCGGTTGCCTGAAAAGGTTGCCGCGCCGTCGCAGCGGGCCCAGGGTACCAGAGGGGCCGGCGGGGGCCAGGTCAGCCCGTGGCAGGCACGGCCTGGCGTAGGCTGTGGGGTTGGCCGGCGGCCCGTCGCGTCAGGCGCGCCCGGCGGAGGCGCACCGGATCGCGGCGCTGGCGCCGACGGCGGCTGGCGGTACGGGTTGCGGGTCGCTTGCGCATGGCTCGGTCTCCCGGGGGCGTGCCCCTGTGTTGAAATGCACAGGCCCATTGCGGGGGGGAGAGATTGCCGGTTTGTGACAACCACGCCATGTCCGAAACGACAACCGGCCCCGGGGACCGGGGCCGGGTGGGGTGGTAACGGCCCGGTTCAGGCCGGGGCGGTCTTGCCGTCCCGCGAACGGCTGATGGCGGTGCCGCCGGCTTCGGTGCCCGCCGCTTCGGCCAGCCGGTCGTAAACGCGGGTCGCCAGCTCCGCCTGCTCCGGTTCGGGCAGGTCCCGGATCTCCTTCTCGAAGGCGACGCCCAGGTCCTCGGCGGCCTGCCCGAGAACGGCCTCGTTGTATTTGATGCCCGGGTAATAGCGCCGGGCGATCAGGTGCAGCTTCATCTTGATGAGATCGCTTTCACACACGCACATGGCTACCTCCTGTGGCGCGGCGATGCCTTTCCCTACCATGCGCCTGTACGCCACCGCGTTCAAGGTGCCGGGCGGGCCCGACGGGCGCCACGAATTCCTGAGCGGGGTCAGGACCGGTACAATGGCGGGTTTGACCGAGCGTCGGGGAGGTCGCCCATGGCCCAGCTGGGGCTGGATGCCCAAGAGCTTGCCACCATCGCCTGGTTCCTGGAGACCGCCGTGGTCTCCCTCAAGGAGGCCCTGGAGGAGGCCGAGGAGGAGGGCGTGGAGGACGCCGTGCGCGCCCGGGACCTGTACGACCTGGAAGGCCTGCGCGAGGCGCTGCAGGGTAGCCTGGGCGCGGCCCCGGAAGGGCAGGAGGCGGTGCCGCTGGAGGTAACCCCCCGCCAGCTGGATCGCCTGGCCCGCCTGGCCGACGACGCCGCCCGCCTGTGCCGGGGCGAGACCCCGCGCGGCGACATGGAGCTGCCCGCGGCCCTGCCCGAGGCGGCCACCCTGGAAAAGACCCTGGCGGGGGTGCGGGACAAGGCGCAGGGCCATCCCGAGTACCCCGGGGAGCAGCACTGAAACCCATCCATCTGGAACGGAGAGTCATGAGCCGGGACGCCGATTACTGGATCGATACGCTGGGCCTGACCGCCCACCCCGAGGGCGGCTACTTCCGCGAGACCTTCCGCGCGCCGGAAGCCGTCGAGGGCGCGGCACTGCCGGGGCGCCACGGCGGCCCCCGCGCCTTCCAGACCGCCATCCATTTCCTGCTCACCAGCGGCCAGATGTCGGCCCTGCACCGCATGGAATCCGACGAGCTGTGGTTCTACCACGCCGGCAGCCCGGTGGTGGTCTACTGCCTGCATCCCGACGGCCGCCGCGAGGACATCCGCCTCGGCCCCGATCCCGACCGCGGCGAGGCCCTGCAGGCGGTGGTGCCCCACGGCGTCTGGTTCGGCGCCGAGGTGGTCGAGCCCGACAGCTACGTGCTGGTGAGCTGCACCGTGGCCCCCGGCTTCGAGTTCGAGGACTTCCGGCTGGGCGGTCGGGCCGAGCTGCTGGCGCAGTTCCCCCAGCACGCCGAGCTGATCGAGCGCATGACCATCGAGCCCTGAGCGGGCCTCCCTTTCCGAAAGGCGGACCATGAGCGAAGCGACCCATCCGGCGCCCATGCTCGGCGTCATCGGCGGCAGCGGCGTCTACAACATCGACGGCCTGGAAAACACCCGTTGGGAGGCGGTGGAATCGCCCTTCGGCGAGCCCTCCGACGCGGTGCTGCTGGGCGAGCTGGGCGGCCTGCCCATGGCCTTCCTGCCGCGCCACGGCCGCGGCCACACCCTGCCGCCCAACGAGGTCAACTACCGCGCCAACATCGACGCCCTCAAGCGCGTTGGGGTCACCGACATCCTGTCGCTGTCGGCGGTGGGCTCGCTGCGCGAGGATCTGACCCCGGGCACCTTCGTGCTGGTGGACCAGTTCATCGACCGCACCATCCAGCGGGCGAAGTCCTTCTTCGGCCAGGGCCTGGTGGCCCACGTGTCCATGGCCCAGCCGGTGTGCGGGCGGCTCGGGGACAGCCTGGAGGCCGTCGCCCGCGGCCAGGACCTGCCGGTGGTGCGCGGCGGCACCTACCTGGCCATGGAGGGCCCGCAGTTTTCCAGCCTGGCCGAGTCCGAGCTCTACCGGTCCTGGGGCTGCGATGTGGTGGGCATGACCAACATGCCCGAGGCCAAGCTGGCCCGCGAGGCGGAGCTCTGCTACGCCACCGTGGCCATGGTCACCGACTTCGACTGCTGGCATCCGGACCACGAGCACGTCCAGGTGGAGGACGTCATCCGCGTGCTCACCGACAACGCCGCCAAGGCGCGCGGCCTGGTGGAGGCGGTGGCGCGGGGCTTCGGTGAGCGCCCCGAACCGTGCCCCAGGGGCTGCGACCGCGTCCTGGACGTCTCCCTCATCACCCCGCCCCAGGCCCGCGACCGGGGGACCATCAACCGACTCGACGCGGTGGCCGGCCGCGTGCTGAATCCGCAGGAGGACTGACCGCATGATCGACCCGGAAACCCTCAAGGAGCGCATCCGCTCCATCCCCGACTACCCCAAGCCGGGCATCGTGTTCCGCGACATCACCACCCTGATGCAGGACCCCATCGGCTTCCGCGACACCGTGGACCTGCTGGTGGCGCCCTTCGCCCGCAACCAGGTGGACAAGGTGGTGGGCATCGAGGCGCGCGGCTTCATCGTCGGCGGCGCCGTGGCCCACCAGCTGCGCGCCGGCTTCGTGCCGGCGCGCAAGACCGGCAAGCTGCCGTGGGAGACGGTGAGCCAGGACTACGAGCTGGAGTACGGCACCGACACCATCGAGGTCCATACCGACTGCATCGCCCCCGGCGAGAACGTCCTGCTGGTGGACGACCTGATCGCCACCGGCGGCTCCGCCGAGGCGGCCCTGAAGCTGATCGAGAAGGTGGGCGGCCGGATCGTCGGCGCCACCTTCGTGGTGGAGCTGCCCGCCCTCGGCGGCATGCAGCGCCTGCGCGACGACGGCTACGCGGTGTCGTCGCTGGTGAGCTTCGAGGGCGAATAGCGGCATGCTGGTAGACGGCGTCGCCTACCGCACCATCTGGCTGGCCGACGACGGCTGGTCGGTGCGCATCATCGATCAGACCCGCCTGCCCTGGGAGTGGCACGTGGCCCGCCTGACCCGCATGGCGGAGGCGGCCGAGGCCATTACCAGCATGCGCGTGCGTGGCGCGCCACTGATCGGCGTCACCGGGGCCTACGGGCTGTGCCTGGCCCTGGCCGCGGACCCCTCCGACGGCGCCCTGGAGCGGGCCCACGCCGACCTGCTGGCCACCCGGCCCACCGCGGTGAACCTGCGCTGGGCCCTGGACGCCATGGTCGCCGCCGTGGCGGCTCTGCCTCCCGACCAGCGGGTAGCCGCGGCCTACGCCAAGGCCGCCGAGCTCGCCGACGCCGAAGTGGCCACCTGTCGCGCCATCGGCGACCAGGGCCTGGGCCTGATCGAGGAGGCCGCCGGAGCCAAGGGCAAGGGCGAGGCGGTCAACATCCTCACCCACTGCAACGCCGGCTGGCTGGCCTGCGTCGACTGGGGCACCGCCCTGGCCCCCGTCTACCGCGCCCACGACGCCGGCCTGCCGGTGCACGTGTGGGTGGACGAGACCCGGCCGCGCAACCAGGGGGCGTCGCTGACCGCCTGGGAGCTGGGCCGCCACGGCGTGCCCCACACCGTGGTGGCGGACAACGCCGGCGGCCACCTGATGCAGCGGGGCCAGGTGGACCTGTGCCTGGTGGGCACCGACCGCACCACCCGCAGCGGCGACGTGGCCAACAAGATCGGCACCTACCTAAAGGCCCTGGCCGCAGCGGACAACGGCGTCCCCTTCTACGTAGCCCTGCCCGGCTCCACCATCGACTGGACGGTGAGCGAGGGCGGCGCCATCCCCATCGAGGAGCGCGCCGCCGAGGAGGTGACCCACATACCCGGGCGCACCGACGCCGGCGAGGTCACCCGGGTGGCCCTGTGCCCGGAGGGCACCCCGGCCGCCAACCCGGCCTTCGACATCACCCCGGCCCAGCTGGTCACCGCCCTGGTCACCGATCGCGGCGTGTGCGATCCCACCGGCGATGGCCTGGCCGCCCTGTATCCGGAGCACGCCGAATGAGGCACCTGGCCGGCCGGCGGGCGGTGGTAGCCGCCCTCGGCGACCTGGCCCGCCATGGCCTCAACATCGGCACCTCCGGCAACGTCAGCCTGCGGGTGGCGGACGGCCTGCTGGTGTCACCCTCCGGGGTGGCCGCCGAGCGCCTGCGCGCCGGGGACGTGGTGGAGCTGGACGGCGCCGGCGCGGTGCGCGAGGGGCGGCTCAAGCCCTCCAGCGAATGGCGCTTCCACCGCGACATCCTGGCCCGGCGCGACGACGCCCACGCCGTGGTCCACGTGCATTCGCCCCACGCCACCGCGCTGGCCTGCCTGCACCGCCCCATCCCCGCCTTTCACTACCTGGTGGCGCTGGCCGGGGGCCGCGACATCCGGGTGGCCGACTACGCCACCTTCGGCACCCAGCAGCTGTCCGACCACGTCCTGGCGGCCCTGGAGGGGCGGCGGGCCTGCCTCATGGCCAATCACGGCCTGCTCGCCGTGGGTCCCGATCTGCCCGGGGCCGTGGCCCTGGCGCGCGAGGTAGAGAACCTGGCGCATCAGTACCTGCTGGCGCTCCAGACCGGAGCGGAGCCGGTGTTGCTCAGCGAGGCGCAGATGGCCGAGGTGCGGGCCGGGATCGACACCTACGGGCCCGGTTCGCAAGGGTAGGGGGTCGCCCCGCCTTGGTTTTCGCGGCAAGACCCGTAAAATCTGGGGCGGAAGGCCAACGTTCCGGCCGGCAGGCCGGTGGAGGAAGGGTTTGGAGAAGGCGGCAGAGCCAGCGGACAGCGGCGCGGCGGTCGACGGCGGCCGGCGCATCGCCGAGGTGGCCGCCCGGCTGTTCGCCCGGGACGGGTTCAAGGGGGTATCCATGGCCGCCCTGGCCCGCGAGGCCGGGGTGAGCAAGGCGGCCATCTTCCATCATTACCCCAGCAAGGAAGCCCTCTATTTCGAGGTCATCCAGTCGGCCTGCCAGGAGACCACCGCGTTCCTGCGCGACCCCGGCCGCGAGGGCATGCCGGCCGACGCGGCGGTGGCCGAGTTCTCCAGCTACTTCGTGCGTCACCTGTTTCAGCACGCCGACGTCAGCCAGCTGGTCCTGCGCGAGCTGCTCGACGCCGAATCCGACCGCATCCGCACCCTGGCCGAGGAGGTCCACGGCGAGAACCACCGGCGCCTGGTGACCCTGATCCGGCGCGGCCAGGAGGACGGCCTGTTCGCCGCGGAGCACGACCCCTCGCTGGTGGCGGTGGTGCTGGTGGGTTCGCAGCTGTTCTTCTTCCAGGCGCGCGAGGCCCTGCTGCACATGCCCGAGACCGACTTCGCGCGCGATCCGGAAGGCTTCGCCGACGGTCTGACCCGGCTGCTGCTGCAGGGCCTGCGCCCTCGCTGAGCGGCCCGGCCCAATCCCGCTTCGATCACAGGAAAGCCACGCATGGCCCAATCCCCGCCGACCCGAACCGCCCTGTGGGCGGCCCTGTGGGTCAGCTGGGCGGTGGTCCTCGCCATCGCCAGCCACATCCCCGGCGAGGCCGTCCCGGCGCCGCCCTTCGAGGGCGCGGACAAGGCCGTCCACGTGGCCCTCTATTGCGTGCTCGGCGTGCTGGGGGTGGGGGCGGTGGCCCGCCTGCGCCCGGACTGGCCGCGGCCCCTGGTAGGCAGCGCCGCCCTGGTGGCCGGTGCCCTGTACGGCGCCCTCGACGAGTACCACCAGTCCTTCGTGGTGGGGCGGCACATGAGCATGGAGGACTGGCTGACGGACTTGCTGGGGCTGGCCCTGGCGGTGATCGTTGCGCGCGCCGCGCGGGGCGGCCTGGCCCGGGCGTGGCTAGCGGGGGAGGCTAGGCCAGCCCCACCCGCAGATTGATGCGCCCGCCGTCGCTGTGGGCCCCGGTGACCCGGAGGCGGTTGCGCACCCCCGCGGGGACCTTGCTGCCCCAGTCGTGGCGAGCGATGAAATCGCCCAGGTCCACCAGCACGCGCTCCCCGCTCACCCCCACGCCGTCGATGTGGGCGAGGGCCGAAAGCACCGCGTTGCGGGCGAAGAAGGGCTCGGCCTGCTCCAGGGTCAGGGCCAGGCTCTGGGGGGGCTCCTCCGGGTCCGGGGCCGACAGGGCGAAGGTGGCCGAGAAGCTGACCCACAGGCCCTTCTTCTTGAGGCCCGACAGGACGATGCGGTCGCCCTCGTGCGCCTCCAGGCGGAGGTCCCGCACCGAGGGGTCGTCCACCTTGGCCACCAGACGGTCCAGGAGGGACTGGGGGATGGGGACCTGAAAGCCCTCGCGGGCGAACTTCGCCGCCCACTGAGAGGCCTTGAGCACGCCTTTCTGCCAGCCACGGATTGCCAACGGCGGGGTCCTCGCTACGGTCGCACGGCCCGGGGGCGGGTTGCCCCATTATGCCAAGGAGCGGGTACCCCGCCTAGCTGAAGCCGTCCCCGCGCCTCACTCGCAGCCTCACTCGCAGGAGCCCGCGTGCTGGTCTACCCCGAGATCGACCCGGTCGCCGTTGCCTTCGGCCCCGTCCGCATCCACTGGTACGGACTCATGTACGCCCTGGCGTTCGCGCTGGGCTGGTGGATCCTGTTGCGGCGCCGCCAACGGCTCGGACTCGATTCGGAGCAGGTGGGGGATTTCGCCTTCGCCTGCATCCTGGGGGTGATCCTGGGGGGGCGGCTGGGCTACGTCCTGTTCTACAACCCCGCCTATTACCTGAGCCACCCGCTGGCGGTGTTCGCCGTGTGGGACGGCGGCATGGCCTTCCACGGCGGCCTGCTGGGGGTGGTGGTCGCCGGCATCTGGTTCGCCCGGCGGCACGGCCTGGCCATCCTGGCGGTGGCCGACTTCATCACCCCCATCGTCCCCATCGGCCTCGGGCTCGGCCGCCTGGGCAATTTCATCAACGGCGAGCTGTGGGGCCGGCCGGCCAATCCGGAGCTGCCCTGGGCCATGGTCTTCCCCCATGTGGACCGGGTGCCCCGCCATCCGTCCCAGCTCTACGAGCTGCTGCTGGAGGGGGTGGCGCTGTTCGCGGTGATCTGGGCCCTGGACCGGCGCCTGCACGGAGCCGGCCGGCTGTTCGGGGTGCTGCTGCTGGGCTACGGTCTGGTGCGCTTCGGGGTGGAGTACTTCCGCGCCCCCGATCCGCAGCTGGGGCTGCTGGTTCTGGGCCTGTCCATGGGCCAGCTGCTGTCGCTGCCCATGGTCGCCGCGGGGGCCTGGCTGGCGGCCCGACCGTTGGGTCAGCAGCACCGGACGGGACGATAGTGTCCTGTCTCAGCAATTCGTGACCTTTCTGAGCTTCCTGCGCCGGTTCGGAGCAAGGCGCGCCGACGAAGGCGGGCCGCCT
>Ga0207797_1000936_pt1 | contig 21663 bp, 22 predicted proteins | sample PRCRCaboRojoPR_6_FD_187275 | JGI IMG/M metagenome (GOLD analysis project Ga0207797, IMG submission 187275) | Marine sediment microbial community from Cabo Rojo, Puerto Rico - PR CR 10% Liquid 1 (SPAdes) | ecosystem: Environmental > Aquatic > Marine > Coastal > Sediment | place: Cabo Rojo, Puerto...
TCATCTCCCAGTACTCCTCGGCACCGTACCAGTCCATGTGCTCGCCCGCCGCGTCGGGGAACGCTTCCGCGATGTCGTCCGTCGTCACCCCCGGCTCGATCCGGTCCAGGACCTCGTAGAGGTTGGAGCGGGCGATGTCGTAGGCCTTCGCCTGCGCCCGGGTGGGCTCGCCCATGCTGAACGTCCGATAGTAACAGGAACGGTAGCCGAGGTAGCCGATGTTATAGAAATCGGCGTAGACGAGATCACCCGGGCGGATCTGGCGATCGGTCGTGTTGGCCTGGTGTTTCGGCCACGTGTTCGGCCCGGAGGTGAGATAGCCCCCCTGGACCATCGCACCGTGGCGCCAGAGTTCCCGAACGGCGTCGCCCCAGACCTCCGACTCCCTGGCCCCGGGCTTGGCGTTCTCTTTGATGGCCTGAAAGCCCGCCTCGCAGATCGCCGCGACCATCCGGAGGCACTCGATCTCGTCTTCGGTCTTGATCTTCCGGGCGTCCTCCATGACCGCCGAACAGGTCGCGGGATCGACCGCCACCCCGGCGGCCTCGAACTGCTCGATGAGGGCCCCGTTGGCCACGTCGATGCCCATCGGCGCGTCCGTGACCCCGTACTCATTCATGGCCTCGAGGACCGTCTCGGCCATCTTGCCTTTGAGGAAGTCCCGGGCGGAGTCGCGGCCCGACGCGCGGGGAACGTTCCCGAGCCCCGGGCAGGCATAGCGGATGTCGTCCAGCCAGGGGCAGTTGAACCGCTCGTTCGAAGCGTGGTCGGCCGTGTCCCAGTGGACGATGTCGCCGGCCTCGGTCAGGAGGGTGTAGTGGTCGGCGCCGCTGCCGCCCGTCATTGCGAGCCCCGTCACGTAGCGGATGTTGGGGTCGTCGATGAGGAGCATGCTTCCGAGCGGGGAGTCCTGCAAACGCTCGAGCACCCGGGCCAGGCGCTCTTCGCGCAAGCGCTTGACGTCGATTCGCTCCTCCCAGTCCACGGCCATCGTGCCGCGGGTGCCCTCCATGAAGTCCCGTTCGTACATGCTCGATCCGTTCTCAGAGGGCCCTAATCCGACTGTCGGTCCCTGCAAGGCATTTATGCTCAAGCCGTAGCCACCCTCGCCCGTGACTGATCTCGCCTGGGAACCCACCGACTACTATCTGGAGAACTCCAACGTGGCGCGATTCGTCGAGGAGTACGGCTATTCAGGTCCGGACGACCTCATGCCCGAGTCCACCGAGGACCTCGGGCGGATCTGGGGGGACGTCGCCGAGGACACGGGCATCGTCTGGCGAACGGACTACGATCGAGTGGTCGATCTGGACGATGGACCGGCCTTCGCCGACTGGTATCCCGGGGGTCGGCTCAACGCCATCGAGACGATCCTGGATCAGTGGGTCGAGCGATCGCCCGAGGCGGCGATGTACCGGTGGACGGACGAACGGGGTCAGATGGCGACGGTCACGTATGCCGAAGCCGCACGACGGAGTGGTCGGCTCGCCAACGCCCTCCGCGATTACGGGATCGGCCGTGGCGACGTCGTGGGCCTCGTCTTCCCGTTGTGCCCGCCGGGGTTCATCGCGGCGATGGCCTGTCTCCGGATCGGCGCGACGTTCACGATGATCTTCCCGGGCTACGGCGCGGGTGCCATCGGCCACCGCCTCGACGACGCCGACGCCCGGCTCGTCATCGGGGCCGATGGCTATCGTCGGGGTGGTGACGAGGTTGATCTGGTCGCCAAACTCGATACTGCCCTCGAGCGTGCGCCGGGCGTGGAGGCGGTGGTGCTCGACGATCACGCTGGTGTGGAGCCCGAGCTCGAGAACGGCACCCGGTACGAGTGGGCATCGTTTGTCGACGGCTACGAACCCTCGACGGAGACGGCCGTCATGGCGAGCGACGATCCCGCGTTCATCGGCTATAGCTCGGGCACGACGGGCACGCCGAAGGGGACCATCCACACTCATCCCTCGCTCCTCGTGATGGGGAATAAGGAGGCCCGATATCATTTCGACCTCCGCGAGGACGACGCCCTCTGCTGGGTCACGGATTTCGGGTGGATCATCGTCCCGATCTGGATGCTCGCCGGCGGGCCGGCCCTCGGTGCGACTGCCGTCCTGTTGGAGGGCTCGGCCACCCACCCGGTCGACGACCGTGTCTGGCGGGCCATCGACGACTTCGACGTGACGAGCTTCGGCATCTCGCCCACCGGGGCCCGGACCCTCAGACGACTGGACGAGTCGCCTCGGGAGTCACACGACCTCTCGAGCCTGCGGGTCATCGCCTCCACCGGCGAGCCCTGGGACGAAACCGCCTGGCGATGGTATCTCGAGGCCGTCGGTGGCGGCGAGGTCCCGGTGATCAACGCGTCGGGCGGGACCGAGCTCGCGGGGGCGATCCTCGCACCGACGCCGGCCGTGCCACTCGTCCCGGGGACGCTCTACGGGCCGGCGCCCGGGGTCGCCGCCAACATCTACGATGAATCGGGGAAGCCGACGGACGAGGGATACCTCGTGGTGGAACGCCCGATCCCGGGGATGACTCACTCGCTCACCGACGGCGACGAGCGATACCTCGACGAGTATTGGGCCCAGTTCGAGGGTGTCTGGAACCAGAACGACTGGGCCGTCCGCGACGCGGACGGGTTCTGGTTCATCACCGGTCGGGCCGACGATACCATGAACATCGCCGGTCGCCGGATTACGGCGCCGGCCATCGAGGAGGTCATCGCCGACCACCCGGTGATCGACGAGGTGACGGTGGTGCCCGTCCCGGACGATCGCAGGGGCGAGACCCCGGTCGCGTTCGTGACCCTCTTGGACGAGGTGCCGGCCGACCTCGATGCCGAAATCCGTTCGCTCGTCGACGAAAAGCTGGGCGCCCCGTTCCGACCGTCGGCCGTCCACGTGGTTCAGGCCCTCCCCCGGACACAGACCGGGAAGGTGCCCCGGGACGTCATCCGGTCGGCCTACCTGGGCGAGCCGCTCGGCAATGTCGATACGCTGGACGATGCCGCTGCGCTTGAGGCATATCCACGGCGCGAGGAATCCGGTTAGAACGAAACGACCTTCTCGATACCGTCAGCGATCCGGGCAACCCCGGGCAGGTAGTAGTCCTCTAGCGCGTAGGCCGGATAGGGCGTGTCGAAGCCCGTGACCCGCTCGACGGGGGCTTCCTGATAGACCAGCGCTTCCTCCTGGAGGAGGCTCGTGAGCTCGCCCGCGATCCCGCCGGAGCGGGGTGCCTCGTGGACGACGGCGGCCCGGCCGGTCTTTCGGAAGGATGAAACGATAGCATCGCGATCCAGTGGCGAGATCGACCGGAGGTCGATCACCTCGACGTCCACCGCGTCGGCCAGCACGTCGGCGGCGTCGAGCGTCGGCTGGACCATCGCGCCGTAGGTGAACACCGAGACGTCCTCACCCTCGCGGCGGACCGCCGCCTCGCCCAGCGGGACCTCGTGGTCGCCCGCGGGGACCGTCTGTCGGTCCGACCGGTAGATCCGCTTCGGCTCGAGGAAGAGCACGGGATCCGGGTCGCGGATGGCAGCGGTGAGCATGCCCTTGGCGTCTACCGGCGTGCTCGGAATGGCGACCTTGAGGCCGGGTTGATGGGCGAACAGCGCCTCCATCGACTCCGAGTGGTGTTCCGGCGCGCGGATCCCACCGCCGTAGGGCGCCCGGACGACCAGCGGACAAGTGATCCGGCCGCGGGTGCGTGAGCGCAGCCGGGCGGCGTGGCTGACCAGCTGGTCGAAGGCCGGGTAGATGAAGCCCATGAACTGGATCTCGGCCACTGGTCGGAGGCCGTGGGTGGCGAGCCCGATCGCGGCGCCGACGATCCCCGATTCGGCCAGCGGTGTGTCGATGACACGGTCCTCGCCGAATTCGTCGTAGAGGCCCTGTGTGGCCCGGAAGACGCCGCCGTTCTTCCCGACGTCCTCGCCCATGACGATGACACGGTCGTCTCGTTCCATGGCCGCTTGAAGGGCCGCGTTCACCCCCTCGACCAGGGTGTGTTCGTGCTCGGACTGGACGACGAGGCTCATCAGTGGCCTCCCGCGAGTTCGACGTCGCCGTAGCGCTCCCGGAGGGCCTCGAGATCGGCCCGCTGGTCCTCGAGCTCGGGCGTCGGCTCGGCGTAGACCGAGTCGAACATCTCGACCGGGTCGGGCTGGATCGCCTCCGCCTCCTCGACGGCGGCCTCGAGCCGGCGGACGACGCGGTCCTCGATGTCAGACTCCCGCTCGTCGTCGAGGTGGCGCTGTCGGCGGAGGTAGGCCCGATACCGGTCGAGCGGGTCGCGCTCCTCCCACCGGTCGGGGACGTCATCGCGATAGACCGAGGGGTCGTCGGCCGTGCTGTGGGCGCCATACCGGTACTGGACTGCCTCGATGAGCGTCGGTCGGGCCTCGTTCGGGCCGGGGCTGCGGGCCTTCTCGAGCGCCTCGCGGGTGGCCTGGTAGACCGCCAGCGGGTCCATCCCGTCGACGCGGACGCCGGCGAAGCCGTAGGCGTGGGCCTTCTCGGCGATCGTTTCCGAGGCGGTTTGCCGTTCGACGGGCGTCGAGATCGCCCACTGGTTGTTGTTACAGAAGAACACCACCGGCGCGTCGAAGACGCCGGCGAAGTTGAGCCCCTCGTGGAAGTCGCCCTCGCTCGTCGCGCCGTCACCGAAGTAACAGAGTACCGCGGTGTCCTCGCCGCGGTAGCGCGCGGCCATCCCCGCCCCCGTCGCGTGGGGGATCTGCGTCGCGATCGGGATGTACTCGGGCATGACGTTCACCTCCTCCGGGGCGACGTATCCCGCCGGCTTGCCCCCGACCGAGGCGAAGATCGACGCGGGGTCCATGCCGTGGACGATCTTGGCGGCGTGATCGCGGTAGGTCGGATAGAGCCAATCGGCGGCGTCGAGCGCCATCGCACTCGCGACCTGGGCGGCCTCCTGGCCGGCCATCGGGGCATACGTGCCCAGGCGGCCCTGGCGCTGGAGGCTCACGGCCCGGGTATCGAGCCGTCGGGCGAGCAGCATCCCCTCGTAGATCCCGATGAGGGTCTCCTCGTCGAGATCCGGGGGATCCGCGTTCGGCAGGACGCGGCCCTCGCTATCGAGTACTTGTACACGGTACGGTTCGGATCGGTCGTCGGCGTATTGGATGCTCATGCGTCGTACGGGGAGTCCAGCGGGTCGGGCTGCCATCGGGGGCAGCCGGGGGCGGATTCGATTTCGTGGCGAGGCCTGGCGGGCATTCGGATGCAACCCGCCACGCTCGCCGTGTCCGGTTGATGAACCATCGGGAAGCTAGCGTCCGAGGTGGGTCGGCGACTGTGGGGAAACGAGCCCGGTCAGAGGTCGCCCAGACCGGTTGTCAGCCAGGCCGGGACGAGTGAAGCCGTCAGTGTTTTGCCAATTGTGAAAAAGCGTTTACTCCCGAATGTGCCGGTTGCGCGCGGCTGATCGCCGGCGAGACGGGATCGGGCAGCACTGACGGAGCCCATACCCCTGGGAATGATCTGGTTGTTAATAATCATTGTGTGGGAACCGGTATCACGCCACTGGGGCGGGGTTTGGACGGCAGGACGCCCGTCGAAGCCGGTGGCATAATGAGGGTCTTACCCGAGCATCGAGGTATGCGACCGGCTCAACACGGAACCGACGGGGTGGCGTAATGAACGCAGACGACCTCCCCGAGGAGCGTCGGGAGCGGATCGCGGCCGATCCCTTCTGCAACTCGCTCGGGATCGACCTCGTTCGATTGGAACCGGGAGTGGCCGTGACCAGCGTCGAGATCACCGAGGACATGTGCAACTTCCACGGGACGACCCACGGCGGGCTCATCAACACGCTCGCCGACGCGGCGTTCGCCGCCGCCTCCAACTCACACGGGGACACCGCCTTCGCGCTCGAGACCAACATCTCGTTCCTCGAAGCGGCGGACGTGGGCGATACCCTCCTCGCTACCGCCGAGGAGACCCATTTAACGAGGCGGACCGCCGAGTACGAGGTCGTCGTCGAGACCGATGCGGGCGATCGGATCGCCACCTTCCGCGGCCGGGTCTACCGGCCCTGACTTACTCCTCGCGGTGGTCGTAGACCCGTTTGACCTTCCCGACCTCGGTGCGGTCGATGACGCCCGGCCCGACCACCTCGAGCTCGTCGACGCTCACCCCGAGGACGTCCTGGAGCCGTTCGTCGATGCGGTCCTCGAGCTCGTCGTGACCCCCTGAATAGTCCTCGTGCCGTTCGACGGTGATCTCCATGCGGTCGAGGTTGTCCTGGCGGTAGAGGTCGATGCGGTAGTGGGGGGCGACCTCCGTGAAGTCGACCATGACCTCCTCGATCTGGCTGGGATAGACGTTGACGCCGCGGATGATCAGGAGGTCGTCCGACCGGCCGGTTACGTTGCCCATCCGGACGGCCGTCCGACCGCAGCCACACCGGTCGTAGTCGAGGGTGGTCATGTCGCCCGTCCGGTAGCGCAGCACCGGGAGGGCCTCTTTGGTCAAGGTCGTAAGGACGAGCTCGCCCTCCTCGCCGGGCGGGAGCACTTCCTCCGTCTCGGGGTCGATGATCTCCGGATAGAACAGGTCCTCCCAGAGGTGGAGTCCCTCCTGGACCTCCGCACACTCGATCGAGACGCCGGGGCCGATGATCTCCGAGAGGCCATAGACGTCGACCGCGGTGACGCCGAGCTCCTCCTCGATCTCGTGGCGCATCGGGTCGGTGAAGGGTTCGGCCCCGATCACGACCGTCGACAGCGAGAGATCGCGGACGTCGACGCCGCGCTCGTGGGCCTGCTCGGCGAGGTAGAGGCAGTACGAGGGCGTACAGGCCAGGACGTCGCTTTCGAGATCCTGGAGGAGCTGGATCTGCTGTGCCGTTCCGCCCCCGCCGGTCGGGATCACGGCCGCGCCGAGCTCCTCGATGCCGTCGTGGAAGCCGAGCCCGCCCGTGAAGAGCCCGTAGCCGTAGGCGTTCTGGACCGTTTCGCCCGGACGGACGCCACCGGCGTAGAGCGACCGGGCCATCGCCTCGGCCCAGACCTCGAGGTCACCCTCGGTGTAGGAGACCACCTTCGGCTTGCCGGTCGTCCCGGAGGACGCGTGGATCCGCCGGACATCTTTCCAATCAACAGCGAAGAGGCCGTCGGGGTACTCCTCGCGAAAGTCCTCCTTGGTGGTCAGCGGCAGGCGTTCGATGTCCTCGATGCCCTCGATATCCGTCGGGGAGATCCCGGCCTTGTCGAGGGCTCGTTCGTAGAAGGGCACGTTATCGTAGGCGTGCTGGACGGTCTCCCGGAGCCGCTCGGATTGGAGCGCCTGGAGCTCGTCACGGCTCGCCGTCTCCACCTCGTTATAGACCATATGGATCCGTGTCACTGGTAACCAAGGAAACCGTTTCGGTGCTGGAAACCACTCGCGACGACGGTTGTTTTATTGCCGGACGCGGCGACCCCGGCTACATGCCCCTCTACAAACACGTCGCCCTCCTGGTGCGCAAGCCCGGGCTCTCCCACGAGGACTTCGTTGATTACTGGCAGTCCACCCATACCCCGATCGCCCGCGAGATCGAGGGCGTCGTGAAGTATACGACCGTGATCCCGACCGCTGCTGACGAGGCGGAGTTCGACGGCATCGCGGAGCTCTATTTCGAAGACCTCGACGCGCTGTATGACGCCCTCGGGAGCGAGGGATCGCGGGATTACGACCCGTCGAAGGGCAAGGCGAAGGAGGCCCGGGCGGACGTCGACAACTTCCTCGCCATCGAGGAGCGGCCCCGGCTGATCGGCGAGGAGGTGCTCGAGAAGGACGAGGTGGGTGGTGACACCGACGGCCTCTACAAGCACTCGGCCTTCCTCGTCCGGAAGGACGACATGAGCCACGAGGAGTTCCTCGACCACTGGGCGAACACCCACGTCCCGATCGCCCGGGCGATCCCCGGTGTGGTCAGGTACGCCCGCGTCATCCCGACGCAGCCGGAGGCGGCCGAGTTCGACGGCATCGCCGAGCTCTACTTCGAGGACCTCGGGGCGCTCGAGGCGGCGCTCGGTCAGGGCGGCTCCCGGGACTACGATCCCGACGACCCCAAATCCAAGGCCGCCCGCGAGGACGTCGACAACTTCCTCGCGATCGAGAAACGCCCGCGGCTGATCGGCCGGGAAACCGTCCAGAAGGACGAGACCCGCTGACCATGCCCGACCACGACTCACAGGTGCGGGATGGCTTCCCCGAACTGGCCGATATCGAGGACGAGCAGCTCCGCGAGCAGGTGATCGAGGCGTGGGTGCTCGGCCTCGAGCGCGGCGGCTGGCGGCACATCGACGACATCCCCTACGCCTGGAACATCCACGAGGTGACCAACGTCGAGCACGTCCGCGGCGTCACCCGGATCGGCGTCAAGGCCGCCGAGGAGCAGCGTGATTTCCACGGCGCCGACCCCGACCTGGACGTGGTCCGGGCAGCCTGCCTCCTTCACGACGTCGGGAAAGCCTACGAGTACGTCGACCACGTCGACGGCGAGCTGGTCGATCCCGATCCCACATATGCGACCGAAGAGATCCCTCACTCCATCTCCGGCTACGCCCTGGCCCACGAGGTGGGCTGTCCGCTCGCCGTCCAGCGGGCGATCCCGCATTTCCTCGGCGAGGTGCCCAAGCGGACGCTCGAGGCCGAACTCGTCAAGAGCGCCAACTCGGCCTCGTCGAACGCCATCACGCAGGCCACGATGGGGCTGTCGCTCAAGGAATGGGTCGCGAAGTACTCCCAGACGCAGGAGTGAGTCAGACCGGGTCGAGGCCGTGTTCGTCCCGGAGGACGTTGATGTACTCGCGGAAGCCGGTCTCGAGGTCGTAGTCGGGCTCGTAGCCGAAGTCCTCCGTGGCCGCCGTCATGTCGAGCGTCTGCGTCCACGGGAGCTCGCCCTCGTCCGAGACTTCGAGGTCGGCATCCGGGAGGATCGAGCGGACGGCTTCGGCCGCCTCGCGGATGGTTGCGAGCGTGCCCCGGACGTTGTAGACCTCCCGTGAGAGGTCGGACTCGGGGGCGAACGCTGCCATGCGGAACGCCTGGGCGATGTCCTTAACGTACTGCCAGTCGATCGCCTGGTCGCCGTATTCGACCGAGAAGGACTCGTCGAGGGCGGGCTTCTCGATGATGTTCGCCAGGAAGGCCGACCCGCCGGTTTCGCGGTAGGGGCCGTAGGCCACCGTCGGGCGCAGCCCGACGAACGAGACGTCGTAGTCCTCGTTGTAGACCCGAGCCTGGTGTTCGTTGTACTCCTTCGTCGCACCGTAGAGCGTGTCGGGATAGACGAGATCGTCCTCCGTGACCCAGCCGTCGTTTGCGGTGTAATTCTTGGGGGGTGCGTAGACGGCGGCGCTCGACGCCCAGGCCACCCGTTCGACCTGGTCATCCAGCGTGCGGGCCGCCTCGAAGACGTTGTTCGTCCCACCGATGTTGACCTCCATCGCCGCCCGGGGGTTGTCGCGGGCGGTCGTCGTGAGGAGGGCCGCGAGGTGGATCACCCGCTCGCTCCCGGTCTCCTTGATGGCGCGGATCACGTCCGTCGGATCGGTGACGTCGCCGCGCCGAATCGTCACGTCGTCGTCGACGTTCAGCTTCTCGAGGATTCGCGGGTCAGTCGAGAGGTCGTAGGCCACGACGTCGTGGCCCCTATCGACCAGGTCACGCGCCATGTACGAGCCGATGAACCCCGTCCCGCCGGTCACCAGGACAGTCGTCATGTGCCCATCGACCGCCAGCGGCGCGAAAAACGTTGCGTCAGCTCACTCGTGGAGGCCGCCGACAGACGCGTAGAACGATGACTGCAGCTGCTCGGCCATGTCCTCGTCGCGGTCGATCCGGGTGTCGATCACGAGCGGCGTCGCCGAGCGCTTCCCCTCGCGGAGGGCGTCGGCGAGGGCGTCGGGCGTGTCGACACGAATCCCATCGGCGCCGAAGGCTTCGGCGGCTATCACGAAGTCGGTATCGTGGAATTCGACGCCGGCAATGTCGCCGTCTTCGTGTTGCATCTGGCGGACCATCCCGAGGCTCGTGTCGTTCAGGATCACGAACGTGGGCGCAACCCCGTGCTCGACCGCGGTCTCGACGCTGGTCATGGTCATCGCGAAGCCCCCATCGCCGGCGACCGCGATCACGTCCCGGCCGGTCGCGAGGGCGATGCTGACGGCGGCCGGGTTCGCCCAGCCCATCCCGCCGACCCCGCCGCTTCCGAAGTAGGTCCGGATCGCCGGCGTCTGAAGGTAGTTGAGCAGCCAAAAGCGATTGTTCCCCGAGTCGGCAGTGACGACCGTCTTCGCGTCGACGACGGCCTCGATCTCCTTGGCGGCCCGCTGGGGTTTGATCGGCGAGGCATCGGAGCGGCACGCCCGGCTCGTGAACGAATCGCGGGCCTCGGCGGCCCGGGCCTCGGCACCCTCGGCGGCCCGGGCCTCGGCACCCTCGGCGAGCGTGGCGAGGCTTTCGGCGGCATCGCCGATCAGCCCGATGTCGGCGGGATACACCCAGCCGGCGTTCCGAGCATCCACGTCGGCGTGGATGATGGTCTGCTTACCGGGTTGTATGAAGTCCGGCGCCTGCCAGTTGGTGTCCATCGGGTTGAGCCGGCAGCCGACGACGAGGAGGACGTCCGCGTCGCTCACGGCCTGGTTGGCCCCCTCGTGGCCGAAGGAGCCGATCACGCCGCCGGCCAGCGGATGGGTCTCGGCGATGGTTGACTTCCCGAGGTAGGAGGTCGTGACGACCGCGCCGTAGGTCTCGGCCACGTCGGCGAGGTCGTCGTAGGCGCCGGCCGCGTGGACACCGTTCCCGGCGATGATCGTCGGCCGCGCAGCTGATGCGAGCGCCTCGACTGCGGCCTTCACATCCCCGTTGGTCGGCCGGGACTGCCAGGCCCGGGTTTGATCCTCGGTCTCCCACACTGGCGGGATCGGGTCGGCCGGCACGTCCTCGGCCACTGCCTTCCCATCGAGGATGACGGCCGTCGGGCCGGGCCGGCCGGCCACGGCGTGCTTGATCGCGAGCTGGACGCTCCGCACGGTCTCCGTCGGCGTCCGCGGAAACCAGTGCTCCTTCGTGATCCCCTCGAGGATCGACGGGAGGTCTAACCCGCCGTAGTCGCCCCGAGCCTGCTGGTAGGGGGCGATCGTCGAGTAGTCCCCGCGTTCTGACGCCTCGGTCAGCACGAGCATCGGCGATGAGCCGAGCCGAGCCTCCATCTGCCCGATCCCGCCCAGGCTCCCGATCCATGGCCCCTGCCCCATCAGGACGGCCGGTTCGCCCGTCACCCGGCCGTGAGCCTCTGCCATGACGCTCGCCTCGCGTTCGTCCCGGGGGCGGACGACGTCGATGGAGGATTCGGGGAGGTGCTCGAACAGCTCGATGACCCGCCCGCCGGGATAGCCGAACACCCGCTCGATCCCGGCGGCCTCGAGGACGTGGACCAGCTCCTCGGCGACGGCCGTCATGAAGCAGCCACCACGACTCCCAGGGTCGAATCCGTCATGAAACGAGTGACTGCCGGTCGCGACTTCGCCCTTTGGGTCAGCGGTTGCGGTAGTCCGCCGAGAGGTCGGCGGTGAAGACGATGTCGGCCGTGTCGGCCAGGCGTGTGCCAGTCGCAGCGGCGTGGCTCAACCCGGCCGCGGTCTCGGGGACCGGGATTCTCGTCTGCGTCACGTCCAGCGAGGCGGCATCCGCCCGGATCAGCTCGAGTAGGGCTCCCGCGGCCGACCGGTCCCGCCAGGCCGCGACGGCATACTCCACCCAGGGTTCGTCCTCCCGTTCGAACGTCCGGTTTCTGACGGCGAAGCCCTCGATGCGGTCCTCGCCGACGGTCAGCAGTCGCCCGTCGTCGGCTGCGTTACCGAGAACCTCTCGTCGCAACAGCGAGAGCGCCCAGGTCTCCTCGGGATCGATCGCCAACCCCGAAAGCGCCGACCGGGTTCGGCTCCCTTGCCAGTACTGCCAGGCCGCCCCCGGCCCGTGGGGATCGCGTTCAACCCGCTCGTCAGTGGACTCAGGCTCGGGATGGGCCCACCGAAAGGCGCAGGTGGGTTCGAACCCGACACCTTGGGCGGCCGCCAGCGCGCGTTCGTTCCATCCGAAGACCATGTTGCGGGCAACGGCCGCCCCTCGGTCGGCCGCCCAGTCCCACCCCTGATGGGTCAGTACCCGGCTGATCCCCCGGCCCCGATAGGCCGGATGGACGCGCATACCCTGACACCACGCCTCGTCCGGCGACAGTAGCCGCATCTGGAGCACGCCGACGACCGTCTCGGCCGCGGTCGCCACGAGCGTCCGCTGTGTCTCGTCATTCGATGTCACCCACTCTTCGAACACGTCCGGGAGGTAGTCTTCGGCGTCACGGTCGGCCCAGGTGTCCTGGGTGAACGAGACCACTTCGTCGGTGTCGTCGATCCGGGCCGGCCGCACGCGAACGTCCATGGCCTCAGGTCCAGGGGCGGGACTGGTCGGTGATCTCGCCGGCGAGCGGCCGGTGCATCGTCCCGGGCACGTTCTCGACGTTCGCGAGCGCCCACATCAGCTTCACCTTCGCCGTCCCGGGGAGCATGTTCTCGCCCTCGATCACGCCCGCATCGAGCAGGTCGCGGCCGGTGTCGTAGACCCGTTCGCAGACCCGGCCATCGAGGCACTGGCTGGTCATCACGACGGGCGTCCCGCCATCGACAAGGTCCCCGATCACGGGGATGAGGTCGGTGTGAACGTGGCCGAGACCGGTTCCCTCGATGACGATACCCGCCGAGTCCGAACAGGCCTCCAGTCGGGCGGCATCCAGCCCGGGCGTGAATTTGACGAGGTCGACCGCGGGCTCGAGGTCGGCGTCGATGTCTAGATCGACGGCGTCACGCTCCTGAAACTCGCGGCGGAAGGTGACGTCCTCGGAGTCGTAGTCGACGGAACCGAGCGGCTCGTTGCCGATCGTCTCGAAGGCGTTCCGTCGGGAGGTGTGGTTTTTCCGCACCCGGGTTCCCCGATGCAGCGCACACCGGTCGTCGCTCTCGGTGGCGTGCATGCAGACCAGCACCTCCGCACAGTCCGCCTTCGCGGCTTCGACCGAGCAGACGGCGTTCATGACGTTGTCGCTCGACGGCCGGTCCGCCGAGCGCTGGCTCCCGGTGAACACGATCGGGACGGGCGTGTCGAGCATGAAGGCCATCGCCGAGGCGGTGAACTGCATCGTGTCCGTCCCGTGCATCACGACCACCCCATCGGCCCCGGCCTCGATCTCCTCGTGGATGGCGTGGGCGAGGTTCTGCCAGACCTGCGGCGTCATGTTCTCCGAGAGGATGTTCGCGACGACACGGCCTCGATAGTTGGCTCGCCCCGCCAGGTCCGGGACGGCCCGGAGGACGTCCTCGGCGGTGAACTGCGCCGTGACCGCGCCGGTCCGGTAGTCGACGGTCGAGGCGATGGTCCCGCCGGTGGAGATCAGCGAGATCGTCGGGAGCGCGTCGTCGAACTCGATGGTCGAGCGATCGGATTCACCGGTCTCGCCCGGTTCGATGACGTAGACGTCGGATTCGAGCACCTCGACAGCGGCGTCTTCCCGGTCGATCCCGACGTTGTACCCTCCCGGGAGCTTGACGACGAGGTGGTCGGCCGTGGTCGACGGCAGGAGGACGCCTTCGTAGGACGCCCCGTCCCGCTCGACCGCGACCCGGTCGCCTGGGTTCATGCCCGCGGATAGCCGAGGCTCGGACTTGAATGCACCCGTTCGCCTCGCACCAGAATTAACGGTCCGTTAGCCCCCAACCGGCCTCGGATCGATTGACGACGCCGACGTCGGCGAGGCGTTGGAGGCGTTCCTCGACGAGCGATGGCGGCACGTCGACCTCATCGCTGATCGTCTCGGTGTCCCGCTCCTCCCCGGCAATGGTGGCGAGGATCTCGGCGTCGAGGAAGCTGTCATCGTCGACCGCATCGGCGAGCCGTTCCAGGACGGTCGAGATACGCCCCTGCACCCAGCGCTGCGCGAGCGAGAGCTCCCGCTCGATGTCGTCGAGTTCGTCGAGGTAGGAGGCGAGCGTCGCGATCTCCCCGGGCTCGACATCCGGCGGCGGTTCGAGAGCCGTCCCGCCGTTCTGTCGGACGGTGCCCGCTTCGACCGTCAGCTCGTGGGTTTCGAGGGAGAGATGCTGGCAGGTGGAAATGTCGAGGTTCGGGCTCGCCGGATACGCGCTCTTCATCCCGAACGCGTACGGCGCGACTGTGACCTCGAGGCGCAGGTTCTCGGCGATATGGAAATACTTCCGGCGCTTGTCGTCCGTTCGGCTCTCCACCAGGCCGGCCTCCTCGAGCTTGCGGAGGTGATCGATAACCGCCTTGGGGCTGACCCCCAGGTGCTCGCTGATCTCCGTGACATAGCACGGTTTCCGCGAGAGGAGCCGGAGGATGCGCCTCCGGTTTTCGTTCCCGAGGATATCGAGGAGTGCGCCGGCGTCCATCGGACGCGTGAGGGTTGGACGTGGGCATGCAAAAGCGTGTCTCCCCGCTGGGACGATCGGATCGCCGAGGGTGCCAATCCCGGATGACATGGGCGATCAAGCCCAGACTGAGCACCCGATGGACCTGGCTGAAGGGTTAGCACGATTACACGAAAACTGCCAGACAGCGTCGAGGTTTTCTCCCGTGTTTGCACTCCTATAAGAACGGTTCGGCCAACGTTTATCCCACTCCCTTGTCTGCGTGTGAATGTCTCCCATGTTCGAGGAGTTCTCCGGTGGGTACTATCTCGGCCGACTCTTCGTCGAACCGTACGACGGGGAGCGCGCCGCACTGCAACGAACCGATCACGAGCGGACGAACCAGCAGCTCTACGGGTCGATGGACGATCCGGCGGCCACCGACAACCCCCTCGTGATGAAACTGGACGAGACGCATTTCCCCGTCCACGGGGCCCCAGAGGTCCCCTCGGGGACGCTCGCCGTCCCGACGCCGCTCCTCGACCGCCTCAGCGTCGACCGCCCACCCGCGCTCCGCGAAGTGCTCCTCGCGAAAGCCGATCGGGCCGAACAGCTCCTCCGATGGTTCGGTGCCGATCCGACCGACGAGACAGACGTGTACCTCCAGTAGCGGAATCTACAAGGCGCCTCGGGCCGCCCCGCCGGACGATGCTCGACGAGCTGCTGGGGCGGGCGTCGCTCAAGGACGAACTCGCCGACCTTCGGGAAGAACGCGACCGCCTCCAGGCCCAGCTCGACGCCGAACAGGAGCGGCGGAAGACGGCCGTCCGCGATCGACAGGAAGCCGAGGAGCGGGTCAACCGGTTAGAGGACCGGATCGCCGACCTCGAAGGCCAGCTCGGCGGGGACGACGACGAGGCGGCCCGGTCATTTCGTGGGCGGGACCGAGTACGCGGCGAGCGCCTCGAAGAGATCCTCGGCCGTCTCCGGTCGGTCCGCACGATCGAGGAGGGAGCGCTCACCGTGGCCGTCGGCAATCGGCTTCCCGCAGAGGTCCGAGCCCCGTTCGAACCGGTGGCAGCGTTGGTCGATCGGGCGGCCCCGTGCCTCGCAGTGACGGACGATGCCGGGGTCGTGACCGTCGCGCTTGAGCCGTCACTGCTCCCCGAACCGTTCGTCGAGTGGGGGGACCGGTTTCGGCTCGAGGACGAGTGGTTCCAGCCCCGGGGGCCGTTCGCGCTGGCGCTGGTCCGATCGGACGTTTTCGCCTACGGCGCCTACGAGGGAGACGAACGGGTCGACTTCGAGGGGTTCGAGAGCGATGTCAAGGGCGCCCACTCCAAGGGTGGGTTCTCCCAGGGCAGATTCGAGCGACGCCGCGACGAACAGATCGATTCTCATTTGGATCGGGTCCAGGCGATCCTCGACGAACGGAATCCCGAGCGGCTAATCCTCGTCGGCGAGCGCACCGTCCTCGATGACTTCGAGGCCGATACCGTCGCGACGGTCCCCGTCGACGCCACGGGCGAACCCGAGGCGGCCCTCGATGACGCCTTTCGATCGTTCTGGACGACGACGCTATACCGCCTCTGAGCCGTCAGAAGATGCTGGCCTGGCGGTAGACGTTGAGCCCGCTCTGGGTGATCTCGTAGGGCTTCATCTCCCGGGAGTGGTTGGCATCGCGGATCTTCTGAATCTCGATCGCGAGCCGTGTCTCCCGAAAGTCCTCCGGGCGGATGTATCGGAGGACGAACACGGCGTCCGTGAGGTACTCGATCGTTCCGAACCGGGAGTGATAGGGGTCGGCTTCGCTCGCCTCGCTCGTCAGCAGGGTCGTCACGCCGGCCCGCTTGAGCCCCACTGAGAAGTCGAAGATCTGGTTGCGTCGGACCGCGGGATCCTCGTACATCATCTCCAGCAGCGAGACCGAGTCGAGGACGACCCGCGAGGCGCCGAAGTCCTGGATGAGCTCCGGAAGCTCGTTTCTGATGCTGGTGAGGCTGTTCGCCATCTGGACGGGGTCGATGTCGAGGACGATCAGCTGGTCGCGGTTGACGTAGTCCGAGAACTCCCAACCGCGATCGTCGGCCGTGCTGACGACCTTTTCCCGGGACTCCTCGAGGGCGATGAAGACGCCCTTTTCGTCGTTCTGGAGGGCGTGATGGAGGAACTGAAGGGCGAACGTGGTCTTGCCGGTCCCGGCATCGCCGATCGTCACGATCAATGCCCGCTCGGGCACCCCGCCCTGGATCATGGCGTCGAGGCCCGTAATGCCGAGGTCGATCCGGGGGATCGCCGAGTCGAACTCCTCGGCCTCGAAGGCCGTCTCCTCGGGGCTGAAGAGATCGACCTGGTCCGGCATCGGGGCGTTCTCGAAGGCCGTCGCGAAATCCTCACCGAAGAGCTCGCCTTCGCCCTCCCCCACGGGCGGCTCCTCGAACGGCTCCGTGTCCGCGTCGCGAATGGCCTGTTCGAACCAGTCGTCCTCTTCTTCGCTCATGGGCGATGGGCCCCGTGGCGCCGATCGATGGGCATATGGTGGCCTACTGATCGGTCAGCGGGTTCGCGAAAAGTATGTTACGAGCAAACAGACGCGGAAATCAACCATATCGGGTCCCGACCGGCCTCCCGACAGCGGGTTTTTGGTACCCGGGTCCGAATCCCGGCCATGCGCCTCGGGGTTGTCGCCCAAAAGGGAAACGAGCGGGCGGTGGAACTAGCCGCCGAGCTCGTCGACGACCTCAGTGCGGACGACGTCGAAGTGACCCTCGATACGGTAACGGCGGAGGCGGCCGACCGCGATGGCGTCCCGCTCGAGGCCCTCGCCGAGTTGCCGATGGTCGTAAGCGTCGGAGGTGACGGGACCTTCCTGTTCACCGCCCGGCACGTCGGCTCGACGCCGATCCTCGGGGTCAACCTCGGCGAGGTCGGGTTCCTCAACGGCGTTTCCCCGGACGAGGCGACCGACCGGATCCGCGACGAACTCGACCGCATCCGCGAGACCGGGAAGCCGCGGTATCGCGAGGTCCCCCGGATCAAAGCGTGGGGCGACGGATGGTCGTCGACCCCCGGGCTCAACGAGATCGTCGTCCAGGGGCCCCAGCGCGGTCACGGTCAGGGGATCGACCTCGATGTCAGTGTCGACGGGTCGCTCTACATGAGCGGCCACGCTGACGGGGTCATCGTCGCCACGCAAACCGGGAGCACGGCGTATAACCTCAGTGAGGGTGGCCCGCTGATCCACCCCGCAGTCCGGGGCTTCGTGCTCACCGATATGAACGCCGAGGCGGCGATGCCACCGCTCGTGATCGATCCCGACGATTCGGTAACGGTCCGGGCGACGGGTGCTGACCGCGTGGCCTTATCCAGCGACGGTAACACACAGTGGGTGGACGCCCCGACGGAGATTCAGATCGGCCAGGCTGACGCCCCGGGCCGCATCGCCGGCCCGCCGTCCGATTTCTTCCGCGCGCTCGACAAGATCGATTAGAAAACCATAATTCGTGGCTTCCCCTAGGCGAGACGGAATGGACCAACAACTCCCTGACGTGCAGGCGACCCGGCCGGAGGTCTCGGTCGGGTTGAACCGGGTGGGAGTCACGGGCGTCGAGAAGCTGGTCGAGGTGCCGCGGCCGAACAAGCGGCCGTACATCCTGATCGCGTCGTTCGACGCCTTCGTCGACCTCCCGAAGTGGCGGAAGGGCGCGGACATGAGCCGGAACATGGAGGTCGTGGACGAGATCCTCGAGGAGCTGGTGTCCGACGCCACCCGGCGGGTCGAAGACCTCTGTGGCGATGCCGCCGAGCGGCTATTAGAAAAACACGACTACACCTCGAAGGCGGAGGTGCGGATGGAGGCGGAGTTCGCCATCCGGGAGCAGACGCCGGTGAGCGAACGCCCGACCCAGAGCACCGCGACGATCCTCGCGGGGGCGACGGCGACCGAGGACGAGGGCACGACCGAGATGATCGGCGTCGAAGTCACCGGGATGACGGTCTGTCCGTGTTCGCAGGGCATGATGGAGGGCCATGCCCGGGAGGCGCTCACCGAACTCGGTGTCGGCGAGCAGGAGGTCAAGGAGTTCCTCCAGCGGGTCCCGCAGGCCGGTCACGCCCAGCGGGGTCACGCCACCCTCACGGTCGAATATTCAGGCTCGCCGTACATCGACTTCAACCACCTCATCGAGGTGGCACGCGACTCGATGTCCGCCCGGATCTACAACCTCGCCAAGCGCCCGGACGAGGACCACATGACCTACCGGGCCCACCTCAACGCGAAGTTCGTCGAGGACTGCGTGCGGTCGATGGCCCGGGGCGTCGTCGAGACGTTCACCGACCTCGATGATGACGTGGTCGTGACGATGAAACAGTCGAACGACGAGTCGATCCACCAGCACAACGCCCACGCCGAGCGGATCGCCGAGATGGCGACGCTGCGGCAGGAAGTCGACGAGAGCTAATTTTCCAAGGAGACCGCTTCCGCCGTCTCCCAGCTGGGTTCGAATTCGTCGATCACCGTCGCAGCGAATTCTGGATCGGTGAGCGCGATGAGCGCGAAGGCTTCGTCCGGGGCCAACGGGTTGGGAACGTCGATACAGACCTCCGTCCGGTCGATGAGCGTGAAGGATCCCTCGACGCCATCGGTCGCGCGAACCTCGAACTTCGGATTGGATAAGACGCCGCGGTTGTACCGGCGGAGGACCTCCGGCGGGATCGCCTCGATGAGGTCCTCCGACGCGAGGATCGATACCTCGACGCCACGGTCGAGGGCCGCTTGAAGCTCGTCGGCCATGCGCTCGCTGACATCCCCGAGGTCCAACTGTGAGGCGGGTTTCGGGGCGACCATGACGATCCGGGTGGTCGCGGCAGCCATCCGTTCCATGAGGAGTTCGACCGTGTTCTCCGGCCCGAATGCGACCGTCCAGAACTGTTCACCGGTGGGCTCCCCGGCATCGAGCTGTTCAGCTAGCTCGCCGACCGCCGATTCGTATTGCTCCATTTCGGCCTCGAGTTCGGCCCGTTTGTCCTCGAGCAGGCGGTCCAGCGCCGTCTCCGGCTCGATCGGGGCGTATTTCTTCGGCCGGCTGGCGTTCTGGCTGCGAATCATTTCCGCCGCCTGCAGGCCATTGAGGACATCGTAGATGCGGCCCATGGGGACGTCGCTGGCCCTCGAGAGCTCCTTGGCGGTCGTGGGCCCGGTCGCGAGCAGCGAGCGGTAGACACGCGCCTCGTACTCGGACAGCCCGAGGTCACGTAGCGTGGTCATAACGGAGGATGTAGAGGCAACCGATATAAACGCACCGAGGGTTCATTCGATGTTCAATTCAACGGGGATTCCACGGGAACGAATTTCCGAGGCAGAAAGTGTATCAGGCACGGCCGGGTAAACTGGTCATGCTCCGTCGGGTCTTGGTTCTGCTGCTCCTCATCCCCCTCGTCGACATGCTGCTCCTGGTGTATGTCGCAGGGTGGCTCGGGGTCGTCCCGACGGTCGCCCTCGTCGTCCTGACCGCCCTGATCGGGATGCTTCTGGTGAGGGCCGAGGGCCGCCACACGCTCCGAAAGCTGCAGGAGCAGGTCGCCACCGGGGAGGTGCCGACGGATCCCCTCATGGACGGCGGCCTCCTGATCGCGGCTGGGGCCTTCCTGCTCACCCCCGGGCTGGTCACCGACGCGATCGGTTTTTTGCTGGTGCTCCCGCCGTCGCGATACCTGATCCGGGTGGCGCTCAAGAAATGGGTCGTCGTACCCGTGCTCGACAGCCGATCCGGCGGGTTCGTCACCGGAAACGTCTACACCTATGGGTTCCCCGATGGCGGGCCGGGCGGCGGTGAAACGGTCGACCTCGGCGGGGAGGCCTACGACATCGATATCGAAGACGACGAGGGGAAAGGAAATGCTTAACCGAGACGACAGGGTACGATTTCAACGCGTGGGCCAATAGCTCAACCAGGTAGAGCGCCACTCTGATAAGGTGGAGGTCTGCGGTTCAAATCCGCATTGGCCCATTCAGTTTTCTGACGGTTTTCGACAGTGGTCGATTGACGGGAACCGAAGGTAACTCCGGAGTGTGAAAGTACAGCCCCCGTTCCAAATTCGTTTGTCGGCTGCATTCGGGTTCCACATATGGAGTGAGTTCCGACTACACGGCCGCTCCGGAGCGCATTGTGACTCACATCGTACACACGAGAAGAACTAAGGACGGTGGCTCACAATGTACATACAATGAGTTCGGACAAGAGACGGGTCCAGTTCCGCGCACCCCACCGGCTGATCGACCGGGCCGATACGCTTGCGGCGGTCCTCGGCGAGGACCGCACGGATGTACTCCTGACCGCGCTTCGAGAATACCTTCAGGCGGCGACGCATGATGACAAATTCAAACAGGAGATTGCGGCAGCCTACTACGATGACGAGATCTCCTACGACCAACTCAAGTCGCTCGTCGGTGCGGAGGAGGCAGCGAACTTCCGAGCCCTGAAACAACAGTTGGCAGAGGACTACGTCGAAGGGCTAGCGGAGCTATGAATGTCGGTGCTAGTCGCCGACACGTCGGGCCTGGTGAGCCTCGCCATCGCCAGTGACCCCGACCTGTTGGCGCTCTGTCTCGACACCTACGATGTGCTGATCCCGGAGCCGGTCGTCGAGGAACTCGAGGAGATGTCCTCCTATGACGACGTCCACGGACGTGCCGCTGGTACCGTACTCGACCGGGGAGACGATCTGACGGTCGAGTCGGTGTCTCTGGACGAGGATTTCCCACTCGACGACGGCGAGAACGCTGCAGTCACCCTTGCGAACGACGTCGACGCCACCCTGTTCCTCTGCGACGAGTTCAATCGCCTCGGGTTGATTCATGCCTCGTTGGCCGACACGCGGCTCGTCACTACGCCCACACTGCTCGCGATGTTCGTCCGTAAGAGGCTTCTCACTCGGGAGGTGGCGCTCGGACTTCTCGATGTAATCGTTGACGGCCGGAGTTGGGAAAAGAACAGCTACGTCGAACGGGCTCGGTCACTCCTCGAACACTCGTGAGACAAATTAATATATCCCGTAACAAATAAGATACGTTTCCTATTTTTGAGTGACGATCCGCTGACCAGGAACTCTCCTCGAGCCTCTAACCGGACTTTCGACATTCCCGTCCGCAGAGGGTCTCTCAGAACTGGCGTTCGAACTCGACCGGGTCGGAAACCGTGTAATATGGCCCGCCGAGCCGGCCTACCGTCGGG
>Ga0207797_1000937_pt1 | contig 21661 bp, 24 predicted proteins | sample PRCRCaboRojoPR_6_FD_187275 | JGI IMG/M metagenome (GOLD analysis project Ga0207797, IMG submission 187275) | Marine sediment microbial community from Cabo Rojo, Puerto Rico - PR CR 10% Liquid 1 (SPAdes) | ecosystem: Environmental > Aquatic > Marine > Coastal > Sediment | place: Cabo Rojo, Puerto...
CTATGGAGACCCGCCTGCCGGTGATGTCGTCGGCAATGAACACGTTCCGGCCGTTCCAGTCGCTTGTGGCGAAGGCTGCGGCCTCCAGGGAGTCGGCCCATGTCACGCTCTCCACGGTCCGGTACAGGGCCGTGAGCCTCTCCACGTCGCCCTGCGGGGTCCTGAGGTAGAGGTCGGGGTAATGATGGCGGTCGGAGAGGAACAGCAGTCCGTCTGGGGTGGCGTTGGGATATCTGAGGTCGGCGCCTCCGGTCATCAGGGTGTCGATGACGGAGCCAGCGTCGGCCCGCACCACGTATGTGGAGTCCCCGGCGCCGCTCTCGGCGGTGAAGAGCAGCCCATTACTGGTCCAGGAGAGGTCCCGCTCCCCGCCGTGGGTATCGGTAAGCCTACGGGTACTGCCGCTGAGCAGGTCGTGGACGTAGACGTCCAGATGTCCTTCCTCCAGTCCGCCGAAGGCGATGTAACGGCCGTCGGGGGACCAGGTGGGCTCCCGTATGAGCTCCATCCTCACCGGCAGCTCGCGGCCTTCGCCCTCCAGGCTGCGTATGGCCAGCCGGTCGCCGTCCAGGTGGTGGTAGACGTAGACCAGCGTGTCGGCACCCGGGGAGAAGCCGCCGGACCGGTACATGGGGGAGATGTCCACATCGTACAGGCCGCCTCCCGTGAAGACCCGGTCCACCACCTCCCCGTCCACAGCGCTCCTGACGGTGAGGGCGAACCGGGCGTGGTGCGACTCCACGCCGGCCACGTAGCGGCCGTCGGGGGAGATGAAGGGGCTGGCGGACTGTATCTGCTCCCGTCTTCCCACCGGCCTGGCCACGTCGGAAGGGCTCTCCCTCCAGGCCACCTCCGCCCAGTAGGTCTCCCGCGCCCATTCGATGAACCGCTGGTTCAGCTGATCCACCGACATTCCCAGCGACCGGTCCAGGGCCTCCTGCAGGTCCCCGGACCCCCGGAGGCTGCGTACGAAGCGGCGAAGCCGCTCGTCGCCGTAGCGGGTGGCCATGAAGTGGTAGACCGCCTGGCCCTGCCGGTAGACTATGTAGTCGCTGCGGCGTGACAGCTCACGTATGGAGGCTATGCCGTTGGCTATCACCATGTCCCTGAACTCAGCCTCGGACTCCCTGTCCCAGCCCAGGGACGTGTACTCCGCCAGACCCTCCATGGTCCAGAGGGGGGCCCGGGAGCGGATGATGTTCTCTATGGAGGTACTGTAGAGCATGTCCAGGACGAAAGCGTGGTTGATCTCGTGCTCCACCACGTGCCGGAACTCCGACCAGTAGCCGGTGTAGGGCACCACCACCCTGCCCTTGAAGAACTCCGTGAAGCCTCCCACTCCTTCGCCGATCTCGGCGGTGCTTATGTTGGTCTGCCGGAAGGTGGAGGGGGAGGCGTAGAGGACGATGGGGACGGCGTGGTCGGGCATGTAGCCGAAATAGCGGCCCAGCTCGGCCAGCTCCCGGGTGGCTATGACCATCAGGCTCTCTGCGGCCTCCTCCGATCCCCGGGGGTAGTAGACGGTTGCGTTCTGGGACCGCAGCTCCCACCAGTCGGGCACCGAAGTCTGCACCTTGCTGCGGCCGAAGGTGGTGGCGAAGGCGCTTCCGCAGAGCAGTATCAGGGCGCCTGCTGCTGTGAGCCTGGACATCTCTTTTCCTTCCCGAGGGGGATGCAGCCCGCACTACTGCGCCGGGGGGCTCGGCGGCCCTCGTTCCGGCCCCCTTCAGCGCACGGTCGGGCAGACCGCCGTGCCGCTGATTATACAGTCGGCCGGCGGCCTCGAACAGGATGAGGGCCACACAGGATATACACTGCCGGGAGAAGACCGGTTCCCGGCCTTGCGGAGATTCCGGGCCCGCTTATACTGTGCCGGGCTGCAAGAAAGGAGGGGCGGATGCGAACATGGCCGGCGGCGCTGGCCGCCGCCGCGGTCCTGGCCGGCTGCGGTGGGCCCAAGGACGACCCCGAGTGGCGCCCGGGCAGGGGGGAGCGGGAGTACCTGGAGCGGTGGGCGGGGAACATAGCCCGCAGCCTGGTGCCCCCCGGAGACCCCGCAGACCTGGACTCGCTGGGCATAGTGCGGCTAATGGCCCGCTGCGACAGCGTTCCCCAGCGGTACGTATACCTCTACCGCAGGATGGCCGATTCCATCCAGGCCATGACGCCCCCCGAGCCGGGATGCGTTCAGGACAGGCCCTTCCAGGATGGCACGATGGGGGAAGCGGTCGGGGACACAGTCCGCTCCGAAAGCGGGCGCTGAGGGGGATCAGCCGGGTATCAGGCGGGATATGTCCTTCTGCAGTATCACCACGAACAGCAGCATGATCACGAACAGTCCAACCTGCTGGGCCACCTGTATGGTCCGCTTGGGAAGGGGCCGTCCCCGGAAGGCCTCGCAGGCCAGGAAGATCAGCTGCCCTCCGTCCAGTATGGGAATGGGGAGCAGGTTGAACACCATCACCGCCAGCGAGATCACCGCCACCGTCTCCAGCAGCCGCGACAGGCCGTAGGAGGCCTGCTGGCTGAGGGTCTGGGCCACGTAGACGGGGCCCCCGGAGGACTGGTAGAGCTCCCTGGGACGACTGAACAGCCTGAACAGGGTCGAGTAGTACTCGGCCGCGCCCCTTACCGCCAGCTCCGCCCCGGACAGCGCCGCGGAGAGGATCGGCAGCCGCTCCACCACCTGCCTGGTGGCGGGGAGCAGGCCCACCCGCCAGACCCCGTCGGTCTCCACGGGGACCAGGCGCACCGTGTCTCTCACTCCCCCCCGGGACACAGCGAGCGACAGCTCCCGGCCCCCGGAGGAGCGCACCATCTCCACCATCTCGTTCCAGCCGGCCACCGGCCTTCCATCCACGGCCAGCAGTGTGTCCCCCGCCCGAAGACCCGCGGTGTGGGCCGGCATCCCCACCGGCGCCTCGCCCACAACGGGGGGTATCAGGGGCATGAAGCCGGGGGCATTCTCGGGGTCCATGGAGTAGCTGCGGCTGACCCTTCCGCCGGGGGTTCCCACGGAGATGGACCCGGAAGGAGCGCTGGAGAGGGCCACGTAGGCGTCGGTGTAGGAGTCCACAGGCCGTCCGTTCACCGCCAGCAGGGTATCGCCCGCGGCCAGGCCCAGACCGCCCTCCCCGGAGCTGGACACCGCCGGCAGCAGGCTGACGCTGCGGCCGGTGACTCCCAGGACCAGGAAGAACAGAAAGGCGGTGAGCAGCAGGTTCGACCCCGGCCCCGCCAGCACCACCAGCATCCTCTTCGCCGGGCTCACGTCGGAGACGGTGTTGCCGCTGGTGCCCAGGTCCACCTTCACGTATCCCCCCAGGGGGACGGCGCCTATGCAGTACTCGGTGCCGCCCCGGCGGAGCTTCACCACGTGCGGGGGGAAGCCGATGGAGAACCGCTCCACATCCATGCCGGCGGCCTTGGCCACCAGGAAGTGGCCCAGCTCGTGGATGAGTATGATGACCCCCAGCCCCAGCACCACGGCCAGCACGGAGCTCAGCATGCCTCCACCTCCTCCTCCGCCAGTCGGCGGGCCTCGGCGTCCGCCTCCTCCAAGGCCTCAAGGTCGGGAATGTCGGCTTCGGTATGCCTGTCCAGGACCCGTTCCAGCACCCGTACGATGTCTCCGAACCCGATCCTCTCCTCCAGGAAGGCCCTTACGGCCACCTCGTCGGCGGCGTTTGCCGCCACCGGATGGCTCTGTCCCCGGCGGGCGGCTTCGGTGATCAGGCCGAAGGCCGGGTAGCGACGGGGGTCCAGCCGCTCCAGCCCCAGCCCGGGCCAGTCCCCGGGCCGGTCGGTCTCCAGCGGATCCAGCCTGCCTTTCGGGTAGCGGAGGGCGTACTGTATGGGGACCCGCATGTCGGGGCTTCCCAGCAGCGCCTTCCAGGCACCGTCGGCCAGCCTGACCAGGGAGTGTATGATGCTCTGCGGATGGATCACGGCGTCTATCTCCACGTCCCTGCCGAACAGCCAGCCCGCCTCTATCACCTCGAAGGCCTTGTTAACCATGGTGGCCGAGTCCACCGTAATCCTCGCCCCCATGTCCCAGTTGGGATGGGACAGCACCTCCCGGGGAGTGGCGTGCTGCATTCGGGCGGGGTCCATGCCCCTCAGGGCGCCCCCGCTGGCGGTGAGGGCGATGGCCAGGGGAGGCTGCGTCTCCCCCTCCAGGCAGCGGAAGACGGTGCTGTGCTCGCTGTCCACGGGAACCACTCTGCCTGCGGAGACGTGGTCCCGCAGCAGGTGGCCGCCCACCACCAGGCTCTCCTTGTTGGCCAGGGCCAGGGGCAGGCCCAGCCGGGCGCAGGCCAGGCTGGCCCGCAGGCCGGCGCTGCCCACGATCCCGTTGAGAACGATGTCCGCGCCTCGGATGCAGGCCTCCAGGGCGTTGTCGCCGCAGACCACTCCTTCGGGAGCGGACTCCGCCTGCACGGCCCCCATGAACCGCGGGGAGCAGGCCCCGGCCTGCTGCAGCATCAGGTCCACCGAGGACCCGCAGAGCAGCGACCACACAGAAAGCCCCGGGGAACGGGAGATCACCTCCAGCGCCTGCCGGCCTATCGAGCCGGTGCAGCCCAGAACCGCCACCTTCCGCACCGCCCCGTCGGTCATCCCAGCCACCCCCCCACCAGCAGCCAGGCCAGTGTGGCGGGGGCCACAGCCGTAAGGCTGTCGAAACGGTCCAGCACGCCCCCGTGCCCCGGCAGCAGGGCTCCGGAGTCCTTCACCCCGGCGTCCCGCTTCACCGCCGACTCCGCCAGGTCGCCCAGCACCGCAAGCAGGCCCGCTCCCAGACCCACGGGGAGCGTCTGCGCGGCCGGCAGACCGGCGCCCAGGGTCCCGGCCAGCCAGGCCCCCAGGGGCGCTCCGGCCAGGCCGGCGGCAAAGCCCTCCCAGGACTTGTTGGGGCTCACCCTGGGGCTCAGCCGGTGGGTCCCCTTCCAGCAGCCCACGAAGTAGGCGGCGGAGTCACCCACCCAGCAGACGAGCAGCGGCACCATCATCAGCCACACCGAGCCCCGTATCCGGTGCACGGCCAGCAGACCCAGGCCCAGGGAGTAGGCGGAGGCCAGCCCGCCCGCCGCCATCACGGTCCTTGCCGCGCCCTCCGGCCCCCTTCGGGGGAGGATCACCGCCGCCCTCAGCCACAGGGGCAGCAGGGCCAGGGCGAAGGCCAGGTCCGGGCGGAAGGCTATCAGAAAGCAGGAACCGGCGGCCGCCAGTCCGTTGGAGACCCCCTCGGCCCGGCTGCCGCCGTAGAGGCGTGAGGCCTCCATACCGGCCAGCAGGGCCACCACGGCCAGTATGCCGGCGTTGAGTGCGGGGACGTCGGGCAGAAGCGTGGCGGCCAGCACCGCCAGGCCGGCGGCGGCGGCGCCCAGTCGTCGCGACAGGGAGGGAAAGCCGGTCAACTAGCCGTTCCGCTCCGACTGCAGGCCGCCGAACCGACGGCTCCGCGAGGAGTAGGCCCGCAGCGCCTCCATCAGGTGCTCCCTGCGGAAGTCGGGCCACAGCACGTCGGTGAAGTAGAGCTCGGCGTAGGCGGACTGCCAGAGCAGGAAGTTGGACAGCCTCTGCTCGCCGCTGGTCCTGATTATCAGATCGGGGTCGGGGACCTCGGGAAGGTAGAGGCGGGAGGCGATGGCCTCCTCGTCCACCTCCTCCGGGGCCAGTTCTTCGGCGGCCACCTCCGCCGCCAGCCGGCGGACCGCGTCGGCAATCTCGGCCCGACCGCCGTAGCTGAGGGCCAGCACCAGTCCCAGACCCCCGTTGGCCGCGGTCCTCTCCATGGCGGCGTCCAGGTCGGCCCGGGCCTTCCCGGGAAGGTCGTCCAGCCGCCCGGAGGCCATCAGGCGTACGCCCTGGTCGTCCAGGCTGTCGATGTTCCGGTCGATGAACCAGGAGAGCAGCTTCATTATGAAGGAGACCTCGGCCCGGGGGCGGTTCCAGTTCTCGGTGGAGAAGGCGTAGAGGGTGAGGTAGGAGATGCCCACCTCCCCGCAGGCCTCCACCGCGTCGTGGATGGACTTCTCCGCGGCCCTGTGGCCCTCTATGCGCCGCAGGCCCCGCTTTCTGGCCCAGCGGCCGTTTCCGTCCATGATTATTCCCAGGTGGACGGGGACCTCCTGCAGGCTCTCACCGCTTTCGGTCATCTGCCTCCTCCGAGCGCGGGGGGCTCAGCCCCGGATCTCCTTCTCCTTGGCCTCCAGTATGGAGTCGATCTCCTCTGTGGCGCGGTCCACCTCTTCCTGGACCTGGTCCATGGCCCGGTGCTCCTGGTCCTCGGTGATGTCGCCGCTCTTGGCCGCCTTCTTGAGGCTGTCGTTGATGTCCCGCCTGATGTTGCGGATGGAGGTGCGGCCCTCCTCGGCGATCTTGCCCACCTGCCTGGCCAGCTCGGTCCTCCGCTCGTCGGAGAGCTTGGGTATGGGTATGCGCACCACCGGACCGTCGGCCGAGGCCCGCAGACCCAGGTCGGAGCTCTCGACGGCCCTCACGATGGCCTCCGCCGTAGAAGGGTCGTAGGGCTGTATCACCAGCAGGCTGGGGTCCGGGGCCGATATCCCCGCCACCTGCTTCAGGGGCAGCCTGTCCCCCCAGCACTCCACCCGCAGGTTGTCCAGCAGGGCGGGACTGGCCTTCCCCGTCCGGATCACGGCCATCTGGTGCGAGGTGTTCTTGACGGACTTGGATATCCTCTTCTTCAGCTCCTTCATCAGCTCGGGTATCACTGCTTCTCCTCCCCAATCAGGGTACCCGTCGAGGGGTCTTCCAGCACCCGCTCGACGTTCTCCGGCCTGGTGACATCGAATACGACGACGGGAATGCCGGCGTCACGGCATATGGCCACGGCGGCGCCGTCCATTACGCCCAGGTCTCCGCGCAGGACGTCCTCGTAGCCTATGCTGTCGTAGCGAATGGCGTGGGGGTTCCTCTGGGGGTCGCTGTCGTAGACGCCGTCCACCTTGGTCCCCTTGAGGAGCAGGCCGCATCCCGTCTGGGCCGCCCGAAGGGCCGCTGCCGTGTCGGTGGTCACCCAGGGATTGCCGGTGCCGCCGCCGAACACGGCCACGGTCCCGCTCTGCATGAGGCGGGAGGCCCTTTCGGCGGAGAAGGCCTCCGCCGGGCCGTCGGCGGCTATGGGGCTCAGGGCGCGGGCGCTGCCCCCAGCCCTCCGGATGGCGTCGGCCAGGGCGATGGCGTTTATCACCGTGGCCAGCATGCCCATCATGTCCGCTCTGGTGCGGGTGAAGGCCCGCAGCTGGCGGCCCCGGACGAAGTTTCCTCCGCCGGTGACCACGCCGATCTGCCAGCCCTTTCCGGATAGTTCCAGCAGGGCGGTGGCGTACCCGTTCACGCTTTGGGGGTCCAGGCCCGACCCTCCGGCGCCGGCGAGAAGCTCGCCGCTGAGCTTGAGAAGAAACCTGCCCCGCGCCGGAGGGTCGTCAGCCATGGCCTACCTCACCGAGTATCTGGCGAAGTTGCTGATGACTATGTTCTCCCCGATCTTGGCGATGAGGTCGGTGAGCACCTGCTGCACGCTGCCCATGTCGGCGTCGTGCATCCATTCCTGGTCCAGCAGGCACACCTCGGCGAAGAACTTCTTCATCCTGCCCTCCACGATCTTGTCCTTGATGTGGTCGGGCTTTCCGGAGTCCTCCAGCTGCTTGCGCAGGATCTCCCTCTCCTGGGTCACCTGCTCCTCGGGAAGGTCCTCGCGGGAGATGACCTGGGGGTCGGAGGCGGCGATGTGCATGGCCAGCTCGTGGCAGAACTCCCTGAAGTTGTCGTTCATGGCCACGAAGTCGGTCTCGCAGTTCACCTGCACCAGGACGCCGATCTTGAAGTCGTGGTGCACGTAGGCCTCCACGCGTCCCTCGGTGGCCTCGCGGCCCGCCTTCTTCTTGGCGATCTTCAGGCCCTTCTCCCGCAGGAGGACCAGGGCCTTCTCCACGTCGCCCCCAGACTCCTCCAGCGCCTTCTTGCAGTCCATTATTCCCGCTCCGGACATGTCCCGGAGCTCTTTGACTCTCTTTGCCTCTACAGCCATCGTCAGGCCTCTTCCTTCTCTGAGCCATTCGCTTCGTCGCTTTCGGCGCCGGCCCCTTCAGCGGTCTCGCCGGGCTTCTCCTCGTCGGCCTTCTTCGCCTTGCCGGCGGTTGTGGAGGCCTTCTTCTTGGGGGCCGCCTTCTTCTTGGGGGCCACCTTCTTCCTGGAAACCGCCTTCTTCTTGGGGGCGGGCTTCTCGTCGGCCGGCTTCTTCCTGGGAGCCGCCTTCTTCTTGGGGGCGGGCTCTTCCTCTTCCTCTTCCTCCGCCTCCTCGGCCTGCTCCTTCTCCTCCCCGGCGTCCGCGGGGGTCTCGGCCCCTTCCTTCTCCTTCTCCGCGGCGGCCTCCGTCTCCTTCTCCTCCGGGGCCGCGGCGCCGGAGTCCTTGCCCTCCTGAGCCAGCAGAGCGTAGTCGGCCAGGGTGGAGACGATCAGGGAGATGGACTTGATGGCGTCGTCGTTTCCTGGAATGGGGTAGTCGATCTCGGTGGGGTCGCAGTTGGTGTCCAGAAGGCCCACGCAGGGGATCCCCAGCTTCCGGGCCTCCCGTACGGCTATCTGCTCGTTCTTGATGTCAACAACCACCACCACGCCGGGCATGCCCTTCATGTTCCTGATGCCGCTGAGGTACTTCTTCAGCCGGGCGAGCTCCCTGGTCCGCTGAAGGACCTCCCTCTTGGTGAGGTTGGGGGGGAAGCCCTCCTTGTCGGCCTTCTCCAGCTCCTTGAGCCTCTCTATGCTCCGGTAGACGGTTCTGTAGTTGGTGAGGGTGCCGCCCAGCCACCGCTCGGTCATGTAGTACTGGCCGCACCTCTCGGCCTGCTCGCGGACCACCTCCCGGCCCTGCTTCTTGGTGGAGACGAAGAGGACGCTCTTCCCCTCGGCCACCGTCTTGCTGACCAGGTTGGCCGCCTCCTCGAGGAGAGCGCGGGTCTTCTTGAGGTCGATTATGTGAATCCCGTTGCGCGCCATGAATATGTACTTGCGCATCTTGGGGTTCCAGCGCTTCTCCTGGTGGCCGAAGTGTACGCCGGCCTCCAGCATCTGCTGCATGGTGGGTATGCTCATGAGGCTCTGTTCCTTTCGGTTGTTTCCTCCGGTCGGGGTTTCATGGAGCGCCAAACCCACCTGGGGCACCGTGGCGCACCACCCCGCCGTGTGTTTTCCGCAGGAACCGCAGGCCGGGGCTCACCCGGCTCTGCGGTCCGGCAGTGCGATGATCTTCGGGCAGCGGCTCCGCTCTACCTCTTGGAGAACTGGAAGCGCTTGCGGGCCTTGGGCCGCCCGTACTTCTTCCTCTCGACGATCCTGGGGTCACGCCTGAGCATGTACCTGGTCTTCAGGGTGTGCCTGAGGTCGGGGTCCGCCTCCACCAGGGCCCTGGCGATTCCCAGCCTCACCGCCCCGGCCTGCCCCGTGACGCCACCACCGCGGACGTTCACGTATACGTCGAACTTGGTCCTGGAGCTGGTTACGTCCAGGGGCTCCAGGGCATGTCCCAGCTGCCAGACCTTGCCGAAGTACTCCTCCGGCTCCTTGTGGTTGATGACAACCCTGCCGTGGCCCGGCCTCAGGTAGCACCTGGCCGTGGCGGTCTTTCTCCTGCCTACGCCTATGTACTGCTCCATCTATCCTCCCGGCTTGTCGAGTTCCATCTGCTGCGGCATCTGGGCAGCATGCGGATGCTCCGCTCCCGCGTACACCTTCAGCTTCCGGAGCTGCTGCCGGGCCAGACGGTTCTTTGGAAGCATGCCCTTCACCGCCTGCCTGATCACGCGGTCGGGGTGCTTCTGGAGCATCTCCCGGAGCGTGTGGCTTCTGGCTCCTCCCGGATATCCGCTGTGTCTGTGGTAGCTCTTCTGGGTGCTCTTCTTCCCGGTCACCCTCACCTTCTCGGCGTTGATGACCACGACGAAGTCACCGGTGTCGATGTGGGGGGTATATACCGGCTTATCCTTGCCCTGCAGGACCTTGGCAATCCTGGCAGCAAGCCTGCCGAGGGTCTTGTCGCTGGCGTCCACAACCCACCAGTTCCTCTCGACCTCACCCTTCCTGGCTGAGTAGGTCTTCACCGTAACCTCCGTGACATGAATGGCGTCGCTGGCGTATTCCGAAACCCGTATCCCGTTCTCCCGCAGGACGCTTGCTCCCGCCGCAACCGCATTCTCGCGCGGGGCGGGGCGGTAATATGCAACTCGCTACGCACTAAGGCAATAGACGTACACCGGCACGGGCGGCTGTCCGCCGCCTGCGCGGCCGCCTCTCTCAGCGCACTTTCGGGAGCCGGTATATTGTTGATGCGGGCCGGGGAAGTCAACCTCGGAAGGCGCCGCTACCGGCCTCGCCAGCGGGCTATGCGGCCGGCGATGCTCCCGTAGAGCCTTCTCCTCTGAGTGCGGTTGAAGCCCTCGGCGGACCTGTAACCCCCGTAGACGTTGCCGCCGTAGAAGGAGAGGAAGAGCCAGCCAGACAGCACGCTGCCGGCAACGCTCTCCTCCTCCAGGGAGTGGTACAGGAGCAGGCCGGTGGCCGCGGTGGTGAGCAGGGCGTTGAGGCCGTCCCTGGGCCGGCCGCAGATGGTCTGTCCCAGCCCCGGCAGCAACGCGCTGGCGCCGGCGCAGGCGGCGGGGCTTCGGCGGGGGAGGCTCTGCGCCCGCCGGACATCCGAAAGCAGGCCCTCCGCCAGGGGACCCACCGGGCCTCCCGCCAACCCCTCCAGCTCGGACTCGGCCCGGCCCCAGTCGCCACGGCGGCCGGCGGAGAGAGCGGCCAGGATCCTGCCGGTGCCCTCCAGCTCGGGGTCCTCGGCCTGGGCGGCGGCGGCGAGGAAGAGGCCCCTGGCCTCCCGGTCCATTCCCATGCCCTCCAGCACCGACCCGGCGCCCAGGGAGGCCATGGCCGCGGTATCCCCGTCCCCTATCCCGGATGAGAGCCTCCGGTAGAGGGTCAGGGCATCCCCCGGGCGGTCCAGCTCCTGCCAGCACCTGGCCAGTCGAAGGGCCGGCAGCGGCACCGAGAGGGTGTCTCCGCAGGCGTGTATGACCCGCATGTACTCCAGGGCCGCCATCTCCCACTCGCCGGCCGTGTACAGGTGGCCGGCGAAGGCCGTATCGGGCTCCGTCGCCGGCGGCGGGGCGGCGGCCGACAGGGTCAGAAGGGCAGCGCAAGCGAGGACCATGCCCGCCCACCTCCCTCCCCTTCGGACCCGAAGGACGGGTCGAGCAGAAGGCCGTCGGAACCGGAGGGGTAGAAGCCGCCGCGTCGGGCGGCCGAATGGCACCTGGTCCATCTCTCCAGGGCCATGGGCGCCCCCAGCAGGGGGCCCAGTCTGTCCACAGCCTCCTGTGCGTAGTGGGAGCAGCTGGGCCGGTAGACGCACCTCCGGCCCAGGACGTCCCTGGCCACCAGCCGGTACTGGGCGAAGAGGGCGACTGACGGGCCGGGCACCGCAAGGGAGTCCTCCGGAATGCCGGGCGCGGGGCACTCCCACAGAGCCAGAAGGATGGGGATCATCGCTCCAGCGAGCACAGCGCCTCCTCCAGCCGGTCCAGCGTGCACCAGGCCACCCGGCCCCGGGTGATGACCTCCTCCAGCTCCGGGCTGCGGACTCCGGTGACCACCAGAAGCCGGACGCCGCAGCTGTGGGAGGCCAGGCTCCTTCCCGTAAGGGCCATACCCCGCAGACGGCCCGGAACCCGCTTGGGCGGCCTCTGGGGCAGGACCCCCAGCCCCCGTCCCCCGAAGGGGATCAGCATGGACAGCCCCGGAGCGGGTTCCAGCCTCAGAGGCCGGCGGTACCCGCCTCGTTCCCGCAGCACCGCCCATGTGAGCTGGTACACGTACCGGGCGCGCCTGGGGCGGACCCCCTCCCCCGCGAGAGGCTCGAAAGCCGACGGCAGCTCCCATCCCCGTCCGATGGCGGCTTCGAATCCGGCCGGAAGCGGCCGGGCCGGAGCGTACTCCAGACCGAGGGCGGAGGCTCCCAGGGCGGTCCATCCCTCCAGCACTCCCCTGTTCCTCACCGGTCGCCGCCCCCCTCTTCTTCATCCAGGGCCCTGTGCACAACCCGCCTGGACAGGCCGTAGGAAAACCCCCGGCGGGAGAGGTAGCCCAGGGCCCTGCGCCTGGCCTTCTTCCCCTGCAGGCTGCCGTATCGCTTCCGCACGCTGCGTACCAGCTCCTCCTCCATCCCGCCGTCCTCGGAATCGGAGAGGGCGGCTTCGGCATCGGCGTCGCCCACGCCGCGCCTGCGCAGCTCCATACGCAGCCTGCGGACGCCCATGGGCGACCGGCCGCCGCGGTGGGCCCTCACGTAGGCCCGAGCGTATCGGAGGTCGTCCACGTAACCCAGCCGCAACGCCCAGTCCACGGTCTCCTCCACCACGGACCGGTGGTAGCCCCGCCGGCGGAGATAGCCGCGGAGCTGGTCGGCGGTGTGCTCGGCCCTGCCCAGGTAGCGGCCGGTGTCCTTTCTGGCCGCCGGCTCCTGCTCCTCCAGAGCGGCCTCCCGCAGCCTGTCGGCGTCCACCTCGGCTCCCTCGGCCACCCCCAGCCTCCCGGCGGCCCGGGAGGGGAGAAGCCACTCCCCGCCGTCGGCCTCCACCCGTACCCATCCCCTGCGGACGGGGGACACCGACCGGACGATCAAGCCCTACTCCTCCTCTTCCTCCGGGGCTTCCTGCGAGGAGGGCATGGGACGGAGGTCCAGCTTCTCCCGAAGCCTGGACTCGATCTCGTCGGCCACCTCGGGGGTCTCGGCCAGGAAGTCGCGGCTCTTCTCGCGTCCCTGGCCTATCTGGGTGTCCCCGTAGGAGTACCAGGTGCCGCGGCGGGTGATCAGATCGTGCTCCAGGCCCAGGTCCAGCAGCTCGCCGAACCGGGATATCCCGGTGCCGTGGAGTATGTCGAACTCCGTCTTCCGGAAGGGCGGGGCCAGCTTGTTCTTGACCACCTTCACCCTGGCCCGGCTGCCCACCACCTCGTCGCCGCTCTTGATCGAGGCCACCCGGCGGATGTCCAGACGCATGCTGGTGTAGAACTTCAGGGCCCTGCCGCCGGAGGTGGTCTCGGGGTTGCCGAACATCACTCCGATCTTCATCCGGATCTGGTTGATGAATATCACCACGCAGCGGGACCTGGAAACCGCCCCGGCCAGCTTCCGCAGCGCCTGGGACATCAGACGGGCCTGCAGCCCCACGTGGGAGTCCCCCATCTCCCCCTCGATCTCCGCCCGGGGCACCAGGGCCGCCACGGAGTCGATGACTATGGCGTCCACGGCGTTGCTGCGGACCAGCATCTCGGTTATCTCCAGGGCCTGCTCGCCGCTGGAGGGCTGGGAGACCAGGAGGTCGTCTATGTCGAGTCCCAGGGCGCTGGCGTACGTGGGATCGAGGGCGTGCTCCACGTCGATGAAGGCCGCCTCGCCGCCGTGCTTCTGGGCGCTGGCCAGTATCTGCAGCGCCAGCGTGGTCTTGCCCGAGGACTCCGGGCCGTAGATCTCCACCAGCCTGCCCCTGGGTACGCCGCCTATTCCCAGGGCCATGTCCAGGGAGATGGAGCCGGTGGGGATCACGTCCACCTTCATGGCCGTGTTCTCCCCCAGCCTCATGATGGCCCCCTGGCCGAACTGCTTCTGTATCTGGTGGAAGGCCGACTTGAGGGCCTTCTGCTTGTCCGAGGAGCCTCCGCTTCCCTTCTTGGCCATGTGTCAACCGCCTTTCGAATTGTGCCCGATTACCGTCACCTCTGAAGCCCGCAGGAGCGGAGCACCGTATACTCCGGACCCCGGGGCGTAAGCCTGCTGTTGTATATCTCCACCCTGTCCGCGCTCCCCGCAACCGGTTCGAAGTCCGGGAGCTCCTCCGGGATCTCCCCGCCGCGTCGCCGCTTCCGGGCCACGGTTACGTGGGGGACGAAGGGGCCGGGACGGCCCTTCCTGCCCCGGCCGTCGGGGACCTCGCCCATCCTTAGCGCCAGCTCCTCGACGGCGGGGTCGAAGCGTCCGCCTATCCACAGAACGGTGGCCGGGCCCCTGCGGCCGCGCCGGAACCTGCCCACCCGGTTCAGCTCGAATCCTATCTCGCCGGGGCCGCATTCCTCCACGGCCCGCTCCAGCATGTCCATGTGTTCCTCCCCCACGTCTCCCAGAAAGCGCAGCGTAACGTGGAGCCGGTCCCGCCCGACCCATTTGAGGTGCGGGTGCTCTCTTCGAAGGGGCTCCATCCAGGCCTGCATCGCGTCCAGGACGTGGGAGGGCATGGGAAGGGCCGCAAACACCCTCATTGTCCTCCCCCGGTCAGCCCTTCCAGCAGCATGCCCATGACGAAGCTCACCGCCGACCGCCTGACGTGGCCGCGGTCGCCGCCGAACAGCTCGCGACTCTGATGCCCGCCTCCGGGACATGACACCGCCATCCAGACGGTGCCCACCGGCTTCTCCGGGGTGCCTCCGGAGGGGCCGGCAACTCCCGACACCGCCATGGCGGCGTCCGCGTCCATCAGGGCGCGCACGCCCTCCGCCATGGCCTGCACCACCTGACGGCTGACCGCCCCGTGTCTGTCCATGGCCTCCGAAGGGACCCCCAGCAGATCCGACTTCATCCGGTTGGAGTAGCTGATCACGCCGCCGGCGAACCAGTCGGAGGCGCCGGGCACCGAGGTCAGCTCGCTCCCCAGCAGCCCCCCGGTGCACGACTCCGCCACCGCCAGGATCAGCTTCCGGGAGAGCAGCTCCCCGCCCAGCCTTCCGGCCAGGGACACCTCCCGGCTCCGGGAGTAAACCCGACCGGGGTAGATCTCCGTCACCCTCCGGGCCATCTCCTCCCTGGCCTCGCCGAATATCTTCAGGTCAACCCGGCAGGCGGAGGGCAGAAACGCCAGACGGCAGCCCAGCCCCCCGGCGATGGGGGCCAGGGCGTCGAACATGTCGTTCTCCCGCACACCCCAGGTTCTCAGCAGGGAGTATCCCTCGGTGCCGGCGCCATGGACTCCCAGGGCCTCCAGGCAGCGGTCCAGCAGGCCGCGCACCTCGGCGGGAACGCCGGGAAGGCAGACGATGCCCGAGTCCCCGGAACGGAGCACCACTCCAGGGGCGACGCCCACGGCGTTCTCCACCGGCCTGGCGCCCCGGGGAAGGTCCGCCTGCCCCAGCGCAGACCGGGGGCACTCCCTTCCCAGGTCCTCCATCCTGGCCCTGACCATGGCCTCCGCCTCTGGGCTCCTCTCCAGGGGCAGGTCCAGGGCCCTGGCCACCGCAGGCAGAGTCATGTCGTCATCGGTGGGGCCCAGTCCTCCGGTGGTGACCAGGAGGCGGCCGGGCTCCAGCAGGTTGCGGACCGCAGCAGATATTGCGTCCAGGCTGTCCGCCACCGTCCTGGCCTCCACCACGGCAATGCCCCGGGCGGAGAGGGCGCGGGAGACCTGCATCAGGTTCGCGTCCCTGGTGCGGCCCTCCAGCAGCTCGTCGCCCACGGTCAGGACAGCCGCGCTGTCAGGAGAGAACGGCATGCATCACCCATCCCAATGCGATCACCGCCACCGCCATGACGCCGGCGGCCAGGTCGTCCAGCATTATCGAGGCGGGCCCGCTGCGTCTGTCCAGGGCGGAGACGGGCCAGGGCTTCAGTATGTCGAAGATTCTGAACAGCACAAGGGCGGCCAGAACCCCCCAGCCGCCGTACATGTACCAGGCCGGAATGCAGGCCAGCCAGCAGCCCACGAACTCGTCGATGGTAACCCGGGAAGGATCTCCCCCCCAGTCCGGCACCACCTGCACGCAGGAGTGGAAGCCGGCGGCCGCCGACCCGGCCAGGACCAGGAGCATGCCCCACCAGTCCAGCACCGGCGCGGCCAGCATGAACAGCCCGGCGGCCACCAGGCTGCCCACGGTTCCCGGGGCGAAGGGGAAGTAGCCGGTGAAGAAGGTTGTGGCGGCCAGCCTGGCCAGCAGGGGAGCACGTCTGCGTCTGCGGATCACTGCAGCAGCCTCCTGACCACCGACCCGTTGCGCCAGAAGTAGTCGATTCCCGATATCAGTGTCAGGGCCACAGCCAGGATCAGCAGGCCCAGGGACACCTGCACCAGGGGCACGGTTCGGCCGGCGTAGCCGGCGGTCTGGAGCACCGAGACCAGCAGGTAGCCGAATATGGCCGCCATCTGGGTGGTGGTCTTCCATTTGCCCAGTCGGGAGGGCAGTATGAGTATTCCCGCATAGGCGGCAATGGCCCGCAGTCCTGTGACCAGCAGCTCACGGCCGATGATCAGGTACGCCGACCATACGGGCACCAGGCCGATCTGTACCAAGCCGATGAGGGCCACCGAGACCAGGAGCTTGTCCGCCAGGGGATCCAGGAACTTGCCCAGGTTGGTGACCCAGCCGTACTTGCGGGCCAGGTAGCCGTCGTAGAGGTCGGTGATGGAGGAGAGGCTGAACACCCCCAGGGCAGCGATGCGAAAACCGGTCCTCTCGTCCAGCAGAAGGACCATGAAGACCGGGCTGAGCAGCATCCGCAGGATGGTGATGCGGTTCGGCCAGTTTAGAGCCATTACCCTCCGTCAGGCCTTCTGTCGTCCCTTGAACGCCTGGGTGAGGGTGTTCGCGTCCGCGAACTCCACCGAGGCTCCGGACGGCAGGCCGCGGGCCAGCCTGGTCACCTCCAGGCCCATCTCCCCCAGGGTCCGGGAGAGGTAGGAGCAGGTGGCCTCGCCGTCGGCCGTGGCGTCCAGGGCCAGTATGACCTCCGACGCCTCCACCTCCCGGACCATCTCCCGGAGGCGGTCCACCCCCAGCTCCCTGGGACCCATCCCGTCCAGGGGCGCCAGCAGCCCGTGCAGGACGAAGTAGTAGCCGCCGAACAGGCCCGCCTCGTCGATGGAGCGAAGGTCGGCCGGGCTCTCCACCACGCAGACGATGCTCTGGCGGGAGGCATCGCGGCACACGTCGCAGAGCGTGTGCTCGGTGAGGTTCCTGCACCGCCGGCACTCCCCCACCTTCCGGCAGACCTCCGACAAGGCCTCGGCCAGGTCCCCGGCCATCTCCCGGTCGTCCACCAGGCTGAAGGCCAGTCTGAGAGCCGTCTTGCGGCCGATTCCGGGCAGACGGGCCAGCTGCGATACCAGCCTGTCGAAGAGGTCGGAGCTCACATCATCCCCCCCAGTCCGCCCATGGGCATGCCCAGCTCCTTCATCTTCCGCTCGGACAGCGCCCGGCTCTTCTCCGAGGCGTCCCTTACGGCGGCCATAACCAGGTCCTCCAGCATCTCCACGTCCTCCGGGTCCACCGCCTCGGGGTCTATGGATATGCCCACCATCTCGGCCCGGCCGTTGACTACAGCCTTGACCATTCCGCCTCCGGCCGAGCCTTCCACCCGGGCCTCCTCCAGTTCCTCCTGCACCTTCGCCAGGCCCGCCTGCATCTGCTGGGCCTGCTGCAGCATCTTTCGCATCTGCTTGTTCAAGACTGCACCCGCCTTCGCAACCTGGGGGCCGTCGCGGAATGGCCGCGGTCAGCCCCGATCTCTGGGAATGGCGTCGAAGAGGCCGAAGACCTGCCGGTTCTTCTCCTCCTCGCGCTCCCTGGTCTCTCTCTCCTCGTCGGTCTCCCCGGCACTCCCGACCTCCTGGACCGGCGGCCTCTCTTCTTCAGGGGACGTCTCATCCGCATCCGCTTCGGTCTCCGGGGGCTCCTCCGCAGCTTCTTCCGAGGCCGGCGTTTCCGCCGGAGGCTTCGAGGCCCCCGCGCCCGAGGGCGGGAGGCTGTCTATGGCCAGTGCCTGGGCCAGCCTGGACGCGGTCATGACCGCCGTCTCCAGGGCCACCCTGGGCAGAGAGTCGCGCCGGGCCTCCCGGGAGGCGGCGCCCAGGATGCGGATCAGGTTGAGCACCGTGAGCTCGTCGGTGAGCTCGGCCAGGCGGCGGAAGGCGTCGGCCTCCGCGTCCGAGACCCCCTCCAGGCCGGAAGGGGCGCCGGCGGCCACCAGCATCAGGTTGCGGAGGTAGGCTACCAGGGAATCCAGCAGCTCCACGGAGTCATGGCCCCGGGACATGGCTCCCGCCACGCTCTCCAGCGCTCCCGCCGAATCTCCGCGAAGCATGGCGGAGACTATGGCCTCCAGGAGGTCTGCGCCCACCAGTCCCAGCAGCTCGGATACCACGTCGGCATCTATGGGGCCCCCGGCGTAGGAGACCAGCTGGTCCATGATGGACAGGGCGTCCCTCATGCTGCCTCCGCCGGCCCGGCAGACCATGAGCAGGGCTCTCCTGCCGATCTCGATGCCCTCCCGGGAGGCCTCGCCGCTTATGTAGTCGGCCATCACGGCGGAGGGTATCCGCCGGAAGTCGAATCGCTGGCACCTGCTGAGTATGGTGGCCGGCACCTTGCGGGGAGCGGTGGTTGCGAAGATGAAGACCACCTGCTCCGGGGGCTCTTCCAGTATCTTCAGCAGGGCGTTGAAAGCCTCGTTGGTGAGCATGTGGACCTCGTCGATGATGTAGACCTTGTACCGGCCCGAGGACGAGGCGTACCTCACCTTCTGGCGGAGCTCCCGGATCTCGTCTATGCCCCTGTTGCTGGCACCGTCTATCTCCATGACGTCAAGGTGGTTCCCCCGGGTGATCCCCACGCACGCCTCGCACTCGCCGCAGGGGTCGGGGGTCGGTCCCCGGCTGCAGTTGAGGGCCTTGGCCAGTATGCGTGCGGTTGTGGTCTTCCCCACTCCCCTGGGTCCGGTGAAGAGGTAGGAATGCCCGACCCTGCCGCTCTTGATGGCGTTGCGGAGGGTGACCGTTACGTGGTCCTGGGCCAGAACCTGGTCGAATGTCTGAGGACGCCACTTCCGCGCGAAGACCAGATAGCCCAAGGGAACTCCTTTCCGTCCGGTGGATGGCTGTGGCGGCCGTACGGCCCGGTTCGACACCCCGGACGCCGTCTTCCCCGGCAGCCGGCTCAGAACAGGTTGTACCGCGTCGCCCGGTGACTGCCGCTTACCGCTGCTACCTTCCGGTCCTGACGGGATTCACGGGCCACCGCCGCGCGGCTCCTGCTCATCATCACTGCTTACCGGTTCCGTCCGACGCCAGGCAGTGCCTCGCCGGGTGTTCGGTCCCGCTATAGCGGATTGCGGGTACAGGGCACCGCTGGCTCCCCACCTAGTACGGCCGGGCATGAATATATGGCCAGGAGGTGGCTAGTCCAAAGACCCCGGGACCACCACCAGGCGGTAGAGCGAGGAGTCGGCAATGGCGGGAACCCCCGGGGGGAGATCGCCGATGCAGGCGCTGGGCTCGTCCTGCAGCTCCCGGCTGCCGTTGACGAAGAGCGGGTAGCGTTCGGTCCACGGGGCCCCCCCGGCCACGCTGGTCTCTGTCTCCACTATCACGGCTGTGCTCCCTGCGGCCTCCGGCTCCAGCTCCTCCAGCCAGCGTGAGAAGGCGGCCACCCGGTCGCTGCGCACTGCCACCACCCCCCTCACCTCCACGAAGCTGTCGATCCCCGCCGCCGCAGCCAGACCAGCAGCCAGCGAGTCCATCAGGGTATCGGAAGCCAGGCCGTAGACGGCACCTCCGAACCGCTCCCACCGGGGGTCGGGGGTGCCGGCCAGCGTCTGCCGGAAGGTGTCGGGGGCCAGGTCCAGGGAGTCGTCCGCCAGCACCAGCACGCTGACGGGAAGCTCCGGCCCGGGGGGCGAAGGCTGGGTGTCTGCAGGTGCCGCCGGCTCAAGGGGCATCACCACCTCGGTGGTGCCGGGGCCGGTCTCCCGCTCCGCCGGCCCTTCGCAGCTCACCAGCCTGACGACCAGGTAGACAAGGCCCGCCAGCACCGCGGCGGTGAGCAGGAAGGGGAGGGCCCCCAGGATCCTCCTCCTGCTCAGCCTCCACCTTCTTGCGGCCAGGAAGCAGACCGAGGCCAGGGCCCCGCCCTGCCGCCGGAACCTGAGCCTGGCCTTTCCGGACAGATGCATGAGGCCCTCCCGACCGCAGGCTCCCGAGGCGATGTCCCCGGGTTCCAGCCGCAGCCAGGCTCCCGCCGTCAGCAGCAGCACCGCCTCCCCCGGCGACATGCGTAGCTCGGCGGTATCCGGGGCAGCTCTGCGCTCCCCCAGGTGGGCGGTCAGGTCCCGCGACCGCTCCACGAACCCCGGAGATTCGGCACCCAGGCCCATCTGGACCGCCAGGGTGTGCTCCCGTCCCACCTGCTCTGCGGAGTCCCGGGAAATCCGGTAGATGCGGCAGTTACCTCTGTGAGCCAGCCAGACCCTGTCCCCAAGATAGGCGGCGGCGGCTATGGAGCAGCCCTGGAGGCCGGCATCACGGATCCTCTCCGAGGCCTCTTCTACGGCGTCGGCAAGGGCTTCTCCCACGCCGTAGGCGACGCCCTCGCCGAAGATGTCGCGCACCGTGGAGACCGCCAGCGAGGCGGAGCGGTCGTCCCCGGGCAGACCCTCGGCAACCGCCACCAGCCCCGCGAAGGGATGGCCCGGCTCCACGCTCTCGGCCGCCATGGATCTCTGGTACCTGCTGCGGCCTCTCTGGACCAGGCAGGAGGCGGAGATGGAGGGAGGCAAGTCAGCTCTCAATGGCGGACCTCCCTTGCCTCTCCGCGGGTGTCATGGAAGGGGTGGTGGAGATGAGCGGGATCGAACCGCCGACCTCTGCCTTGCGAAGGCAGCGCTCTGCCAACTGAGCTACATCCCCACGCAGGGCTGCAATATTGCCCATCCGAACCGAGAGGTGCAAGCCCCTGTCAGCAGGAGATGAGCACCCGGCCCTCTCCGGAGGCCAGAAGGAATCCCTCCCCGGCATTCTCTGCGGGTTCCAGCTCCACATCGCCCTCCACGGCCACGATGGACTCGCCGGCAATCCTCAGGCAACCGTCACCGCCGGTGCAGCTGAGCCACCTGAAGCGGCCCCCGGCCAGAACAGCCAGGCTGCCCTCTCCGCCCACTCCGGACAGGCCGTTCTCGTCGGCTTCCTCGAGCTCCACCGAACTCTGACGCAGCGCCAGGCGGCAGGGACGGACCCGCAGCCCGTCGGAGGCGCTGAGGGAAACGGGAACGGCGGCTCCATCCCCAATCCATGCCCTGCCCGAGCCCCGCAGCAGCGTCATGCCGTCCTCCTCGGAGGCCTCCAGCGACCCGTCCGCGGCGGCCAGGAAGCCCGGCTCCACAATGACCTCGGCGTCTTCGAGGTACACTACCGCCACGTTCTCGCGGGCAGGCCTGTGGCATACAACGCCGGCCTTCGGCCCGGCTGGCGCCTTCTCTTCGGCCGGCTCCTCCTCCGGCTGGAGGCCTTCCTCCTCCGAAGGCTCCTCCGCCTGTTCCGCGGTCTCTTCGGGCTCCTCCCCGGCTTCCCCGGCCTCCTCCTTCTTCCCGGGTCCTCCGCCGAATATGGCCGACAGCGAGGGGCCGGCCTTCTTCTCCCCGGCCTCGGCTACCTCCTCGGCGGCCTCCTCCGGCTCCTCTTCTTCGGCCCCGGCGCCGGCTCCGCCGAAGATAGCCGCCAGGGAGGGACCCGCCTTCTCTTCAGCAGGCACCTCTTCCTCGGCGGGCTCCTCTTCCTCGGGGGCCTCTTCCTCGGCGGGCTCCTCTTCCTCGGGGGCCTCTTCCTCG
>Ga0207797_1000938_pt1 | contig 21655 bp, 19 predicted proteins | sample PRCRCaboRojoPR_6_FD_187275 | JGI IMG/M metagenome (GOLD analysis project Ga0207797, IMG submission 187275) | Marine sediment microbial community from Cabo Rojo, Puerto Rico - PR CR 10% Liquid 1 (SPAdes) | ecosystem: Environmental > Aquatic > Marine > Coastal > Sediment | place: Cabo Rojo, Puerto...
CCCTGTACGGTGATCCCATTCCCAGCGTGGTAGAGTTTGTTTCGTAGGCCATGGAAGTATTGCACGTGCCCCAGGTCGATTCCTTTGAGGCGGTCCCCCGCTGTCTTTGCTGCAGTCTCTACCCCTCTCACCAAGTCGTGGAAGCTTCCCTCAGTTGCCTTCTTTCTGGCACCGTATGGCATATCGGTCTTGGTGGTTTCTTCAGGCAACAACAGGAAGACTTTGAAGAGCGTCTCTACACCGACATCCAGGAGCAGGAAGCCGACAATCTGGTCAAACTCAGACGATCTGTGTAGATGATCTAGGGCGTATTGGATTAGCTGTCCTGGGAACAACTGCCAGGGATGACGGGTTTTCATAGTCGATGCTGGAAGGGAGCTGCTATGCTGGGTTGTTGATTGCATCCTGATTCTACATCAAAAGCTGTATCCGTCAAATGGCGAAAGCCCCCAACCTCTCTGACGCAGGTGGGGGCTTCCGGACATCGTTGTTAGCTAGCTCTTAACGACTTGGGGCTTAGACCCAGCCGCGGAGCTTGCAGACCTCGGCGACGCGGCCGACGGCGACGATGTAGGCGCCCATGCGGTTCTTGACGCCGTACTGCTGCGCCGTCTCGTGCACGGCGTGGAAGGCGGCGGTCATCTTCTTGTCCAGGCGTTCGTGGACGGTCTCCTCATCCCAGTAGTAGTCGTAGGCGTTCTGCACCTGCTCGAAGTAGGAGACGGTCACGCCACCGGCATTGCACAGGAAGTCGGGAATCACGTAGATGCCCTTCTCGTGCATGATGTCGTCGGCCTCAGGCGTCGTGGGTCCGTTCGCGAACTCGGCGACGACCTTGGCTTTGACGTTGCCGGCGTTGGCCTCCGTGAGCTGGTTCTCGAGCGCCGCCGGGATCAAAACGGTGACGTCGAGCTCCAGGAGCTCATCGTTGGTGATGTTCTCGGCACCGGGGAAGTCGATCACCGATCCCGTCTGCTGCTTGTGGGCCTTCACCTCGTCGGAGTCGAGGCCGTCGGGATTGTAGATGGCGCCGCTGGAGTCGGAGACGGCGACGATGTTAAGGCCCAGCAGTTCCTCGCCCAGGCTGTGACCGAAGGAACCCGCATTACCATAGCCCTGCACGGCGGCGGTGGCCCCCTCCAGCTCTATGTCGAGCACCTTGCCGGCCTCGCGGATGGCGAACATCCCCCCGCGGGCTGTGGCGTCGCCACGGCCTCGGGAGCCGCCCAGGGGAATGGGCTTGCCCGTGATGACGCCGGGCACATTGTGGCCGCGGAGGAAGGAGTACTCATCCATCATCCAGGCCATAATCTGCGGGTTGGTGTAGACGTCGGGAGCGGGGACGTCGGACTCCTCCCCGATGATTCTCCCTACCTGGCGGATGTAGGCGCGGCTCAGTCGTTCCAGTTCCCTTTGGGACATCTCCTTGGGGTTGCAGATCACGCCGCCCTTCCCGCCGCCGAGAGGGAGATCAACGACGGCCGTCTTCCACGTCATCCACGCTGCCAAAGCGCGCACCGTGTTGATGGTCTCCTCGGGGTGGAAGCGGAGCCCACCTTTCGTTGGCCCGAGGGCATCGTTGTACTGGACGCGGAAGCCGCGAAAGACCTTGACGCTGCCGTCATCCATCGGCACGGAGAGGGTAACGTGGAGCTCACGCAACGGCCAGCGCAGGAGCTCATGCGTCGCCGGGTCCAGATCCATGATATCGGCGGCCTCATCCAGCTGTTGCTGCGCGATGGCGAAGGGGTTTCGTTCTGACATTAGGGTTTCCTCCGTCTAAGTCTGTGAGTGCTTTGCAGCCGAAGGGACGTTCGGCTGTACCATAATATGTCTTGAGAACTTCGGCGACGCGACCCGGGCCTTCGGAGAGCCCTCCGACCCGACGACGGGCACGTCCTCTGCTCCCTGCATGGTGCTTATTTGACCAGCTTGTACAGTTCTTCTACACAGGAAACGAAACGAGGCTAGCCTCTATGTCCTTGGTCGCTAGCCTCGTCTGGTCTCCAGCTGTCTGATGAGCATCTCTCGGGCCAACTGGGGGTTCGCCTTCCCTCGGGTGGCCCGCATCACCTGGCCGATGAACCAGCCCACGACCTGTTCCTTGCCGCTAAGGTACTCCTTGACTTGCTCCGGGTTCTGATCCACCACCTGGATGACGATCTCCTGCAGCCTCTCCTCGTCCGATATCTGAGCCAGGCCCCGTTCCTCGACGATGCTCTGAGCGTCGCGTCCGGTGGCCGCCATCTCCTCCAGGACATCCTTCCCGGTGCTCTGATTGATCGTCCCTCGTTCGACCAGCGTGATCAGCGCCGCCAGCTCCTCTGGCGAGATCTGAATCTGGTCGATGGGATGGTCGGCTTCTTTCATAAGACGGAACAGCTCGCCCGTGATCCAGTTGGCGGCCTTCTTCGGGTCGGCGCCCGCCGCGACTACGCGCTCGAAGTAGTTGGCCACGTGTTTGTCGTCGACCAACAGCTGGGCGTCATAATCGCTCAGCTCATACTGGACGACGAAGCGGGTCCGTTTCTCCCGGGGCAACTCCGGCAGCTGGCTGCGCAGCTGCTTCACCTGCTCGCGCCGGATCTCCAGCGGTGGGATGTCGGGCTCGGGGAAGTAGCGGTAGTCCTGAGCGAACTCCTTACCTCGTTGGGGCACGGTGACGCCGTCACCCTCGTTCCAGCCCATAGTCTGCTGCTCGATCTGGCCTCCGTCTTCCAGGACGGCGATCTGGTGATCGATCTCGTACACGATGGCGTCATAGAGGGCACGGAAGGAGTTGAGGTTCTTGACCTCGTGTCGGGCTCCCAGCTGCTCGGTCCCTGCGGGACGGACGCTCACGTTGGCCTCGAAGCGCATAACGCCTCTCTCCATGTTGCCGGAGTTGACGTCGAGGTAGACCAAGAGGTCGCGCAGGGCCTCGCCGTAGGCGCGCGCCTCGTCGGCCGAGCGCATATCGGGCTCGGAGACGATCTCCAGCAGCGGCACGCCAGCGCGGTTGAGGTCGACTCTGGTGACGCCGTCCACGTGGTAGAGCTTGCCAGCGTCCTCCTCCAGGTGGGCGCGGCGAATGCGGACCCTCCGCTCATCGCCCTCGACCTCGAAAACCAGGTAGCCGTCGACGGCGATGGGGAGGGCGTACTGCGAGATCTGGTAGCCCTTGGGCAGGTCAGGGTAGAAATAGGACTTGCGGGCGAAGCGATTGAGGGGCGGGACGTCGCAGTGGAGGGCGAGCCCAGTCTGGATGGCGATCTCGACGGCGCGTTGGTTGACCACGGGCAGCACCCCAGGCATCGCCGTGCAGATGGGGCAGACGTAGACGTTGGGCTCCAGATCGCCGGTGTCCTCCACCACCGGACACCCGCAGAACATCTTGGATTGAGTGTGGATCTGAGCGTGAACTTCCAGGCCGATGACGGGTTCGTAGCGGGTCACGTTCCTACTTCACTCCTGCCTGACCGTTGAGAGGCTTTGCCCGTGCGGCTGCCGCACGAGTTTCGCGCTCCGTCGATGTGTCTTCTGCCAAGCTCCTCTGGCTCTTCGCGATTATGTCACGCCATGATTATAGCGTATTCTGGGCTCCGTGCCACAGGGCTCTAGCCGTGCCGTCGCATGAAGCGATGGAGGCGTTCCAGCGCTTGCTCGATCTTCTCGTACGCCGTGGCGTAGGAGCAGCGCACGTAGCCTTTGCCGGCCTCGCCGAAGGCGCTCCCGGGGACGACCGCAACCCGTTCCTCGTGGAGGAGAGTCTCAGCGAACTGATTGTCGTCCATGCCGGTGACCTGTATGGAGGGGAAGGCGTAGAAGGCGCCCTGCGGCTCGAAGCAGTCGAGCCCCAGCTCGTTGAGCCCCTCGACAATGAGGCGACGGCGGCGGTCGTACTCGGCCACCATCTCTTGGACGAAGGGCTCTCCCTCTTCTAAGGCGGCCAGCGCGCCGTACTGGGAGACGGTGGGGGCGCACATAATGGTGTACTGGTGTACCTTTCGCAGCTGTCCCAGGATCTCGGCCGGGGCGGCGATGTACCCGATGCGCCAGCCGGTCATAGCGTAGGCCTTGGAGAAACCCTGCAGCAGGATGGTGCGGCTGTACATACCTGGCAGGCTGGGGAAGCAGACGTGTTCGGTGCCGTAGACGAGCCGATCGTAGATCTCGTCGGAGATGACGAGTAGGTCGTGCTGCTTGGCCAAGGCAGCGATCTCGTTGAGGCGCTCGCGGCTCATCACCGCGCCGGTCGGGTTGTTGGGATAGCCGATCAACAGGGCTTTGGTGCGCGGCGTGATGGCCGAGGCGATCTCCTCGGCCGTGATCTGGAAGTCGTTCTCCACCCTGGTGGGCACGATGACGGGCTTGCCTCCGGCGAAAGTGACCTCTGGCGCGTACGAGACGAAGCAGGGCTCAGGGACGATGCATTCATCCCCAGGATCGAGGGTGGCGGCCAACGCCAGGTAGAGGGCCTCGGAGACCCCGACGGTGACCAGGATCTCGCTAGCCGGATTGTAGGTCTGGTCGTATCTGGCATCCAGATGATCGGCGATGGCGCGCCGCAGGGCCATCAGACCCGAGTTTGAGCTGTAGTGGGTCTCCCCACGCTCCAAGGACTCGATGCCGGCCCGGATGATCGGCTCCGGCGTGTCGAAGTCAGGCTCGCCGATGCCGAGGCTGATGACGTTTTCCATGGTGGCGGCGATGTCGAAGAAGCGGCGTATGCCCGAGGGGGAGACATCTTTGATGCGCTCTGATACGAGATTGCTGACGCGATGCATTGAAACGCCTCCGTGTTGTTTATTATGTCTATCGTTTCCCGGGACCTGCGGTGGCTGCCTCAGGTCTCGAAGACCAGCTCTGGGCGCTCGTCCCACATCAGCTCCGCCACGCCGCGGAACCGGCCGTCGGCGACAATGGGGACGAGGACGATGCTCTCAGCGAGGCCGTCCTCCTTTGTCTGATGGTAACGGGTCGGTGCTAGATCACCGGCGCGGTAGCGGGCATAGAGCGCTTCGATCTTCGCCTGGGAGGCGGGGTTGTGACAGTCGTGGATGTCCGTGCCAAGCAACGCCTCTCCGCCGCGATCGCCGTAGTGCTCGATGGCCCGATCGTTCAGGAAGACGATGCGCCCGGTCTCGTCGGCGATGGTGATGACCGCGCGCAGGCCCTGGAAGAGCGTGCCCAGCTCCTTCCGATCGATCAACCTTTGATCCTTCCTCGATTCATGCCTCGTCTTTGCCGCGCGTGAGCAGCCAGAAGCCCAGTCCGACGCCAGCGGCCAAAACGGCCAAACCAGCGGCGGTCGCCACCGTCTGCCTCTCCATACCGGGCATGACGGCGCCCCGCAGCCCGGCCTCGGCGCCGTATTCACTGAAGAGCTGGCCCCATTTGGTCTCCAGCGCTTTCTCCACCCGAGGACGTCCCACGAAGGGATACCAGTAGACGTTGTGGTAGAAGTTGCTGGCGAAGTAGGACCAAGGCACGAGGGGGGAGCGGAGGAGCAGCCCCTCCAGCGGCTTGAGGGGCCCATGGTAGATGGCGTGCTGGCCGCGGCTGGCGAAGGTGTCCTCCTGGACGAAGTCCCAGTCCTGGGCCATCACCCAGTCGCGGTCCTCACCGACGATCTTGATCTGCTCGGGATCGCCAACGCCCAGCCCCTTGTCGTGCGCGATGCGGATGAAGGGGATCTCCAGGGGGTCAAACCCCTGCAGATGGGCCGACATCGCGTCGATGGCCACCTGATCGGCCGAGGCGAGAAGGATGTCCTTCTCGTGCCAGCGCATGGCGCGGGGGCCAGGGCCGTCCCCAGCGAAGGTGCCGTCCATCACGGCGAAGATCCCGGGATGGATGTCCTGCTGGATCATCAGGAGGTCGACCAGCGTCTCGTGGATGTCGGCGTGCGTCCAGTGGCGCTTTCGCCCCAGGAGCCCGCCGAAGGCGTTCTTCATCGCCCCGGTGATGGTCGTGAAGACGTGGGTCTTGACGGTGGGGAGCTGGATGATGTTGCGGCCGATCAGAAGCTCGGGGATGTAGATCCCTTCGGGATAGATCTGGTCGAGCACTAGGAACGGTTCAGGGGGCTCATAGCGAACCCAGTTGTACTGAGGCTCGAAGAGGTGGACGTTGCGAATGCCGTAGGTATCGACGACGAACTTATGCTTGTTGTTCCGCTCACCGACGTGTGCATCGACAACGACCGTGTCGTTGTGAGCGGCAATCAGGTTCTCATACCCGGCAGTGCGCAGGCCGCGTATGACGCCCTCCAACTGCCAGGGTGTGGTCGAACAGGCGGGGTACCACGTCTGCCAGGAGATGTTGATCTTGAGGATCGTCTCCTTCTCTTGTGGCAGCGCGTCGCGGACACCCGCCAGCTCCATCAGGCGGGCGTAGTCCTCAAGCACCGTATCTGGACTGGTCTTGAGGATCGCCACTTTGCCCCGTCCAGGGAATTCCTTGGTCATCGTTCCTCCGCTAAAATGGTCGTCCGGCGCTCGGCCGGGCGAGATTGACGAGATGGTGGGGCCTGCTTCCCCTCCAGGGCGATTGTACCACGCTTCAGGATGAGGTCAACGATGCGCGGCTCAGCGTGCCGTTGATGCGCGGTGAATTACACGACGCGGGGCACCCGGGCCAGGATCTCCGAGACGACCTCATAGTTGATGGTATCCAGCCATTTCGCGACCTGGTCGGCCGTGATCTCGTCGTCGCCCTGCCGACCGATGAGGACCACCTCGTCTCCCACGCGTACGTCCGGGATGTGGTCGACGCTGATCATCGTCTGATCCATGCAAACCCGGCCTACGATAGGGGCGCGCTGTCCGCGCACCAGGACGGCCTTCCAGCGGGTGGGCGCCCGTCGGAAGCCGTCGGCGTAGCCCACCGGAATGACGGCAATGGTCTCCTCCTCGGTGGTCCGGTAGGTGTTGCCGTAGCTGACGTAGCTCCCGGCTGGCAGGGTCTTGACCTGGGCCACGCTCGTCTTCCACGTCAGCGCTGGGCGAGAGCCTGGGGGGAGGGGCACGTGGGGCGAGGCCTGGAGCCCGTACATAGCGAGACCGACGCGCACCACGTCGAAATGGGACTCGGGGAGGCGCAAGGTGGCGGACGAGTTAGCGCAGTGGACCTTATCGAAGGTGACCCCGATCCGTTCGAGACGGGCCAGCACGTCGCGGAATCGGTCGAGCTGCCAACGCGTGTAGTCGAGGCTCTCTTCATCGGCGACGGAGAAATGGGTGAAGATGCCCTCCATCTCCAGGCGGGGGAGGTGGCGGACCTTCTCCACGAACGGGACGACCTGATCGGGCAGCAGCCCAAGGCGCCCCATGCCCGTGTCCACCTTGATGTGGACGCGGGCCGTGCGGCGGAGATCCTCGGCAGCCCGGCTATAGAGGCGGGCTACGTCGGCGTCGTAGACGGTGAGCGTGACGTCGTGAAGGAGCGCCTCCTTGGCCAACCAGGCGGGGGTGTACCCGAGGACGAGAATCGGGGCCTCGATCCCCACGTCTCGCAGCCGGATCGCCTCGTTGACGGAGGCGACGCCGCAGGACGCCGCACCGTTGTTGAGGGCGGTGCGGGCTGCCTTGATGGCGCCGTGGCCGTAGGCGTCGGCCTTGAGCACGGCCAGGAGATCCACCGAGGGCCCGACGCGCTCCTTGATCTGGCGGACGTTCTGGGCCACAGCCTCCAGGTCGACCTCCAGCCAGGTGGGGCGGTTGGGTCGCACGGCCTGCACCTTGAGCCCCTTCAGCCGACGGACCAGTTGCTGGCTGTCGGCCGGTTCGCGCAGCAGCTGCTCCACCACGCGCTCCAGGTGGGTCTCGACGTCCCCCTTGACCAGCACGACGTCTCCGGAGGCAAGCCGGGGCGTAAGCTTGCGGATCACGTCCTGGGCGGTGTGGGTGATGATGATCTGATGGCGAGGGAGCCCGACCTCCTCGGCTTTCTCGGCGGTCCAGACCGCTCGCTCCCCCTTGGTGATCAGAAGGTCGACGGAGGCGGCGGCAGCCTCCCCGACCTCCCGGTGTCCCTCAACCGTGTAGCTGCCCAGCTGAGCCATGTCCCCCAGAACCGCTATGCGGCGCTTCGCAGGGTGGTGGGCCAGGGTGGAGAGCGCCTGCAACGCGCTCGTGGGGTTGGAACCGGCGGTTCCGTCGAGCAGGATAGCGCCCTTGATCCCCTCCAGCCTTCGCAAGCGGCCCGGGCCAGGCCGCAGGCCCTCAATGGCGTCCAGCACGTCGCGCCAGGGGATCTGGTAACTCATACCGACGGCGATGGCTGCGAGAACGGCATAGGCTTGATGGCGGCCCAGGAGATGGCTTCGCACCTCCGACTTGGGCGGGTAGCCAGGGATGCCCAGCCCGGTGGTCCCGGGGATGTGGACCACGAACCTGAGGCCATCGGCATCGACGCGGAGGTCGGAGGCGACGATGTCGGCATCGGGGCTGAGGCCATAGGTGATCACGTCCGCCTTTGTACGCCCCCGCATCGCTCGCACACGGTGATCGTCGTAGTTGAGGACGGCCGTGCCCGTGGCGGGGAGGAGCTCAATAAGCTGGCCCTTCTCCAGCGCGATCTCCTCAAGGCTATTCAAATAGGCCAGGTGAGCGCGATCGACGGAGGTGACGACGCCGGTCTGGGGCCGGATCAGCTCGGTCATGGCGGCGATCTCGCCGAAGGCGTGGGCGGCCATCTCCAGGACCGCGACGTCGTGTCGGGACGTGAGCTTCTCCAGAGAGAGGGGTAGCCCGAAGGCGTTGCTCAACCCCGGGGGATTGGAGAAGACCCCATGGTGCGTTGAGAGGACGGCGGAGATGGCACGGCAGGCGTCGGTCTTGCCCGTCGAGCCGGTGACGCCTATCGCATCGGGCTCGTACTTGCGCAGGACGTAGGCGGCCCAGTCCGTCAGAGCGACGCGGGTGTCCGGGACGACGAGGCAGGGAACGGTGGGATTCGACGGTGGGAACTGACAGAGCACGCCCCCGGCGCCCTGAGCGATGGCGTCGGCGACGTAGTCGTGGCCATCGCCACCCTCAGTCTTGACGGCGACAAAGAGTTCCCCGGGTGCCAGACGCTGGGAGTTGTAACAGAAGGCCGGGAAGCTGGTGGGCGTGGCGGCCCCCACGAGCTGCGCACCGGTCGCATCCAGGAGATCGTCCAGGTGAATCATAGTCGTTGCAAGACTCGATTATAGCACCACGCCATGGCGATGGCAAACAGCGTCTTTCGTTGTCGTTTCGCCTGCCCTGTGCTATCATTCTTTGACATAGGTGAGCGTGTTCTGTCCGATGACGGGACGAGGAGCGAACTTAGAACCCATGGACATTCGTCGAGCGACGTTGGATACCTGCGCGGCCGCGACCGGGACGGTGGTCGTGATCGACGTGTTGCGGGCGTTCACCACTGCTGCCTTCGCCTTCGCTGCCGGGGCCGAGGCCATCACCGTGGTCGGAGGGGTGGAGGAGGCCTTCTCTCTGCGCGATGAGCATCCTGATTGGTTGATAATGGGGGAGAAGGGTGGGCTGCGTGTCGAAGGCTTCGACTTTGGCAACTCACCGGCTCCGTTTCTGGGCCAAGATTTGACCGGGCGACGCCTGATCCAGCGCACCAGCTCCGGGACGCAGGGCGTGGTACGGAGCGGGAACGCGGATTGGGTGCTGACGTCGAGCCTCTGCTGTGCTCGCGCGACGGTCGAGCAGATCGCGCGGTTGCGGCCGGAGCGGGTGACGATGGTGATCACCGGATCCCACGCTGGCGGCCTGGGCGACGAGGATCTGGCTTGTGCTGACTATCTGGAGGCGTTGATGCGAGGCAGGTCGATCGACGTTCAGCACGTGATTGAGCGGGTGCGGGCGTCGCGGGCGGGACAGAAGCTCACCGATCCCAAGCGCCCTCAGTTCTCGGCGGCGGATGTGGCGTACGCGGTGGACGTGAATCGATTCACCTTCGCCATGATGGTGACGCGCGAGGATGACCACCACGTGATGAGACCTGTGTGGCCGAGGTAGAGGAGCTGCGGATGGTGATAGCGTCTCCTGTGCGGCAGCGAGCGTGAGAGCGGGACGGAGGCTGTGGGGTTTGCGGTCAGGGGTGAGATAGGCAGATTCCGCCTCTCTCCTGGATGCAGTTCGTCGACCTGTTCGACGAAGGGAGACGGCACGGGGGGACGATCGATCCGGAGGGGATCAGCTACGTCCCGGACCCGGCGGATCGAGTTTTCGCTGCGCTGGCGGAGGCGACCGGAGCGGCGCTGATCACCAACGACGAGGATCTGCTGGCCCGTCGCGACGAGGCAGATGCCACTATCGTGACGCCTGTAGAATTCCTTGGGCGTGGGCTGAACTGATAGCACGTGGTAGGAGAGCGAAAGGACCATGGCAGGGCAAGCACGACAGGAGCGCACAGCCGAGTTCTTCGATACCCGATCGGAGGGATACGACGCGGACAGCAACAGCGTCTACGTGGCGCGCGGCTGAGAGACGTTCTTGGAACGGATTCTACGCCTGGTGTGAGGACGTGTTGACGACCAGGACGTTTCGAGCGGAGATGGACGAGGAGGCGTAGCGATGCCCACCAATCTTCCTCCAGACTACTTTAAGATCGAAGAGGAGTTCCGGCAGGCGCGATCGAACGAGGAGAAGATCGCCCTTCTGAAGGAGATGATGAGCGTGGTGCCCAAGCACAAGGGCACCGACAGGCTACGCGCTGACCTGCGCAAGAAACTGGCGGCCTTGAAGCGGGCCCCGAAGGCACGGAAGGCCGTCGCCCGGTATGAATCCCCCTATCACATCGATCGGGAGGGTGCCGGGCAGGTGGTGCTGGTGGGCACGCCCAACACGGGCAAATCGGCCCTGTTGAGGGCCCTGACGAACGCGGAGCCCGAGGTGGCTCCCTACCCCTTCACCACTTGGACCCCCAGGCCTGGCATGATGCGCTTCGAGAACGTGCAGATCCAGTTGATCGACACCCCGCCTCTGAACGAGGAACACGTTGAGCCTGAGCTGATGAACCTGATTCGCCGGGTCGATCTGGTGCTCCTGGTGCTGGATCTGCAGGGCTATCCCATTCAAGCCTTTGAAGACGCGCTCGATCTCCTGGAGGCGTACCGGATAGTGCCTCTGCATCGCCAGGAGGATCTCGGGGACGAGAAAGGGTGGGCTCTCAAGCCTTTTCTGGTGCTGGTCAACAAGAGCGACGAACGGAGCGACGATGAGGACGTCGCCGTGCTCGGTGAACTTCTCGGGGAGGAGTGGACGGTGCTGCCAGTCTCGGCCGAGACGGGGAGGAACCTGGATCAGATGAGGCGGGCGGTGTTCGATAGGCTGGATATCATACGCGTCTACTCAAAACCGCCAGGGGAGGAACCGGATCGGAGCGCGCCGTTCGTGTTGGAGAAAGGGAGCACTGTTGAGGTCTTTGCGGCCAAGGTCCATCGAGACTTCCTGGAGACGCTGAAGACGGCTCGCATCTGGGGTGAGGGTGTGTATGAGGGACAGATGGTGGGTCGTGAGCACGTGCTGCACGATGGGGACATCGTCGAACTCCGGACCTAGGGGGTTGGAACGGGCGTCGTCACGCCTGCTCGATGAGCTCCCGCCGCTGCCTCTCGATCCTAGTGGCCCTCTCGCGGGTCTGCTGCAACTCCCTTCGGAGAGCTGTCAGGGTCGTGTCGACGCGGCGTCGCATCTCGGTGGTTCGACTCAGGGCGCTTTCTATCCTCGACTGTACGACCCAGTCGATGATAAGACCGTCAAAGACGTAATCGGCGAAGGTTTCGAACCCTCCCACGTCGATGCCGATTGAGATGTCGGACCTGAGATCATCGAGCTCTCGACGGAAGCGCCGCAGGTCCTGCTGCGCTCGGTGCGTCCAACGTCTGGCTTCGTCGACCCGGCCGTGTTTCGCTGCGGTGGTGAGCATCCCGCCCCCAAGAAGGTCAACCGTACCCCAGGTCTCGGCCCCTTGGAGAGCAGAGAGGGCGCTGTCAAGACTACTGAGGACCGCGCCGCCGGCGCTGATGGCCTCCTGCACCTCACGCACGTCTGATCGAGCGTCTGCCTGGGCTTCAGAGAGTTCGAGCAGCCGGCTCGCTGTCGCTCCATCGCTCCGACGCAGGATCTGCTCCTTGCGGCGAAGTAGCCCGTGGTAACGAGCTTCGACGTCGCCGAGCTGCTCCAGTTGACGCTGGAGCTGGGCAATCTCCTCCTCTAGCGCGGTGACAGCCTCCCTGGATTCGTCATACCTGAGCTTGGCGGCCAGAACGTCCTGTCGTTCCTTCTTGACTTGCTCCTCCTTGTCTCCGAGGATGGTGTGGAAGAGCCCGCGGAGGCTGAGCGCCTCCAGGGCCTCGACGTCAGCCCTTTCTACGCTTAGCCGGGCCTCGAGCTCCCATAGTTTCTCCCGTTGTCTCCGTAGACTCCGTCGGGCGCTGTCAAGGGAGCTCTCGACATCTCTCTTCCTCCTCAGATCCTCCTTCGCGGACATGATGTCCTGGGTCAGCTCCTCAAGCATGCTTTTCCAACGCCTCCATAATCTGCCGTACTCCCTCCTGGGGGGACATCTGCTCGGTGTCCACCACGACGGCGGGATCTGTCGGTGGCTCGTAAGGCACCTGTAGGCCCGGCACGGTCGTGGCCTGGCCCGCCAAAGCCTTCTCGTAGATCCCCTTCTCATCCCGTGCCATGCAAGTTTCCAAGGAACACTTGACGTAGACTTCGACGAAGCGCTCGACGGTCTGTCGAGCGTGATCTCGATAGCGACGTCGATTGGCCGTCGCGGCGATGAGGACGTTCACGTTGTTCCGAGTGAGTAACCCTGCGATGAAGGCGACGACCTGGTAGAACCAGTCTCGCTCCTCGGGCGTGTAGGTCGGCTCCGGGGTCAGAACATCACGCAGAGCGTCGGAGTCGAGGATTTGGACGGTCACCCCTCGCTCTCGAAGATCTCTGGCCAGTCCCCGGGCCAGGGTGGTCTTGCCCGAGGCGGGAAGCCCGGTCAGCCAGACGGCGAAAGCGGTGTCCTGGGTCATATCCTACGCCGCCAGATGGTTGTTGACGGCCTGGGGATCGAAGCGCTCGGTGTCGAGCACGTTCTCAGTGAGGCGGAGGAGCGCCTCGCGCACCGACGCCTGGAGATGGGGGTACCAGACGGGGCTGGCGAGAACCAGCGCTCGCCAGGCGTAGAAGGGCTGGATGACGGTCAGGAGTTCGTCATCGGCCGTGCGCTCAAGATAGCGCTCCCAGAAGGCATGGTGGAGGCGCTGGAAGGGGCCGCGAAGAAGCCCATGGCTCCGCAGCGAGAAGAAGACGAAGTTGATGCTCATCGCGCTGAGGTCGTCGGCCGGCTCCCCCCATGCGCCGCGACTGCGATCGAGTAGCAGGAAGTCGGTTCCCTCTTGGAACAGGACGTTCCAGGGATGGAAGTCGCCGTGCACCTGACTGAGTCGGTGGACGGCCTCTTTGATGCGCCAACGCCAGGTGACGCAGTGCCTCTCGATAGCCTCCAGGCGGCTGGGCGGCGCCGGGTCGAGGTCAGGGGGGTAGTTGTCGAGGATGCCCATAATGCCCTCGCCGTGCCCCACCAGATCTCGGATGCGCCGCCGATAGAGGATGGCGTCGGACGTCTTGACAGCGTGGATCTCCGCCAGGTAGTCGGCCAGCGCCCGGGCCCGGTCCAGATCGCCGGGCGCCAGCTCGTCGGCCTCGGAGATGCGGTGTAGATCGGCAGCGTAGGGCTGGCCCTCGCCGTAGTGGGTAACGTGGAAAAACTCACCGGCCTTGCCCAGCGATATGAGGTCGCCCGCGGTGCCGAATACGCCAACGTCGAGGGAGGGAACGTGGCGCGGCAGGCTGTCGAAGGTGGCGTGGTCCAAGAGCAGGTTGGCGGCGCGATCGGAAGGCCGCTCGTGCCCAAAGCCGTTGCGGGAGACGGTGTGGAAAACGAGCCGCTCCTGATTGCCCTCGGAGACACATTCGATGAGGAGCGGCACGCCATAGCCGTAGGCCTTGATCTCGTCCGAGGGCTCCTCACCCTGCAGCTCTCGCACGTCGGTGACGCGGACGTCACCCGGATAAAGGGACGAGAGATAGCGCTCCAGGCTCTGTCGACTGAACGGCAGGACCTTCCAGTTCACGTCCATACCATACTTCTCCTCTCTGCGTGACAGACGTCGACGGATCAGAACCTCACAGGGCCGATCTTCTCGCGGGAGACATCCGGTGGCGGCTCCTCGTCAGGCAGGTTCCTGATCCCGCCTGGGGGCCTCGGCCAGCGAGCGATCGAGGCTGGCTTGACCGTAGCGCCAACGCACCCAGCCTATCGTCAGGAGAATGCCCAGGCCCATAGCTCCCAAGCCCAAGAGCCCCGCCTCGGGACCGAAGGCGCCGCCGGTCCACAGGTCGGGGCCACCCTGGTCGATGCGGATAAAGGTGGCCGCGCGGAAGTCGCCGCCGCTCACGGGGAAGCCGAACACGTTGCCCTGGAAGAAGTTCCAGGTGATGTGGAGGGCGATAGGAATGGCGAGCTCCCCAGTGAGCAGATAACCCATAGCCAGAAGGATGCCGGCGAAGACGATGTTCAGCGTGCTGAAGAGGCTGGCGTTGGGGTTCCCGCTGTGGAGAGCGCCGAAGACGGCCGAGGAGAGGAGCGTCGCGATCAGGATAGCGGCCCGAGGGCTGATGACGTTCCCGTTCAGCCCCTCGGCGAGGTTCTGGAGCTGGTAGCCGCGGCTGAACAGCTCTTCGTAGAACCCGACGGCCAGGAAGGAGACCAGGGGTACCAACAGGGCGGGGAGGAAGCGGGCGTCGGGGCTCCGCGTGGCGAAGGTCTCGGTGACGGTGACCCATCCGGCAGCGAGCTCGATCAAGAAGATGATGAGCATCAACACCGCACCGAGCGCCAGCCCGAAGCCGAAGTCGATCCACCAATCGCGGTCCAGGTGGAAGCCGAAGTCGGCAAAGGACCGTCGATCGAGAAATCGCCCGGCGAGCCAGACGCTGATGACCAGCGATAGTCCCAGGCCCACGTTGCTGAGCATCATGGGCACTGGATTCTCCATGATGAACTGCTGAACGACGCCGGGATCGGACAGCTGTTCCGGTGAGATGCCCTCCCGGGCCGCAAGCATCCCGACGGCGACAAAGCCGACGGCCCCCTCGATGACGATGACGAGGACGCCGAGGATGATGAGTTGGCCAATCAGGCGCCAGAGCGTGCGCAGACGACGTTGGTCGCTGTTCCAGAAGATCCCTTTGATGAATGACATGTGTCTCCTCTTCTCCCTTCGGTGGTATTGAGCGCTATGACGTGGAAAACAGCAGCGTGTCGATGCGTTGTCCGTTGCGTCAGGTCATGGGCGTCTCGAATGGTAGCTCCGCCTCTACCTGCACGACTTGCGTGGGGAAGGGCAGATCGATGTTCTCTCGCTCCGCCGCTTCGTTGATGGCCTCGACGACGTCGGAGTGCACAGCGAACATATTGTGCGATTGCTGGTTGACCCAGAACCTGGCTGCCATGTTGAGGGTCGCGCTGCCCAGCTCCTCTGTCAGGATCTCCGGTGCCGGTTCCTTCTGGACGCCATCGGTGTTCCGGAGCACGTCCAGAAAGACGGCCCTGGCACGGGCGGCGTCCTCGCCGTAGCCGAGCCCGATGACGACCGTGCGCCGGCGGAGGGGTAGCTCGGAGTAGTTGACGATGGGGTTGGAGTAGACGTCCAGGTTGGGGATGATCTCCATCACGCCATCCCAGGTCTTGATGACCGTATCCCGCATCGTGATCTCCATCACGGTGCCGGCGTGGCCAGCGACCTCCACGCCATCGCCAACACCGAACGGCTGTCGCATCAGGATCAGCAGCCCGGCGATGAAGTTGCGGGCGATATCCTGGAGGGCGAAGCCGATGGTGAAACCGACTATGCCCAGGCCCGCGAGCAGGCTGGTGACGTCGACGCCGGGTATCTGGTTCAAGGCGGTCAGGGTACCGAGCACCAGCACGGTCCAGCGTGCAATACGGGCCAGGAGTTCCTGGGTCTCAGGGTCCTCAATCTGATTCTTTAAGCTCCGCTTGGTAGCACGCTTCACCAGTCCAGAGAGGAAGACTGTGGCTACAAAGATGCCGAGAGCGAGCAGGTAGCTTCCCAGGTTGTTCATGAAATCATTGAGCAGGTCTATAAGCAGGGACGTCATCTCTGTCTCCTTTTTGATTCCGAATACCCACAAAGTGCAATCGCGCCGGGTCCGGTGTGAACGCCGAGCACCGGACCGGTGATGTCGATCAGTAGCTCCGACGGCGCGTACTCACGTTCTATCCGCTTGGCTATGCGTTCGGCGTCCTCAGGTGCGTCGCCATGCATAACGGCGATGTGCGTCGTCTTCTCGGTGTCGAGCTCTTCAAAGAAGCGGTCGTAGAGCATCCTCAGGCCGCGCTTGCGCGTGCGCACACGGCCGGCGGCCTCCACCTTCCCGGACTCCCGGTCGACGTAGACCAGCGGCTTGATGTCCAACAGGGAGCCGATGAACCTGGTTGCTCCCCCGATTCGGCCTCCCTTGTGGAGGTACTCCATCGTATCCAGAGAGACGTAGAGGGCGACGTGCTGACGGGTCTCATCGGCCGCCCGGAGCATGGTGGTGGCGTCCGCCCCCTCCTCCCGAGCCCGGGCGGCGGCGATGACCTGCCAGCCCAGACCCATGGTGGTGCTTCTCGAGTTGAAGACGTGGACAGGATGGTCGCTCATCCTACCGGCCTGACTGGCCGCTTCGAAGGCGCCACTGAGCTCGTTGCTCAGCGTCACGACCACGATCTCGTCCGCGCCTCGTCGTACGGCCTGTTCGTACGTCGCCAAAAAGCCCTCCGGCGTCGGGTGAGCCGTGGTGGGGTAGGCTGGATCCTCCGTCAGCCGTCGATAGAACGTCCTGGGCGCTATGTCGACCCGGTCTCGAAAGGTCTCATCGTCCCAGATCACGTGCAAAGGCACGACGGTGATGTGGTATTGATCGATCAACCTGTTAGGCACGTCGCACGTGCTGTCGGTGATCAGTGCAATCTGGTGCTCGCTCATCTCGCTCCTGTGTTGTTTGGTGCACGCTCGCGGTGCACGATTGGGATGCTCACGGGTGTCTCAAGCCTCGACAGGCGCCGGCGGACGGTCGAAGGCTTGGAGTCGTCTTCTGGCCTCTTCGATCTGGGCCGTTGGTGCGGTAGCGGAGACCCGGATGAACCCCTCGCCGCCGGGTCCGAAGAAGGATCCGGGAGCCACGGCGATGCCCGTCTCCTCCAGGAGGGTTCTGGCGAAGCTCTCCGACGTCCAGCCGGCTGCGTCGGATCCCGTCGTGTCGGCGGGTAAGCGGGTCCAGAGATAGAGGGTGGCCGGCGGTGGCGTGGCCTCCAACCCGATCTCACACAGCGCGTCCGCGAGGATGCTCAACCGCTCCTCGTAGATTCGGTTACGGTCGGCGACCCAGTCTGGATCTTTGGAAAGTGCCACGATGGCCGCCTCCTGGAGAGGGCGGAAGATGCCTGAATCGACGTTCGACTTGACCTGGGCCAAGGCACGCAGCGCCGGGGCGTTCCCCACCGCCATACCGACCCGCCACCCGGCCATATTTGCCACCTTGGAGAGGGAGTTGAACTCCACCGCCACGTCCGCCGACCCGGGTACTTGGAGTACGCTGGGGGCCTGGTAGCCACGATAGGTGACGTCCGCGTAGGGCGCGTCGTGGCAGAGGAGCAGATCGTGGCAGGCGGCGAAATCGACGGCCTGGGCCAGGATATCCAGGTCCGCCGTGGCGCCGGTGGGATTGTTGGGGTAGTTGAGCCAGATCAAGGCTGCTGATCTCGCCGCTGGGGTAGGAATGGCATCGAAATCGGGGAGAAAACCACGCTCTGGGAGGAGAGGGAAGGTGTGGACCTCGGCTCCGGCCAGGATGGCGCCGCGTGCGTAGGGCGCGTAGCCGGGATCGGGCACCAGGGCGAGATCACCAGGGTCGAGGTGGGCCAAGGCCAGGTTGATCAGTCCCTCCTTTGACCCAATGAGGGGTAGGACCTGATCGTCGGGATCGAGCTCGACGCCAAATCGCCGGTCGTAGTAGGCCGCGATGGCTCGGCGCAGCGCGGGGATGCCGCGATAGCCGGGATAGCCGTGGTGATGAGGCTGGCGCGCCGCATGGCAAAGGGCCTGGATCACGTCGTCGTCGGGCGGCAGGTCCGGGTTGCCGACGTCGAGCCGGATGACATCGAGGCCGTGCCGACGAGCTTCGGCGACGCGGTCCGCCCAGCGCGCGAAAGGGTAGGGCGGTAGTCTGGACAAACGCTCGGCATGTCTCATCATCTGTCTTGCGCGTTCTCCTCAATGATGTCCAATAGGGCCGTCAGGCCAAGCAGATAGCTCCGCCAGCCGAAGCCGCTGATCTGGCCCACGCAGGCCGGGGCGGTGAGCGACTGGCGGCGGAACGGCTCGCGGGCGTGGATGTTCGAGAGATGGACCTCCACCGCGGGGAGGGCCACGGCGACGATGGCGTCCCGCAAGGCGACGCTGGTATGCGTCAGGCCGGCGGGGTTGATAAGCAGACCATCCACGCGGTCTCTGGCCTCGTGCAGCGAGTCGATGAGCACACCCTCGTGATTCGACTGGACGATGCGCGTGCCGGCGCCCCGCTCGCGGGCCGCCTCGCGCAGGGCGGCGTTGATCTCTTTGAGCGTCACTCGACCGTAGGTCTGGGGCTCCCGGTGGCCGAGCAGGTTGAGATTGGGACCGTGCAGCACCAGGATCTGTACTTGCGTTCTCTTCACCTTCTTTCTCCTCCTTGTTCCGTCGTCGCAGCCTCATTGTACCACAGAGTCTGTGCAATCAAAGGTGCAGCGGGATCGGACCTGGTCGTCGTCGGGATTGAGGCGACGGTTGCTGCCGCCGTCGCCTCCACGCTCGCCAGGGATTGAGAAATCCCAACTGGTTGGCTCGAAGGAGAACTGTGTCGGTACCTCAGACGGAATCTGGCGATCCCTTTTGAGCGAATGGACTGGAGAGGGATTTCCGCCGGGATGGGCTAAGGTGAGGAGCTGGCGCTGGTGGCCCCCATCTCCCTGAGCACGGAGAGGACCAGCTGTCGGGGCACGTCCTCGCTGATGGTTACCTCTCCCACGGCCAGGGGGAGGATCCAGCGGAGCGCGTCGCCGCGGCGCTTCTTGTCGTGGGCCATAGCCTGCCAGATGCGATGGGCCTGGAAGGGGGCGCCATCCGGGGCCGTGCAGCGCACCGGCAGGCCCCAGGCGGCGAGCACGGCCTCGATACGCTCGACGAGGTGCGACTCGGCGCGTCCCAGACTGGCGGCGATTCGAGCCGCGGCGACCATGCCGATGCTGACCGCCTCGCCGTGGCGCAGCTCGAAGCCGCTCAAGGTCTCCACGGCGTGGCCGACGGTGTGGCCCAGATTGAGCGTGGCGCGCCGACCGTGCTCATAAGGATCCTCCTCGACGATCCTGATCTTGACGCGCAGCGCCTGAGCGATCTGTGGCGTTGTGATGGAGGTGTGGGCGGCTGAAGCCGCCAGGCCGGAGGGTGGTGCGGTCCTGGGTTGCCCAGCGCCCGAGGCGAGGGCTTCTCCCGCACGCTCCAGATCGGTGAAGAGACCCGGCGCGCCGATGACGCCGTGTTTGATCACCTCGGCCATGCCGGAGCGAATCTCAGCCTCCTCCAGCGTCGACAGGACCAGGGGATCGATGACGACGACGACCGGCTGCTTGAAGGCGCCGACCAGATTCTTACCCTGAGGCAAATCGACGCCGGTCTTGCCGCCCACGCTGGCGTCGACCATCGATAGGAGGGTGGTGGGTACCTGGGCGAAGGGGACGCCGCGCATGAAGCTGGCCGCGGCGAACCCGGCGATGTCGCCGGTGACCCCGCCGCCCAGTGAGAGAACCAGCCCGCTGCGATCGAGCCCCGCGGCCAGGAACTGGTCGTAGAGCGACGCGACGGTGGAGAGGGTCTTGTGTTGCTCGCCGTCAGGAATGATGCAGGTGAAGGGACAGAGGGCGGCGGTGGAGAGGCTCTCCTCGGCTCGGGCTGCGTAGAGGGGGGCGACGACGTCGTTGGAGACGAGAGCGACGCGGGTGCCGGCGGGGACCGACGCGGCTCGCAGTGCGCCACCGACGTGATCGAGCAGCCCGGCGCCGAGACGGATGTCGTAGCTCCCGCCGGGGTAGCGGACAGGCAGGGTATGGGCCCGGGCGAGGGCCATCACGCGTTCCACGACCTCCCCGACCGAGAGGCCGCTGGTATCGACGTGCCAGGGGAGGGCGGTGTAAGCCGGGCGGCGGTCGGCCAGCAAGCACTCGATCTCGCCGCGGCGGTCGGCCACGTCGAGGAGGGGGCGACCCTGGTCGTCGTGTACGCGACGGAGAATCTCGTCCACGGCGGCATGAAGGCAGATGATGGTGCCTCCCTCCGCCATCTGGGCGCGGTTTTCGGGCTTGATGAGCGTGCCCCCGCCGGTGGCGATCACCAGGCCGTCCTGTTCGCTCAGGGTCCGGCACATGGCCGCCTCCATGGCTCGGAAGGCTGGCTCACCGTCCTCAGCGAAGATGGAGGGGATCGGCTTCCCGGCCCGGGCCTCGATCTCGGCGTCCATATCGACGAAAGGGCGATCCAGGCGCCGGGCGACCTCTCGTGCGACGACGCTCTTGCCGGTGCCCATGAAGCCGGTGATGATCAGGTTGTGCCTGTCGCTGCTGTTCTCTTGTCCTGGCATAGGGCCTATCTCGCTCCATGGGTGCGGTATCGCTCCTCCATCTCGGCGATGCTGTCGCCGCCCAGTTTGTCGAGGAAGGCGTCGGCCAGGGTCCAGGTGACCATGGCTTCCCCGACGACGGAGGCGGCCGGGACGGCGCAGACGTCGGAGCGCTGGTATTGGGTCTGGCTTGGTTCCCCGGTGGTCAGGTCGACGGAGCGCAAGGGCGTGACGGTGGTTGGAATGGGCTTCATGGCCGCCCGCACGACGATGGGCATGCCGTTGGTCATGCCGCCCTCGAAGCCGCCAGCGCGGTTGGTGCGGCGGGTGACGCCCCCTCTGCCCTCGGGGTGGATCTCGTCGTGGACCTGGGTGCCGGGGCGGCGCGCGTTCTGGAAAGCGGGGCCGACCTCGGCGCCCTTGACTGCTGGGATGGACGTCACGGCCCACACCAACCGAGCGTCGAGCCGGCGATCCCAGTGGACGTGGCTCCCGAGGCCGACCGGGACGCCGGTGGCGGTGACGACGAAGACGCCGCCCAGGGAGTCCCCGGCCTCCTTTGCCTCGTCGATCCGCCGGCGCATCTGTACTGCGGCCGCGGCGTCAGGACAGCGGAGATCGCTGGCCTCCGCCTGGGCCCACAGCTCGTGATGGGGAAGGTCGGGAGGGTCGGCGATCACGCCGCCGATCCGCAGCCGGTTGGCGAACTCCGCGAACTCCACGTCTTCGACGTCGAGGCCGATCCACATGTGCTCGCGCTCGCCGCCGGTGTCGCGCAGGCGGTCGTCGTCCCGCTGGACCCGTCTGGTGGTGTCGCCGGCGACCCGGTCGCCCGGCTCGATCACGTAGGTCAAATGCCAGAGGTCGTCGAGGCTCTCCGGGACGACGGTGATCCGCTCGCGGCCGCCCTCGCGTCGTTCCCGATCGGCGATGCGCATGGTGGGCGATCGGCG
>Ga0207797_1000939_pt1 | contig 21625 bp, 13 predicted proteins | sample PRCRCaboRojoPR_6_FD_187275 | JGI IMG/M metagenome (GOLD analysis project Ga0207797, IMG submission 187275) | Marine sediment microbial community from Cabo Rojo, Puerto Rico - PR CR 10% Liquid 1 (SPAdes) | ecosystem: Environmental > Aquatic > Marine > Coastal > Sediment | place: Cabo Rojo, Puerto...
CCGCCGCGGAGCTATTCCGCCGCGAAGCTACTCCGCCGCAGAGCTACTCCGCCGCAGAGCTATTCCGCCGCAGAGCTATTCCGCCGGCATGAAGAACTCCACCTGCGGCTTGCCGTTGGGCGTGGTGGCCGGGGCGATGCGGCTTGAGTGTCCGTAGACCCGGGCGCCGTTCGTCACCCAGACCGTGTGAGCGGCCTCATCCCAGATCTGCTGCATCTCGACGTAGATCTCCTGTCGCTCCTCCGGATCGAGGGTGACGAGACCCTGGCGGTGCAGCTCGTCGTACTCCTCGTTGCACCAGCACATCGCGTTCCACACCCCCACCTGATCGCAGGTGAACCACATCGTAGCCCACGCCGGATCGGGCTGCATCGAGTAGCTGCTGACCATCAGCTCGTTGTTCTCGCAAGCCTGGTCTCCGAACGTCGTCGTCCAGTACGTGCTGGAGTCCATGGGGTTGAGCTCGATGTTGATGCCCACCTCGGCCAGGTTCTGCTGGATGATCTCGGCCCAGATTCGCTCCTCGGCCGTGTCCTGCAGGTCGAGCCGCAGGTCGAGGGACTCCAAGCCGGCCGCGGCCATATACTCCTTCGCCTTCTCCACGTCCCGCTCGTAGCAGGGGGCATCCTCCCAGTATCCCGTGAGGCCCGGGGGAATCAAGGCGCACGTCCGCTCCACCTTGCCCATGTAGGCCGCCTGGATGATGCTCGGCACGTCGATCCCGTGGATCACGGCCCGGCGGACGTTGGGATCCTCGAGCTTCGGATGGAGCATGTTGATGCCCACCCAGTAGTAGCGGAGCGAGGGCCGGGTCAAGACCGCCAGATCGGGGTTCGCCTCGAACCGGTCGATCGACTGACTGCTGATCAGGCCGAAATCGAGGTCGCCGGACTCGAGCGCTACCTCGCCGGCCTTGTCATCCTCGATGGGGATCAGACGAATCTCGTCCCAGTACGGTTCCTCTCCCCAGTAGTCCGGGTTCTTCGTCAGGATCACCATCTCCTGGGGCCGCCATTCGCTGAACAGATAGGGGCCGGTGCCGATGATGTTGGTCGCGAAGGCCTCGACGCCGATCTCCTCCACGAACTTCTTGGAGATGATGTTGCCGCTGTTGACGGGCATCGTCGAGTTCCAGAGCGGCGCGTAAGGCTCCGTAAGGTGGATGATCCCGTTGTACTCGTCGACGATCTCCACCCGATCCAGGGTCGCCCAGTCGTCGGCGTAGTCGGCATTCAGGTCGGGATCGATGAACCGCTCGTAGGAGTACTTCACGTCCTCCGTGGTCAGTTCCCCGTAGCCGTCGTGCCACATCACGCCCTCTCTCAGCTTGAAGCGGATCTCCAGGCCGTCATCCGACTGCTCGATCTCCTCCGCCAGCTGGTTGCAGAGATCGTAGGAGTTCGGGCAGTAGCGCACGAGCCCGTTCATCACCGCGTTGGAGACGACCTCGTCGTTCTCCGAGATGCGGAAGGCCGGGTCGAGGCTCTGGATGTCGCCGTAGATCCGCACCGTGAGCACCTTTGGCTCCGAGGCTTCCTCCTCCTCCGGCTCCTCCGTCGGCTCCTCCGTCGGCTCCTCCTCCTCCTCCTCCTCTTCCTCCTCCGGCTCTTCTTCCTCCGCAACCACCTCTTCGTCTGCCTGGGCAACAGGTTCCTCGGTGGCCTCCGGGACCGGCGTGGGCTGCGGCCCACATCCCACCAAAAGGCTGACGATCACCAGTACGCTCACCATCCACCATACGATTCTCTTCGTCATCTTCGTATCCTCCTAGGTTCTCTCTCTCCCATTTGGCTAACGGTGCGAAGGCTAGCCCCGGTCAGGACGCGCCCGCAGGTCCGAGGGGATGGCGGGACCTTCCACCCGCGGCCTCTTCCAGACCTTCACGAGGGCGTCGGCGGCTTTGAGACCTGCTCTCGATCTCTCCTAGATGCAGTACGCATCCTCCTCTCCCAAGCTGTAGGGCTCTCCCGCGGGGGAGACGGGACGTGTCGAGACGATCAGCTCTCCCCCAGCTCCCGGCGCGCCCGCTCCATGATGTCGTCGAGCTGTCGGCTCACGTCGTCGGGCAAGGGTTCGGCGTGGTGGTTCTTCAAGATGTCGGCCGCCCGCGCTCGCGCCCTGGTCAGGACGTCGACGGGCTCCGCCTCGCCTCCGGTGGGCCAGACGCTGATCTCCGGGATCCACAGGGCACCCTCCCTCATATGCCGCACGGTGTGTTCCTCTCCCAGATAGACGCCGTCGGCCTGGATGACGTCCCGCATCACGTCGAAGGCCAGCGTGTCCTCGTCCACGCTGCAGCCGCGAGCTATCTGCTTCAGAAGCCCGATGATCTCATTGTCGATGACGGCGATCTCCAGGCCGCCCACCATCCCGCTCTCGGACGTACCCACGCCGGATAGGATGTCCACCCCGGCCAGGGCCGGAGGGAAACCGTTGGCCAGCCGCTCGTACGCGAACTGAGCGTCGACGTGCGTGGAGCTGGTCGAGAGGCCGTAGGCGTCGCAGGGCAGCCCGAGCCGGTGAGCGAGCTGACCGGCGCACGCCCCACTCATGCCCACCTCCGGCCCTCCCCAGGAGGAGACGGCGGAGCGGAGATCGATGGGATTGATGCGCGAGCTGTACCCGACGAGAGCGTCGGGCCGGACGGCGGCGGCGATCACCAGGCTGGCCAGCACCTCGGCGTGCTGCTGCGCCAGGGCCCCGGCCATCGTGATGGGGCCGGTGGCCCCGAGGGAGGGCGCCGGGAGAGGGTAGAAGGGGCTGCCCGACTCGACGACGGCCATGATCGCGGCTGCGATCTCCTCGCTGAAGCTCAGAGGGCTGACGGGTGAGACGCTGATCATCATCGAGGGATGCGCCTGGTACGACGTCATCCCCCCGCAGCAGGCGGCTGCCATCGCCACGACGTAGTCCACGTGGGCCGGTTTGTCGAGGGCGGCCGAGGAGACCGGCTTACGGGTGTTCCGCAGCATAGCGTCCGTGGAGGCCAACGCCATCAGCTGGGGCGGGACGTCCTGCGGGCCGAAGAGCGGGGTGACGGCATCGACGTGGGGGAGAGCGTCGAGCACCCGGGTCACGTCGGCGACGTCCTGGAGCCGAGCGGGGCGCCGCTCTCCGCTCTCGAGGTCGTAGATGAAGGGCGGTCCGCCGCCGTTATGGAACCGAATCTGGCCGTCCCCCAGTGTGAAGGCGGGCGAGCCGTCGCGGTTCAGCACGTCGGCGTGGGGGCGGACGCTGCTCAACGCCCCCTGGACGACGTCCGTCGGGATGAAGAGACGGTCGTCCTCCACCCGGCAACCCCGCCCGTGGAGCATCTCTCGGGCGGTGGCGTGCTGCAGTGATATGCCCACCTCGGCCAGGAGGCGGTAGGCCGTCTCCTCGATGCGGTCGAGCGCTTCCTCGGACAGGCAGCTAAGGCGTAGACGATGTTCTGACATAGGGGAGGTACCCGCGGCTCGTCTGGCGATTGGATCGTTGGCTCTTGAGAGAGCGGTCAGCCCGAGTCTGGCTTCGCCCGGGGCGGCCGCGCCGGGCCATCGTCAAGAGGAGGTTGCGGCAGAGGCCGCTTCGTCCCTCCGGGCGCGCACTGTCGGCACATGAAGACGTATACCATGATATACGCTCCGCCCGCGCGCCACAACGGCCGAAAGTGGTACCTCCGCTGGCAAGAAAGGGCTGTCCGCGGGGGCCGTTCTCTCACACCTATGAGGGAGGGGACTACCACAAAAGTACCAGACAGCTCAGGGGTTCAACTCGGCCAGCCCCTCACGGAGGGCGTACAGCGTCGCCTGGGTGCGGTTCGCGACGTGGATCTTGTCCAGGATGTTGCTCACGTGGGTCCGCACCGTCCATTCGCTGATCATCAGCCGATCGGCGATCTCCTGGTTCGTCAGGCCCTGGGCCACCAGCTTCAGCACCGTGAGCTCCCGCTCCGTCAGCGGGTCCTCGGCCGGCGGCAGGTCCGAAGGCTCCTTCAGCTCCCGGATCAGTTTGAGGGCGATGGTGGGGTGGATGGGGGCCTCGCCGTCGTGGACGTCGTAGATCGCCTTCAACAGCTCCTCCGGCAGCGAGTCCTTCAGCAGATACCCCTGGGCGCCGGTCTTGATGGCCGGGAAGACCTTCTCCTCCTCGGCGAAGCTGGTGAGGACGAGGATGCGTATCTCGGGGTTCTCCCGTTTGATCTCCCGGATCGCCTCCAGGCCGTCCTTGCGCGGCATGACCAGATCCATGAGCACGACGTCGGGCTGGAGCGTCCGAGCCTTCTGGACCGCCTCCTCCCCGTCGGCGGCTTCCCCCACCAGCTCGATCCCCGGCTCGCTGCCGATCAGTGTCCGCAGACCCTCGCGCACGATCGCGTGGTCGTCAGCAATCAGAATCCGTATGGCGTCCATCCCGTCCTCCCCAAACCTAGCCTGCCTCTTTGACGTCCGTCCGCTCCCATCTCAGCTCTCCGCCACCGCGCGGCCATCCGCTGCCACCGCCACCCTCACCGTCGTGCCCCCGCCCGGCGTGGAGGCGATGGTCAGCGCTCCCCCCAGGGCCCGGGCTCTCTCGTCCATGCTGGCCAGCCCCATGCCGCCGACGCCGTCCACCGCTTCTGGATCGAACCCCCGGCCGTCGTCCCTCACCTCCAGCACCACGCGGCCGTTGTCCGCGGCGATGCGGACGACGACGCTCTCGGCCTCCGCGTGCTTTAGCGCGTTGTTCAGCGCCTCCTGGGCGATGCGGTAGAGTCCTTCCTCCACCTGCGGGGTGAGCTCGACGAGATCGTCGGCCAGAATCCGCGCGTCGACGCCGGCCCGTTTCTCCACGGCGTCCAGTCGGCGCAGGAGAGCGCCGTGGAGCCCCACCTCCTCCAGCGCCAGGGGCCTCAACTCGTGAATCAGGAGGCGCATCTCCTTCAGCGCCTGCTGCGTGATCTCGCCGATCCGGCGCAGGTAGTCCTCCACGGGGGCTTGCCCGCCGTTGTTCGCCATCCGCCGCCAGCCCTCGCTGAGCAGCAGCAGGCTGTAGAGGGATTGCGTCACCGAATCGTGCAGCTCCCGCGCCAACCGGGTGCGCTCCTCCAGCACGGCCAGCTCCCGGCTTCGGTCGTAAAGACGCGCGTTGTCGATGGCCACGGCGATCTGATCCCCCAGGCTCTGAATGACCAGCACGTCCTCCTCGGCGAAGGCCTCCACCTCGGAGCTCTGGACGTCGAGGGTGCCGATTACCCGATCCCCCAGCCGCAGCGGGATTACCAACTCGGAGCGGGTCTTCGACAACCGCTCGTCGAGGAGGTAGTGGTCGTTCTGAGTGACGTCGTTGACCATGATCGCCTCCTGGGTCTGGACCACCTGGCCATTGATGCTGTCGGCGCCGAGGGTGATGCTCCGGTGCTGAATCTCGGCGTCGCTGCTGCTCGCCCGGAGCACCAGTTGGTCCGTCTCCCGGTCCAGGAGGAAGATGTGGACGTGGTAGTACCCGAAGGCGTCCCGAATCAGGTGCACCACCTGGGTCAGCAAACCGCCGATGTCGAGGATCGAGGTCACCTCGCGGCTCACCTGAGCGCTCGTCTCCAGCTGGAGGGCGCGCCGCTGCAGGGCCTGGTTTGCGTGCCGCAGGGCGCGGGTGCGCTCCCGGACCCGCTGCTCCAGGCTGCTGATCAGCTCCCGGAGCTGAGCCGTCATGCTGTTGAAGGCCTCCGCCAGCACGCCCAGCTCATCGTCCCGCTCCACCTCTGCCGTGCGGTCGAGATCCCCCGCCGCGATCTGGCTGGCCGTATTGGCCAGGTTGACCAGAGGCCCGGCGATGCTGCGCGTGAGCAGCAGGGAGGCACCCACGGCCAGCAGCACGGCGACCAGGGCGATGCTGAAGTTGACGGCGAAGATCGTGTAGATGGCGCGGAAGCCCTCCGCCAGATCCTGCTCTGTGCAGAGAACCGCCCGCAGGTCGGGAAGCCAGCGGTAGACCCCCACGACGTTGACACCCCGGTGGTCCTCATAGACGCCTGCGCCGTAGGTCTTCTCCTCTATCGCAGCCACGATCCCCGACGTCTGAAACCTGCCGGGGTCGCTTCCGCGTTCCTCTCCGCCTTCTGTCGGCAGAGGCGCGCCCTCCAGCAGCGCGTAGCTTCCATCAACCAGGTAGGCCTTCCCCGTGCTCCCCAGGCCGGTCCGCTCGGCCAGGATGTCGTTCAGCACTTCCACGTCGGCCCGCGCCGCTATCACCCCCAGGGGCCGCCCCTGCTGCCCCACCACGGGGATGACGGCGATGACGGATGCCGGCACGGGGGAGGAGGGAGCGTTTGGGCCTCCGGCGCCGCCGGGGAAGGGGAGCTGGGTGTAGGGGGCGACCAGGCCGTTGTGGAAGAAATCCTGATCGCTGTAGTCCTTACCCTCCTGGGACAGGTCTGTGGAGAGAACCACCTGTCCCCGGAGATCGACCAGGAAGAGCTCCTGAAGCTCCGGCGACTGTCCCACCAGCCCATGGAAGCGCCGGCGGACCGCCTTGTTGTAGAACTCGTAATACTTGTGGTCCTGGGCCAGGTCGAGCACCACGCTGATCCGCTCGAAGGCACAGTCCGTGTTCGACGCGATGACCAGCTCCTCGTGCAGGGCCTGGACAGAGTTGCGGAGGGCCGATTCCTTCAGCGCCGCCACGGAACCCAGCCGGTCGATGGCCTGCTGCCGCCCGTTATAGTAGCCGACGATGCCCGAGCCGACGCTGATGCCGATGGCTGGAAGGAGCGTCATCAGCACGAAACAGATCAGAAGACGGGTGCGGATGGTGGTCGGTCTTAGTCCCAGCATGGTTCCTCCATGCCTCATCGACGGCGGTCCGGCGTCGTCGACGATCGTCTCCTCCAGCCGTGCGCCTGGCTGGAGCTCTGCTCCTGCTTACTGCGTGGTTGCCTACCATTATAGCATGCAATCTCACACGGCACATGCCTGAAAAGGGTACGGCCAGGGTTCTATCACTCTCGTCGCTCAGGTGACCGGCACTTAGATCGGGACATCGCCAAGCCGACATGATGCCTGTCAGGGCCTATACCAGGCCTTCAGGGCGCTCTCCTAAGTGCCGGTCACCTGCGCTAACCCGAAAGTGATGAAGTCGTGGGGTGCGGCCTCAGCGCATGTCGTCGCGGAGCTTGAAGATGCCGTAGACGGCGGGCAGCGTCAGCAGATTAACCGCCGCCAGGACGGCGAACATCCAGGCGTCCGGCGCAGTGTCGATCGAGAGGCCGAGGGATTCTAGTTCTGATTGCGGAGAATGTCAATTGTGCCTTTCTTCTTTGACTTTTGACCGTGAATGTGTTACTATAGAGGTGGCCTTATTGTGGGGCATATCCCTTGCCTGTGGTCCGGTTGCGTGTTTTCATCTATCTTTTTATCTTTACTACTGAGGCACAGGGTTGAGGATCTCCACCCGAGTGAAAACCTGCACCCAGGCATACGTCTGCACTCAGGCATACGTCTGCACCCAGGACATCTGCACCCAGGCTAGGTAGCGGCGTAGAGCTGCTCTGGAATGCCCCTGACAGGTGAGGGCCAACGACGCCTCACCTGTTTTCGTATGTGATCCAAGCAATCATCGTCGTACGAAGGGGGGATAACAGTGTGAGTGCGGATTTCATCTCTCGTATCATCGGCATGCTGGTCCTGGCTGTAGCGGGCATCTTTCTAGGGATTTACCTGGCGGCGTATTTTGGTGGAGAGCCTTACCAGTATGGAGCGATCTTCTTCCTCATTGGCGCTCTGGCCGGACTCGTTCTGACGCCCTATCTCTCCGTCCGACCCTTCTTCGCCCTCCGGAGGCGGATTCGACAGGCGCCGGCCCAGCAGCTTCTGGCGGGCACCCTGGGCCTCGTCGTGGGACTCATCATAGCCGCCTTGCTGGTATTCCCGCTCTCTCTCCTGCCGTCACCGTTCAAGCAGATCCTGCCTTTCGTGGTGGCCCTTCTCTTTGGCTACTTCGGTATTATGGTCATGACCACCCGCCAGCACGACATCTTCAGTCTTATCCGCGGGCAGTTGTCAGATCGGCCCAGTGGTCGGGCGAGCAGCCGATCGAATGGCAGACCCGTGCTTCTAGATACCAGCGTGATTATCGACGGGCGCATCGCGGACATCAGCCGCACGGGCTTCATCGACGGCGAGATGCTGGTGCCGCGCTTCGTTCTTAACGAGCTTCAGCACATCGCCGATTCCTCGGACGCTCTTCGCCGCAGGCGCGGGCGCCGGGGGCTGGAGATGCTTCGGCGCCTCCAGAACGACTCGGTGACCCCGGTGCGGGTCGTCGACATGGACATCGACGGCGTGCGGGAAGTGGACGATAAGCTGGTGGTCCTGGCGAAGCGGATGAGGTGTCCCATCGCCACCAACGACTACAACCTCAACCGGGTGGCCCAGCTCCAGGGCGTGCGGATCCTGAACATCAACGAGCTGGCCAACGCGGTCAAGGCCATGTTCCTCCCCGGAGAGTCCATCGACCTCGAGATCATCCAGGAGGGGAAGGAGGTCGGCCAGGGCGTGGGCTACCTGGACGACGGTACCATGGTCGTCATCGAGGACGGCAAGTCGCACATCGGGCGCGAGGTGGAGGTCGTGGTGACCAAGGTCCTCCAGACGGCCGCCGGACGGATGCTCTTCGCCCGTATGGAGCACTAATGCGCCGTCACAGATCTACCCTCGACCACACCACGGCTCTAAGCCCCGTCTCGGGGCGACTGCGCCTTGAGAGATCGAGCCCGGACCACCCGATCGCTCTGAGCCCCGTCTCGGGGCGACTGCGCCTCCACAGATCCAACCCGGGCATTCCGATGGCTCGGAGCCCCGTCTCGGGGCGACTGGCGCGTGTTAGCGAGCCTTTGTGCACAATCCGGCCCCGGCTGTCTTTCGAACTCGACGCTTAGGAGATTCCTATGGCATTGAAAATCTTTAACTACCTTACACGCGAAAAGGAAGTCTTTGAACCATTGCAGGAGGGCCACGTGGGGATGTACGCCTGCGGCCCGACCGTCTACGACCACGCCCACCTGGGCCACGCCAAGACCTACGTAGCTCTCGACGTGATGGTCCGCTACCTGCGCTATCTGGGCTACCAGGTCCGCTACGTCCAGAACATCACCGACGTGGGCCATCTCCTGGACAGCGGCGAGGACAAGATCCTCAGGAAGGCGCGTCTGGAGCGGCTCGAGCCGATGGAGGTGGCGGAGACCTATACCCGATCCTACTTCGAGGATATGGACGCCCTCAACGTCACGCGCCCGGACATCTCTCCCCGCGCCAGCGGCCACATCCCGGAGCAGATCCAGGTTGTGGAGACGCTGCTGGAGAAGGGGTACGCTTACGAGACCGAGAGCGGCGACGTCTACTTCTCGGTAGAAGCGGTCGACGACTACGGCAAGCTCTCGGGACGGGACGTCGAGGACCTCGAGGCCGGGGCCCGGGTCGAGGTGCGCGAGGAGAAGCGCCATCCCGCCGACTTCGCCCTCTGGAAGCACGCGGAGCCGGAGCACATTCTCCGCTGGCCGTCGCCCTGGGGCTGGGGCTACCCCGGTTGGCACGTCGAGTGCACCGCCATGGCGACGCGGTATCTCGGCGACACGTTCGACATCCACGGCGGGGGGATAGACAACATCTTCCCCCACAACGACTGCGAGATCGCTCAGTCCGAGGCCGCCACCGGGGAGCCGTTCGCCCGCTACTGGGTGCTGACCGGCTCATTGACCGTCGACGACGTCAAGATGAGCAAGAGCCTGGGCAACTTCATCACCATCAAGGAGGCCCTGGACCTCTACAGCCCCGAGGCGATTCGCTTCTTCATCCTCTCGAGTCACTACCGCAAGCCAGTGGACTTCAGCCGCGATGCGCTCCTATCGGCGGAGCGGGGCCTCGAGAGGCTGCACAACACGGTGCGCGCTTTGCGGCAGCGTATGGAGGATGCTCAGGCTGCGGGGACGGCCGAGCTTTCCGAGGTTGGCAATCTGATGCCCTACTCGGAGCGGTTCTTCGAGGCCATGGATGACGATTTCAACACGCCCCAGGCCATCGCGGCCCTCTTCGACCTGAATCGGAAGGTCAACGAGCTGCTGAACGCCGGCAAGACGCTGAGCCAGGGCACGCTGGCTGCGATTGACGACATCTACCGGGAGCTGGGTGGCGAGATCCTCGGCATCATCCCCGACGCCTTGACCGAGGAGGTCAGTGGCGAGCTGGCTGAGGGGTTGATGGACATCATCCTCGACATCCGCCGGCAGTACCGGGAGGAGCAGAAGTGGGAGAAGGCCGACGCGCTGCGCGATAGGCTGGCCGAGCTGGGCATCGCCGTCGACGATCGCCCGGAGGGCACCACCTGGCGGCGCGAGCACGAACCGGTATGAGGGAGACGCTCTACGGCCGGAACGCGGTCTATGAGACGCTCAGGGCCGGGCGGCGGGACTTCTACAAGCTCACCCTCGCCCAGGGCGTGCGGCAGACGGACGTCATTGACCGGATCCTGGATCGCGCCCACGAGCTGGGCGTGCCGGTGGAGCACGCCGATCGCAGCACCCTGGAGCGTTTCGGCAGCTTCAACCACCAGGGCGTCATCCTGGAGGCGAGCGAGTACGCCTACGACCTGCTGGACGAGCTCTACGCCGCCGCGGAAGAAGCCGACGAGCCGCCCCTTTTCCTGCTCCTCGATCTTCTGAAGGACCCGCACAACGTCGGCAGCCTGCTGCGCACGGCAGAAGCGGTCGGCGTCCACGGCGTCGTCATCCAGCGGCGCCGTGCGGTGGACATCACCCCGGCCGTGGTCCACACGTCGGTGGGCGCCGTGGAGCACCTGCGGGTGGCTCAGGTGACGAACCTGGTGCGGGCTATGGCGTGGCTCAAGGACCAGCGGGTCTGGATCGCCGGGATGGAGGCCGTCCGCGATGCTCAGATCCACTATCAGGCGGACCTGACCGGCTCTCTGGGCGTCGTGGTGGGCAGTGAGGGGAAGGGGATGCGTCGGCTGGTGCGGGAGACGTGTGATTTCCTGGTTCGGCTCCCGATGCGCGGTGTGGTCACGTCCCTCAACGCCTCCGTCGCGGGCTCGATTCTGCTTTACGAGGTGCTGCGCCAGCGTCGGCTGTAGCGGCGGGCGCGGCTCATCCTGGGAGGTCTTTCTTCTTTGATCGGCGGCAGACAGTGACCGACACCTTCATGGGCCAGGTGAAGAAACGCTGGCCCGTTCTTCTGCTGGGCCTGCTCATCAGCGCGGGCCTGCTCTGGTTCACGTTTCGGGATCTCCACGTGGAGGAGATCATGGAGGCGCTGCGGGGCGCCAACTACTGGTGGCTCCTCCCGGGCGTAGCTGTCTACTTCGTCTCCGTCTGGTTCCGGAGCTGGCGCTGGACGTTCCTCCTCCGCGGCAGCAAGCGGATCCCCGCCCAACGACTCTATCCCATCGTCGTCATCGGCTACGCGGGGAACAACCTGCTCCCCTTCCGCCTGGGCGAGGTGCTCCGTGCCTACCTCCTCTGGCGCCGGGAGCGGGTCAACATCGGCACGTCTCTCACCACCGCGGTGCTGGAGCGGTTGTTCGACGGCCTGACGATGGTGATCTGGGTCCTCTTCGGCCTCCTCTTCGTTCCCCTGTCGCCGTTCCTGGGACAACTGGTGACGGTGGCCAGCGCCGTCTTCTTCGGTGCTCTGATGGGCTTCCTCGTCCTGGCATCTCGACCGCTGCTTCTCCACCGCATCGCTCACAGCGTGATCGCGGCGGTCGTCCCGACCCGCTTTCGTGAGCCGCTCTTCGGCCTGGTGGAAGGCGTCATCGCCGGATTGGAGAGCCTGCGGAGCGGGCGGGACGTGCTCGCGGTCTTCGGCGTGACGCTCGTGATATGGATGCAGGAGTCGCTGATCCACTGGCTCGTCAGCTTCGCCTTCGATCTCCAGGTTCCCTATTACGGCATCGTGCTGATGGGCGGCGTGGTGAACCTGTTGACGGCCCTGCCCTCGCTGCCCGGATACGTTGGAACCTTCGAGGGCGGCGGGATACAGGTGCTGGAGGCGCTCGGCGTCCCCTCCGGGCCGGCGGCCAGCTACGTTCTGGTGCTCCACGCCATTCTGCTTCTGCCCGTGACGCTCCTGGGGCTCATCTTCATGGCTCGCGTGGGCGTCCGCTGGGCGGAGGTCTGGGACGTGGAACGCTCTCAAAGAGGAGAACGGATATGATGCGCCCGCCCGGGGATCGAGGCGCCTGCAGCCCCCGGCCTTCTCATTCTCGGCAACCTTCGCAAGATTCGGCTCGAACTACCTAGAGGACACGATATGAACATCGGCATCATCGGCGCGGGGATCACCGGCCTGACGGCCGCCTACGACCTGACGAAGCGGGGTCACGACGTGACCGTCTACGAGGCCCGGTCCTACGCCGGCGGCCTGGCGGCCGGATTCAGCACTGAGGGCTGGGACTGGCACCTGGAGCGGTTCTACCACCACTGGTTCGCGTCCGACGACGAGCTGATCGAGCTCATCGACGACCTGGGCGCCCGGGAGCGGCTCTTCTTCCGCCGCCCCACGACCACGCTCTACCACCAGGGCGAGCTCTATCCCCTCGACAGCCCCGTGCCCTGGCTCAACCTCATCCCCTTCCCGCCCCTCCACCGCGCCGTCCGGGTGCTCCAGTTCTCTCCCATCCCGTTTCTGGATCGGCTCCGGGCCGGGCTGGTCGGGGCCTACCTGACCCTGATCCGGGACTGGCGCCGCCTGGAGCGCGTCACCGCCCACGAGTGGATGCGGCGGACGGTGGGCCCCAGGGCGTACAACGTGCTCTGGAGACCTCTCTTGGTCGCCAAGTTCGGCGAGGAGCACTACCGAGAGGTCAATATGGCCTGGATGTGGGCCCGCCTCTACAAACGAACGGCCAGCCTCGGCTACTTCCGGGGCGGCTTCCAGGCCTTTGTCGACCTGCTGGTGGAGCGCGTGAAGGGGCAGGGCGGAGACGTTCGTTTCAACGCCCAGGTGCGCGGCGTCCACCGCACCGAGAAGGGGCTCCGCCTGGTCTTCAACCCCGGCGATCCGGAGGTGGCGCACGACGCCGTCATCGCCACCGTCTCACCGCGCGCGGTGCTGGAGTTGGCGGCGGAGCTGACCGGTCCCTACGCAGCGAAGCTGAGGGGCCTGGAGTCGATGGGCGCGCTGGCGCTGGTGCTGGCCCTCGACCACAGCCTCACCGACGAGCACTACTGGATCAACCTGCCCAAAGGGGCTGAGATCCCGTTTATGGGCCTCGTCGAGCACACCAACTACATCTCGTCCGAGCACTACGGCGGCGATCAGATCGTCTACTGCGGCGACTACCTGCCGCCCGACCATCCCTACCTCGACGCCGACAAGGAGGAGCTGCTGGCGCTCTACCTCCCCGGCTTGAAGAGGATCAACCCGGACTTCGAAGCGGACTGGGTGCGGGACGCGTGGCTCTTCACCGAGCGGTACGCCCAGCCGGTGCCCAAGGTCGACCAGTCGCAGACGATCCCCCCGCTGAAGACGCCGATCCCCGGCCTCTGGCTGGCGAACATGAGCCAGGTCTACCCGTGGGACCGGGGGAGCAACTACGCCGTGGAGCTCGGCCGGCGGGTGGCGCGGCGGGTCGAGGAAACGGTGTGAGATGCAGCTTCCGTCTGCAGTGATGTGTTCTGCGCTGTGGATGGGTCGAGAAGGCCCATCCAGGTCCAGCGCTAAACAGCGTACCAGATAACGTCAATAGAATCGAGCCAAAGCGTCGCACCAGAAGCGCCGATGGAAACCCATCGGCGCTTCGCGCTGCCGGGGAAGAGGCTCTGCCGAGTGTCGTTCAGCTTCCGCGCGGGTTCGCCCTCGTCAGCAGATCTGCAAACGCCCTCGGTGACACGATCGTCACATCCTGATACTGCTCCAGGACCTGCAGGTCATCATCTCCTGATACGACGTAGCCCGCGTCCCCACTCAAAGCAGCAGACAGGACCTTATCATCGTCCTGATCCCGACAGACGCCCTCAACCGTGACCTTGGCGCGGACCACGTGAGCGAATGATTTGATGTAGGCGATCCATTCCTCTCCCAGGGCCTGGTCAGACGTGAACTGGACGCTCTTCTCCCGCAGTTTCTGCTCCAGTTCATCCAGAACGTCGGGCGTAAGGACGACCTCAAACCGCTCGTCTCGCCAGGCCCGCAGCAACGCCGCAGGAGGTCCACCCCGGAAGAAGATGCCGCTGATCCAGACGTTCGTGTCGAGTACGACGCGTAAAGAGTCCATCGACTCTCAGTCCTGCAGAATCTCTCGGACGTCCTCTTCCGTCACCGAGTCCGGATCGATGCCCTGCTCTCGTAGATAGGTCTCAAATGCCCTCTGAGAGCGAGATGCCAGATCCTCGAACCATGCGCGTCGGATCAGCTGATCCAGATACTCTATGTCGACCATTGCGACGGTGGGCCGTCCCCGCCGCGTCAGCACCCAGAACTGATCCCCTGCCGTTTTGTCGACGATCTCGCTCAGACGAGACCGGGCTTCGGTCAGGGGCACCATGCGGTCCAGATCAACCTTGACTGTCATGTCCACCTCCCAACCCGATTATACCTTGCCTACTTCAATAGTCAACTAGCCTGTACATCTAACTGTTCAACTTGAACGTGGAGAAGCGCCGGAAGGATGGGTTTGCTACCCGCCTGCTGCCTGACCCGCCTGGTTGAGACCCTGGGAAAGAAAATACTTCCATTGTATAATGGTATCATTCAGTTCAGCCCATAGAGAGGAGGGTGGCTATGTCAGGTCTAGCAGAACAGGTTGCTCCCGGCGTCCTAACCGGGGACGACGTGCAAGCCGTATTCGCTGCGGCGAAAGCCAATCAGTTCGCGCTGCCGGCCGTGAACGTAGTCGGTACCGACACGGTCAATGCGGCGCTGGAGACGGCCCGAGAGGTCAACTCGCCCCTCATCATCCAGATCTCGAACGGCGGATCCACGTTCTACGCCGGCAAGGGTCTGAAGAACGAGAACCAGCGGGCAGCCGTCGCCGGGGCTGTGTCTGCGGCGCACCACGTCCGGCGGATGGCCCCGTTGTACGGCGTGCCGGTGATCATGCACACCGACCACGCTGCCAAGAAACTGCTCCCGTGGATCGACGGCATGCTGGAGGCCGGCGAGGCGTACTACGAGGACCATGGTCGGCCGCTCTTCAGCTCGCACATGCTCGATCTGTCCGAAGAGCCGCTGGAGGAGAACGTCGAGATCTGCAAGCGGTATCTGGAACGGATGAGCAGCATCGACATGACCTTGGAGCTCGAGCTGGGCATCACCGGCGGTGAGGAGGACGGGGTGGACCACAGCGACGTGGACAGCTCCCGTCTCTACACCCAGCCCGAGCAGGTGGCTTACGCGTACCAGGAGCTGATGGAGATCAGCGACCGGTTCACCATCGCGGCTGCCTTCGGGAACGTCCACGGCGTCTACAAGCCGGGCAGCGTCGAGCTGCGTCCCAAGATCCTGAGGGACTGCCAGGCGTATATCGAGGAGACCCTCGATACCGGCGAGAAGCCGGTCGACTTCGTGTTCCACGGCGGCTCGGGCTCGAGCCTGGACGACATTCGAGAGGCTATCTCCTACGGGGTGGTCAAGTTCAACATCGACACCGACACGCAATGGGCTTTCTGGGACGGGGTGAGGCAGTACGTCGAGGAGAACGAACCGTACCTGCAAAGCCAGATCGGCAATCCAGAGGGCGAGGACCAGCCGAACAAGAAGTATTACGATCCCCGGGTCTGGCTGAGACGAGGCGAGCAGTCCTTCAGGGCCCGCTTGACCCGGGCTTTCGAGGATCTGAACAACGTGAATACCCTCGCCGCGTAGACGCAGCCGGAAATAGGTGAAGGCGCAGGAAGGCGCAAGGGCCACTGAACGGGACAGGGCTCTCAGTCTCCTCTGTCTCACAGTGGCCCAGAGCCCCAGGCGTGCTCCTGCTGCCGCCGCAGGCTGAAGCAGCGCGGGTGCCACGGAGCGCATGGCCTGCGCATCGATGCTTCCTCCCCCGTCGGCCCTCCTCCCTCACCGCAGAAGCCTTTTTGACCAAGCAGCGGGTAGGACGGCTTTGCTACCCGCCTCGGGGTGCACGAGAGTCTCTCGCAGGGAGCCGGCATCCAGTTGCGTACCGTTGAAACTCGTGTACCATGTGACGATAGACGCCGGTTGCAGCTGTATGGCCCAGGACTGTCTTCATAGGCGAGACGTCTCAACCGGGTCCCAAGACGGTTCAGAGGACGGTCCAGGGACTAAGCGCAACCGCGGAAGAGGGGAGAGAGCACCCTTACCCCCCATCGGTGCTGATACTCCCGTCGCGGCGTGAGCGTCCATACCCTGTCACATCCGAATACGATCCGTACACGGAGCCCGGAGACCGGCTGGCAGGTGAGCGGCTGAGCTCCCCCTTTGACGTACCCAGCGGCGGGGACGCCGGAGGAGGGCCCGGAGCTAGCGCCTTTTTTGCGACAAGAGACCTCCGGGGTTTCAACTGGAGCTGCGGAGCATCCTGCTGTACCTAAACCGGCACCGTCGCGGGGGTCTTCGTGCGGCTCGACAGAACCCCGGGGGTCTAGAACACATGCTCCCGCACTGCCGGCCTGGGCGCTGCTAGCGTAGGACCTGGATTCGGACGGCGTGCCTTACAGAGATAGATAGCTGAGAGCGGAAGATCGACTCCCACGCAGAGGAGGGATCGCGATGGCTGACGAGCGTGACTTGACCGAGGCCCACGAACCAGAGGAGAACGGGACCGCTGCGCAGAAGACTCAGTCCCCGCCTCAAGAAGAGGAGGTGGAAGGACAGTCACGAGCTTCTGCCGCTGACGATGAGGAGCGGACCGCGTTCCCCGTCGTGGGCATCGGCGCCTCGGCCGGAGGGCTGGAAGCCTTCAAGACTTTCCTGGAGGGAGTTCCACCTGATAGCGGAATAGCTCTCGTGCTGGTGCAGCATCTCAGTCCCAATCGCGAGAGCAACCTGGCGGAGATAGCCGAGCGTCACACCGCGCTCCACGTCTCTGAGATCGAGGACGGGATGGAGATCCTCCCGAACCGAGTCTACATCATTCCCCCGGGCATGGATCTGGACCTCATGGGCGGCCGACTCCATCTGATGCAGCCGTCCGATGACGGCCGGCCTCGACTGCCCATCGACCACTTCTTCCGCTCCCTGGCAGACGACCAGGAGGAGCGATCGATCTGCATCATCTTGTCTGGTTCTGGCAGCGACGGCACCCTGGGTCTCAAGGCGATCAAGGAGGTTGGCGGTATGGCTATGGTCCAGGATCCGGGTACGGCTGACTACGATGGGATGCCGACCAGCGCCCTGGAAACCGGCCTTGTCGACTACGTCCTGCCGCCGGAGGAGATGGGGCAGCAGCTTGTTCGTTACGTCGAGCACGCCTTCGGCCCGGAGGAGAAGAGGGTCTCTCTCCCGGCTGCTGAGCCTGACACGTCGCTGCAGAAGATCTTCATTCTCCTGCGGCGCGAGGTGGGACACGATTTTTCCCACTACAAGAAGAACACCGTCCGGCGCCGGATCGAGCGGCGCATGGCCGTCAACCAGATCAGAGAGCTGGATGCGTACGTCCGCTACCTCCAGGAGAACGCGGAGGAGGTCCGGCACCTCTTCCGAGAGATTCTCATCAGCGTGACCAGTTTCTTCCGCGATCCGGAGGCCTTCCAGGCGCTGGAGGAGCAGGTCATCCCCCGCCTCGTCCGAGAGGCCGGCGACGATGATATCCGGGTCTGGGTGCCGGGGTGCGCCACCGGCGAGGAGGCCTACTCCATCGCCATCTTGCTCCGTGAGGAGATGGAGCGAAGCAGCAAGAACCCCGAGGTGCGGATCTTTGCCACCGATATCGACATTGAGGCGATCGCCATCGCCCGCACGGGCGTCTACCCCAACGGCATCGCCGCCGACGTCTCCCCTGCGCGATTGGATCGTTTCTTCTCGCGAGAGGACCACGCCTTCCGCGTGGACAAGATCGTTCGCGACCTGATCATCTTCGCGGAACAGAACGTCTTCGGGGACCCGCCTTTCTCCGATATCGACCTGATCAGCTGCCGCAACCTGCTCATCTACGTCGACACGGAGCTTCAGGAGAAGGTGCTATCCCTCTTCCACTACGCCCTCCGGCCGGATGGCTTCCTCTTCCTGGGCACGTCGGAGTCGATCGGACAGGTCGACGGCCTCTTCGAGACCGCGGACAAGACGCAGAAGATCTTCCGCCGTAAGGATGACGGGACCGGGGCCCGGCCGCCCGTCACCTTCCCTTCGCTGGCCTTGGCGGAGACGGCGATTGAGGAAGGGACCCGCCCGGATCAGGGGGAGGACGAAGACCTGAAGGCTGTGGCAGAGCGCACGCTGCTGGATCGGTACGCGCCGCCGTCCGCCATTGTCGACGTCAGCGGCCAGGTCGTCTACTTCCACGGCCGCACCGGGCAGTATCTGGAGCCGGCCCCCGGGGAGGCGAGCCTCGACGTCGAGCGTCTGGCGCGCGAGGGGCTGCGGCTGCCGCTGAGCACGGCCCTCCGCCGGGCGCAGTCTGACGACGAGCCGGTTCGCTACCGGCGCATTGGGGTCAAGACGAACGGCGGAGAGCGGACCATCGATCTCACCGTGACCCCGGTGAAGAAGCCGAGGCATGGGGAGCGGCTCTTCCTGGTCGCCTTCGAGGACGTAACGCCCGAGGAGACGGGGGAGACTGAGGCCGCAACTAGGGGGGCGGACGACGAAGGCCTGCGCGTCGAGCAGTTGGAGCAGGAGCTGAGGGCCAAGGAGGAGCGCCTCCAGACCACCATCGAGGAGCTGGAGACCTCCAACGAGGAGCTGAAATCCTCCAACGAGGAGCTCCAGTCAGCGAATGAGGAGCTCCAGTCCACCAACGAGGAGCTGGAGACCTCTCAAGAGGAGCTGCGCTCCGTCAACGAGGAGCTCAAGACCGCCAACGCGAACCTCGAAGAGAAGATAGCGGAGCTCCAGCAGGCGAACGACGACATCAAGAACATGCTCTCCGGCACCGGGGTGGGCACGGTCTTCCTGGACAAAGAGCTGAACGTGCGGCGCTTCACGCCGGACGCCACGGAGGTGCTGAACCTGATCAACGGCGACGTGGGTCGGCCCATCAGCCACGTCTCATCCTCCCTGGGGGACCACGACAGGCTGGCCGAGGATGCGAGGCACGTTCTCGACACGCTGGAACCCCGGGAGCGGGAGGTCCGGACGGCGTCAGGAGACTGGTACTTGCTTCGCGTCATGCCCTACCGGACCAGAGAGAACGTGGTCGAGGGCGTGGTGATGACGTTTGTGAATATCACCAGCCTCAAGGAAGCGGAAGATGAGGTCGCTTCCCTCGAGGAGACAAAACGGGAGATCGAAGCCGCCCGCGACTACGCCCAGCGCATCGTGGAGACCGTCCGCGAACCGCTGGTGATCCTGGACGCCGACCTGAGCGTCGTGTCGGCCAACCGCGCCTTCTACCAGACCTTCGAGATGGAGGAGGAGAGCGTCGAGAAAGCGTCCCTCTTCGATCTAGGCGAGGGAGAGTGGGACACGCCGGAACTGCGGGAGCTGCTCGACGAGATTCTCCCCCAGGAGACTGTTCTGCACGACTACGAGGTGAAGCAGGACTTCCGCGACGTCGGTGAGCGAAGGATCCTGCTGAACGCGCGAGAGCTCGTGGGCGACGGGGGGGAGCAGCGGCTGATCCTGCTGGCCTTCACGGAGGTCACCGAAGCGTGACAGCAAAGACCCTAAAGGTTTGGAAGAGCCAGGGTCAACATCAGAACGGTCCTTCAAGGGCAAGGTATCGTCGGGAATAGGACGATCACATCAAAACCTTTAGGGTCTCAGCCATCGCTCGGTCCGGACCCAAGGAGCCGCGAGAGCCTGAAGAGGTGAAACGAATGACCGAAGAGCAGCGAAAGACTAACACGCCAGACGACCTGCGCCGACGAGCGGAGGACGTCGTGCGCAGCCAGTCGGATGAATTGCGCCAGACAGCTCCAGAGGATCTCCAGAATCTGATCCACGAACTGCGAGTCCATCAGGTCGAGCTGGAGATGCAGAACGAGGAGCTCCGCCGCACCCAGCGGGAGCTCGAAGAAGCGCGCGACACGTACTCTGACCTCTACGACTTCGCCCCGGTCGGCTACCTGACCCTCAGCGAGAGCGGGACGATCCTCCAGGCCAATCTCACGGCGGCTCGGATGCTCGGGATCGATAGGAGCCGCCTCATCGACCGGCCGCTGACGGATTTCGTCGCCAGAGACGATCAGGACACCTTTTATCTCCATCGCAGGCAGCTTCTCAAGAACCGGGAACCACAGACGGCCGAGCTTCGAGTTGAGAAAGAGGATGGCTCCAGGCTCTGGGTGCGGATGGAGTCGGCGCCGGCGGGTGGGAGCGACGACCAGGCCGCGTGGCGAGCCACCATCAGCGACGTCACCAGGCAGAAGGAGGCAGAGAAGGCGCTGCACAGGCACGCCGAGCGGCTCCGCGTTCTCCACGAGATAGACGAGGCGATCATGAGCGCCTACTCCATAGCGCAGATGGCCGAAGCCGTGGTGCACCAGATCCCCCGTCTCGTTCCCTGTCACCGTGCCAGCGTCGGGATACACGAGCCAGAGACGGGCCAGCTGTCGCTCGTGGCCGTCCAGAACGACAGTGACCAGCCGGAGCCAGATACGGTCTGGTGGGAACCCGCAGATCCAGGCTCGGACCCGGTACTCCAGAAGCTCATGGCGGGCGAGCGATGGGTTGTAGAGGACTTGCAGACAGCAGCAGTCTCCTCGCCCTGGCTGCAGCGACTGCAGGCGGCGGGCGCACGCGCTGTGATCTGCGAACCGGTCGTCATCCATGGGGACTTCGCGGGGATGGTCGTCGTCGGTAAGAGAGAACCCGACCCGCCTCTCAGTGACCAGATGGACGTGATAGGGGAGTTGACCACCCGTCTGGGCATCGCCTGGGAACAGGCCCGGCTCCATAGGGAGCTGGAGAAACACGCAGGTAAGCTGGAGCAGCTCGTTCGAGAGCGGACGGCGGAGCTGAAGAATAGTGAGGCGCGCTTCCGCACCATCTTTGAGGAGGCGGGCATCGGCATCGCTCTGGCGGACGCCTTGGGCAGGCTGAGGGTCACCAACCCGGCCCTCCGCCGCATGCTGGGTCGGAGCCGAGGGGAGCTGTCCGGACAGTGCCTCTTCGACTTCCTGGACGGGGCGGGAGACGCTGGTCGGGAGCTGCTGCGGAAGGTATCCGAGAGAGAGAAGGGAAGCGAGCAGACGGAGCAGCTCCCGTACCGCATGGGAGATGGCGAGAGAGGCTACGCCAACCTCACCCTCTCCTTCCTTCGCCAGAACGGCGGCCGCTCTCCCCTGGTCCTGGTCCTGATGGAGGACGTCACCGAGGAGAAGCGGGCCCAGGAGATGCTCGTCGAGGCGGAGCGGATGGCGGCCATGGGGCGTATGGGCACGTCGCTGGCCCACGAGATCAACAACCCGCTCCAGTCCGTCATCGGGTGCCTGGGTCTGGCTATGGAGGCGCGGGAGGAGGGAAAGGAGGCGGGCAAGCTGATGGACGTGGCCCTGGAGGAGCTGAGGCGGGCGGCGACCATCGTGCACCGCATG
>Ga0207797_1000940_pt1 | contig 21618 bp, 17 predicted proteins | sample PRCRCaboRojoPR_6_FD_187275 | JGI IMG/M metagenome (GOLD analysis project Ga0207797, IMG submission 187275) | Marine sediment microbial community from Cabo Rojo, Puerto Rico - PR CR 10% Liquid 1 (SPAdes) | ecosystem: Environmental > Aquatic > Marine > Coastal > Sediment | place: Cabo Rojo, Puerto...
CGTCGGGCGGGAGATGAATTCCTCCCTCGCCCTGAATTGGCTCCAGCAGGACCGCTGCCGTATCGGGAGAGATGGCTTCTTCCAGTTTCTCCAGGTCCCCGTACGGTACGTGATTGAACCCGGGCACCAGCGGTTTGAAGGGCTGGCTGTATTTCCGCTTCCAGGTGGCGCTCAACGAGCCCAGCGTCCGACCGTGAAAACCCCGCATGGTGGCAATAATTTCCTTCTTACCGGTGTGGGATCGAGCAAATTTCAGGCTCGCCTCGATCGCCTCGGTGCCCGAGTTGCAGAGAAACGACCTGTTCAGGTTTCCGGGAGATATTTCCGCAAGCTTCTCCAGCAATTCCGCCCTTACGTCGTTGTAAAAGTACGCCGGGGAACAGGTAAGTAGTTTCTCGACCTGATCCTTTACCGCCTCGGCTACCCGCTCGTTCGCGTGACCGACGGCGGCGACGCCGATCCCGCTGGTTAGATCAAGGTATTCGCGTCCCTTCTGGTCTTTGATCTTCGTTCCGGAACCCTCGACAAGCTGCAGGTCCTGACGGGAATATACTCCCGTCGAAAATTTATCCTCTTTTTCAAGCGTATTCATAAATATCACCGTAGGATATCTTCAAGAAATTTGTGTCCCCTTGCCGGAAAGTGCTGCCGTGACGGGTTTTTCCACGGTACCGTCACTCAGAATTACCGAACCGACACCGGAGTCTATCGCTTCGCCGGCACCGAGCAATTTCTTTTTCATTCTACCCCGGGCAAATTTTTCGCCGTACTCTTCTATCTGGTTCCGGTTGATCTCTTCAATGAGGCTGGTCTCGTCATTGACGTCCTCAAGTAAGCCCGGGACATCGGAGAGCAGGAGTAATTTGTCCGCGGAAAAAGCCTGAGCTACCTGAGCCGCAGCCCTGTCTCCATCCACGTTTACAGCAGTTCCGGAGAAAGTTACCGCGGGGATGGTTATAACCGGACTGTAACCACTTTCCATCAGCAGTTCGATCGGTTCTTTATTAACCTCCTTTATGATACCACTGTGCTCCCCCCGGAGAACGAGCTTCTTCCCGTTTTTCTTTATCTTCAGACTGGATTTTCTTTTACATTCCAGCACCCTGCCGTCCAGGCCGGAAAAGCCAAACGCGTTAACGCCGAGTTTCTGCAGCTCTTCGACGATGAATTTGTTCATCTTTCCCGGATAGACCATATTAATCAGGTCAACGGTCTCTTCGTCGGTATATCTGCTCGTATATCCGGAAACCGACTCGACGAACCGGGGAGGATGGCCCAGGTCCTCCGAAATCCTGTCGAGCTCGTGTGAGCCACCGTGAAGCAGGATCCAGTCGTCGAACCCGGCCAGGTCCTCGAGGAAGCCCTCGTAATCTATTGCGTCACTTCCACCGATCTTCAGGACGAACATTTTATCCCTCCGTTAAATTGGGTGCAGGCCGGTTCTCTCCAGCCCGGCGGTTTCCGGGTAGCCGCAGGCGAGGTTAGCGGATTGAACTGCCTGACCGGCGGCTCCTTTCACCAGGTTATCTATTGCGGACATTACTACCAATCTATTATCTCTTTCGGAAATTTCAAAACCTATTTCCACCGTGTTGGTGCCGTTTAACAGCTTGGGCTCCGGATAGCGGTATATTCCTTTTCTCTGATTGACGAATCTGACAAACTTTTCGTCCTCGTAATGCTTTCTGAGTGCTTTCCAGACGTCGCCGAGGCCCGGAACTTCCTCGTATAGAACGTGAACGGTGCTCAGGATCCCTCTCACCATCTCTACTCCGTGAGGAGAGAAAGATACGGCCGTACCCAGTTCCTGTTCCATCTCGGCGGTATGTCTGTGGCCGGAAGGCATATAGCTCCGCACTACGCCCCTCCTTTCCGGGTGATGGCTGCCCGGATTGACTTTTGCACCGCCGGCCGAGGAACCGACCTTGGAATCGACGACTACCCTTATGATTCCCTCCCCCAGCTCCGAGACTATCGGGTAAAGCGGAATTATCGCGGCAGTTGCGGTGCAGCCGGGGGAAGCAACATATTTTGCTCCCCTTATTGTCTCCCGGTGCAGCTCGGGCATACCGTAAACGAACTCCTCGTTCAGTTCGGGATGTACGTGTTCCTTGCCGTACCACCTCTCGTATGCCCCCGGGTCGTTCAGCCTGAAGTCCCCGGAGAGGTCGATTATTTTATCCGCCAGTCCCAGGTAATCGTCGATTAGTTCCATCGATTTACCGTGGGGGAGGGCGGTAAAGAGTAAATCCAGGCCGTCGTAATTTTCCTGCAGAGCTTCGGGGTGCGTAAAACTCAAGTCGGTCTTATCTCTGAGGTTGGGGTGTATCTTGCTGGCCGACCTGCCCTCGTTGCTCCGGGACGTGACGGCGACCAGGTCGATATTCGGGTGATTCAAAAGGATTCTGATCAGCTCTCCGCCCGTGTAGCCCGAGCCCCCGACTATTGCTGCCTTTCTGGTTGAACTCATCATCTCTTACCCCCCGCGACTTTCTCCACGTAATCAATTATCTTTCCCGGTATATCGACTCCGGTCGGCTCTATGCTGTTCTTGAATTCCACGGTGTAGTTGACCTCCGCGACGGTCAGACCCTTTTCTCCTTCGAGCAAATCGACGGCCAGAACCCCACCTCCGACCGCCTCTGCCGCTTGCTGGCAGACACGATCAAGCTCATCGGTCACGGGGCAATTGCTCGCGTCTCCCCCCTGGGCCGTGTTGGTGATCCAGTGCTCCGATTCCCGATATATCGCGGCTATAGTTTCACCGTCCACGACAAAGGCCCTGATGTCCCTGTTCGGCTTGTCGACGTATTCCTGGATGTAGAATATCTTGTGGTAATAGGAACCAAGCTGGCTTTTGTGCTCCAGTACCGCCTCGGCCGATTCGCGGTCGTTGATCTTTGCCAGAAGCCTGCCCCAGGAACCGGTTACCGGCTTTAGAACTACGGGATAGCCCATATCCTCTATTGCTGAAAGGGCGCTTTCCTTGGTAAAGGCGACCTTTACCGAGGGTGTCGGAACCCCGGCATCTCTAAGGGCTTTTGTGGTCGCTATTTTGTCGCCACAGATCCTGGCGGTTTCGTAGGAGTTGACGGTCGGAACGTCCCCGTTCTCGAACAGATTCAGGATGTAAAGCGCCCGGGAGTGGGAGACGTCCCTTTCCAGTAAGACATCGAGGTCGTAATCCCTGTCGAAATCGAATACGAGCTCTCGGCTGTCCACACGATTAATTTCGTGTCCCCGGCTCCTGGCCTCTTTTATCAATAACTTCTCTTCGACACGGATTCGCGAGAAGAGAAGCCCCAGATTCAGACTAGACATTGTTGTTGTGTAACCTCCTCTGACCCCACTTTTGCTCGCTCGACCGTATAGTCGAGCAGCTCCGCGGGAATGTCACGATCAATCACTTTCATTGATTCTTTGAACTCCATCGAACAATTCACTTCGTTTATCAGCAGTCCCCGTTCACTTTCCAGCAGGTCCACAGCCAGTGCGCCGCCGCCCAGAACGTCGCTCGTCGCTGAAACTATAGTTTCCAGCTCCTCCGTCAGAGGATAAGGGTGTGATTCCCCGCCGCGTGCCGCGTTCGTGATCCAGTGGTCCGATTTACGGTAGGCGGCTCCGACGACCTCGCCCCCGATGACAAAGGCTCGAATGTCCTTTTTACCAGTTTCGACGAAGTCCTGCACGTAATAAATCGAGTGATAGTGTGAGTCGAGGTGCGATTTATGTTCCAGAGTTGCCTCCGCCGATTCCCTGTTGTTCACCTTGGAAACCATCCGGCCCCAGGAGCCGTCCACGGGCTTTAAGACGGCGGGATAGCCAATTTCTTCTACTGCTTTCAGGGCGCTTTCCCTGTCAAAAGCCACCCTGAAGTCCGGAGTTGGTACTCCGTGCTTTTTTAGCTTTACCGAAGTAAAGGCCTTGTCGCCGCAGAGCTGGACTGTTTCGAAATCGTTTATCAACGTGATTCCGGTATTCGAAAGTAGTTCCATTATGTGATAAGCCCTCGATTGTGAGATTTCTCTATCAAGCAGCACGTCCAGCTCAGAAAGGTTCGAATTATCCCAGGTAAACTCCCGGGGGTCGACGATGGTTAAGTTTATTTCGCTCCTTTTCCGGGCTTCCTTGACCAGTAATTTTTCCTCGAGCCTGATTCTGGACGCCAGTATGCCAAGGTTGATCTTCAAGGTTTATTCACCCCAGTCTTCTTCTTCTTCCGGAGCCAGGTCGACCTCGGCCGGGTCCAGGCTCACCACTTCTAATTCAAGGCCGCAGGTCGGGCAGTCCAGTATTTCGTTCTTGATAGTGTCGTCCGGAAGTTCAATTTCCGTGCCGCATTCGGGACAACTTGCCATTGTAAACACCTCCTGAATTTAATTGGTAAAATGAAAACAACGATAATACCTAAATTACCTTGCTAGCTGAAAAGCGGAAAACAAAAACGGGATAAGGGGATAGTTAGAAATGAAAGGGGATTAAATCCCCTTCGGCCTGGAGTGCAGCGGGGACAATAGAGAGCCGGCCTCGGACTTCCGCCCGCCCTGATCTACTTTGCTGCCAGCTTTGCTTGATAATTGCGCGTCGGATTTGAGTTTCATAACTATTGTCCACCTATATTAAAAACGAGTTTAACGAAACTTTAAGTTAAATTCAACCCAAGATTTCAAATATTTTTCCCAAATTTTTAAGCATAACCAAGCTTAACGAAGATTTACCTGCAAATATTTTGGCGAAAAGCTGAAAAGGGTAGATATAAAAAACTACCCTTGAAATAAAGAGCGCCATGCTGTAAATTCCTCGTTAAGAGGTGAAAGAAGCTATGTATAGATTCGAGAAAGGTTTCAACCTGTCTTTTCGCCTGGTGAACGGCTTCCTCATCTCTGCTATTTCCCCCTTGAGGAGAGGGCTAACCTCTCTCTAACACTTCTTTTTTTCACAAGTTTCCCAGTTTTCTTTTAATCACTGCCACTTATCGGGTTTGATTTTTTCGTTGCCTGGTTAGTGCGCTAGTTCAACCAGTTTTCGTTAGCGGGCGGCGAATCGCCTAAATGGGTCGAACTGTGTCTTTTGACCAACTGTAACTATAACTACTTTCGAGGTGAAGAAAATGGAAAAAGTAGAAGAAATTAAACCAGAAGAACGGACGACAAAGTCGAGTCTTGACGTTGATCCGGAACTGAAAGACGAGATAGATCACGTTTTGCTGATGTATTCCGGCGGCCTGGACACCTCCGTGATGCTAACCTGGATTCAGGACAAGTACGAAGCAAAGGTCTCAACATTTACGGTAGATGTCGGGCAGAGAGAAGCCCATCTCGATCAGGTCCGTGACAAGGCCCTGGATCTCGGGGCGGAAAACGCCTTTGTGGTGGATGCCAAGGAGCAGTTTGCCGACGAATACATCAGCAAAAGCATCAAAGCAAACGGGCTCTATCAGGATAGTTATCCGCTCAGTACCGCCATAGCCAGACCTTTAATGAGCGAGATAGCGGTCGAATACGCCAATTCGGAAGGGATATCTGCGATTGCTCACGGTAGCACCGGTAAGGGTAACGATCAGGTTAGATTCGAGGCTTCAATTACGGCTCTGGACGATTCTATCGAAGTCCTGGCTCCGATAAGAAAGTGGGATATGGGGCGGGACGAAGAGCTGGCCTACGCGGAGGAGAACGGTATTCCAATACCGGTGGACGTCGGCTCTCCCTATTCGATCGACGAAAACCTCTGGGGGCGGAGCGTCGAGTGCGGCGAACTGGAGAACCCGAATGTAGAACCACCGAAGAATGTCCACGAACTGGTCTCGCCGCTAGAGGAGACTCCGGACGAGCCGGAATACGTCGAACTGGGATTTGAGGGCGGGGTACCGACCGAACTGGACGGAGAAAAGCTGGAACTGGTTCCCCTGATCAAGAAACTTACCGAGAAAGCCGGCAAGCACGGGGTCGGTCTGATAGATATGGTCGAGGATAGAATTGTCGGACTAAAATCACGGGAAATCTACGAGACCCCGGCTGCTTCGGTGATACTTAAAGCACATAAAGAACTGGAAAAATTCTGCTCCACCAGACACGAGAACAGTTTTAAACCAATTGTAGATAAAAAGTGGGCGGAGATGATTTATCAGGGACTGGCGTTTGACCCCCTGGTGGCCGACCTGGAAGCCTATATTGAACAGGTAAATAATAAAGTTCACGGAACGATACGGTTAAAACTCTTCAAGGGGAAGGCGAAGGTCGTGGGACGGGATTCGGAGAACGGTCTCTACAGCTATTCCCTGGCGACGTACGATGAGGGCAGCACTTTCGATCAGTCTTCATCGGAAGGGTTCATAGATATCTGGAGCCTGCCGACGCGGGTCGGTTTCAATCACGAAAAGAAGAGTAAAGAATCAGGATGAAAGTCTGGGAACTGGAATACAGAGAAGATAAAACGGACCTGGAACGTCTGGTCGAGCAGTTTACTGCCGGGCGGGACGTCGATTTCGATGCCCGGCTTCTGGATTTCGATATATACGGGTCGATTGCTCACGTTTCCGCCCTGGAGGAGGTAGAGCTACTTGCGCCTAACGAAGCCGCAAAATTACGGAATCAGCTTCGCTCCCTGCTGGACGAGAAACTCGAAATCGCCCCGGAAGACGAGGACGTCCATACAAGGGTGGAGAACGAAGTAACCTCGGAACTGGGAAAGCTAGGGGAGAAACTTCATACCGCCAGATCCCGGAACGACCAGGTACTGGTAGATCTCCGGCTATTTACCAAGAGCCGCCTCTTTCAAGTGGCCGAAGAATTGCTTGACCTGGTCGGCAGTCTGCTTGAGTTTGCCGGGTCGGGGTCCGAAATTCCGATGGTCGGCTATACTCATTATCGAGAGGCAATGCCCTCATCGGTCGGGCTCTGGGCCGCTTCTTATGCAGAGGCACTGCTGGACGACCTCCTACCGCTGGACGCGGCTTACGAGTTATTGAACCGGTCCCCCCTCGGCGTCGGTGCGGGTTACGGCGTTCCCGTCAGCCTGAACAGGAAACTAACGGCCGATCTGCTCGGTTTTGACGGTGTCCAGAATAACGCGATTTACGTTATGAATAGTCGCGGTAAGTTCGAATTTAACCTGCTATCAGCGCTTGGCGGAGTCCAGCTTGATCTGTCCAGGATGGCCGAGGACCTGATCGTTTTTAGCGACGAGAAATTTAACTTCTTTGAGATACCAGAGCCCTTTACCACGGGGTCCTCGATCATGCCTCAGAAGGAAAACCCCGACGTGCTGGAGCTAGTTCGGGGGAGAGCGGCCGCTTTTTCCGGGCATCTATCTAATCTTTTTTCCCTGCTTCACGGCCTGCGATCCGGTTACAGTCGTGACCTGCAGGAGTCGAAAAAGGCGCTCGTGGAAGGCCTGGATAGGTCGGAAAGCTCGCTTGCCGTACTTCCGCCGCTGATCGATGGGCTGGAGGTGAACGAATCGGAATTGCTTGCGGCCTTTACGGAGGAGGTACTTGCCACGGACCGGGTTTTCGATCGTGTACAAGCCGGTCAGACCTTTCGAGCGGCCTATCGTGAGGTTAAAGAGCTGCTTGAGTCCGCCGAAGGAGCTGGAAATATTGACGCCGACCGGGCAAAAGAAGCGATCGACAGAAGAAAGCATCGAGGCGGACCGGGAGATCTTCAGCTGGTTTCGGCGGAGGATAAACTGGAAGAGGAAAGAAAGAGATGGAAAGAGCGGAAGGAACTGTTTCGAGACGCTCTGGCGGAGCTAAAAGAACCTGAGGAAATTGATTCAGGGGGCGATTCTGGATGAAGCGGGCGTTACTGGGACTTGAAGACGGCACTGTCGTGGAAGGATTCGGGGTAGGGGTGAAGGGCGTGTCCCTTGGCGAGCTCGTGTTTACCACCTCCTTTACCGGCTACGAGGAGGCGTTGACGGACCCTTCCTACCGGGGGCAAAACTTGCTGTTTACCTATCCACTGATCGGAAATTACGGGATTCAAAAGGTAAATCCCCAGTCGGATAGTATCCAGCCGGAGGGGATGATAGCCAGAGAGCTATGCGAGCAACCGGATCACGCGGACTCGGTGGAGCCGGTCTCCGAATATTTGACCCGAAACGAGTCAAGGGCAATTACAGGTATCGACACCCGAGAACTAACTCTGAGGATAAGAAAACGGGGTACCGTAAAGTCAGCTCTTGCAGTTGGGGGGTACGAGAAAGAAGAAGTTCTTGAGCTTGCCCGGAGCCAGCCACCGATTACCGAAAAAGATCTGGTCCCCGAGGTCAGCTCGGAGAAAGTTGAGGTCCTTGACGGTCGGGGTCCCCGCCTGGCGGTGATAGATACCGGGGCCAAGCGGAGCATAGTCCGGAACCTGACTTCCCGAAACTTCGAGGTTATAGTCTTTCCCCATGATGCGGCCCCCGAGCTGGTAGAAGAGTACGAACCGGACGGGTTGTTCTTCACGAATGGACCCGGAGATCCGAAGCGGGCGCTTTCCCCCCAGAAACTCGTTCGGAAGTTTGCCGGAAGAAAACCGATATTTGGCATCTGTTTCGGGGCGCAGATAATCGCACTTGCCCTCGGTGGCGAGACGTACAAGCTGAAATTCGGCCACCGGGGTGCGAACCAGCCCGTGAAGAATCATTTCACGGAGATTGTAAATATAACGGCACAGAATCACGGTTTCGCCATTGATGGGGACTCCCTTGCCGGGACCGGCCTTGAAGTTACGGAGACCAACGCGATAGACGGCACGGTGGAAGCGATAGAGGACGAGACAAAAGAAATATTTGCCGTCCAGTATCACCCGGAAGCTTCGCCGGGACCGAGGGACCAGGAAGAGTATTTCTTCAACCGAGTTCGAAAAACGCTGGAGGATAACTATGCCAAAACGCGATGATATAGACAAAGTTCTACTGGTCGGCAGTGGTCCGATTCAGATTGGCCAGGCCGCGGAGTTCGATTACTCCGGATCTCAGGCCTGCCGGGGGTTAAGAGAAGAGGGAATAGAGGTGGCTCTGGTAAACTCAAACCCGGCCACGATCATGACGGACCCGAATATGGCGGATTCAGTTTACATTGAACCTCTGACCGACGACTTCATAGAGAAAATAATTGAAAAGGAACGTCCGGACGGCATCGCGGCGGGACTCGGGGGCCAGACGGGCTTGAACCTGACGGCGGAGCTGGATGAGAAAGGAGTGCTGGAGGAATACGACGTGGAAGTCCTTGGTACTCCCGTAAAAACTATCCACGACAGTGAAGATCGGGCAAAATTTAAAGAAATGATGAAGTCAATCGGGGAAGAGGTAGCAGAGAGCTCTCCGGTTCATTCCCACGCGGAAGCAAGACGGGCGAAAGAAGAACTCGGCCTGCCCCTGGTTGTAAGGCCGGCTTATACCCTTGGTGGTGCCGGAGGAGGGTTGGCAAAGACAGACCGGGAATTCGAGAACATAGTCTCCCGGGGGTTGAAGCTTTCCCGGATCAACCAGGTCCTGGTGGAAGAAAGCGTCGAGGGATGGAAGGAATTCGAGTATGAGGTGATGCGGGACCACAGGGACACCTGCATTACAGTGGTCAATATGGAAAACATGGACCCGATGGGTATTCATACCGGGGAGTCCATGGTCGTCGCTCCGTCGCAGACCCTGTCCGACCTGGAACACCAGAAGCTCCGAACCGCCGCCATAAAGATAATTCGCAGGCTGGGAGTCGAAGGTGGGTGCAATATCCAGTTTGCTTTGAACCCGGATACCGGTGAATACAAGGTGGTCGAAGTTAACCCCCGGGTCTCACGCTCTTCGGCCCTGGCGTCGAAAGCTACCGGTTATCCGATTGCGCGGGTTGCCGCCAAGATAGCGATCGGTTTGAACCTGGACGAGATACCGAACGACGTTACCGAAGAGACGCCTGCTTCGTTCGAACCGACCGTCGATTATACAGTGGTAAAAATACCGAAGTGGCCTTTCGAAAAGTTCCGGACTGTGGACCGCGAACTAACCACACAGATGAAATCCACCGGGGAAGTAATGGCTATCGGAAGAAACCTCGAGGAAGCTATTCATAAGGCGGTTCGCTCGCTTGACATAGGAAAGGACGGTCTCGATCCGAGCAATCGAAGGACTTTCGGGACCTTAGATCAGATAGAAGAATTCCTCAAGCGACCGACGGATCGGCGAAAGTTCGCAATTTACGATGCGCTGCGGCAGGGTATGGACGTGGGAGAAATCTCGGGACACTCGCTGATTGATCCTTTCTGGATAAGAAAGTTTCGGAATATTATTCGACTGGAAGACCGTTTGCGTGAGGATTGGCAGGGCAACCTGGAAGAAGCAAAGAGAAATGGTTTTACCGACGCCGAGATAGGAGAGATAGCGGAGGTGGACCGAAAGGAGGTCGAGAAAGAAAGGAAAGAGACCATCGACCTCGATTACAAGATGGTCGATACCTGCGCCGGAGAGTTCCGGGCAAAGACCCCGTACTACTATTCCACCTATACTAGAAAGGATCAACTGGTTTCGGAGGTACCGATCGAGAGAGAAGAGATGAAAGAAAAGGACAAGGTTCTGATTCTTGGTGCTGGGCCGATCAGAATTGGTCAGGGAATTGAATTTGATTACGGCTGCGTCCACGCGCTGGAGGGGCTGGAGGAAGAAGGGTTCGAAACGCTGATGCTCAACAATAATCCGGAGACGGTTTCAACGGACTTCGATACTTCGGATAAACTGTTCTTTGATCCGTTAACCCTGGAAGACGTAATGAACGTTCTGGAAGAGGAAAACCCCGAGGGAGTAATAGTGCAGTTTGGCGGCCAGACCTCCGTCAACCTGGCCTCGGAGCTGAAGCGGGAACTGGAGAACAAGGAAGGGGTGCAAACCGAGATCTACGGGACCGATCCCGAGATGATGGACGTCGCAGAGGACCGCGACCGGTTCAGGGAGTTGCTGAACGAGGTAAATATATCGCAACCCGAAAACGGAGTCGCTCGCACAATCGAGGAGGCCGACCATCTGGCAGACGAGATAGGCTTTCCGGTGCTCGTTCGTCCATCCTACGTTTTGGGCGGGCGGGAAATGGAAGTGATCTATAATCGAGCCGAACTCCAGAAATACATGGAGAGTTCCCTGGAAGCAAGCTCGGGCGGAGCGATCCTGATCGACGAATTTCTGGAAAATAGCACCGAAATTGACGTCGATGCCGTTGCCGATGGAGAAGAAGTTTTGATAGGCGGAATAATGGAGCACATCGAACATGCGGGAGTTCATTCGGGGGATTCTGCCTGCGTCGTCCCTCCCCAGACTGTTCCCCCAAAAGTTCTGACGCGGGTGGAAAGGTACGTGAAGGAGATTGCCCGTGCTTTGAACGTAGTCGGGCTGCTGAATATCCAGATGGCGATAAAGGACAATGAAATTTACCTGCTGGAGGCAAATCCCCGTTCCAGCCGAACCGTCCCTTATTTGTCCAAGGCTACCGGGATCCCCCTGGCCAAGCTGGCGGTAAAAGTGATGGGCGGGAAGAAGCTATCGGAGCTCAGTTACCCGGAAAAGTCGCGCGGAAGCGTCGCCGTAAAAGAAGTCGTTTATCCCTTTGGAAACCTGCCCGGCGTCGACCCCGTACTCGGCCCGGAGATGCAATCGACGGGTGAAGTCATGGGTATCGCGGAGAGTTTCGATCGGGCATTTTACAAGGCGGAGCTTGCCGCGGAAAACGAACTGCCCACCTCGGGCACAGTTCTTCTGAGCATCAGGGACGAAGACAAGCCGGAGATACTGCCGTTGGCGCTGGAGCTGGAGGAGGCCGGGCTGAGCCTTCTCGGGACCGAGGGCACTGCCTCTTTTCTCAAAAATAATGGTGTCAGTATCGACGTGGTAAATAAGATCAACCAGGGCTCTCCCGACCTGCTGGACAGGATTGACGAGATAGACCTGATCATTAACACTCCGACGGAAGGAGAAAAGCCACACCGGGACGGCTTCAAAATAAGGCGGGCGGCTGTCGACCTGAAAATTCCCTATATTACCAACCTGCAGGTAGCGCATGCCGGTGTCAGGGCGATCAAGAACTTCTCCCGGGGAGCGGTGGATGTGGACACGATCGAGGGCTATCAGAATTAAGGAACTGTTACGCCGGACCGTTTTCGGGACAACCGAAAATGCCAATTCCAATTTAATTGATGCCCAATTCGGACTAGGATTATGGGGGTCAGCCGGACGGGAAAGCGCTGTTTTTAATTTAGAAGAATATGTCCGGAAGGCCAATAAGGGAGATTTTCCCCTGAAATCCAGGAAAAATTAGAGGTGAGACAGGATGGAACTTAACTTGAACGATAACGTGGCGCTCGTTACCGCATCCAGCAGCGGTCTGGGTAAAGGATCAGCCAGGGCGCTGGCGGCGGAAGGTGTAAGCGTGCTTATTAACGGCAGGGACGAAGAAAAACTCGCGGCTGTGGCACAGAAATTATCGGAAGAGACGGGGGCAAAAGTCCTGCCGGTTCAGGGGGATATTAAGGAGCGTGAAACCATGGCAAAGCTGGTTAATACTGCGGTGGATAAGTTCGGGAAACTGGACCACATCGTGACCAGCGCCGGTGGTCCGGCCAGCGGCAGTACTCTCGAGACGTCGGAAAAAGACTGGTACGACGGCTTCGACATGATGGTCATGAGTGTCTTCCGCCTGGTAAAAAAGGCCGCGCCCTATTTGCGGGACGGAGGGGGGACTATAGTTAATATAACTTCGCGGAGCGTCAAAGAAGCTCTGGATTCTCTGGTCCTCTCTAATTCGATTAGAATGAGTGTAATCGGTCTGGAGAAGACGCTTTCGCGGGAACTTGCTCCCGAGGTCCGCGTTAACTCCGTTCTGCCCGGTCCGCACCATACGCCGAGAATAGATGGGTTAATCGAACAGTCACTGGAAAGAGGCGAGTTCGAAGATAGGCAGGCGGCCCTAGAGAGTTGGACCGGCAACGTGCCGCTGGGAAGGATTGGCGACCCGGATAAGCTGGGAAGCCTTGTCGCTTTCTTGAGCTCTGAGAAAGCAAGTTTTATTAACGGAGCCGCCATACCGGTTGACGGTGGTAGTTCCAGGTCGAATCTTTAGTTCTGAACACCCTTGGCCGGTAACTCCAGTATTTGTCGAATTTATTTTGGAAATTTCTTTATATTTCATATAATATTGGTGTTTCCAAGGAGACTGTTGTAGGAAAGGCCACGGGAGGTAAAACTTCCGTGGCCTTTTTTCTTCAGAGCTTTACGAGGTCGTCGTTATCCCGGGGAACAAGGATAAAGGAAGATTTTCCTTTATATGGGCTAGAACATCGGTCTGAGCTTCGGGTGATGCAGTAGGTTGCGGTAATTCTGATTTATTCGCTCTGGAAATAGGCAGACCTAACTTTCTTCCTTTATATCTTCGGTACCGGGTATCGGTTGCTGGCCTCTGACCAGCTGGGTAATACTATCGCTAGTGACAATTCCCAGAACCTCCTGGTTGTCGTCTACTACCGGAAGGGCCGAAATATTGTACTGATTGATCTTGCCCGTAACTTTTTTTATCGGCTCCTCCGGTAGAGCCGTTATCACGTCGGTCGTCATTATCGGGGCAAGCGAGTCGTAATCATTGGCAACGGCGTTGGCGACGTCCCACGCGGTCAAGATGCCGGCCAGTTTGTTGCCGTCCTCGACTACCGGAATATGGGTAAAATCGCTATTTATTATGCATTCCGAAGCGCGTTTTATCGAAGTGTTTTTATGGATTACGGGGACGTCATTTTGCATCACGTCCCTTACCATAACCTGTGAGAGAAAGTTGGCTATCATATGATGGAGCTGTCCCGGTTCGAGGAAGAAGGCGTCGTGGCCGTAAGTAGAAGTAATTTCCGAGTAAGTAACGTCCACGTCGTTGGATTCTAAAGCTTTGACGATTTCTTTCGACTGGTACGGAGGATAGAGCCAGTCGGAAGTGATGGAAATAACCAGAAACTTTGCCCTTACCCTGGAGAGGGTCTCTCCGAGTGAAACCTTACCTCCGTTAGTCAGGTCGAAGTAATCCACGGCTTTTGTCAGGTAAAGGTAGGAGTTGGCGTCGAACCTCTCGGCGAATGACCCTCCTTTATAATGGAGGTAATTTTCCACTTCGAAATCGCCCTGAAAATCGAAGTTGAATTTCTTTTCACCCTGTAACTTCCGACCAAATTTTTCTTTCATCGAGGTGTCGCTCAGATAAGTGATGTGGCCGATCATCCTTGCCAGCCTCAGGCCGTCTTTGGGGGGTTCGTTGCCATAGTATTCTCCTTCTTTCCATTTGGGGTCGGACATTATTGCCCTGCGGCGCACCTCGTCCAGCGCTATCTGCTGTGGCGTGGAATGACCGGTCGTAGCTATGGGAACGACGAACTTCACGTCATCTGGATAGGAAAGGGACCACTGCAGTGCCTGCATCCCACCAAGTGAACCACCGGCTACCGCGAACAGCTGGTCGATTCCCAGCTCGTTTAGCAGGAGCCGCTGGACCGTCACCATGTCTTTGACGGTAATGACCGGGAAATCCAGGCCGTAAGGTTCCCCGGTTTCCGGGTCTATCGAACCCGGCCCGGTGGTTCCTTTACAGCTCCCCAGAACGTTTGAACTGACTACGAAGTACTTATCCGTGTCAAATGCCTTCCCGGGACCAATCATGTTGTTCCACCAGCCGGGCTTGTCGTCGTCCTCGTGCCAGCCCGCCGCGTGTGCCCCGCCGGTGAGCGAGTGGCAGATCAGTATGGCGTTGCTTCTGTCCTGATTTAGCTCCCCGTAGGTTTCGTAAGCAACGTCAATCGGTCCAAAGGACTTCCCGCTTTCCAGCTCGATCCTATCGTCGTAATGAAATTTGTTGGTCTCAACTTTTCCGATAGATTTTTCGTCCATAATGTAACCTCGTTGATTGTACTTCCCGAAATATTACGGATTTTTCCGGGTTTATCCAACCGGGCAATCCGGAATACCGGTCCAGAGTTCATCCGGTCGCTCGATTCAATTCCTCTTCCCCGGGTTTCAGGTCGATCTGTGAAAGAAGCGACTTTGATACCTGAGACGAATTAAACTAATATAAAAGTGGTAAAGAATCTAATTTAAGCCTAGTTTGAGCGGTTTTAACACATAAGCTGGAAAGAAGAGGGTTATTCATGGATTATATTTTACAGGCGGGATTTGGTCCAGCACCCAGATGAGCTTCGGTACGTGGCTCAAGAAATTTTACTTTACTACGGTATAGTCTGCCGGGCTTGTTTAGCGTTAGATTATATCCCCAGGCAACTTTTCTCATCTGGGTGCTGGTTGAAAGGTTCGGGAGAGCAAGTTGACTTGAACATTTTAAACATCACCCACTGGGTGAAGTAATTAAATTTCTCAAACAGTAACTAGTATAAATGTATTCTGATTTTGAAATTGTTCTTAAAGGAGAGAATTGCACAACTTAGGTTAAAAACCAATTCTCACAGGAGGATTAAAATGAAATACAGGGAATTTGGAAAAACCGGCTGGAAGGTTAGCGAGGTAGGTCTGGGTACCTGGGCGCTGGGAAGCGATGCCTGGGGAGATGTTGACGCAACTCAGGCGCGGGAAACGCTTCAGGAAGCGATTGATCAGGGAATAAATTTCTTCGATACCGCGGACGTTTATGGCGACGGTACGAGCGAAAAGAGGATAAGCGAGGTGCTTGACGAAACCGACGAAAGGATTTACGTTGCCACGAAATTCGGGCGACGGATCGAGCCCCACAGAAGTGAGGGGTACACAAAAGAAAACCTCGAGAGGTTCCTCGACAGGTCACTGGAGAATCTCGGCGTCGATACCATAGACCTGGTCCAGCTCCATTGTCCGCCGACCGACGTTTACTACCGTCCGGAGATCTTCGAAGCTATGGAAGATTTCGTCGAAAAGGGGAAAATACAGTACTACGGCGTCAGCGTGGAGAAAGTCGAAGAAGGGTTAAAAGCGATAGAGTATCCGGGGCTGACGAGCGTCCAGATTATCTTTAACACCTTCAGACAGAGACCGGCTGACCTCTTCCTGGAACGCTGCAGGGAAAAGAACGTCGCCGTGATTCCGAGAGTCCCTCTGGCCAGCGGATTGTTGACGGGCAAGTACGATAAGGATGCAACGTTTCCCGAAAACGATCACAGGAACTTCAATCGTAACGGGGAAGAGTTCGACGTCGGTGAAACTTTTGGCGGGGTAGATTTTGAGACGGGGCTGGAAGCAGTTGATAGGCTCAGGCAGGTCAAGCCGGACGACTATTCCATGGCCCAGCTGGCGATAAAATGGATACTATCCCACGAGGAAGTCAGCGTGGTTATACCCGGAGCCAAAAAGGGTAAGCACGTCCGTGATAATGCCCGGACCAGCGATTTACCCGAGTTGCCTCCGGAGGTAATGCATGAAGCGAGAAGTGTCTACGAGGAGCTCATAAAGGAACAGGTACACCATCGCTGGTAATGAGGGGTAGAGCACTTGCCGGGCCCCGGAAGAATTTTGCCAGAGAAGCGGGGTCATCCTTCATAATTATTTATAGCGCCCCCCTCCTCCAATCGCTGGGGGAGGGGTTGTTTTCTCCCGGAAGTTCTCCCCGGTCCCGGGCTGCTGAAAGGCTCCTTAATTGTCCCTTTTTCAGGTCTCTTTGTGCCGACTGGCCCGGGGAGACAAAGTATCGTTAACCTTTACCCGTTCAGGTCTATGCAGCTATCCTCTTTGACCACGTTTAGCACTATGGACGTATCGGCTCTTTCCACGGCCGAAAAATTCAGCATCCGCTTTATCTCCCTGTTCATGCTCTCCCGACTATCGAATTTTCCTATGACGAGAATATCAAACTCCCCGGTAATCTCGTAGACATGGGTTAAGTTAGCCTCGTCTCTCAATCTGTCCACGATTTCCGAAAGCTCGCTTCCTTTTGCCTGAATCTTCGTTATCGCGGTCAGATCCAGCCCCAGTTTCTCGTAATCTATAGCCGGCTTGAATCTCTTAATTACGCCGTCTTCCATTAACCCTTCCAGATGGTTGCTAACTGTCGATGGGGAGACGTCGATTTCTCTCGCTACCTCCCGGATCGATTTTCTTCCGTCTTCCATCAGCGTCTGCAGAATCTTTCTGTTTAACTTCTCTTCTTCCATTAAAGCCTCCCGTAAACGAGCTAGTTCTCTCAAACCAGCTTTCTTAGAACATTCATTCTTATTATAAGCAAAATTTCAAACAATTCAGTTAAAAATCAAGAAAATACTTGACATATGTCTAAACAACCTTATAATACACCTATACATTTATCCTAGCAAACCTGGAGGTTGATTCAAGGTGCTGGAGACCATGACGGATAAAAAAGTAGAAGAAATCGTCACTTCCCTGGAGGATCGGGGTGTTAAATTCATTAGGTTGCAATTTACGGATATTCTGGGCATCCCGAAAGACGTCGAGATTACGCTTGACGAGTTGCCGAAAGCACTAACAGAGGGTGTTGCCTTCGACGGTTCCTCAATCGAAGGATTTGCGAGAATATGTGAGTCCGATATGTACCTGCATCCGGATATTGATACGATGAAGATATATCCCTGGAAATCGATTACAAACGAGGGCGAGGAGTATTCTAACGCGAGGATTATTTGTGACGTTCATAAGCCGGATGGAGAGCCTTTTGAGGGGGACCCCCGTTACGTTCTGAAAAAGACGCAGGAAGAGGCCGGCGAGAAAGGTCTGAAGATGTTCGCCGGGGCGGAGCCCGAATTTTTTATGTTTAAAACAAATGGCGAAGAGCAACTTAAGAAGAGCACGGCGGATTTGCACGACCAGGGTGGCTATTTTGACCTGATGCCCGTAGACAAAGGAGAAGAGGCGCGAAAGGATATCGTAATCAGTCTGGAAAAGATGGGATTTGAAGTAGAAGCCGCCCACCACGAGGTCGCCTCCAGCCAGCACGAAATAGATTTTCGCTACGACGAAGCTTTATCCCTGGCTGATGATTTGATTACGTTTAAAACCACGACAAAAACCATTGCTCTAAAGCACGGCCTGAATGCAACCTTCATGCCCAAACCCTACGCGAAGATAAACGGTTCCGGCATGCATACACATATTTCCCTGACCGAAGACGGTGAAAACTGTTTTCACAAACCCGATAACCCCTACGAACTTTCGGATAAGGCGCTCTATTTCGTCGGCGGGTTGATCAGACATATTGGTGCAATCACGGCTCTAACCAACCCGACGATAAATTCTTATAAGCGCCTGGTTCCCGGTTACGAGGCGCCGGTTAACATTTCCTGGGGACGTCATAACCGATCCGTATTGATAAGAGTCCCTCATACCAGCACTCCGAAGACTTCGACGAGGCTGGAGTTAAGAAGTCCGGACCCGACGGCCAATCCTTACCTGGCCTTTACCGCCATGTTAAAGGCCGGTTTGCACGGCATAGAAGAGGAAATTGAACCACCGGAACCGGTGGAAGAGGACCTTTACGAGATGGAAGACCGGGCGAAGGCGGAGCGAGGCATAGGTTCTCTGCCGGACAGCCTGAGAAGCGCCCTGGGCGCTCTGGAGGAGGACGAAGTAATAGCCGGTGCGATTGGCTCACATATACTGGAACACTACCTGAGGGCAAAACGAGCTGAGGCGAGAGAATACCAGGTGAACGTAACGGACTGGGAAATCGAAAAGTACATGAAATACTACTAAATCAGCAGAACCGGACCTATGTTACGCCCACTTTTCCTCTCCTCAGGCCGGGGGAGGAAAAGTGCGGTTGTAAATAAATGACGTGAGAATCCTCTCGGTCTTTTCCGGTTCCTTATAAACTAATTTCCGCGATCACGGGCAAATGGTCGGAGATCACAAGGGTATCTTCGCTCCGGACGTAACGGCTCCTCAGCGACACCTTCTCCGAAAGAAAGAGGTAATCGATAGTTTTGTCTGGTTCCCGGATATCGGGATCGTTCGGGAAGTGAGTGTACCAGGCTTCGGGATCCTCCCCGTTGACTTCCTCGTAACCCGGAATGGCCCGGTAGCGATCGAAGAGGGGCTTTAAGACGTCTTCTTCCCTGGAGTCGCGGGAATTCTCGGAACCGGAAAGGTTTTCCTCGCCTTTCCCGGGAGGCCGGAGGTTAAAATCTCCCCCGGTGATCCAGGGTAACCCGGCACTCGACCTGTCCTGGAGCAGCTTTCCGATTTCTTCGACCTGACGGGAACGGACGTCCGACCCGAAGGCAAACGCGGTGAGGTGAGTATTAAATATTGCCAGGTCCTTTCCTTCTTTTCTGGGCAGTCTCGCCTCCAGGGCAGCCCGTTTAAGGTCGAACTGCCGGACGAACCAGTTATCCGGCTTCAGGGGGAGCTGATGTCGCAGCCCTTTCTCTATTTTGTATTTGGATACTATCGCTAACTTCATCCCGACGGAACCCATTATCTTCGGATGGGGTGCAAAAGCGGCCTTCCAGTAAAAAGCCGAAGAGTAACAGGAATAGTCCTCCGGCAACTGTTTTAGCAAATTCTGTAATTGGTCTTCGTGATCAGTTCGTTTCGCGCCGTGGTCTACCTCCTGGAGCAGAATCAGGTCAGGGTCTTCGGATTTTATTATACTTGCTACCCTGCCGGTCGTCCTGTCTATCGCTTCCGGGGAAGGCCGCCTGTCCGAGCCACCTTCGTAATAAAAATAGTAATCCTTGCCCGCCATAAACTGGACGTTCCAGCTTAAGACCTTGATTTGCTCGTCTGTCGGAAGAACTGGCGCTCGGCTATTGCAGGTTACGGGTGCTGGCTGGACCCGGTTCGGTTGGAGAGTTGTGAACCAGGTCCAGCCAATAAAGGCCAAGAATAATACCAGCAAGGACGCGGCAATTCCAGCAAGCACTTTGATCGTTTTTTTGTGCCTAATCTCTTTCTCCCCGGAAGAATTTGCAGTCTTTCGCTTCTAGTCTAGAAATATCTTTAGTTAACCCGCTGATATTATACCATAAAGGAAGTTTTCTGTAAAAAATGAGGGGCGGTGCGACTCCGACTGCCTCAGCTATCAGTTTGTATAAGGGTCTGCAGCCAGAACCGCGCACCTGTTCTTAACCCGCCGTACGGATTAACGGATAACGATTGGGGTTAGTTGAATGGAAGTTGGAAAAATTCTTCCTCGTTGTTACAATCCAGCTAGATACAGAGGAGGAAATTTGACTGAATACGTAAAGCCGAAAGTTCTGGTAAGCAAGTGTATTGGTTTCGATTCCTGTCGATTTAACGGCGGAATCATTTCCAGCGACGTCGTTGAGAACCTAAAAGGTTTCGTGGATTTTTATCCTGTCTGTCCGGAAGTTAAAATCGGACTGGGCATTCCGCGCAAGGCCCTGAGGCTGGTAGAAAAGGACGGTGAAGCCAGGTTGATCCAGATGGAAACGAAGACGGACTATACTGAAGAGATGGAAAACTACGCGGCGGATTTATTCTCCGATCTCGGCGAGGTAGACGGTGCCGTCTTGAAGAACCGTTCCCCGAGCTGTGGCACCAATGACGTAAAGGTCTACGCCGACCTCGAAAAATCGGGGGTACTGGAGAAAGGCCCCGGGATATTCGGTTCTGCCGTCGAGCAAAGGTATCCGCACAGGCCGGTGGAAAACGAGGGCCGATTGAGAAACTTTCGGATCCGCGAGAATTTCTATACAAGCCTGTTTGCCCTGGCCCGGTTCAGAAAAAAGGTCGGAGAAGCGGGTTCGATGAGCGCTCTGACCGATTACCAGGCGAGGAATAAATTTTTGCTGATGGCTTATGACCAGGAGAAAATGAGGGATCTGGGCCGGATTGCAGCCAATAGAGAGGACGCGGAACCGGAGGAGGTCATCGTGAATTACCGAAAATTACTCGGCCGGGTGCTCTCGGAGAATCCCTCTTACGGGGCCCATGTTAACGTGCTCCAGCATGCCTTTGGTTATTTTTCGGATGAGCTGGGCCGGGAAGAGAAATCCCTGTTTGAAGATTACGTCGAAGATTACAGGAAGGGGAAGGTCCCGTTGAGCACGATCATAAGTCTCGTCCGCTCCTGGATAGTCAGGTTTGATCAGGAATACCTGAAGGAACAGAAATACTTCGATCCCTACCCGCGAGAACTCGTGGAGATCAGCGATTCCGGTAAGGGACGTGATTTGTAGGGCAAAGTAGCCCTGTAATTTTCGTGGAATGACCGGTGTTTCGTGATAAATAAATCTGGACCGAAGCTATTTGAGCTTTTGCGGGATAACCGTTACTCTGAAGTCAAGAATCCCGGCCACATGCCGGGGTATATAAAAAAAGCAATGTAAAGATGGCGATTGATTTGAAAAACAAAAATTGACCCAGCACTCACTTGAGGGAACCAACTTGGTTAAGCACAAAGCACGAATTCCATGGTTAACTTAGCCCAATTGAATACGATTTCCCTGTGTCGACCCAAGTAACTCATACCAAGCACTCAAATGAGAAAACTTGCTTGCAGAACATCTCAACCTTATAAGGTGGATGGCAACCTGAACCGTGACGAAGGAAATGATCTTGTCCCAGGTGCTATCCTCATTTGAGTGCTGGTTGCTGGACTCAAAATAGCCGATTCACCCCCAGGGCAAGCCCTGGGGCACTCTCGGCAAATTTTGGTAGAACGGATGA
>Ga0207797_1000941_pt1 | contig 21608 bp, 19 predicted proteins | sample PRCRCaboRojoPR_6_FD_187275 | JGI IMG/M metagenome (GOLD analysis project Ga0207797, IMG submission 187275) | Marine sediment microbial community from Cabo Rojo, Puerto Rico - PR CR 10% Liquid 1 (SPAdes) | ecosystem: Environmental > Aquatic > Marine > Coastal > Sediment | place: Cabo Rojo, Puerto...
GGGCCCCCCCGCGCCCATCTCGGCGTTCCTCTCGTCGGCCTCGAAGGCAGCCGGCTTCGCGGTCGCGTTCCGCGTGTTCGTCACGGCGTTCCCGATCGACTCGCTGGCCGGGATGGGGATCGACTGGGTGATCGCCTTCCAGGTGCTCGCGGTCGTGACGATGACGCTGGGGAACTTCGCGGCGGCCACCCAGGAGACGGTCAAGCGCATGCTGGCGTACTCGTCGATCGGGCACGCCGGCTACGCGCTGATCGGCCTCGCGGCGCTGACGGGCGGCGCCAACGACGGCGCCGTCCTCGGCGCGAGCATGGCTCACCTCCTGGTCTACGGCTTCATGAACACCGGCGCGTTCCTCTTCGTCGCGCTCGCCGAGCACTGGGAGCTCGGCCGCCGGTTCGAGGACTTCAACGGGCTCGCGACCCGGGCGCCGATGGCCTGCGTCGCGATGACCGTCTTCATGTTCTCGCTGGCCGGGCTGCCGCCGTTCGGCGGGTTCTTCTCGAAGTACGCGCTGTTCTACTCGGCGATCCAGAACGGCTTCGTCTTCCTCGCGCTCGTGGGCGCGGTCAACAGCGCGCTGTCGCTGTTCTACTACTCCCGCGTCGTGCGGGCGATGTGGCTCGAGGACCCCTCGACCCCGTTCGAGTTCGAGCGCAAGCCCGTCGGCCTCTACGCGGCCGTCGTGCTCGCGGCCGTCGGGACGCTGCTCCTGCTCCCGGCGTTCGGCCCGGTCGTCGAGACGGCACAGTCGGCCGCTGCCGCGCTGTTCGCCTGACCGGCACCGGCGGCCGGTCGGGCCGCCGTCGCGTCTTTCGAACCCGTCGCGGACCGACCGACGGCTCGGCTCCCCTGGTTCGGCCGGATCCACCCGTCTCCGACGCCGCGCTGTTACGTTTCGACTGGACTGTCGCGGTTACTGCGTCCGGAACGACGGTTTCCTCGTCGCGCCGGCCAGCACGGCCTTCAGCGTCGAAACGACCTCCTCGGACCGGCGGAGGGTGAGCCCGTCGGTCGTGACGAACACGCCGGCGTCGTCGCCGGTGACGCGGGTGAGGTAGCCGTTCTCGAACGCGCGGATGGTGTAGTCGTAGTCGCCGAGTTCGGAGCCGCGGTAGGCGGTGCGGGCGCGGAAGCCGTCGCTCTCGAGTTCGACGAACCCGGAGACGTCGGCGTCGGCTTCGAGGTCGGAGCGGAGGTACACCTGCGTGAACGCGGTCGGGGTGAAGTACGTGATACTCCGGAGGCTGTCGCCGACCGTCGTCCGGCAGGCGCTCACCAGCCGGTCGGCCAGTTCCTCGCTCACCAGGTCCGCGCGTGCGTCCATGCTACCACCCAACGGGGCGGCCAGTATAACTCCAGCGCAGTCGGCAGCGACCTCCAGCGCGGTCGGTGCCGTCGGCGGGGCGTCGACGACGGCCGACGCAGCCGCGTATCGGCGGGGCGTCGACGACGGTTGCCTGGAGGGAACGCGTCGCGAGCCGCCGACACCTCGCGCGTCGAGGCCGCGACGACGCCACGTCGCGACGACAGTGTTTTTCCGGGTTCGGATCGACGCCACGGTATGGTGAGTCGGCTGGTGCTCGGCTGCGGGACGGCCGGGCGCACGGTACTGGAGGCACTGGAGACGTGGCCCGGTGACCTCCACGTCGTCGTCGCGGAGAAAGGCCGCGCCGACGCGCTCCGGGACGACACCGTCGACGCCCGCCACGGCGACGTCGCGGACCCGTCGAACTACCCGGCGACCGCGGAGGTGGTCTACGTCGCGGGCGACGACCCGGCGACGAACCTGGCGGCCGCCCGGGCGGCCCGCGAGCGGTTCCCGGAGGCGCTCGTCGTCGCGCGGACCGGCGACCGGGCGGACGAGGCGACGGTCACCGCCCTGGAGGCGGTCGCCGACCGGGTGGTCGACCCCGACCGCGTCGTCGCCGAGGCGGTCCTGGAGGTGGCGACCGGGGCGATCGCACAGCGCATCGCCCGCCTGCTGCGGGTCCTCAGACGGATCGACTCGCCGCTGGCGGTCGTGATGCACGACAACCCGGACCCGGACGCGATCGCATCGGCGCTGGCACTCGCACGCATCGCGGAGTTCGTCGGTCTCGACGCCGAAGCCTGCTACTTCGGGGAGATCTCCCACCAGGAGAACCGCGCCCTGGTGAACCTCCTCGACCTCCCGCTGCGGGCGCTGGAGTCGGCCGACGAGATCGACGACTACGGCTCGATCGCGCTGGTCGACCACTCCCGTCCGGGGGTCAACGACGGCCTCGACCCCGACACGGAGGTTGCGATCGTCATCGACCACCACCCGCCGCGGGCCCCCGTCTCGGCGTCGTTCGTCGACCTCTGGAGCGAGGTCGGGGCCACGAGCACGCTCCTCACGCGGTACCTCCGGCGGCTCGACATCGAGCCCGAGCCGGATCTGGCGACCGCGCTGCTGTACGGCATCAGGGTCGACACGAAGGACTTCACCCGGGAGGTCTCCGACACCGACTACGAGGCGGCGGCGTTCCTGCTGGCGTACGCCGACGCGGACACGCTCCGCCGGGTCGAGAGCCCGTCGAAGAGCGCGGAGGTGCTCGAGACGCTCGGCAAGGCGATCCGCAACCGGATGGTCCGTGGCGAGGCGCTCGTCACCGGCGTCGGGGAGATCAACGACCGGGACGCGCTCGGCCAGGCCGCCGACCGGCTCCTCGACATGGAGGGCGTCCGGATCACACTGGTCTACGGCATCATGGACGGGACGGTCCACGTCTCCGGGCGGGCTCGCGGGACGGACGTCGACCTCGGCGAGACCCTCCGTGACGCCCTGGGGCAGATCGGCAGCGCGGGCGGCCACGCGGACATGGCTGCCGCACAGGTCCCCCTGGGGCTCCACTGGGACGTCAGCACCGACTCCAAGGAGCGCGTCTCGGAGCTGGTCGACGAGATGGTCCGTGGCCGGTTCTTAGAGACGCTGGAGGCGGGCCCGCGAACCGTCGGCGGGGAGCCGATCGGCGACTACGCTTCGGACCTCGAATTCGACGCGCCCTCCGACGGGGAGTCGTCACGGAAGTCCGACGCAGCCCGCGCTTCGACGCCGGGAGCGGGACCGGGATCGGTCCCCGAGGCGAGGCCCGGCGGAAACGGGGCGATGGCTCCCGACCCGGCGTCCCGGACCGCCGGCGACGACGAATCCGACGCCGGTGACGACAAGTCCGACACTGGCGACGACGAATCCGACGCCGGTGACGACGAGTCCGACACTGGCGACGACGAATCCGACGCCGGTGACGACGAGTCCGACGCCGGCGACGAGGAGACGGGAGAGCGTCCCCCCGGCGAGGAGCCGGAGCGGGGAGACGAGGAGGGTGACCGCGGGAAGGGGAGCTCCGGCGCGGATCCCGAGTCGGAACCCGAGACCGCCTCGGAGCCGTAGGGACGGTCGAAGCGTCGACGCCGTCGTCCCACCCGTATCTCGGAGGCCGACGTCCGCACCGCTTCCGGGGCCGGAATCGTGGCTACGTTTCACACACTGGTGTTCCGGAGCGTTTATGCGCCACACGTACCCGTTGACGAACGAATGCTTCGGGACGTGGGCGACAGCGGTCCGGGGACACCAACCGACTTTTGCCAGGGGCTCCCGTACGGGGGTGCGATGGCCGGGAAGGCGACCGTGAAGGAGTACATGACCCGTGACGTCGCGACCGTCTCGCCGGACGACACGGTCGCGGACGTGGCTCGACGCATCGTCGACGGGGACGGGCACAACGGCTTCCCGGTGACGAACGGCCGGAAGGTCGTCGGCTACGTCACCGCCAGGGACCTGCTCCCGGCCGACGACGCCGCACCGATCTTCACGGTCATGGAGGAGGACCTGATCGTCGCCCACCCCGACATGGACGTCCAGGACGCCGCACGGGTGATCCTCCGGTCGGGTATCCGGAAGCTCCCCGTCGTGGACGACGCGGGCAACCTCGTGGGGATCATCTCCAACACGGACGTCATCCGGTCGCAGATCGAGCGGGCGACCCCGGAGAAGGTCGGCAAACTGATGCGGACGTTAGAGCAGATCCACGGGATCGGCGTCCACGAGGAGCGCCGGACCGTGGACCTCGAGGACCTGATCCCCACCCAGACACGGGTGTACGCCGACGAGCTGGAGGGACGCCAGTACGAGCTGGAGCGGGGCCTCGCCGAGCCGCTCGTCGTGATCGACAACGGCGGCACGCTCCTGCTGGCGGACGGTCACCACCGCGTCTGTGCGGCCGCCCGCGTCCCGCTCGAGGAGATGGACGCCTACGTCATCGTCGTCGACGATCCCGTCGAGCTCGGGATGCAGCGGACCGCCGAGAAGGAGGGGCTCGAATCGCTCGACGACATCGAGATCGTCGACTACGCCCGCCACCCACTGATCGAGCGCACCAAGCGCCTCCAGTAGCCCGGCAGCGCCTCCAGTAGCCTGACCGGTGGGTGCCCCGCCGCTGCTCGTCCGTTCTCGATCGCTCTCCGGGTCCCCGGACCGTCGCGTCGTCGCGACCGGAACGGCGAAGCCGTCGACCGTCGTCGACCCACCGTGGAGATCACGGTCTTCGCCAGCACGCTGGAGCTCGACGAGTCGCTCGTGGCGGCGATCCCCGCCGGCGAGACCCGCCGGTACGGGGAGCTCGCAGCCGAGCTCGACACCGCACCGATCGCCGTCGGGGGTGCGTGTGCGCGCACCCCCGTCCCGCTGCTCGTCCCGTGCCACCGGGTCGTCGGCGTCGACGGCCTCGGCGGCTACAGCGCGGCCGACGGCCTCGCGCTGAAGCGTCGGCTGCTCGGGCACGAGGGCGTCGATGCCGACGAACTCGAAGCCCGGTAGGTCGCGTCGATGGGCTCGACGATCCAGGGCCCGTCGAACCCGTCGAGCGCAGCGAGTGGGACGCGGAGACAGGCGGCGGAGGTGATCGAGCCGTCGACCGGGGGATCGAGCCGTCGACCGGGAAGAGGCTTGCGAGCGCCGCCAGCGCCCGCCGGCGCGGCAGCTGCCGCCGGACGGAGTCCACCTCCACCTCGACCTCCACCTCGACCTCGACCGATGGGTCGGGGCTCGCACGACGGGATCGGGGGTTCGACAGTGGCGTCAGGGGTCCTGCTCGGCGTCGGGTGCCGCGCCGACGTCGAACGTCCGCTGCCAGCGTTCGACGACGGCCTCGGCCGCCTCGCGACTGGGGGCCGTCTCCCGCCGATAGCCGTCGCCCTCCGGCGCCTGGACCAGCCGATCGGCCCTGACGACCCAGCTCCCGTCGGTCCCCGGGCGGAGTCGGATCGTCGCGTGACCGTCCTCGCGCTCCCACTCGGTCAGCCGTTCGGTCGATCGGACCTCACGCCAGCCCATGTCCGACCCTCGGTCCGGGCTGGCCATAGCCCTTGCGAGCGGGCCCGGCCTCATAGGGTCGGTTGTAACTGTGTACCGGTGATTCGACGACCGTTCCGTCGAACACCGGACACGAATTACAACCGACCCTATCACACCGGCGGCCGGCAGGCGGTGGCTGGTGGTTCACCGGTCCTCGCCAGCGTCGTCGCTCCCCGCGTTGCCGGGTCCGTCGGGGTCTCCGAGGCCGTCGGGTTCCTCGCTCCCGTCGTCGCCCCGGAGCTCGCCCACGAGATCGAGCTCCGGAGCCAGGAAGCCGTGGACGAACAGGGCGTAGTAGCGGAAGAACGTCACCACCGGCACCTGGACGAGGGCGAACGCGACCAGCAGCGCGAGCAGGAACAGCAGGCCGAGCCCCACGACGAGCACCGCCGTGACGACGGGCCCGGCGCCGGCGGCAGAGAGCGCGAGGAAGACCACGCCGCCGACGACGAGGAACGGGACGGCGACGACGGCCGCTGCGAGGAGTCCCAGCAGCGAGACGGCGATCGCCGCCGCGACGCCCAGGACGAGCCGGACGACGAGGTAGAGCCCGACCTGCGTCCACCTGGCACGGAGGACGGGTGCGAGGCGGCGCCAGGCGCCCAGGACGCCCCGGTCGGTCGCGACCATCGTCGGGACCACGAGGTCAGTCGTCAGCGTGAGGACGACGAGGACGACCAGCCCGAGGGCGAGGCCGACCAGCAGGAGCGGGATCAGTAGCACGAGGAACGTGACCGAGACGCCGACCCCGGCGAGGACCGTCACGCCGACTGCGGCGGCGCCCCCGCCGAGGACGAGCAGGCCGACGCCGAGGCGGAAGCCGAAGAGCCGGAGCCCCTCCCGGAACCGGCGGCGGAACGGCCCGCGGAGCCGTACCTCGCGGGCGACCAGCCCGTCGACGAGGACGAACTCCAGCACGGCACCGACGAGCGCGTACCCCAGCACCAGCAGGACGAGGAGTCCCACGACGACGGCAGCGAACAGCAGGAGGGTCCCGGCGTTCGGGAGCGGCCCGGGGAGCGCTCCGCCCGCGTCCGGGCCCGGGAGCCCCGGCAGACCGTCGACCCCGGGGAGGCCGGTTCCGGTGTCGGGGTCCGACGCGGGGACGTTGCCGCCGCCACCGCCGCCCGCGCCGCCGATTCCGCCGACGAAGAAGGCGATCAGTGCGAGCCGCAGCCACCGACCGCGATCGATCGGGAGCAGGAACGACCTGGTCGCGCGGGCGGCGTCGTCCAGTTCGTCGACGACGGAGGGCATACCGTATCCCTCCTCGCCACCGGGAATAAACCCCGGCCGTCGACTGCTCGGCGTGAGACGGTGACGGTGACGTCCCGACGGGCCGCGTCGTCCTCCGTGCGTCCAACGGCTCCCTCGTCGGGATCGAGTTCGCCATGACTCGCGTCCCGCAGTTCGACGAGGCGGAGTTCCAGGGCCACCCCGGGCTGGAGCGCGCGTGGGAGATGATCGACCAGCTGGAGATCTACCTCTCGGGCTGTCAGGTCGGAATCCCGATCTCGAGCGTCGGGCTCGGCGTCGTCGCGGAGCCGGCGATCACGGCGGTCGTCGACGCGTGGCTCTCGGCGGTCGGGCTGGCGGACCTCCTCGGCGGCGGTGCCGGCCACGCCACGCTGTCGGTGGTGCTCGCACTCGGGATCGTCAACCTCGCGCACGTGATCTTCGGCGAGCAGGCGCCGACGTAGTTCGGCGTCGATCGGACCCGCACGGCGGCGAAGTACGGCGCGCCGCTGCTCTACTGGTGGACGAAGCTCCTCTCGCCGGTGATCGCCTTCGCCGACTGGACGGCGAAGTGGCTCCTCGGGCTGGTCGGCGTGGGGATCACGCGGTCGCGGCAGGAGGCCGAACTGGAGGAGGGCGCCGGCGAGGGGGGCGTCGACGGGCGGACCCGCGTCCGGGCCGGCCACGTCCGGCGCCACCGCCTCGAGCGACGGGGGGACGGTCGACGTCGGCCGGGTCGTCGATCCGGCGTCGCGTCCGGACGACGAGGGGCCGATCCGCCGGGAGTTCGTCGGGTTCGTCACCGTCTCGGACGCGTTCGAGGCGATCGCCGGCGAGGTGCACGACCCGCTCGACCTCGGCGCCTGAGGCCGGGTTCCGGCTCCCCAGTCGTCGGAGACGCCTGTCGTCTCTCCGGAACTCACGCCCCGCCCGAGACGCTGTGGAGGCCATCGACGCCACGGGGCGCGTGAACCCGTCAGAGTACTCGAGCCCGACGGCCCACGCGACCTCGAAGGGCCCGGCGACGACGAGAACGTACCACGACATGCGACGGGGAGTGCCGGCCGCGACTGCGACGCGTTTCGGTCCCGGCCGCCCCTCCGGTCTCTTCCGCTCGCCACCGCCCCGTCGACTTATCCCGTCCCCGGTCGACGTGGGGGTATGATCGACGCGAGCCACTACGACCGGCGGATCCGGGCGGCACGCGAGCGGCTCGAGGCCGTCGGCGGCGACGCTCTCGTCTGCTTCCCGAGCCGGAACCTCCAGTACCTCACGGGCTTTTACGAGGAGCCCGGGGAGCGGCACCTCCTGCTGTTCGTGCCCGTCGACGGCGAGCCGGTCGTGTTCGTCCCCGCGATGTACGACGAGCAGGTCCGCGAGGCGATCGACGTCGACGACGTGCGGACGTGGGCCGACGAGGACGACCCCCGGGCGGCCCTCGCGACCGTCGTCGAGGACCTCGGCCTCCGGACGGGCGACGCCCGGGTCCTCGTCGACGAGACGATGCACGCGCGGTTCCTCCTCGACCTCCGGGCCGTGCTCCCCGACGCGTCGTTCGGGCTCGCGAGCGAGGCGCTCGGCCCCCTCCGCCGCCGGAAGGACGACGAGGAGCTCGACGCCATGCGCCGCTCGGCCCGGGTCGCGGACCAGGTGGTCGACGAGCTCCGGGGGATGGGGCCGTCGGTGGTCGGCCGAACGGAGCGGGAGCTCGCCCGGGAGATCGAGCGCCTGCTCGTCGACGCCGGCGGCGAGGACGTATCCTTCGGGCCGATCGTGGCGTCCGGGCCGAACGGCGCGAAGCCCCACCACGGCTACGGCGACCGGGTGATCCGGTCGGGCGACCCGGTCGTGCTCGACTTCGGGACGCGCGTCGACGGCTACGTCAGCGACCAGACCCGGACGCTCGTCTTCGACGGGCGGCCGTCGGACGCGTTCCGCGAGGCCCACGACGTCGTCCGGCGGGCCCAGCAGGCGGGCGTCGAGGCCGTCGAGCCGGGCGCGACCGCGGGGGACGTCGACCGCGCAGCCCGCGAGGTGGTCGAGGCGGCGGGCTACGGCGAGGAGTTCGTCCATCGGACGGGACACGGCGTCGGGCTCGAGGTCCACGAGGAGCCGTACGTCGTCGCCGGGAGCGACCTCGTGCTCGAGGAGGGGATGGTGTTCTCCGTGGAGCCGGGCGTCTACGTCTCCGGGGAGTTCGGCGTGCGGATCGAGGACCTCGTGGCCGTCAGGGCCGACGGCTGCGAGCGGCTGAACAGGACCGACCGGGGCTGGGGCGTCTGACCGCGGGAACGAGTCGACGGCCGCGACGGGCGGCGCTTCGCCTCACCTCCCCCTCGCCTCCACTCGTCGCCACTCGCCCGCCTCCCGTACTCACCCGTCATAGGGTCGGTTGTAACTGTGTACCGGTGATTCGACGACCGTTCCGTCGAACACCGGAAACGAATTACAACCGACCCTATCAGTCGAGCAGCCGTTCGAACGCCGCGCGGATCTCGGGACTGGGCTCGAGTCCGTCGAGTTCCGCGATCGGGTCGATCGTCGCTCGTTCCATGCGACAGGGACGCGCCCGGGGGCGATAAGCCGCACTGCCGTCCGGAGGCCGGGCGGGCGGTCGCTCGGCGGGCCTGAGCGTCGGTCTCCCGACTCGTCGGGCGGGGCCAGCGGTCGACCGGGCCAGCCGCCCACGATCGCCCGGCCGGCGGCCTACGCCTCGTCGTCCCCGGTCGCGCCCTCGTCCGCCGCGTCTCCGGCGGGGACGACGGCGTCGACGTCGGCGTGGTCGAACAGGAGGTCACGCATCAGCTGGACGGCCCGCGCGTCGCGGGTCCGTCCCGAGCGGACCACCTCCTCGGCGCGCTCGATGACGGTGAGTGTATCGCCGTTGACCATGAGAACGGGGACGCCCTTCGCCTCCGCCTTCCCGAGCACGGCACCGGGCGGCCGGTGGCCGCCGGTGAGCACGAGCGCCCTGATCCCCGGCGCCTCCAGTGCTGCGGTGTGGATGTCCGAGCGGTCGCCGCCGGTGACGACCGCGGCGTCCTTGGTCCGCCGGAAGTACCGGAGTGCCTGTTCGCCCGACATCGCGCCCACCAGGAACCGTTCGACGTAGCCGTCCGTGGGCGCGTCGGTCACGAGGTCCGCGCCGAGCTCCGACGCGAGATCCGCGACGGTGACGCCCGCCAGCTCCTGGGTTCGCGGGACGACGCCGACGACCGGGATCCCCTTCGACTCGAGGAACGGGACGATCTCCGTCTCGACCTCGTCGTACGCGGCGTCCGAGACGCCGTTGAAGAGGACGCCCGCGAGCCGGTCGCCGACGTCGTCGGCCGCCGCGAGGACGCCGTCGAGGTCGCGCGGCTGCTCGTAGGTCGCCACGAGCAGCACCCGTGCGTCGAGCAGCTCGGCCACCTCCGGATCGGTCAGGTCGACGATCCCGCCTGTGGTGTGGTCGCCGCCACCCTCGACGAGCATCAGGTCGCGGTCCGACGCCAGCCCGTCGAAGTTCTCGCGCACCCGCTCGTGGAGCTCCTCGGGCCGCTCCCGGCCCTGGATCGCCCCGTCGACGAACGTCGGCGAGTAGACGATCGGCTCCATCTCGTGCATCTCCGCGTCGAGCTCCAGCAGCTCCCGTGCCAGCATCGGGTCCTGGTCCAGCGTCTTGCCGACGGTCGACTGGAGCCGGGTCCCCTTGGGTTTCATGTAGCCGACGGACAGCCCCCGCTCGCGGGCCAGCAGCCCGAGCGCGAGCGTGATCGCCGTCTTGCCTGTGCTCTCCTGGGTCGAGGTGACGAGTAGCGTCTGCATGGTCTCCTGTTCGATCGGATGGTCGATGTCGTTGCCGGTGGTCTCCGTGCCGTCGTCGTCGGTGGTCGCACCGCGGTCGTGAGCGGCCGACGAGTCCCCGGTCGGCGCCTCGCCGCCGTTGGAGGCCGACGACTCCCCGGTCGGCGCCTCGCCGCCGTTGGAGGCCGACGACTCCCCGTTCGGTGCCTCGCCGTCGGCGGCGGGGGCGTCCGCGTCCTGGTCGGTCATCTCACAGTTCCTCCGGGTCGACCGTCAGCCTGACGTCGATCGCCTGGACGCCATCGGGCGTCGCGACCAGCGGGTTGATGTCCAGCTCCATGATCGCCGGGAAGTCGGTCACTAGCTGCGAGACGCGGCCGATCGTCTCGGCGACCGCGTCGACGTCCGTCGGCGTTCGTCCGCGGGCGCCCCGGAGGAGCGGCGCGGCGTCGATCTCGCCGGTCATCTCGCTGGCTTCCCGCTCGGAGACGGGCGCGACGCGGAACGTCGTGTCCTCCAGGACCTCGACGAAGATCCCGCCGAGACCGAAGAGGACGAGCGGCCCGAACTGCGGGTCGCGGTTGACGCCGACGATCGTCTCGACGCCCTCGTCTACGTCCACCAGCTCCTGCACCTGGACGCCCAGAAGCGTCGCGTCGGGCTGGTAGTTGCGCGCCCGCGTGACGAGATCCTCGTAGGCGTCGGCGACGTCGGCCTGCTCGACACCGACCTTCACGCCGCCGATGTCGGACTTGTGGAGGACGTCGGGGCTGACGATCTTCATGACGACGGGCCCGTCGATCTCGGCGGCGACCGTTTCGGCGTCGGACGGGGAGTCGACGATCTCCCCGGCGGGCGTCTCGATCCCGTAGGCGTCCAGCAGCCCCATCGCCTCGACGCCGAGCCGGTTGTCGCCGCGGGTCTCGACGGCCGACAGCACCTCGCGGGCGGCCTCGCGGTCGACGTCGTCGTAGACCGCGGCCGGGTCGTACGCCCGCCGGCTGATCCGGCCGAACTCGACGAGCGCGTCGAGACTGGCGATCGCCCGTGCGGGGTCGAAGTAGTTCGGGACGCCCGCGTCCTCCAGGACCTCCTCGGCGGCGTCGACGCGCTCGCCGCCCATCAGCGAGGCGACGACCGGTTTACCGTGCTTCGCCCGAAGGTCGCCGACGACCGCCGCGAGTTCCTCGTAGTCGAGTACCGCCGTCGGGCAGGCCATCGCCAGCGCGCTCCCGACGTCGTCGTCCGCGAGCACGACGTCCAGGGCCGCCCGGAACCGCTCGATGTCGGCGTCGCCGACGACGTCGACCGGGTTGTAGATGTTGCCGCCGTCGGGGAGCCGCTCGGAGAGCTCGTCGAGCGTCCCCTCGCCGAAGGATGCCATCGAGAGGTTCGACTCGCCGACCGCGTCGGTCGCCATCACGCCCGGGCCGCCGGCGTTCGTGACGACCGCCACCGTCTCCCGCTCGGGGACGGGCTGGTTCGAGAGGACCGTCGCGGCGTCGAACAGCTCCTGGACGGAGCCCGCGCGGATGACGCCCGCCTGCCGGAGGCCGGTCTCGTAGGCCTCCTCGCTCCCCGCGATCGTCCCGGTGTGCGAGGAGGCCGCCTGGGCGCCCGCCTCCGTCTTCCCGGACTTGACGAGGACGATCGGGGTGTCCCGTGTCACCTCGCGGGCCGCGTCGATGAACGCGCGCCCCTCCTCGATCCCCTCGAGGTAGCCGATCACCACGTCGGTGTCGGGGTCGTCCCCCCAGAACTCGACGAAGTCGGCCTCGTCTAGCACCGCCTTGTTGCCCAGCGAGACGACGTCCTTGAAGCCGATGTCCTGGTCGTTCGCCCAGTCGACGACGGCGGTGATGAACGCGCCGGACTGGGACATGAACGAGATGTTTCCCTCCGCGGCGCTGTCGGGTCCGAACGTCGCGTTCATTCCGACCGGGGTCGACATCACGCCCAGGCTGTTCGGTCCGACGAGCGCGATGCCGTACTCATCGGCGACGGCGGTGAGTTCGCGCTCGCGAGCGGCCCCTTCCGTGCCCGTCTCGGAGAAGCCCGCCGTGATCACCACGACGGCCTCGACACCGGCCTTTCCGGCCGATCGGACCACGTCGACCGCGAGCGACGGCGGGACGACCACGACGGCGAGATCGGCGTCCGCCTCGCCGACGTCGTCGACGCAGGGGAGCCCCAGCACCTCGTCGTAGTTCGGGTTCACCGGAACCACCTCGCCGTCGAACTCGGCGAGCAGGTTCGCGGTGATGGCACGGCCCACGGAGCCGTCGCTCTCCGTGGCGCCGATCACTGCCACCCGCTCCGGCGCGAACAGTTCGGATAACGCTCCCATCGAAGTCGGCTTCGAGCGCCCCGGGTTTAAAAGCGTGTGCGACTCCCGACCGCTGAGAACCGACTGACTGCGTCCGTACGGGACGTTCGTGAACGATCCGCCGCGACCCGGCCCACGGGCCGACCGGCGTCCCGCCGCGAGGATCGGTCGCGGCGATCGGTCGCTCCGCTCGGCCGTCGCGGACGGCCACCGGTCGGCGGGAGGACCGCCTCAGATCACGTCCCCGGGGTCGTGACGCTCGGCCATCCGGGTCGCCTCGGCGGCGTACCGGTCGCGGGTCGCCTCGTCGTCGACGGGCGCGAGGTCGCCCGGCGCCAGGTCGACGGCCGCCGTCACCTCGCGGACGTCGTTGAAGCCGGCGTGCGCGATCGCCTTGCGCCGGTGCCGTTCCCCGTCCGTCGCTCCGGCGCGCAGCCGACCCGAGCCAGCCTGCCGGGTGACCCGATTGCGGACTGGCGTGGCCGCGCGTCCCCGCCCCGTTCCCCCTACAGCCGGTCGACGGTCCCGGCGTAGACGCCGCCGAGCACGAGCCCGTAGACCGCGTGCCAGAGGAGCGAGGGCAGCGCGAAGTTCGGGAGGGGTGGCGACGCCGGGGATCCGACCACGTTCAGCCAGGCGGGCATCAACAGCGCCGCCAGCACTGCCCACGTCAGGATCCCCCAGACGACGCCGAGTCCGACGAGTTGCCGGGCCGACCCGAGACCCAGCGCCCCCACGATCCCGGCGAACACCACCCCGAGTACGGCGCCGTGCGAGACGTGCACGAACAGACCGAGGCCGGGGTTGGCCGGCGGCGCGAGCGTGTACAGCGACGGGATGGCCACCGCGATCGTGCCGACGTTCATCGCGACGACGAGCGCACCCATGGCGAGACCACCCGTGATCCCCCCGACGGCGCCGGCTCTCCAGTTTCCACGCGATACCTCGATTCCTTGTCCGGATTCTGACGCTATCGACACGATATCACGTCGTCCTAACACAGGTCTACTGTTGCGGTGTCGGGAGCGGCTGCCGCAAGACACCGGTAGAACTATGATCGATTCGAGCGAAAGAGGAAGGTTCAAAGAACGAAACCGGACCAGTTCGTTACCGCGGCGGCGATCGTCCGTCCACTCGGAACATCATCACTTCGTCAAAATAGTCAGTGAAGTGATCGAGTGTTCGTCCGGCCATCCGCGTCCCGGATCGCCCCGTCCCGCCCCGGCTCACACAGCAACCGGGCACGATCCACGCGGGGATCCCGGCGCACCTGCGTGACGAGCCCGGCACGATCCACGAGGGGACCCCGGTGCACCTGCGTGACGAGCCCGGCACGATCCACGCGGGGACCCCGGCGGATCCGCGCGTCAGACGCCGGTCCGCGCGGTCAGTCACCCGCAACTGGCCCGGCAGCCGGTGTCGTATCTCAACCGCGGAACAGCTGGCGGACCTCGTCGGTGACGGTCGGCTCGACGCCGATCACGTACGTCTGGCCGGGGCGGAGCACGGTGTCCGGGCCCGCGATCGTCGCCCCCTCGATGTTCGAGACGACGAGACTCCCCTCCGGGAGCGAAAGGTCGTCGAGTCGTCGGTTGGCGACGGGAGCCCCGGGGGCGACTCGGACCTCGAGCACCTCGATCCCCGCCGCCGTCGATTCGAGCGCACGGACGTCGCCCTCGACGGCGTTGACGGCCGTGCGGGCCCCCGCACGCTCCGGGAAGACGATCTCGTCGACGTAGCCGGCGTAGTCCTCGGTCGCCTCGAAGACCGACCGCATCACGGTCCGCACGTCGGGGTTGATTCCCTCGGCGAGGGTGCAGACGGTGAAGTTCGTCCCCATCGTATCGGTCATGCTCGCGACGACGTCGGCCCGGTCGAGGTCGGCCTGCCGCAGCACCGTCGCGTCCGTGGCGTCCCCCTCGATGACCGTCGCGACCCGCTCGTCCACGAGGTCCCGTACGCGCTCCGGGTTCCGTTCGACGATCACGACGTCGTGGCCGCGCTCGTCGAGGAGTCGGGCCGTCCGGAGCCCGGTGCGGCCGCTCCCGACGACGACGACCCGAAGGTCCTTTCGACTGGACATTCCTGCGATCACTCGGGTCTGTGGCCCCACGCGACGTGATCCTTTCGACGTGGGACCCGGGCGGGGGGTCGGTCCCGTCGTCGCAACCGACGGTCGGGCCGCCGACACCGGCTGTTCGACGGACCTCCGAGCAGGTCGTCAGGGCGTTCAGACCAGGTCGTCGGGGTCGTGTCGGTCGCGCATCCGGGTCGCCTCCGCGGCGTAGCGGTCCCGCGTCTCCCGGTCGTCGATCCGCCCGAGGTTCTCGGGTGGGGCGTCGATCGCCGCCGTCGTGTCGCGGACGTCGGCGAAGCTCGTCAGCGCCCGCTCCTTCCGGAGGTACTGGCTCCCGTCCGACGTCGCGTAGACGAGGATGACGACGTTCAACTCGTCGTCGGAGTAGGTCCGCTCGACCAGCCAGACGCGGACCCGGTCGTCGCCGGACGCCTCGTCGCTCGCGGCCGCCGTCTCTGTATCCATACCTCCCTCACGGTGCCGCAGTGCTAAACGCCCCACGACCGTTCCCGGGGATCGGGACGGCTACGAGGTGAACAGTTCGCCACGCGCGTCGTCGGGGACGGCGAAGAGGCCGATCCGGACCCCGCAGTCGAGCCAGCCGTAGCCGTACGAGAACGCGGCGAGCGCGTTCACCGGGTCGCCCTGCTCGCGGAAGTGGCGGCCGTCCTCCAGGTACGAGCGGGCCATCTCGGCGCAGTCGCCCGCGGCCGCCCCGAGCGGCGTGTCCGGGGGGACCGCGGGTTCGGCTGCCGCGAGCGCGTCGGCCAGCATCCCCTCGTAGCGGTCGGTCTTCTCGGCGAGGTCTGCGGGCATAGTGGGCGCGAGGAGCGGACCGGCGGTAAGGCTGCCGGGACGGTCGGACGCCGGCGGTCCGAACGGTGAAACGACCCGGGCGCCACCGCGTCGGGTCGGCTGCCGTCGGGTCGACCGGCGCGGCAGCGCGGCCGCTACGTCAGGTCGACCTCCTCGTCCATCACGGCGCGGATGCGTGCGAGGGTCTGTCCGTCGAGCGCCTCGGGGTCGGCGTGGAAGTGGCCCCCGACGCCGGCGTCGCGCAGCTGGCTGGTCAGCATGTGGAGGAACTTGAACGACGAGGCGACGTCGTGGTACTGCAGGAGGAAGGTGACGGAGTCGAAACAGAGCGTCGGTTCGTCGTACTCCCCCGCCCGATTGAGGGCGTCCTGGAGCCGCATCGCCACGCCCGTCAGGTCGTTCGGGTTGGCGACGGAGGCGGAGACGCCATCCGGGAGCCCGTCCGGGCGCAGCTGTGCCCGCTCCTGCACGACGAGCACGTGGAGCCGGTCGGGCGACCGGCCGTCGCGCGCCTGCCAGTCAGCGACGACGTCGCGTGCCGACTGGACGTACGAGACCTCCGTGACGAACGTCCCGTCGTCGCCCCCCGCGAGCGTCGACCGGCAGAACTCGTCGCGCCGGTCGCCGGTCGACGTCGCGAGCACGAGCCGGTTCGTGACCGTCGCGAGGTCGTCGGCGCTCACGGTCACCGTCCCTCGCCGGAGCCAGCGCGGTCGGTCCCGTCGTCGCTCCGATCGCCCCGATCGCTGCCGGTCCCGTTCCCGTTCGACCCCTCCGCGGGGTGTGGCGGACGCTGGACGTGCATGAACGGTGGTTCCTCGACGTACTCGACCAGCCGCGAGGAGCCGAGGAAGCCCGCCGGTGACTTCTCCAGTTTGATGTACTGGAGCCCCTTGTCGGAGAGCCACGTCCGGATCACCTGCCAGGCGGCGTTCCGGTAGAACGCCCCGACGCGGTCGGTCATCGTGTCGGGGTTGAAGAAGTAGACGGAGGTGTCCCCCTCGCGGTAGAAGTTCTCCTCCTCCCAGAACCGGACGCGCCGGAGCTGGTCGGTCCCCAGCACCGGGAGCTGCGCCTCGACGTTCAGCAGCGAGAGCATCGAGCGGTCGCCCCGCCGTTCGTCGGCCGTCCGGAACGTCTCGAGGGTGTCCTCCTCGTCGTGAGCGGTCGGTTTGAAGACGTTCCGGCGGGTGTTCTCCCAGACGTTCGCGAAGTCGAGCAGGAACAGCCGGTCGTCGGCCAGTAGCTCGTCCATGTCGCCGACCCGATCGGCCAGGACGCGCTCGAGTCGCTTCGGAGGGAGTTCGACGGGCGGCACCAGCGTGATCGACATCCCCTCGTCGATCGCCCGGCGCATCAGCGCCGTCAGGATCGAGTGCGGGCTCGCCCGCCCGTCGTGCTCCAGGAGGACGCTCCCGCCCCGGGGCACGCCGCCGCCGAGCAGGTCGTCCAGCCCCTCGATCCCGGTCGCCATGTAGTCGTCCGGGACGAACTCCCCCGGGTGGGTCCGCATCCGCGGGTACGCTCGCAGGCCCGTCGGTTCGATGTCGACCTCGTAGACGCGGGTGTCGTGGTCGACGCCGCGCATCTTCGTCACCTCCAGGAAGCGGTGGAACTCGCCGCCGACCGCCTCGCGCCAGAGCCGGACCACCCCGTGGGTGTTGAACTGGACGGCGTCCTCGGCGGCGACTGACCGGACGCCGTCGGTCCCCCGCTCGCCGCCCCGCGTGCCGCCCGTCTCCTCGGCGGTAAAGACAGCCGTCGCACCGAACTCGTCGTTGAACAGGCGGACGAGGTCGAAGACGGCGCGGCGGAACCGGTCGTAGCCGTCGCCCATGGCCGATAGCCCGGAGACGCTGTCGACGACCACCCGGTCGACCGGACCGTGCCGCTCCAGGTGTGTCGTGACGTGCTGGGGTTCGAACGGGGCCGAGTAGCCGTCCCCGACCGACTCGTCTCCCTCGAGGCTCTGGAGCGTCAGCGTCTCCTCGTCGTCCTCCAGGGTGTACCCCGTCGTCGCGTGGAGCGACGTCGTCGTCAGGTCGGGATGGTCGACGTCGAACTCGAAGCCGGCGAACGCGTCGCGCAGCTCGCCCGCGGTCTGCTCGGTGCTCACGAAGAGCCCGGATTCGCCGGCGTCGATCCCGGCCTGGAGGAACTGCATCGCCAGGGTCGTCTTCCCGGTCCCGGGGCCGCCCGTGACCAGTACCGTCCGTCGCTCGGGGAACCCCCCGCGGAGGGCGTCGTCGAGGACCTCGGACCCCGTCGACGACTTCGTGCCGCTGTCTGTGGAGGCCGTCATCCGGAGAAATGTAAGCTCCGAAGTTACTTAGTTCAAGGGGATAGTCACGAGAAGAGATATCGGGCGCTCGCGACCGGCGACCGGTCGGTGAAGGGGACCCGCAGCGGACTGTCGGATAACCGACCTTCCTGTCGTCTCGACCCTCACGACAGTGGAGCGACGACCGGGGGGAGGGGGACGATCGCCCCACGGGAGTCGTCCGTCGAGTCGGCGTACTGCCCGGTCCGGTTCGGCCCGTGGGTCCGTGTCGCACGCCACCACTCGGCGGGCTGGCAGGATCGTCGCCGGACAGCACACCTTATTTACTCGCGCCGGCCGAACGGACGATCATGAGTACGGAGTCCACCGACGAGATCGTCGAGCATCGCCGGCTGCTCGTCGCCGGCAGCGGGATCGCGGGGCTGACAGCTGCCATCTACGCCGCCCGCTCGAACAACGAGCCGCTGGTCCTCGAGGGGGACGAGCCGGGGGGCCAGCTCACCCTCACGACGGAGGTCGACAACTACCCGGGGTTCCCCGAGGGGATCTCGGGGCCGGAGCTGGTCCAGAACATGAAAGAGCAGGCCAAGCGGTTCGGCGCCGAGGTTCGCCACGGGATCGTCGAGTCGGTGGACGACTCGGAGCGGCCGTTCCGCGTGACGCTGACGAACGGCGACGTCTACACCGTCGACGCGCTGATCGCCGCGTCCGGCGCCTCCGCGCGGACGCTCGGCGTCCCAGGGGAAGACGAGCTGATGGGCTACGGTCTCTCGACGTGTGCGACCTGTGACGGGGCGTTCTTCCGAGGCGAGGACATCGCCGTGATCGGCGGTGGCGACGCCGCGATGGAGGAGGCGAACTTCCTGACGAAGTTCGCGGACACGGTCTACCTGATCCACCGTCGCGAGGGGTTCCGCGCCGAGGACTACTGGATCGACCGGGTGATGGAGAAGGTCGACGAGGGGGACATCGAGATCGTGCGGAACACGGAGCTGACCGAGATCCACGGTACGCCCGAGGAGGGCGTCGACCACCTGACGCTCGTCCGGCACCCGGAGGGCCACCCGAAGGAGAAGCTCGAGGACCCGGCGACGGCCGACGAGGTCGAGGAGTTCGACTTCGACGTCGGCGCGGTCTTCTACGCCATCGGCCACACGCCCAACACCGACTACCTGTCGGGGACGGGCGTCGAGATGGACGACGAGGGCTACCTGCTGACGCACGGGGGCCGCGGGGCCGGACAGACGGCGACGGACGTCGAGGGGATCTTCGGCGCCGGCGACGTCGTCGACTTCCACTACCAGCAGGCGGTCACCGCCGGCGGCATGGGCGCCGAGGCCGCGCTCGACGCCGACGACTACCTGGAGGAACTCGACCGCCGGCGGGCCGCCGAGGGCGCCACCGAGGCCGAGTCCGAGGCCGCCTCCGCCGAGTCGGACGACTGAGATCGTCGGACGACTCCCGGGGACGAGCGACGCCCGGAACGGCGAGCGGCACGGCACGTCACCCACCGCCGACGACAGTCGTCGCAGGCGACGCCACCCCCGCCGGCGACGTGACGCCTGGAGGGAGACAACCCTCAAGACCGCTGGGCCGTTCCGTACGCACGATGCGACGCCGGACGCTCCTCCGGACCGTTCTCCCTGTCGCCGGGGCAGGGACGTTCTCGGGTTGTAACGGGCTCTTCGACCGGGGATCCGGTCCGGATTCGGGGTCGGATCCCGACGGGACGTCCGGCTCGACGCCGACGCCCACGACGACCGCTGGCTCCGCGCTCCCGTACCGTGCGGCCGGGGCCCCGTCCCTCGATCGTCCGCGGGGCGTCCTCGTCCGGAACCTCGGGTCGCGCGAGCGGTTCGTCACCCTGGTCGTCGCCGACGGCGACGCGGAGGTGTTCGTCGCCAGCCGGACGATCGGCGCGGGCGAGGAGCAGCCGTTCCCGGGCCTCGTAGCGACCGGCGGCAGGTACCGCACCTTCGTCGAGACCGCCGACGGCGCCCGGCGTCGCTACGACTGGGAGGTGACCGACGGCTTCGGGGACCTCTGGGTAGAGCTGACGCCGGGGATCCGCGTCCGGCGCCCGGCACTGTGCACACCCGACTGTCGGCCGCTGTCGACCGACGGCACCACCGCCGACGCGTACCGGCTCCCCGCCGACATCGACCTGGCGGACGTCCTGGACGGCCGGCCCGCCGTCGCCCTCGACAACGACGGCGACCGCAGCAGACGGGCGAGCGTTCGCGTCGCGGGCCGGACCGGGACCGTCCTCGACTACGACTACGAGGTCCCGGCGGGGGTCAGGGCGATCGTTCCGGTGGCCCCACCACAGCCGCGCTTCCGTGTCCACGTCCGAACGGACGCGGGCGAGATCGACCGGGAGTGGCTCCCGGGCGTCCGGAGCACGATCTACGCGTCGCTGCGCGGCGAGCCGCGCCTCCGGTGTGGCCTCTCCGGGCACGACCTCCGCGTGCTCAACGAGACCGCTGCCGACCGCCAGGTCTCTGTCCGCGCCTGGTCCAGCGGGGAACGCCTGTTCGAGGGCTCGTTCGCGCTCGACGGGGGCGAGTCCCGGACGGTCCCGTCGGCCGTCGGCCCCGCCGGGCTGTTGCGGTTCCGGGTCCGGACCGCCGACGGGCTCGACGAGGCGTTCGACTGGGGCTTCTGTGCGCCCAACGGGACGATCGTCGTCTCCGTGAGTGACGCGGGGCTCTTCGTCTCCGTGCAGTCGGCGATCGGTCCCGCATGAAGCGGGTCCGCGACCGCCCTCCGGGGACGCTCCACACCGCGCCTCGATCCAGATCGCTTCGGGCGACGCGTCGGTCGACCGCCAGCCGTTCCACGGGGGATCCCCCACCGGGTCCTTCCGGCACTCGTCGCCCCTTCGCGGACGAACGACGGCGTAGCGGCGGCGTGCTGGCAGCGTGGCCGCCACAGACCCACAGACCCTTAACCCCGACTCGCTACGGTAGGGTATGGTCGACACCGAATCCTACCGCATCGAGGGACCCGACGGCGACGCGAACGACCTCGAACTCCCCACCGGCCTCGTCGACGTCCTCTCCGAGCAGGGCGAGGAACCGACCGACGTGGTCGTCGACGTGGCGCTCCAGGCGTTCGTCCAGCAGGCCCACATGATCGTCCACCACGCACAGGGCGAGGTGCCCGACGACCTGGTCGAGATCAACGAGACGGCCGAGGAACTGTTCGAGGCCCGCTTCGGACGGACCGTCGAAGAGGCGTTCGGACACAGCCACTGATAGGGTCGGTCGTAACTGTGTACCGGTGATTCGACGACCGTTCCGTCGAACACCGGAACTGAATTACAACCGACCCTAAGAGCCCCGGTCGGAGCCGGGGAGGGCGGCGCGACCGAGCCCCGACGGTCGTACCGAACCGAGCCCGACCGCACCGATCGGGTGTCTCCCCCGGCTCGACCCTGCCGTGCGCCGCACGCCCGTCCCGATCCGATCCCGTCCTCCCGACCCGCTCCGCCACGGTGTCCCCGCCGATGGAGCGGGAACCGGACGAACGCGCAACGCTTTTACTCGATCGTTAGTAAGTATTCCACGCACCGTGGCGACGCCCGGGGCGTCGGACGAGGACGGTCCGGCCAGGGACGCCGACCGGCGGCCGGCGAGCCGGGGGTCGACACCGACTGCGGTCCGGGGCTGACCACCCCGGGACCGACGCGACGCGAGCCGACGACTCCACC